>Ga0065721_10050934_pt1 | contig 16999 bp, 19 predicted proteins | sample Mesricmetagenome_FD_59108 | JGI IMG/M metagenome (GOLD analysis project Ga0065721, IMG submission 59108) | Mesophilic microbial community from rice straw/compost enrichment Sample: eDNA_1 v2 (version 2) | ecosystem: Engineered > Solid waste > Grass > Composting > Bioreactor | place: USA: Davis... | reverse complement strand
CCCGGCCCCTCCACCGACAGCCCGCCTGGTGCTGCGAACATCAGGCGGGCGTCCCGGAAGACAACGCCAAATTAGCGCCTTTCACACAGACAAGGGGACTGCGGCGATGAGGTTCGAAACCGCCGTTCCGGCGGCCCCTCCGTCGCGCTGCGCGCGCCACCTCCCCCGGAGGGGAGGATCTTGGTCTATAGAGGCCGCAGCCGGTTGACGTGGCCCATCTTGCGGCCGGGGCGGGCGTCGCGCTTGCCGTAGAGGTGGACGCGGGTCTCGGGCTCGGCGGCGAGCTTGGCCCAGGCGTCGGCCTCGTCGCCCAGCAGGTTCAGCATCTCGACGCGGGCGTGGGCGTGGGTGGGGCCGAGCGGCCAGCCGGCGACGGCGCGGATGTGCTGCTCGAACTGGTCGACCTCGCAGCCGTCCATGGTCCAGTGCCCGGTATTGTGGACGCGCGGGGCGATCTCGTTGACCAGCAGCTTGCCGCCCTTGAGCTCGAAGAGCTCGATGCCGATGACGCCGACATAGCCGAGGGCCGAAAGAATCTGGGCGGCGATGCGCTCGGCCTGGGCGGCGATCTCGCGGGAGACCTCGGCCGGCGCGAAGGAGCGGCGCAGGACGCCCTTTTCGTGGTGGTTCTCCGCGAGCGGATAGACGGCGATGCCGCCGTCCCGGCCGCGGGCGGCGATGACCGAGAGCTCGCGGACGAAGTCGGCGGGGGCCTCCAGGATCACCGGCTTGCCGCCGACCGCCTCGAAGGCCGCGGCGGCGTCGGCCACGTGCTCGACCCAACGCTGTCCCTTGCCGTCATAGCCTTCGCGGCGGGTCTTCATCAGCACCGGAGCGCCCATGGCCGCGACGGCCTTGCGCGCCTCCTCGGCGGTGTCGGCGGCGGCGAAGGCGACGGTCGGGGCGCCGGCGGCGTTCAGGAAGGTCTTCTCCTCGAACCGGTCCTGGGCGACGGCGAGCGCCTTGGCCCCCGGAGCGACCTCGACGCCGAGCTCGACCAGACGCTCGACCGCCGCGGCCGGCACGTTCTCGAACTCGTAGGTGACCACGCTGGCGAGCTTGGCGAGCTCGGCCAGGGCGGCCGGATCGTCATAGGCGCCGACCACGGTGTGGGCGCAGACGCGGGTGGCCGGGGCGCCTGGCTCCGGTTCCAGCACCGCGACGTCGAAGCCGAGGCGGCCAGCGGCCAGGGCCAGCATGCGGCCAAGCTGCCCCCCGCCGAGAATCCCGATCGTGGAGCCGGGGGGCAGAGGGAGGGCGGCCATGGAGGAACTCAGTCTTCGACGGTTTCGGCGACGCTCGCCGTGTTGCGGGCGCGGAAGTCGGCCAGGCGCTGGGCGAGCGCCTCATCCGAAAGCGCCAGGATCTGGGCGGCAAGAAGGCCGGCGTTGCGGGCGCCCGGCTCGCCGATGGCGAGGGTCGCCACCGGAATGCCGCCTGGCATCTGGACGATGGAGAGCAGGGAATCCATGCCCTTCAGAGCCTTGGACTCGACGGGCACGCCGAGGACCGGAAGCTCGGTGAGCGAGGCGGTCATGCCAGGCAGGTGCGCCGCGCCCCCGGCCCCGGCGATGATCACCTTGTAGCCGGCGCCCTTCGCGCCCTTGGCGAACTCGTACATGCGGTCGGGCGTGCGGTGGGCGGAGACCACCTTGGCCTCATAGGCCACGCCCAGGGCGTCGAGACAGTCGGCCGCGGCCTTCATGGTCGGCCAGTCCGAACGGCTGCCCATGATGATGGCGACCGGCGCTTTCGTTGCGCTCATTCCCCAATGCCCCTTCGCGGAAAGGCGCGGAGTATAGGCGCCGCCCTTGCGCCCGCAAGCAATGAGGTTCAGTTTCCTTAACTCTTATGGTTAGCGCCGATTAAGGCGGGGCTTCTAAAGGGCTGTCATGAAGGTCACCGGCGCGCGCACCGAGCCGTTCTCGGCGATCCGCAAGCGGGCTCTGGTCCATGCTGGCGCCCAGGCTGCGGCGCGAATCAGCGCCGCTCCGCTGGACAAGGCGGCGTTCCTGGGCCTTTCGGAAACGGAACTGACGCCGGCCGTCCAGGGCGCGCTCCTGACCCTGATGTCGGAAATCGACGACCTGCGCGGCGAAGTGGCGCAGCTGAAGGCCAAGCTCGGCGAGATGGAGGAGCTGGCCGACCGCGATCCGCTGACGCCCCTGCTCAACCGCCGCGCCTTCGTGCGCGAGCTCGGCCGCATCCGGACGTTCTCGCAGCGTTACGGCTCGCCGGCGAGCCTCGTCTATTTCGACCTCGATGGCTTCAAGGCGGTCAATGACCGCTACGGCCACGCGGCAGGCGACGCCTGCCTCTGCGCGGTGGCCGACCGGCTGATGGGTCTGGTGCGCGAGAGCGACGTGGTCGGCCGCATGGGCGGGGACGAGTTCGCGGTGATCCTCGTCCAGGCCGATCGCCAAACCGCGGCGACCAAGGCCGAGGCCCTGGCCGAGGCGATAGAGGCCACCCCGATCCGGTTCGGCGCCTGGACCGCGCCGTTGCACATCTCGTACGGCGTTCGGGAAATCTCGCCGGAGTTGGACGCCGAGGCCCTGCTGTCCGAAGCCGACGCCTCGATGTTCGTGCGAAAGCGGGAACGCCGTGGTTCGGCGGTCGGGCGCTGATTTCGCTTTCATGACGCGCGCGTCAGCGGCGTAAGTTCCCCTTGGCTCGCAAGAGCGACAAGCAAGGGGAAACACCATGATCGGCTATACGACGGTCGGCAGCAACGACCTGGAAAAGGCCAAGACCTTCTACGACGCCGTGCTCGGCCCGCTGGGGGTCAAGCGCTCCTTCGCCATGGGCGACCGGATGCAGTTCTATGGCGCGCCGGGCAGCGGAGCGATCGCCGTCTGCAAGCCTTATGACGGCGGGAGCGCGAGCGCGGGCAACGGCGCGATGGTCGCGCTGGCCAGCCCTTCGCGAGAGGTGGTGGACGAAGTCCACGCCGCGGCGCTGGCTGCCGGCGGGAGCTGCGAAGGACAGCCGGGCGAGCGAATGTCGAACTTCTACGGCGCCTATTTCCGCGACCTCGACGGGAACAAGTTCTGCGTCTTCAAGATGGGCTGAGCCGCCCTATCAGCCCTTTCCTCCCCTGCGCAGCGGGGGAGGGGGCCTTCGGAGGCTTGAACCTGCCCCTCCACCGGCTGCGCCGGCCCCCCTCTCCCATCAGGATGCAGGGCTATCGCATATGACCGAAGTTCTGCTCGCCTAATCCCTTCTGATCGTCATCCCCGACCGCGTACGCGTGTCGAGGATCCATACGCACCGAAGTTTTCCGCAGGTCTCGGCGGCTATGGATGGCCGGGACCTGCCGGCCCGGCCATGACGAACTGATAGAGAAAATCCATATGCGATAACTCTCCATCAGGATGGGGGAGGAAAGAACGTGCGGCGGCTCTCGCCTATGAGGGGGACTTCGTCACGCGATGATGTCGGGCGTCTGCTGGTCCTTCAGGCGCTCGATCTCGTCCTTGAGGGCGAGCTTCTTCCGCTTCAGGCGGGCGATGACCATCATGTCGGGCACGGGCGAGACCGCGATGGCGTCGACGGCGACGCCGAGGTCCGAATGCTCCTGGATCAGCATGCGGAGCCTGGCCGCAAGCGCGGCCTCGGGATCATTGCTGTCGTCGTCGTTCATACGCCTGCGAACCCGCCCCGGACACCGGCGCGCATAATGCCATGGGCCGGCGGCGGGGCCTAGCTCAGGGCGCCCGCCAGGCGAGCCAAGGCCTCGTCGGGGGCGGGTTTTCCCCAGACGCGAGAGGCCGCTTGCAGGGCCGCAAGAGCGGGAGCGCCGCCGCGTTCGCGGGTAAGACTTTCGAAGGTCTCCATCAGAACCCGTTCCGCGCGCAGCTCGGCGGCCTTGATATCCTCACGCAGACCTTCGCGCGCGCCGTCGTCCACCGGCGGAAAGGCCGGCTTCAGCAGGCGGCGGACCTGGCGGATGGGAGCCAGGACGCGAGCCTCCCAGGCCCGTCCGATCTGGGCGGCGGAAGAAAGCGCCTGCTGATCCGAGGTTTCCGCCCAGACGGCCCACAGCAGAAAGGAGGTGTTCTGGCCGTGATCGTCCTGCAGGGAAAGGCAGGCCTCCGGCACGCCGGGGCGCGAATAGGCCCTGAGCGCCCAATCCCAAAGCTCCAAGTCACACCTCCCCGGCGAGCGGACCAAGATCGAGGCCCCAGCGCCTCACCGGCCGCCAGGAGAGGCCGAAGATGTCCAGGGCGCGGCCCACCGACTGATCGACCATCTGCTCGAGGCTGGCGGGCTTGGCGTAGAAGGCCGGCATGGGCGGGGCGATCACCGCCCCCATCTCGGCCAGCCGAACCATGGTGCGCAGATGACCCAGATGCAACGGCGTCTCGCGCACCATCAGCACCAGGGGCCGGCGCTCCTTGAGCGTCACGTCGGCGGCGCGGGTGAGCAGGGACGAGGTCACGCCGGTGGCGATCTCGCTCATGGTCCGCACCGAACAGGGCGCGATGATCATGCCGAGCGTGGGGAAGGATCCCGAAGCGATGGAAGCGCCGACGTCGCCGGCCTTGTGCGCCACATCGGCCCGCTCCTGGACCTCGGCGACGGAAAGACTGGTTTCCTGTGACAGGGTGAGCGCGGCGGCCTTGGAAAGGATCAGATGACTCTCGACGCCCAGCTCACGACAGGCGTCCAGCACCCGCAGGCCGTAGACGACGCCGCTCGCGCCAGAGATCCCGACCACCAGGCGCGGCCGTTCCGAACTGCTCATGCCTTGTCACTCCGCCGCCTGGATTCAAGGCGTTCGCAGCTCCTAACCGACTGCAAACATATGTGATCTGACACGTCAGACCAGCGGGTGTTCACTCTCCGTGATCGTAATTCGACAAGGAGATGACACGTCATGGCCGTCGAAGCCCGTATTCGTGAACTTGGACTCCGCCACCAAACCCTGGAGCGGGAGATCCGGGAGGAAACGATGAGACCGGCAGCGGACGCCATGCGATTGAAGGAGCTGAAGCGCAAGAAGCTTAAGCTCAAGGAAGAGATGGAAGCCTTGGGCACGCGCGCCCACTAGCTAATCTCTTCCGCTGTCCGAGAGGGCGGGGCCGGACGCCAGACGACCCTGATCGGCCGCCTCCACGGGTCCCCGGAGACGACCGGCAGGGTCGGCTGCGCGTGAGCCTTAATCCTCGTCCCGATCTTCGTCGAAGAACGGCTGCTCGGTCTCGTAGGGCTGATCGCTCTCGCCCTCGCCGCCGACAGCGCCGGTGCTGGACGCCGGTTCAAGGGTCGGCCCTTCGACGATGCCGCGCTTGGCGTCGTCCTTCGCCTTCTTGTCGGCGGCCTTGCGAACGACCGCATCCAGTTCGAGCTGGGTCGCCAGACCGAGGGTCACGGGATCGACAGGCTTGATGTTGGCCGAGTTCCAATGCGTGCGGTTACGCACCTGGTCGATGGTGGCCTTGGTGGTGCCCAGAAGGCGGGCGACCTGGCTGTCGGCCACTTCCGGGTGGTTGCGGAGGAACCAGGCGATGGCGTCCGGGCGGTCCTGGCGACGCGAAACGGGGGTGTAGCGCGGGGCCTTCTTCACCGGCTTGAGCAGCTCGGCGTGGCGGCTCTTCTGCGCCTTCATGCGGTATTTCGAGTCGCCCTGAGCCTTGTCCAGCTCTTCGCGCGAGAGCTGGCCGTTGGCGATCGGATCGGCGCCGCGAATGTCGCGCGCCACTTCGCCGTCGGCGATGCCCTTCACTTCCAGAGGGTGCAGCCCGCAGAAGTCGGCGATCTGATCGAAGGTGAGAGAGGTGTTGTCGACCAACCAGACGGCGGTCGCCTTCGGCATCAGGATCTCGGTCATGACGGTCTTTCCAAAATGACGGCGCCCGGCCTTTCGGCCGGGCGGTGCGTTCAGCAGAACGTCATATAGGCCTGTTCCGCGCGCAAGAAAATGACAATTCCTGCCGCTCAGCCTTGCGTGAACTGCTTGAGAAGCGCCGCATCGGCCGGGGCGGCGCTTTTGATGTCGTTATCGAAATAGGCGTAGACATCGGCGCCTGCGGCGCGCCAACGCTCGATCCGCGCGGCCCAAGACTTGAGCTCTGCTTCGGGATAACGATCGCGATACCGGCCCCCCGGCCCATGACCGCGCACGTAGACGAATGAGGCGGTCTTCTCCCAAGGCGCGGGCGCGTGGTGGTGATCGGAGACGCAGAGCGAGACGTCGTGTTCGGCGAGAAGATCGAAGATCGCCGTCTCGTACCAGCTCGGGTGGCGAAACTCGACCGTGTGCCGGCCAGGGGGAAGCAGCTTCAGGAAATCGGAAAGACGTCCATCGTCACGCTTCAGGCTGGGCGGCAGCTGGATGAGCGCCGGGCCCTCGGTTTCGCCGAGGCCCTTCATGCGCCCATAGACCAGCTCTACGGAGTCGGCGCAGTCGCGCAGCTTCTTGTTATGGGTGATGTAGCGGCTCACCTTCCAGGCGAAGCAGAAGCCCTCCGGCGCGGTCTGGGCCCAGTTGGCGACCGCCTTGGCGCTGGGCAGGCGATAGAAGCTGGCGTTGATCTCGGTGGTGTCGAACTGGCTGGCGTAGAAGGCGAGCAGGTCCTTGGACCTGGTCCCCTTGGGATAGAACGGCCCGACCCAGTCCCGGTAGGCCCAGCCCGAACAGCCTATCCTCAGCGCCGCCACCTGCGTCTCCTTGTGAGCAAATTGGGGAAAGCGATCGCGTGGCGGATGTTCCCTGGCGACATCTGCGCAGAGCGTGCCAAAGTACCGGAAACATCGACCCTTTAGGGAGGGCGCCAGGATGAGAGCTGCGATCTTGCCGGTCGCCGCCGCGGCCTTGCTGTCGGCGTGCGCCACGCCATCGGAGGTCACGACAGCGGCGGTTTCGCCGCAGCCAGGAGCCGATTTCAGCCGATGGTCATGCCGCGAGATCTCGGCGGAGTTGCGGCTCACCCAGCGGGCGTATGTGTCGGCCACGCGGCGGGAGCGTCAGGAACGCGGCGGCGAGAGCGCCCAGGCCTTCTTCTCCCCGGCCTCCTACAGCGCCGCGGCCCCCAAGAGCAGCGCCAAGCTGCGGGCCAGGCTCGACGAGCTGCGGCAGGCCTCGCGGGCGAAGCGATGCGCCAGCGAACTGCCGGAGGCCGCTACGGCTTAGCTCGAATAACGTCGGTTGGCGGAATCGCTTCGGCCCGATAGCAATGGTTGCATGGACACCATTGCGCTGCCCGAGATCGGCTCTCCCCGCAGGATCGTCAGAGGACGCTCCGTGCATGACGGATATCAACGGGGATGGGGGCTGATGCATGCGGGCCTGGCCGAGCAGGTGACGCAGCATCCGCTCTATCAGGCCGGCCTCGAGGCTTCTGGCGGCTGGTCGGTGATGGTCGAGGCCAAGCGGATGAACCTCTTCCTGCTCCTCACCCGCTTCCTCGACCAGCTGGAGGGCAAGGACGTCATCGAGTTCGGCTCCTATCGCGGCGGCAACGCGCTGTTCATGGCCCGGGTGCTGTGGGAGGCGGCGCCGGGCGCGAAGGTCTATGCCTGCGACACCTTCGCGGGCATGCCGGTCACCGACGCCGAGCGGGACCTGCACGCGCAGGGCGATTTCAGCGACACCTCCTATGAGGCGCTGGTGGAGCGGCGGGACGCGCTGGAGCTGGACAACCTGGTGATCGCCAAGGGGCTGTTCCAGGAGACCTTTCCGGACATCGCGCGGTCACGCCCCTGCTTTGGCCTCGCCCATATCGACTGCGACATCTATTCGGGCGTGAAGTACGCGCAGGACGCGGTCTGGCGGTACATGAGCCGCGGCGGCTATCTCGTCTATGACGACGCGGACGCGCCCTCCTGCATCGGCGCGACGGAGGCGGTCGAAGACCTGATCATGAAGCGCAGGCTTCACGCCGAGCAGGTCTGGCCCCACTGGGTGCTGCGCGCGCGGCTCTGAAGCGGGATCAGCCCAGCGGACGACGGCCGACGATGCGCAGGCCGTAACCGCCCGAGCCCGGCAGGACGGTCTTGGAATTCGACAGCAGCTCCATGTCCCGCACGCCGAGATCCAGCAGGATCTGGGCGCCGACGCCGTAGTCGCGCAGGACGTTGGCCCCGTGGTCGGCCGTGCTGTCGCTGCCGTAGCGCTCCGAAAGCCAGGCGGGATTGGAGTCGCGGATGAAGACTGCGACCCCCGCGCCGTCATAGTCGGCGATGGCGCGCAGGGCTTTGGGCACGTAGTCGCGACGGGCCTCGGCGTGGCCGAGCATGTCGGCCGCGAAGTCGACGCGGTGCATGCGGACGAGGGTCGGCTTGTCGGGATCGATCTTGCCCTTGGTCAGGACCACGTGCTCGGTCTTGTCCAGGATGTTCCGGTAGATGACCATCCGGAAGCGGCCGCCATAGGCGCTGTCGAACGGCGTCTCCAACACCCGCTCGACCTGGCGCTCGGTGCGGCGGCGATAGGCGATCAGGTCGGCGATAGTCCCGATCTTCAGGCCATGAAGCTGGGCGAAGGAGACGAGGTCGGGCAGGCGGGCCATGGACCCGTCGTCCTTCATGATCTCACAGATCACGCCGGCGGGGTTGAGGCCGGCCATGCGGCTGATGTCCACGGCCGCTTCGGTATGGCCGGCGCGGACGAGGACGCCGCCGTCCTTGGCCACCAGCGGGAAGACATGGCCGGGGGAGACGATGTCGTCGGCGCCCTTGGTCGGGTCGACGGCGACCGCGATGGTATGGGCGCGATCGTGCGCCGAGATGCCGGTGGTGACCCCTTCCCTCGCCTCGATGGAGACGGTGAAGGCGGTGCCGTGGCCGGACTGGTTGTCCACGGCCATGGGCGGCAGGCGCAGGGTGCGGGCGCGCTCGCCGGTGATCGAAAGGCAGATCAGGCCGCGGGCGTGCTTGGCCATGAAGTTGATCTGCTCGGGCGTGGCGAACTGGGCGGGGATGATGACGTCGCCCTCGTTCTCGCGGTCCTCAGCGTCGACCAGGATGTAGGGCCGACCGTTGCGGGCATCCTCGATGATGTCCTCGATCGGCGAGATCGCCGATTCGTGCGGGGCGTTGTCGTCGCCGGAGCCGTTGGCGGGGGTGACGAGGTGGGGGCGGGTCATGGGCGAGCCTTCATCTTGGCGAAGTCCAGCACCTGCTCGCCCACGGTCGCCAGTTGCCAGGCGTCCTTGGCTTCGATGCAGGCGCCCGCGGCGTCGAACAGGCCGGACGTCGCGTTCAGGGCGGCGCCGAACGGCGTCGGCCAGCCCCGCAGTGCATGTATGATCGATCGCAGCGCGGTCAAAGTGGTGCCGGCGGCCTGCCAGCCGTCAGCGGTGATGATGCAGCCCACGGCGCGATCGGTCAGATAGGGACGGGCGTCCTGGCGCAGGACCTCCAGCGTGTCCAGCGCATTCTTGATCACGCCGGAGATGGAGCCGTGATAGCCGGGGCTGGCGACGATCAGGCCATCGGCCACGCGGACCGCCTCGACCAGCTCGACCTGCTCGGGCGTCGGATCGCCGTTCGAAGGGTTGAAGATCGGCAGGCGCGCGAGGAAGTCGCCGCCCAGGAGCCGGGTCTCGCCGCCGCCCGCCTCCACCGCCTGCAGCGCCACGGCCAGGGCGCGCTCAGAGGTGGAACCGGCGCGGATGGTGCCGCCGATGCCGACGATCAGCGGCTTGCGCGAACTCATGCCCTACCCCTCGAACAGCTTCTTCAACTCGGTCTTCACGATCTTGCCGTTGGCGTTGCGCGGCAGCATTTCGGGCCAGAACACCACCTGGACCGGAACCTTGAAGGCCGCCAGCCGGGCTCGAACGAAGGCCTGGAGCTCGGCTTCGTCCGCAGTCCCGCCCGGCTTCAGATGCACCACCGCCACGGGCTCCTCGCCCAGGGTCTTGTGGGGCTTGCCGACCAGGGCGGCGTCCATCACGTCCGGGTGGTCGTACAGCACGTTTTCGACCTCCACGCAGTAGATGTTTTCTCCGCCACGTATGAGCATGTCTTTGGCCCGGTCGATGATGAAGAGGAATCCCTCCTCGTCGATCCGCGCCAGATCGCCAGTGCGCAGCCAGCCCTCGACGAAGGTCTCGGCCGTGGCTTCAGGCTTGTTCCAGTAGCCTTTGACCACCTGCGGCCCCTTGACCCAGAGCTCGCCGACGGCGTTGGGAGGCAGCACCGTCTTGCCGTCGGCCGGGTCGCGGATCTGCATCTCGCCCACAGGCGCTGCGGGACCTGCGCTCGCCGGGCGGTGCTCGTAGTCCTTGCCGAGGTGCGAGGTGAAGGTGGCGGTGGTCTCGGTCATGCCCCAGCCGTTGCCGGGCTGGGAGGCGGGGAAGGTCTCGACGATCTTGCGCACCAGTTCGGGAGCCGAGGGCGCGCCGCCGTAGGAGACCGAGGTCAGTGACGAGAGGTCGTATTTCTCCCGCGCCGGGTGTTCGATCAGCTGCCAGGCGATGGTGGGGACGCCGCCGGTGGAGCCGACCTTCTCGCGCTCGATGAGCTGCATGGCCTGTTCGGCCTCCCAGCGGCGCATCAGCACGATCTTCCCGCCGGCGTTCAGGGTGGGCGAAAGATTCGCCGAGAGGCCGGTGGCGTGGAACATCGGCACCACCAGCAGGCTGACCCGCTGCGGCAGCTTGTGGGGATCGGACTCCGGGAGGGGCTGGCCCGCACGCAGGAAATTCCGCGCGGCGGAGATTCCGCTGGCCATGATGTTCGAGGTCATGTTCCGGTGGGTCCCGAGCGCGCCCTTGGGCTTACCCGTGGTGCCGGAGGTGTAGAGGATGGTCGCGTCGTCCTCCGGCGCCAGGGCGACGTCGGGCAGCGGCCGGTCGGGAAGCTGGCTCCAGTCGTTGACCTTGCCGATGACCTCCTCCAGCCGGCGGACCTTCGGATCGGTCGGATCGGCCGCGAGCCTCGGAACATAGACCTTTTCCAGGTCCGGCAGGGCCTCGAAGGACGATTGGATCCGCTCCAGGCGCTCATCGTCGACGATGGCGACCTTGGTCCCGGAATCGGCCAGGCCGTATTCGAGCTCGGGGCCCGTCCACCAGGCGTTCAGCGGGGTGACGATGGCGCCGACCAGGATCCCTGCCCAGAACGCCACCGGCCATTCGGGCAGGTTGCGCATGATGACCGCCACCCGGTCGCCCTTCTTCACGCCGTCGGCCTGGAGCTGGTGGGCGAGCGCGATGGTGGCGCGGGCGAAGCTCTCGAAGGTGGCGCGGTCGTTCTCGTAGACCAGGAACTCGCGATCCTTGAAAGCGCGGCCGTTCAGGAAGACGTCGCGCAGGGTCGGCGGAGCGTTCTTCCAGGTGCGGGTGGGAATCCCGCGGATCACCTTCTCCTCGATCTCGAACCGCTGGCCCGGCGCGGTGAGGCGCGCGTGGGCCTCGGCGAGGGTCATGACGGGCCAAACGGGAACGGACGGGGCGGTCTTGGTCTCTACGTCGCTCACGAAATCCTCGAAGTGAAAGTCATCAAAGAAAAAAGGGCGGCCCGCGAAGGAGCCGCCCACAGTAGACCGATGCTCGTCGGCTGGAAGTCCTGTCAGGCGTTTTCGGACGCCTTGGCGCGCTCGGGATTGGAGGCCTTGTAGGCTTCCTTCAGCTCGGCGAGCTCCTTGGCGTACTTTTCCTGGGCCGCCTCGCGCAGGCGCGGGATGTGGTAGTTCGGGAAGAGGTCGTTGTCGGGCCGGTAGTCCTTCAGGACCTGCTTGGCCAGGGTGACCTTGTGGACCTCGGTCGGGCCGTCGGCGATGCCCATGACCAGGGACGAGGTCACCATGTGCATGAAGGGCATCTCGTTGGAGACGCCGAGCGCACCGTGCAGGTGGGCGGCCTTGGTCGCCACGTCGTTATAGACCTTGGGCATCGCGACCTTGATGGCGGCGATGTCCTTGCGGACCATATTGTAGTCCTTGTGCTTGTCGATCAGCCACGCGGTGCGCAGGACCAGCAGGCGGAATTGCTCGACCGCGATCCAGCTGTCGGCGATCTGCTCCTGCACCATCTGCAGGTCGGCGAGCTTGCCATCGCGCGTGGTGCGCGAGACCGCCCGGCGGCACATCAGGTCGAGGGCGTGCTTGCAGGCGCCAACCGTCCGCATGGCGTGGTGGACGCGGCCGCCACCCAGGCGGACCTGGGCGATGACGAAGGCCGCGCCGCGCTCGCCCAGCAGGGCGTCATAGGGCACGCGGACATTGTTGTAGCGGACGTAGCCTTCGCTGCCGTTGCCGATCTCGCCGCTGCCGACGCCGACATTGCGGATGATCTCGACGCCGGGGGTGTCGGTGGGCACCAGGAAGATCGAGGTGCGGCGATAGGGGTCCTTCGCGTCTGGGTCGGTGACCGCATAGACCACCAGCACCTTCGAGTAGCGGGCATTGGTGGAGAACCACTTCTCGCCGTTGATCACCCATTCGTCGCCATCGAGCACGGCGCGGGTCTTGAAGGTCAGCGGATCGGAGCCGCCGGTCGGCTCCGACATCGAGAAGGCCGAGCGGATCTCGCCGTTGAGCAGCGGCCAGAGATACTGCTCCTTCTGCTTCTCGGTCCCGTAGTGGGCGATGATCTCGGCGTTACCGGTGTCAGGCGCCTGGCAGCCGAAGACGGTGGGCGCCAGGCTGTTACGGCCGAGTTTTTCGTTCATGAGGCCGAGCTTGAGCTGGCCATAGCCCTGCCCGCCCAGTTCCGGGCCGAGGTGACAGGCCCAGAGCCCTTGCGCCTTCACCTTCTCCTGCAGCGGCTTGATGAACTTGGCGCGGCCGAGCGGGCCGTGGACCGCCATGCCGAGATGCGAGAGGGGCTCGACCTCCTCGCGCATGAAGTCCTCGATCCAGTCGAGCTTCTTCTGGAATTCGGGGTCGGTTTCGAAATCCCAAGCCATCTAGCGTCTCCCATTCGGCCCGTAGGGGCGGACAATTTTCCTAATATCGGTATGGTCGGCCGCGCAGCCACCACGAAATCCTGCGGCCGGACAACCTCTTAGACCGCCGGCCCTGCCGACATTATCAAACGCCTGTTTGCTTGACGCAACGTCCGGAAAGCGGCGCCGGAGCGTTTTTCTACGTCGCGCCCTATTCGGCTGGAGCCTTGGCCGGGATGGCCGTGCGCGCCGCCTCTTCGGCCGCTTCCGTCTCCGTGACCACCGCCGGCGTGCTCATGCCGGTGTCTGGCGCCGCGCCGCGCGGAATGCCGGCCATCAGCCGCGCCTTGCGCCAGCCGCCGAAGCGGTAATAGCCGGCCGCCAGCACGAGCGAGATGATCGAGCCCAGCGGGAAGCTCCACCAGACCGCATCCTGGCCGAGATAAGGCTCCAGATAATGGGCGAACGGAATCCGCACGAACCACATGGAGATCAGGAGGCCGATGAGCGGCGGCCAGACCGCGCCCGTGGCGCGGATGATGCCGTTCAGCACGAAGGCCATGCCGAAGGGGATGAAACCCCAGAGCACGAAGGCGTTGATGTGCATGGCGATGGGCGTTGAGGGGCTGCCGGCGGGCAGGAAGAGCAGCAGCACCCAGGGCTCCACCAGATAGATGAGCGCCACGGGGACAGCCGTCATCACCGCGGCGATCATCACGCCCTTGCGCGCCACCTCGCTGACCCGGTCCATATGGCCGGCGCCGACGTTCTGGGCGGCCATGGAGGAGACGGCTGCGCCGAGCGCCATGGCGGGCATCTGGATATAGGTCCAGAGCTGGATGGCCGCGCCGTAGCCAGCCGCCGTCTGGGACCCGTAGGCATTGACGAAACTGATCATGATCACGGCCGCGCCGGAGATCACCAGCATCTGCAGGGCCATGGGGAAGCCCTTGACCACCAGGGTCTTGATGATGGCGAGCTCGGGCTTGAAGAGCCGCCAATCCGGCCGTTTCAGGATCAGCACGCTGTCGGTTCGGTAGAGATGGACCAGCATGGCCGTCAGCGTCACGGTCTGGCTGACGAGGGTGGCGGTCGCCGACCCGGCTATGCCCAGGCGCGGGAAGGGTCCGAAGCCGGTGATCAGCAACGGGTTCAGGATCACGTCCATGCCCACAGCGAAGACCGAGAACCAGAACGGCGTCTTGGAATCCCCCGCCCCTCGTTGGGCCATCATGACGAAGGAGAAGAAGTACATGAACGGCATGGCGACGAAGATCACCCGCAGATAGGTGATGGCGTCGCGAGTGGCGTCCGGCGGGGTGTTCATCACCCGCAGGATCGCGGGCGTCAGCAGGAATCCCGCCACCCCCACGCTGAGCGAGAGGACCAGGAAGAAGGTGGTGGCCGAGCCGACCACCCGCTTGACCATGGCCAGGTCCTTGCCCCCCACCGACTGCGAGATCAGCAGGTTGGCCGCCATGGTCATGCCGAACACCGCGCCCAGCATCAGGAAGAAGATGTTGTTGGCGTTGACGGTGGCGGTCAGGGCCGCCTCGCCAAGGACGTGGCTGACCCAGATCGCGTTGGCCGAGCCGTTAAGCGACTGGAGGATGTTCGAGCCCAGGACCGGCAGGGCGAAAATGACCAGGGTCTTGCCGATCGGACCCTGGGTCAGGTCCTGCATGCCGCTGTGGCCGGGTCGGCGGCCGCCAGGGCCCTCGTTCTTCGATGAATCCACTTCGCTCCCCAGTGCGCCGAAGAATAGGCGCCGCCCTGGTCCCGACGGCACCCTTGAAATGCGGGCGCTGCTTTGCTTTCGCCCGGGAGCAGGTGCGGCGACTTTAGGTCGGCCCGGCCCTTCCCTTCAAGCGCAAGGAGAGGCGAGCGTGGCGAAGTGTTCCGGGGTGGGCGCTTCAGGCCCGCTGGGAGTCCAGCTGCTCGTGATTGGCGATCACCTCCTGGGCCTTCGCATAGCTTTCGATGAGCAGTTGGTATGGCGGGAAGATCTGGGTGTAGACCTGCGCCCAGTCCTGCGCGTCGTCGCGATGCCAAGTCTTCTGCAGCTCCGACGCCACAGCAGCAGTGTCAATCGGCACGACACCGGCCTGCATCACCCGCGCCAGGGTGATCTCCTGCGCCATCTTCGAGTACGTGCCGGAGGCGTCCACGACCGCGAAGACCTTATATCCTTCCTGCACGGCGCTGATCGCCGGAAACGCCATGCAGACGCTGGTTATGGTGCCCGCGATGATCAGGGTCCGGCGGCCGGTCTCCTTTACGGCGGCGACGAAGTCCGGATTGTCCCAGGCGTTGATCTCACCCTTGCGGGCCACGTACCTGGCGTGTGGGGCGTTGGCGTGGATTTCCGGGATCAGGGGACCATTGGGGCCCTGCGGCACCGAAGCGGTGGTGATCACCGGCAATTCGGCGAGGGTCGCCATGCGCGCCAAGGCCGAGGCGTGACGGCGCAACGTCGTCATCGGCATGTCCTCCACCGTCTGGAATAGGCCGCTCTGGTGGTCGATCAGGAGCATGACGGCGTCGTTGGGGTCGATCACCGGACGCGCGCCATCGAAGTTCGCAGGCAAGCTGGAAACAGTCATTTTCAATGTCCTTGGAGGGGATCGCCCGGCCGCTCGCCAGGCGATCGCAAGTCATGCGGCGGCGATTTCGCCGAAGCGGCCGCTGTTGAAGTCCTCGACGGCCTGGCGGATCTCGTCTTCGCTGTTCATGACGAAAGGACCGTAACCGACGATCGGCTCGTCGATCGGCTCGCCGGTCAGAACCAGCAGCGTCGTGTCAGCCTCGGCCGAGAGTCTGACGCCATCGCCCTCGCGATCGAGCAGCAACGCCTCGGCCGCACCTGCGTCCTGGCCGTTGGCCACGAGACGGCCTGAGAGCACGACGAGAATGACCGTGTGGCCTTCCGGAAGGGCGAGGTCGAGCTCCGCATCACGCTTTAGCCGCACGTCCCAGACGTTGATCGGCGTAAAGGTGCGAGCGGGCCCCTTGGCCGCCGCCAGTTGGCCGGCGATCACTCGCGCGGTTCCCGCCTCATTCGGGAGGTCGACGGTCGGTATGTCGGCGCCGAGGATGGACTGATAGCCCGGTCGGGTCATCTTTTCCGAGGCGGGCAGGTTCACCCAAAGCTGCACCATCCTGAAAGGACCGCCTGCTCGCGCGAAGGCCGAGGAATGGAACTCCTCATGGAGGATGCCCGCCCCTGCGGTCATCCACTGCACATCGCCGGGGCCGATGATCCCGCCTTGACCGGTGGAGTCGCGATGCTCCACCTCGCCGTCATAGACGATGGTCACCGTCTCGAAGCCGCGGTGCGGATGCTGCCCCACGCCCCGCCGCCGATCGGTGGGCGTGAACATGTGCGGTCCCGCATAGTCGAGCAGCAGGAACGGGCTCACATGCTGGCCGAGGTCGCCATACGAGAACAGCGACCGGACAGGGAAGCCGTCGCCGACCCAATGGCCGCGATCGTTCCCGTAGCGTCCTAGAACCCTCTTCATCTGAAATCTCCTTGTGCGATCGGTAGGGCCATCGCGCTGGAGACTTTATGGCGGCGCAACGCTGAGCCCGGTAGGATGCAAAAACACCCCACAGCGTTCCATTGATGAAACGATGCGCGATCTCAACGATCTCTACTATTTCGCCCAGGTGGTGGAGCATCGCGGCTTCGCCCCGGCGTCACGGGCCCTCGGGATTCCGAAGTCGAAGCTCAGCCGCCGGATTGCGGCGCTTGAAGATCAGTTGGGCGCCCGGCTGCTGCAACGCTCATCCCGCCACTTCTCGGTCACCGAGATCGGCATGGCCTACTACCAGCACTGCCTAGCGATGCTGGTCGAGGCGGACGCGGCCCAAGCGGTGATCGACAGCGTCACGGCCGAGCCCGGCGGAATCATTCGCGTGGCCTGCCCGCCGGGGCTGGTCACCTATCAGATCGGCGAGCTCATCCAGCAATTCATGGCCCGGCACCCCAAGGTGGAGGTGCACCTGGAAAGTACGAGTCGGCGGGTCGACGTGATCCGGGAAGGCCTGGATCTGGCGATACGCGCGCGCGAACCGCCGCTGGAGCAGTCGGATCTGGTGATGCGCAAGCTCGACGAGAGCGTGCATAGGCTCGTGGCGAGCCCCGCCCTGGCGGCGCGCC
>Ga0065721_10006425_pt1 | contig 16999 bp, 12 predicted proteins | sample Mesricmetagenome_FD_59108 | JGI IMG/M metagenome (GOLD analysis project Ga0065721, IMG submission 59108) | Mesophilic microbial community from rice straw/compost enrichment Sample: eDNA_1 v2 (version 2) | ecosystem: Engineered > Solid waste > Grass > Composting > Bioreactor | place: USA: Davis... | reverse complement strand
TCGAATACGCAACCCGCCCGAGCACCCTCCGTGAGAGACACGGAGGGTGTTCTCGTACCGGACTACCCCCCAGGCCGCCCGCCTGCCAGCAAGCCCGCCGCCGCATCGCCCGAACCGATACTGGAAGCCGCAACGCCGCAAGAATTGGAGAATGTTTACGACGTCGTGATTCGCGGCGGAAGAGTCATCAACCCGGAGACCGGCCTGGACCGGACGGGATGGAATGTCGCGATTGAGGGCGGCACCGTCGCTCTGGTGACCGATCAAGAAGTGAAAGGGCGGAAGTCCATTGACGCCAGGGGCCTCGTCGTGGCGCCGGGCTTCATCGACAATTTGTCGTACGATCCCAATCCTCTCGGAGTATGGAACAAAATCGCCGACGGCGTCACGAGCAACATCGCCATGCACGGAGGCACCTCCTCTCCTGAGAAATGGTATTCGTACTACGCCCGCAACCGCACTCCCGTGCATTTCGGCGCGTCTTTCTTCTATACGCAATCTCGCAACCAATTCGCGATCAGCCGATACGATCCGGCGACTCCCGTGCAGAGCGAGCTGCTCGTCGAACAGGCGGAGAAGGCGCTTAACGAAGGGGCGCTGGGAATTTCCTTCAGCTTGGAATACGTTCCGGGGATCGGGCCGTCGGAGATTCTGCCGCTGATGAGATTGGCGCACGAATACAACGTTCCGGTTTATTTCCACGCCCGATATTCGGACATGGAGGAGCCGGGGACGAACATCGAGGCGATCCAAGAGCTGATCGATTACGCGGAGCAGACGGGAGCGGCCGTTCACGTCGACCATATCAACAGCACGGGCGGAACCTTCTCGATGAAGCAGTCGCTCGCGATGCTGGAGGAGGCCAGGGAGAAGGGCCTCGATCTAACCGCGTGTACATACCCTTACGATTACTGGGGAACTTACCTCAACTCGGCCCGGTTCGACGAAGGCTGGCAGCAGCGTTTTCGCATCGGGTACCACGATCTTCAGATCGCGGGAACGGACGAGAGGCTGACGGAGCCTACGTTCAAGGTATACCGGAAGCAAGGAAAACTGGCCGTCGCCTACGCCATTCCCGAGCAGGATATCGTCGATTCCCTCTCGTCGCCGTTCGTCATGATAGGCAGCGACGCGATCCTCGAGCCGGGACACAACAATCATCCGCGCGCTTCGGGCACGTTCGCCCGCACGATCGGGCTCTATTCGCGCGATCACGCCGTCATCCCGCTGATCGACGCGATCGGCAAGATGACGCTGATGCCGGCGCAGCGGCTGGAGAAGCAAGCTCCGGTGCTGAGGAGAAAGGGCAGGCTCGCAAAGGGGATGGACGCGGATATCGTAATTTTCGACTACGGGAAAATCAGCGATAGGTCCACCGTCGAGAAGCCCGATCTTCCCTCGGAGGGAATCCGCTACGTCCTTATCGGAGGCCGGATAGCTCTCGACGACAAAGGGTTGCACAAGAATGTTAGGGTCGGGCAGCCGATCCGCAGCGAATTCGTCCGGTACGGGGGAGTTAAGGGATTTCTGACGCTGCAGAAAGGGGCGGAGAGCGTCTCCGTTCCGACCGCGGACTACCGGGGCGAGGATTACGTCGACGCGGACGTCCTGAAGGCGCTGGGCCGCGCCCTGGACTGGGATTCCAAGAGCCGCGCGTTGAAGCTGGGAAAGGCGTCGGGCCGCTTCCCTGCTCTCTCGAAGCTCGCGGAGGTCGCGAAGCCGGAGAATAGCGAGCTCATGCTGGAGCGGGGATACCGGTTGGAGTGGGAAGCGGGGTCGGCTCCGCTGCTCTCCGTCGGAGATCGGCATTACGTGGCCGTCGAGGAGCTGAAGAAGCTCGGGGTGTCCCTAACAAGAAGCGGAGAGGGATGGACGGCGTCCGTTCCGGAACAATAGTCGATTAGCGGCAGGCGCTCGCTCTCTTGCAGGGACGGGTTGCCTGCCGCTTGCGCGAGGAGGCCGGCGCGCCGTTCCGGCCGGTACTCCGACCGGCTATCCGGCGCGGCGATGCGACGGCGGGAGCGGACGTCTCGTAGTAGATACTGAGCCATTATGTGATATAATGAAGATTGCAGCTTTCTGGGCAGACACCGCGAAGCTTAGCTTGGAGAGGATGAGTTCAAGCGATGGAACGCGAAACAGATGTCGCCACTCGGGCAAGGCTGATCGAGTGGCTGAAGACGGAAGTAGTCGATCAGGTTGCAAGATTGTTCAAGGCGATGTGGGACGGAAGCGGAGCCCGCATCACCGATAGCTTGGCAGGCTTAATCGCNTCCGGNTACATTCTGGGCAGGCGCCTCGGGATCTCNTACCGGGATCTGGATGCGGCCTTGGCGGATAAGCTGGCTANGCTCAAGCAAGAAGGACATCAGTTGGAAGATCTCTATCGCGATCTNTCCGCATTAGAAGAACATATCCGCAAGAGGTGACTCTGTTTGAAGATTGGCTGGAAGTCCGTGGCGTGGAGCGCGGTGGCACTTCTCGTGCTGCTGAGCATCCCTACCTCTCTCATCGTGATTACGTTATTCCTGCTTATGGCGCCATTGGTTATCCTGTACACCATGCTGAAGCCGCTTTCGTTCGTTGCCCACGTCGCGTGCATCGGGATTGCCGCTTTCGCCTTGATGGGGTCGTATTCCCTTGCTTCGTTGGTGTTCGGATTGTTCTTCCTGATTCCCGCGGCGGTCATGGGCCATCTGTACAAGAGGAGAATGCCGGCGAGAACCGTCGTCACCGTCACCATGGTCGTCCTTCTCGTGCAGCTGCTGGTCGAGCTTGCGATTTTCTCCGTGCAGTACGATCTGAATTTATCTTCGGAGCTTGCTTCGCTAATCGAAGAATCCCTGAAGCAGCTTCAGACGGATACGCTGATGCCGGCCGATTGGGCGGCGGAGACGTCCGTCACTCTCGGGGACGCCATCACGAAGATGCTGCCGGTTCTGCTGCTTCTGACTTCCTTCATGATGGCCGTCGTCTCCCATGTTCTCGCTAGGCGGGGGCTTGCGCTCATGGGGATCGTGATTCCGGGAATGACCGCCATGAAGAACTGGATGCTTCCGCGCAGCTTGGTTTTCTACTACCTGATAGCTTTGGTGCTTAGTTACATGATCTCGCCGGAGAGCACGGGATTCTGGAGCACGGTAACGGCCAATGCCGTGCCGCTCCTGAAGTTCGCTTTTACGATCCAAGCGGTCGCTTTCTTCTTCTTTCTGGCCGACGCGAAGAATTGGAACAAAGCCGTACCCGTCATCATCGCGATCCCGCTGCTTATCTTCCCGCCGTTCTACCTGATCGGACTCCTCGACACGGCGTTCCCTATTCGCAAGAACTTCGAAAAGAAAGGCTAGCTCCCGTCTAGCGGGCCGATGCCCGCCAGGCGGACGGCCGATCGCCGCCAGCGACAGGGTCCCGGAGGCATAAGTGCGGCATGGACATACATTGAGACCGTCCTTGGAAGGATTCGGGACGGTCCGAACAAGGGAGCGGAGCTTTATCATGCCTAAGTTTCTCGTTCAGCGTTGGCATGGCATGCATATCGTATGGGCAATGGTGCTGGTGTTGCTGCTGACCGTCGCCCTCGCTTGGTACGAATGGGTGCTGGGTCTGATCGGTCTATTGCTGGGAGGCGCCATCGGCGTCTATTCGATATTAGCCGAGCGGGCTTTCCGCAAAGACCTGAACGATTACGTACTCACTCTTTCCCATCGAATCAAAGGGGTCGCGAACGATGTCATCGGCACGCTGCCCTTCGGCATTATCGTGTACAACGAGGATAAAGAAGTCCAATGGCATAATTCCTACATCTCGACGCTGATCGGACGCTCCACCGTTATCGGGGTTTCTCTGGCCGAGCTTTTCCCCGGCGTTACCGTTCCCGCGAAGGAGAAGGACGCGAGCAAGCTGGAGACGACGCTGAACGGAAGGATTTACGAGTTGCTCTTTCGCCAGCAAGAGCGCATGCTGTATGTAAAGGACGTCACCGAGCAATGGACTCTCGCGAAGAAGTACGAGGACGAGAAGCTGGCGCTGGGGATCGTCATGCTGGATAACCTGGAAGAAGTCGCGCAAGGGATGGATGAGCAGCAGCGAGCGATCATGCTGTCCAAGGTAGCCGGCGAAATTACGGAATGGGCCAACAAATACGGCTTGTTCCTGCGGAGATTATCATCGGACAAGTATATGGTCGTGACGAACCAATTGGCCCTGAAGCAGCTGGAGCAATCGCGCTTCGAGCTGCTGGACGAGGTGCGGGAGCTGACGATGAACCTGAAGCTTCCGCTGACGCTCTCGATCGGCTTCGCTTCCGGCAGCGACTCCGTGGTCGAGCTAGGGCAGTTGTCCCAAGGCAGTCTCGATATCGCGCTGGGCCGCGGAGGGGACCAGGCCGTCGTGAAGTTCGGCCAGCGCCAAAGCTTCTACGGCGGCAAGAGCAACGCGGTCGAGAAGCGTACGAGAGTAAGGGCGCGGGTCATCTCCCATGCGCTGCGCGATCTAATGAAAGAGAGCGAGAACATCATCGTCATGGGGCACAAGATGCCCGACATGGACGCGATCGGCGCCGCCATCGGGGTGGTGAAGGCTGCCCAGCAATTCGGCAAGGAAGCGTTCATCGTGCTCGAGGGAATCAACCCGGCCATTCAGAAAATGATGGATATGCTTCGAGAGGACGAGAAGCTGTACCGCCGCTTCATCAGTCCGGAGCAGGCGCTGGGCATGACGAGCAAGCGGTCGCTGGCCGTCGTAGTGGATACCCACCGGGCTTCGATGGTCGCGGAGCCGAGGCTGCTGCAGCTGACGGACCGCATCGTGCTGGTCGATCACCACCGGCGGAGCGAGGAGTTCATCGACGATGCCGTGCTCGTGTATATGGAGCCGTACGCTTCGTCCACGTGCGAGCTGGTCACCGAGCTGCTGCAGTACATCCACGAACGCGTCGTGCTCGACCTGCGCGAAGCGACCGCGCTGCTCGCCGGCATCACGGTCGACACGAAGAATTTCGCGCTTCGCACGGGCTCCCGCACGTTCGAGGCCGCTTCCTTCCTCCGCCGCAACGGAGCGGATCCGATTCTCATCCAGCGGATGCTGAAGGAGGACCTGGAGGAGTACATCAAGAAGGCGGAGATTATCCAGCACGCGGAGATGTATCGCGAGCATATCGCCATCGCGGTGGCCGATACCGGCAAGCCGATTCCGCAGCTGCTCATCGCCCAGGCGGCCGATACGCTGCTGAACATGACGGGAATCAAAGCGTCCTTCGTCGTCGGAATGCGTCCCGACGGGCAGGTCGGGATCAGCGCCCGCTCGCTCGGGCAGATCAACGTGCAGGTCGTCATGGAACGTCTCGGCGGGGGAGGGCATCTGTCCAACGCCGCCTGCCAGATGCAGGGCAAGACGGTTCAGGAAGTGGCGGCCACGCTCAAGCAAGTGCTTAAAGAATTCGAGGGAAAAGAGGGGATACTGGAATGAAGGTTATTTTTCTCCAGGATGTGAAGGGGCAAGGCAAGAAAGGCGAAGTGAAGGAAGTGTCCGAGGGCTACGCGCGCAACTTCCTTCTCCCGAAGGGTTACGTGCAGATCGCGACGGAAGGCGCGAAGAAGACGCTGGATCAGATCAACGCGTCTGCTCAGAAGCAGAAGGAGCGCGAGAAAGCGGAAGCGAAGGCTCTCGCCGAGAAGCTGTCCGAGATGACGGTCGTCATCAAGGCCAAAGCGGGCGAAGGCGGCCGCCTGTTCGGCGCCATCACGAGCAAGCAGATCGCGGAAGCTCTCGAGAGCCAGAAGATCGTCATCGACAAGCGGAAGATCGAGCTGAGCGATCCGATTCGCACGCTCGGCGTCACGAAGGTGCCGCTTAAATTGTATCCCGAAGTGAAGGGCACGCTAAACGTGCAAGTCGTGGAGGAGTAAGGGCATGGAGATGACTGGGGAAACGGTCCTGTTCGATAGGGTTCCGCCGCAGAATCTCGAGGCGGAGCAGGCGGTGCTGGGCGCCATCCTGCTGGAGACCGAGGCCTTGATCACGTCGATGGAGCGGCTCCGGGTCGAAGACTTCTATAGCGTCGCCCATCAGCGGATCTTCGAGGTCATGCTCGATCTGAACGACGATAACGAGCCCCTGGATTTGATCACGCTCACGGCGAAGCTGCAGGACCGCGGACAGCTGGAGGAGGTCGGCGGGGTCACGTATCTCGCCAAGCTGGCCCATGCCGTTCCGACGGCCGCGAACGTCGAATACTACGCTCAGATCGTCGAAGAGAAGTCGCTTCTGCGCCGCTTGATCCGCACCGCGACCCAGATCGTATCCAACGGATACGCGGGCGAGGACGAGATCGGCACGCTGATCAACGACGCCGAGCAGAGAATCATGGAGATCTCGAACCGCAAGTCGTCCTCGGGCTTCATCAGCATACGCGACGTGCTCATGGAAGTGTTCGACCGGGTCGAGTTTCTCTATAACCACAAGGGCGGCACGACCGGCATTCCTTCCGGCTTCCGGGATCTCGACAAGATGACGGCCGGCTTCCAGCGAAGCGACCTCATCATCGTCGCTGCGCGTCCGTCGGTAGGGAAGACGGCGTTCGCCCTGAACATCGCGCAGAACGTGGCGGTGCGGGCGAACGAGACCGTCGCCATCTTCAGTCTCGAGATGTCCGCCGCCCAGCTGGTTCAGCGTATGGTGTGCGCCGAGTCGAACGTCGACGCGGGCCGCATGCGGACGGGATATCTGGAGGGGGACGACTGGGAGAAGCTGACGATGGCCATCGGAGCTCTCTCCGAGGCTCAAGTGTTCATCGACGACACGCCCGGCATCACCGTTGCCGATATTCGCGCCAAGTGCCGCCGATTGAAGAAGGAGAAGGGGCTCGGGATGATCCTGATCGATTACCTGCAGCTCATCCAAGGGCGCGGCAAGCCCGGCGAGAACCGGCAGCAGGAGGTCTCCGAAATCTCCCGTACGCTCAAGCAGATCGCCAGAGAGCTGGAGGTTCCGGTTATCGCGCTGTCCCAGCTGTCGCGGGGCGTCGAGCAGCGCCAGGATAAGCGGCCGATGATGTCCGACCTGCGGGAATCCGGCTCGATCGAGCAGGACGCCGATATCGTCGCCTTCTTGTATCGGGATGATTATTATAATCAAGATACGGAGAAAAAGAATATTATCGAGATCATTATCGCCAAACAGCGGAACGGTCCGGTAGGCACGGTCGAGCTCGTCTTCCTCAAGAGCTTCAACAAGTTCGTCAGTCTGGACCGAACTCATGAGGAAAGCGCATAATCCCGTTTTCATTAAGGAATATTTCCGAACGATTATATAGGCCTTATTAGAATTGTTCGCCTTTAAGTTGACTTCGCTTCGGTCACTTGCTACACTAATCATGCCGCCTTGCGGCCATATGGCCGTGCATCGGAACGAGATCCTCGTTGCCGATGCGTTCGCGTGCGTTGTCTCCGGCAACAAGGATTCGGGGAGCGTCCGCTTGGGGGAGGCATCATCATGCCGGTTTGAGCGAATCAGCCGGGTGGAGGGATTGCTTTGTCTACAGTAGTTGTCGTAGGAACGCAGTGGGGAGACGAAGGCAAGGGCAAGATCACGGACTTCCTGGCGGAGAAAGCGGATGTCGTCGCTCGTTATCAAGGCGGCAACAATGCAGGTCATACGATTCTCATTCAGAACAAGAAATACAAGCTCACCATGATTCCGTCCGGTATCTTCAACGAGAACAAGGTCTGCGTCATCGGCAACGGAATGGTTATCAATCCGGGAGCCCTGGTGGAAGAAATTCAATATATTATCGATAACGGCTTCTCGGTCGACAACCTGCGCATCAGCGACCGCGCGCACGTCATCATGCCTTATCATCTCGTGCTCGACGCGCTGGAGGAAGACCGCAAAGCCGATAACAAGATCGGAACGACCCGCAAGGGCATCGGCCCTTGCTATATGGATAAAGCCGCTCGCAACGGAATTCGGATCGCCGACCTGATGGTGGCGGAAGAGTTCGAAGCGAAGGCCCGCGTTCTTATCGCGGAGAAGAACAATGTCATTACGCAGATGTACGGCGGAGAGCCGCTGAACGCGGACGAGATCGTATCCGGTTACCTGGAGCTGGCCGAGAAGCTGCGTCCTTACGTGACGGATACCTCGGTCGTGCTGAACGACGCGATCGACGAAGGCAAGAAGGTTCTGTTCGAAGGCGCCCAAGGCGTCATGCTGGATATCGACCAAGGAACGTATCCGTTCGTGACGAGCTCGAACCCGTCCGCGGGCGGCGTCTGCATCGGTTCCGGCGTCGGCCCTTCGAAGATTCGCCAAGTCATCGGCGTCGCGAAGGCGTACACGACGCGCGTCGGCGACGGCCCGTTCCCGACCGAGCTGCATGACGACCTGGGCCAATGGATCCGCGACAAAGGCCACGAATACGGCACCGTAACGGGCCGCCCTCGCCGCGTCGGCTGGTTCGACACGGTCGTCGTCCGCCATGCCCGCCGCGTCAGCGGCATCACGGGCTTGTCGCTCAACTCCCTGGACGTCCTGAGCGGTCTCGAGAAGGTGAAGATCTGCACCTCGTACCGCTACCGCGGCGAGATCATCAACCACTACCCGGCCAACCTCAAGATTCTGGGCGAATGCGAAGCGGTTTACGAAGAGCTGCCGGGCTGGAGCGAGGACATCTCGAACGCGAGAACGCTGGAAGACCTGCCGGAGAACACCCGCCGCTACGTCGAGCGCGTCTCCGAGCTGACCGGAATTCCGATCGCGATCTTCTCCGTCGGCCGCAACCGGGAGCAGACGAACCAAGTGGCCACGATCTACGAATAAGATAATGAAGAAGGCCAGCCGTCGACCGAACGGCTGGCCTTTCGTTATTCCTCGCTTCGAGCAGCCTCCCGAAGCTTGGCGGCCTCCTCGGAAGAATCAAACGCTTCCAGTATCGAAGTCAGAAGCCCGGGGAACCGGTACTCGAGGTCGTCCCGACGAATCGACAGGAACCGCTGGGTGCCTTGCGCGCGAGTCCGAATGATTCCGGCCTCCCGCAAAGTGCGCGTATGGTGGGTGACGGTCGACTTCACGACGGGAAGGCCGATATCGCCGCAGGCGCTCTCGCCGATCCGGCTCAGCTCGCTGACGATCAGAAGGCGCACGGGATCGCTCAGGGCGTATAGAACCGAGCTGAGATGAATCTCCTCGCGATCCGGATGGTACAGCAGCTTCATATCGATGCATCTCCTTATTGAATTACACGCCTTTTTGACGGTTCAAAGAATAGGTNAGGCTCTCGCGGGAGCCGTTTGCGGAATTCCTAATTGCATTTTATCACAACGGATGCTATATTTCTATTGTTCGATAGTAATCAAACTTTAGAATAAGTGGTGATCCGTATGACAACCGAAGCAAGCTCGGCAACAATAGGAAGCCTTGAAGAGACGCGGGTTCGGGAAGGTCTGCTCATCTCCTTGCTCGGCTTAGCTATGATTCTCGTCATCATGAATACGACGATGTTCAACTTGGCCCTTCCATCCGTGTCGGCGGAATACGGATTGTCGGCCTCCGCGACCTCGTGGATCGTGACCGGCTATTCGATCGTGTTCGCCATCTCCTCCATCACCTACAGCCGACTGTCGGATTCGGTTCCGATCCGCAGGCTGCTCGTGATCGGGCTGACCTCCATCGGAGCGGCGGCCGTCGTCGGCTTGTTCAGCGGCAGCTTCATCATGCTGTTGATCGTTCGGCTCGTGCAGGCGACCGGAGCGGGAGCCGCCCCGGCCTTATCCCTCGTCTTGATCAGCCGTTACATCCCGCGGGAACGCCAAGGGAAAGCGACCGCGCTCGTCATGTCGGCGACCTCGCTGGCCCTCGGTCTCGGTCCGGTGGCGGGAGGCGCGATCGTCGAATATCTCGGGTGGCATTACCTGTTCGTCGTCACGGCTATCGCTCTGCTGCTCGTTCCGCTGTTCGCGGCCGTCGTTCCGAAGGAGCGCCCGAAGCCGGGCAGCTTCGACGCGTGGGGAGCGGCGTATGTCGCCATCGGGACGACGGGCCTTCTGTTCGCGCTCACGAACCGATCCTTCCTGGCGTTGGCGTTAGGCTTGGCCGGCGTCGCCCTGTTCGCTCTCCGCATTCGGCGGGCGAAGGATCCTTTCGTTCAGCCGGCGTTGTTCCGCGACCGAAGCTATCTGATTGTCGGAGCGGTCGGCATCGGAGCCTATATTTGCAGCTTCGCCACGCTGTACCTTATGCCGCAGATGCTCTCCCATCTGTTCGGATTAAGCGCGGTCTCCGCGGGCCTCGTTATTTTCCCGGGCTCGGTTCTCGCGATGATCGTCTCCCGCGTCGTCGGCCGGATCATCGACGGCAGCGGGAATCGCGGAATCATCCGGTTCGTTCCTCCGGCGGTATTCGTCTCGATGATTTTATTCGCGCTGTTCTCCCACACTTCGTATGTCGCCATCATTTTCATCTATATGATTCTGAGCGTCGGCTTCACCTTTCTGACGAGCAGCATCTCGAACGAGATCTCCCGGCTTCTGCCGGCGTCCAGGATCGGCTCGGGTCTCGGGCTGTTCCAGCTGCTCCAGTTCATCAGCGGCGCGTTCGGCGTCGCGATGACCGCGAGCGCGCTGTCCTGGCAGAAGGGGATGGAGGAGAGCGCCGCGTACTCCAATATCTATTGGGGATTGGCCGTTATCGCATTGCTCGCGGTAGGAGGCTCCTCCCTCTACCTGAGAAAGTCCGGCCGCCGCTGATAGAAGGCGAGTTCCTATCTATCGCGGCCTCCCTATTGCGTCCGGACGCCGATTCGCCCAGCCATTTTCCCCTTGGAAGAATGATAGCCGGTAGATTTGCCCATACTAAACCTATGAAAAACATAGCGGCAGGAGGGCAACTCGGATGTGGAAATGGATCGGCTGGACGGCGAAGCTCGCGGCCAGCGCTATCTTGCTCAGCTTCTTGTGCATCTGGACGACCGGTTATATCGTGAACAGTTATTTGCAGACGGTGATCAAGCAGTTGGATATTCCGCTGGAGGTTCAGCCTTTCGCTCTATCGGGAATATGGGGAACGCTGTGGGGAGCGGACGATCCGCCGAAGGAGGAAGCGGCCGAGTCTCCGTCGTCGTCTCCAGCGTCGGGCTCGGAATCGGATGGCGCGGGAGGTGCGGAAGTCGAGGAAGATGCGGAAGGAGCGGGAAGCGAGGGGTCTCAGGACCTGGGGGGAGCCGAAGCGTCGACGAATTCTCCCGAGCCGGACGCCTCCGGGTCGCCGGTCGTCGATTCTCCTTCTTCCGAGCCTTCCGGCGATGCGGGAACGGGTGCGGAAACGGACGCTGGAACGGACGAAGAAACGGGCGAAGAGCTTCCGGGCGAGGAGAACGAAGGGGTCGCGGGAGAAGCGATTCCGGTATTCGGCAACGAATCCGGAGGCAGCTTGGGATCGGCCCTGACCGCGGAGGACCGGCAGCGACTCTACTCGATCGTCGTGACCAAGCTGAATTCCGACCAATTGCAGCAGTTGTCTTCCTATCTAGAGGGAGGAGTCGACGAGCAGGAGCAAACCAAGCTTCAGGAGCTGCTAGCAAGCTCACTCGACGAGCAAGAATACGAGCAGATGATGGCCATTATTCTGGGAGAGCCGGCGTCCGTCGAACCCTAGCAGAATGCGCCTAATCGCAACACAATTCGACACGAAGGCCCCGGAAAACCGGGGCCTTTTGCCTATTAAATGAGATAATCTTCATAATCGATTTATTGATAGTCCCGGGAAAGTTGTGCTAAAGTTTAAAACAGGTTTACAAATAAACGGAAAAGTTTACCGTAATTTTCGTCCATAAAGGAGAAACTCATGGCCGTATTCAAGGGAACGGACCGAGTTCGCGAAGCCATGTCCGCCATGCGGCAAGGCCTGCGAAGGATCCGGTCTACATGCGCGAACGGTACCAAGCATCTCGCTAAGAAGACGAACCCTGCAACGCAGCACTTATTCGCACACCATAAAGCGCCGCTTCTCGCGACGGGCGTCGGCATTCTCGCCATCGTGGGAGTATTTATCGGAACGAATCATTACGTAGAAGCCAACACGAATTCCTACTATAAGGTCATGCTCAACGGACAAGTGATCGGCGAGATCAGCGATAAGGCCTTGGTCGATAATGTCATCGCCGCCAAGCAAGAGCAATTATCCAAGGAAGCGACGGATATCCAATATGCGTTGGATGAAGATCAGGTCGCCTACGAGGATGTAAGTGCTTACAATAAGCTTCCCGACGACGAGAGCACTCTGGCTGCCTTGAAGGAAGGACTCACGGCCCATCCGGTCGGCGTGAAGCTTGTCGTCGACGGCAAAGAGATCGGAATCGTGAAGAACCAGGAAGAAGCGGACGCGCTGCTTCAGCGGGTCAAAGACAAATTTATCCCGGCCAGCGCCAAGGCGGATGCCAAGAGCAAGGTGCAGGCTCTCTCCTACTCGGCAACGGCAGCTTCCTCTACCAGAGTGGTAGAATCCATCGACTTCGAAGAGGAAGTGACGACGGTTCCGGCGGAGATCGAGCTGAGCGAGCTGGACGACGTCGACGCGCTTTACACGACGCTGACCACGGGCGATCCGGAGAAGAAGACGTACACCGTGCAGCAAGGCGACTGCCTCGGATGCATCGCCGAGAAGACCGGCCTGACGGTCGCGTTCCTCAAAGCGAAGAATCCTTGGATCGTGAACGACCGAATCGACGTCGGGGACGTACTCGATATTACCCAGAATAATCCGGTTCTAAACGTGTATTCCGAGGAGACGGTGACGGAGATCGAAGTGATCGACCCGCCGGTGGAGATTCGCAAGAGCGACGACATCAAGATGGGCCAGCAGAAGACGCTTCAAGTAGGAGTGGAGGGGCAGCGGGAAGTCACCTACCGCTTGACCAAGCGCAACGGAGCCGCGATCGAAGAGGAACAGGTGTCCTCCAAGGTGATTAAGGCAGCGGTATCAACCATCATTCTGAAGGGAACGAAGGTCATCCCGAGCGAAGGGACGGGGACATTCGCTTGGCCGGTATCGGGAGCCCGCATTACGAGCTACATGGGATCGAGATGGGGCAGCCTGCACAAGGGCATCGACATGGTCGGCGGCAAGACGATCATGGCGGCCGACAACGGAACGATCGAATTCGCCGGAGAGAAGAACGGGTACGGCAATGCCATCATTATCGATCATAACAACGGCTTCAAGACGCTCTACGGTCACCTGAAGAGCATCTCCGTGAAGAAGGGTCAAGTCGTCTCCAAGGGAGACAAGATCGGCATCATGGGCAACACCGGACATTCGACCGGCACTCACCTTCACTTTGAAGTTTATCTGAACGGAGACCTGAAGAATCCGACCAGCTATTTATAAGATCCTGTTCATACAGTCTTAGCGATAACGACGAGAACCATCGGAGCCATGTCTCCGGTGGTTCTTTGCATAATGGCTCGATTACCCAGAGGAAGCGCGCCCGCCGAAACTTCGCGAGGCTTGCCTATTATGTTAGAATAGAAGGGATAGAGAATGCTTCCACGGTACAGGAGGCTTGACGATATGCCTGGGAAAATATTAGTGGTGGACGACGAACGTCCGATCGCGGATATTCTGAAGTTTAACTTGGAGAAGGAAGGCTATGAGGTCATATGCGCGTTCGACGGCGAAGAGGCCGTTCGGCTCGCGTTCGAGATCGATCCCGACCTCATCCTGCTCGACCTGATGCTGCCGGTGAAGGACGGCATGGACGTCTGCCGCGAGGTTCGCGGCAAGCTGTCGACGCCGATTATCATGCTGACGGCGAAGGACACCGAGCTGGACAAGGTGCTCGGGCTGGAGCTCGGCGCGGACGATTACGTGACGAAGCCGTTCGGCACGCGGGAGCTGCTTGCGCGGGTGAAGGCCCATCTGCGCCGCCAGCGCAAGCTGGACGCCAAGAGCGAAGGGGACTCCTCCGGCGAGAGCGAGCGCCAGGGGCTGAAGCTGTTCAACCTATTCATCGACACCGACATGTACGTGGTATATAAGAACGGGCAGCCGCTCGATCTGACGCATCGCGAGTTCGAGCTGGTGCATTACCTTGCGCGCAACAGCGGCAAGGTTATGACCCGCGAGCATCTGCTGCAAGCGGTATGGGGCTTCGAGTATTTCGGCGACGTTCGCACGGTGGACGTAACGATTCGCCGCCTGCGCGAGAAGCTCGAGGATGACCCGAGCCGTCCGGAGATCATTCTAACGCGGCGAGGGCTAGGGTATCTGATGCGCAATCCTAAGATGGCAACGGGCGGATTCGGTGGATGAAGCTGCTCCGTCCGTTCCGCACGATTCAAGCCAAGCTCATCATCATGGTGCTTCTCCTGATCCTGATCGCTCTGCAGCTGATTGGGGTTTATTTTATCAGCACGATGAAGAACTCGCTTATCGAGTCGTTCACGAACAATTTGAACACTCAAGCCCAGATGCTTACCCTCCTGGCCGGATCGGCAATCGACAATCAGGATGAGACGGGGACAACGGAGGACGGGGGAGAGTCCGAGCTAGGCCGGCTGGTAGGCAACCTGTTCAACATAAACGGAGCGGAGGCCCAGGTTCTCGATGCGAGCGGAAGGGTGCTGGCGACTTCGCTGGCGGAGCACCAGTCCTACGTGGGCAGGAAGAACACCTCGCTTCTGGTGAGCCGCGCCCTGCAAGGAATTAATGACAATACCGAAGAGATCATCGATACGGACAACATCCGGAAGAAGATCGTCGTGAAGCCGGTCATGAACGACAAAAAGGATAAGGTCGTCGGAGCGGTCTACATCGTCGCGTCGATGAGCGAACTTTATCAGACGGTCGAGCGGGTGAATCAGATCTTCGTAACCGGGATGCTGCTGGCGCTCGGTCTGACGGCGCTGCTCGGGATTCTCATCGCCGGCACGATCACGCAGCCGATCAAGGCGTTGACCCGCCAGGCGACGGCCGTCGCGGAAGGGCGCTTCGAGGAGCGGGTGCCGGTTCTCGGGAAGGACGAGATCGGCCAACTCAGCACCGCCTTCAACGAGATGACGGACCGGCTGAGCGAGGCGCTCTCCGTTAACGAGGAAGAGAAGGAGAAGCTGAGCTCGATTCTGTCCAACATGAGCGACGGGGTGCTGGCGACGGACGAGATCGGCCGCGTCATCGTGGCGAACCGGCGGGCCCGGACGATGCTTAGCATCGAGGACATCGAGGGCCGCACCGCTTCCGAGTGCCTCGACATCGATAAGGCACCGATCTCCGAAGCGTTGAACGGCCGGGAAACGGCGCTGCTCATCCATCGGCAGCTTTCCGAAGACGAGGAGCACCTCGTGTTCCGGGTGACGCTAACGCCGATCAGGCGCCGGGACAAGGGAGTCGTCGGGTCCATCGCCGTGCTTCACGACGTGACCGAATCCGAGAAGCTGGAGCAGACGCGCCGCGAGTTCGTGGCGAACGTCTCGCACGAGCTGCGCACGCCGCTGACGACGATCAAGAGCTACGCCGAGGCGCTGGACGACGGCGCCATGGAGGAGCCGCCGCTCGCGGAACGGTTCGTCGGCGTTATTCGAAGCGAGACCGAGCGAATGATCCGCCTCGTGACCGATCTGCTTCATCTGTCCCGGTTCGATTCCCGCCAAGCCCAGCTTCGGCGCCAGATGACCGATCTCGCGGAGATGACGGAGGACGTCGTCGACCGCTTCTCCCTGCAGCTCAGGCAGAAGGCCATCACGGTACGCGTGCAGGTGGAACCGGGCCTGCAGAAAGCATGGATCGATCGAGACGGCATCGACCAGGTGCTCGACAACCTGATGTCGAACGCCATCAAGTACACGCTCGACGGGGGATCGATTATCCTGTCTTCCCGCTTGAACGACGCCGGGCAGCTGTCGATCTCGGTGAAGGATACCGGCATCGGTATTCCGAAGAAGGATCTCGCCCATATCTTCGACCGGTTCTATCGCGTCGACAAGGCTCGTTCCCGCAGCATGGGCGGCACCGGTCTCGGCCTCTCGATTGCCCGGGAAATCGTTCGCGCCCACGGGGGATCGATCTCGATCGAATCGGAGCTGAACGTCGGCACGACGGTCACCGCAATCTTGCCGTTGACGCAGGAAGGAAGTGAGCACCCATGATCGAGAAGCTCAAGTCGGCCGTTCTGGCTTCGCTTGTCGTCATCAGCCTGGTGCAGAGCTACTTTCTGGCCTACAGCATGCCCAGCATGGAAGCGAACGTGAAGACGGAGCAGAATTACGTCAACGCCGATCCGCTCGGGGCGCAGGAGAAGGTGGAGAACCTTCTGTACCCGGAACAGCTGGTGCTGCATATGGGCAACGACAAGCACACGGTGTTCTACCCGAACGATACGTTCTACAATATGGTGCTGGATAAGCTTCAAGTGCGGGAGTTCAAGGGCTTCCAGCGGGATTCGATCGACAAGATCAACTGGGAGCAGGTTCGCCAGAACGACCTCGGCATCGAGGTGCGCTTCGGNAGGGCGGTTCCGTTCGAGCTGCTGCAGCGGGTNTTCAAGGTCGANGCGGATTTTCTCTTCTCCGNGGATATGGTCAACCGGATCTGGATCTTCGCCCGGCAGGATCGNGAAGAGGTCCGCACGTTCTTCTTCAGCTCGGACGGCCAGAACGTCTATGAGTCGCTTCGCGCGGATCTCACCGTGCAGGACATACAGCAGTATACGGGCTTCGGCCAATACTGGACCCCGTTCAAATATTGGGACGGCGGGGTCTACGTGCCGGAGCAGTCCAAGAGCTACGACATTCGCAGGGTGCCGTATACCGCCTATACGTCCGACCAGCTCCAGCGCAACCTGTTCTCCGATCCGAGCACGACCAACATCGTTCAGGATCAGCAGGACGGCACCCAGATCTATACGGACTGGAAGCGCGGGCTGAAGCTGGAGACGGGAGTCGGCTGGCTCTCCTATACCGATATTGTCGCACCGACCGATATCCAGAACAGCCTGACCGACAACATCGAG
>Ga0065721_10050936_pt1 | contig 17003 bp, 16 predicted proteins | sample Mesricmetagenome_FD_59108 | JGI IMG/M metagenome (GOLD analysis project Ga0065721, IMG submission 59108) | Mesophilic microbial community from rice straw/compost enrichment Sample: eDNA_1 v2 (version 2) | ecosystem: Engineered > Solid waste > Grass > Composting > Bioreactor | place: USA: Davis... | reverse complement strand
CACTTCAGTCAGATCACTGAACCTCCACACCACCAGCGCTAGGGGCGGTGTTCACCGGACGCTTACGATCGAACTGCGTCAGCCACAACTGAATGAGGGTGGCCGAAACGCCGTAAGTTCGCGGTGGCATCGCGCCGTCCGATGACACCGTTTCGGATATCTTGGCACAACTGCAATTTGAACGGCGTTGGGTGCCGTCGATATGGACCTCGGGACTTCATGAGCCTTCTCCGAGGCCCGCAAAGCATATCAGTTTGTCCGTGTCTCGTGGCCCAGCCCGAGGGGTTCACTCCATAACCGGCTCAGTTTCGCGTGAAAACCAACACCGGCGGCTTGACCGCACGGCGCGAACCCGCTTCCATCCATGCCATCGATCAGCGCCAAGAGTTGGGCATGGTTGAGCTGGACTCGATTATGGCGATCCGCGGCCCAGCAGCTGCAACTTTTCCAGCCGCTTGGTATAAAGGCAGATGCCGGAGCCGTCCCACCAGACGATCTTCACTCTGTCCGCCCATTTGGCCCGGGAGACGTATAGCGCGCCGTTAAATGGATCATTGCCGGCATCCCGCACCAGTGGCAGCAAGCTGTCCGGCGCGCACGACAACGTCGCCAATGACGACCTCGACAACCCGTTCCTTAACTGCCCAGATCTCCGCTGCTGTTCTTTCGCCAGAGCAGAGCGTTGCTCACCATCTCCACTAAGCTCCCGTCGCCATCGAAAGATCTGCGAAGGCAGAATACCGATCCGTCGAGCAACCGCCGAAATGTTCGCTCCCGGCCTGGACGCCTCCTCGACCGCTAAAGCCTGGAACTCGTCCGACCAAAAACGCCGCAACTGGCGAGGTGAACCCTCAAGACGGTCCTGCACAGCCTCAATCATATGGATCGTTCTATAGACGCAGACATAGATGCTCACTGTTTGTGAAATCGTCTCTTCAGCCATACCGTATCCAACACCGATGCTGCTAGACGTGGTCTCCTTGTCGCTTACAAAGCGGTCGTAGCACTCCCCAGTTCTCGCACACAAGACGTGAGGTGGTCGCAGCGTCCCGTGTGGTGTCGTGATGCTGTCGGCGGCGATCTTGCAACATTGCGGCAGAAGCAATCCGGCAGCCTATCTGGGAAGAGGCTAACAGCGGATTGACATAATGCAATCAGAATTGAAGGATGCTGCCGAGCGGGAGATTTGAATTGGTTCGCATGCGCATTGGCGTGGTAGTGACTTTAATCGCGGTGCTCTTGGTATCTACCGACGCAATGGCGTGGGGAAAGAAAGGCCATTGCATTGTCGCGCGGATCGCCGAAGACCATCTGGCGAAGGCGACGGTTCGGCGCGTTGGTGCACTTCTAGGCGCTGACGGTTCGAAGGATATGGCCTCCGTTGCTAGTTGGGCTGATCGTCCAGATGTGAAGCGAGCGCCGGGCAGACCGATGCACACGGTTCGAATAGCAATGGACGCCTCTGGTTACGAGGTAGCCAGAGACTGCAGATGGAAAAGGCCGTGCATCGTTGAAGCAATCAACCATGCCGAGGAGACTCTCAGGAATCAGGGCGCCACGCTGGGGCGGCAGATCGTCGCGCTGAAGGATCTGATCCACTTCTTGGGTGATATCCACCAGCCGCTGCACACGGCAAGGAATATCGGTCGCCAGCAAGTCTTCCTGAACGGACACAAAACGATGCTGCATCAGGTTTGGGATACCAGGATTATCGCCGATCAGCGGCTATCCTGTCCCAAGCTTGCGGCCCTGCTCGAGAGCGATCGATCGTTACAACCATCGACTGGTGGCGCGCCAGAAGATTGGGCGGTTGAAGGCCGAGACATTGCTATGAGAGAAATCTTTGCGGAAACGGCGCCGAGGGGTAAGTCGGCGGCGCCCACCACTCTCACTGATGACTACGCCGGTCGCCATTGGCCGACAGTAAAAAACCGACTGAAGCAAGCTGGCCTGCGATTGGCTGCCGCCCTCAATCGCATTTATCAGTAATATCTGTGGCCAGTCGCAGGTATGAGCTTGTGGACTCGGCCAAGCGGCATGTTGCACGCGAACTGGAGGCCGGATGGAATGATGCGCTGGAGCGAGTAGGTGTGCTTGAGCGCAAGATCAAGGACCTATCCGCGCTGTCAGCAGCACGCCTCGTCATCGATCGTGGTCGACTCCTGCAACTTGCCCTTTGCCGACGGTATGGAATGCGCCCGCCACGGAGATGCGAACGAAGCAGCGGCTCATCCATATCCTAGCTCACTCGATGAGTCGCCGGGGACGTTGCCATGACAACGCCGTCGCCGAGAGCTTTTTCAATCTTCTGAAGCGTGAACGAATACGCAGCAAGGTCTATTGTTCTCGCGATGAGGCACGCCAGGACGTGTTCGATTACATCGAGGTCTTCTACAACCCGAAACGCAAGCACGTCAGGAACGGCATGCTGTCGCCTGTCGAGTTCGAGAAGCAACAGAAAACGTAACCTGCGGGCTTCTACGAAACTCGGGGCTATTCATTCTGTGTAACTCAGGTTGCCATCGTTGCTGACGATCATCCGAGATGAATCGGAATTTGCGCCAAACATGATCACATGACCGGAGTAGGCGATGATGTTGGAGCCTGCGTATCGCACGCCAACCTCAGGTACAACCCTATCCCCTACTACTTTCCAATTGCTTGCGCATTGGTTTTGTTAGATAAGTGACATCAGAACGTCACATAACTGTCATATTGAGCTACTTTGCCTCGAAATGGGTCTAAGGTACAATTACTGATGGAAGTATTATGACACTCGCGAGCTTTCGTCGTTTCCCTCTGCGGCGTATCCGGCGCTGGAGGCCGCAACCTTTAGGTGAGTTCTCGGCGCGAATCTTCGAGAAGCTCGACAGGAGAGGCATTCTTTCTGATCTTTGTGCGGACCCACAGCGGCTTTACGAAGTTTGGTGGCCTTACAAGTTTATCAGACGGAACATGTTCGATGCTCGATACCCGCTGGTGAGTGTCATCGTCGCCACAAGAAACAACGAGGAGACGATTGAGCGGGCCTTGCGAAGCTTGATGGAGCAGACTCTGCATAATCTGGAAATAATTGTAATCAATGACGCCAGTACTGACAGGACCGCCAGCATTGTCGAGCGGCTCGCGCAGGAGGATAAACGAATCCGCATCCTCCATAACGTTCATCGGCTGGGAACTGGGCGAAGCAGGAATAGGGGACTAGCGGCCGCTACAGGAGATTACGTCACATTTCAGGACGGAGACGACAACAGCGCGCCGTCGCGCTTGGAAATGCAGGTCAACGCCTTCAGAAAATTTAGACAAAAGAAGCTTGTTCTGTGCAACTATGTCCGCGTCGCCGCGGACGGCACCAAGCTTCAGGTGAATGACAGTCGCGTTATGAAATGCATTATCTCGATGATGTTCCCTAGGAAAGAGACCCTGGAGAAAGTCGGGTACTTCCTCGAAGAAGAGGTCGGCGAAGACGCGGACTACTATGAACGTATAAAAATCGCATTCGGCGACGAGTGCGAGATACTGGTGTTCCGCACGTTGTATCAGGCGCTATTCCGGCCGGAGTCCTCTTTTTTCGGCACAACCGAAATCCATTCTTTCGATGGCAGAAAGCTGAGCTTCAAGCGGCGGGCAGAGGCTACCGAAAGATGGGAGCAATTTCGTGCGCGGCACCGCCTCATGCGGGAAGGGCGGGCAGAGATATTCGTGCCACATATAGGCGCCCGGGAATAGCGCGGGGCCGGTCGAGGATCATCACCGAAAGACGGGGAAGCCTTTGCGCATATCGGTGCGGCCCGTCACCAAACGTTCACGCCACTCGAACCGGGATCATCGGCGACCCCAGCACAGTCGAGAATGCGTCCTAATGCTTCCGTTTCGATGCGGCTATCCACGCGGGACACTACGTCCGCGACCAAGTTCGATCGCCACATCGTTCCGCTTGCGTCGGGGGTGGGATGTTGCAGGCGGCCTGGTGTAGCGGGAAAGACGGTGGGCGCGGCCTCCGATACGATCACCGGCACCAAAGTAGTCGCCACGTCGGCTCTCGGCTCATCTACCCGGCAAAGCTCCTTGCGCCAGCGGAAGACCATCCCATTCTGCTCCTGCCGATGAAGGAACCTATGTCGGGACCTCGATTATGAAAATCATGAAGGAGCATTCGTCGTACTCATCGGTTGTTACCCATTATTTCTGTAAACAATTCTACAATGTGCCATAGCCCATCGCTCAAGTCACTCTTGTCAAAACGGTCCCCAGAAAAGCAGGATTGAATCGCGCCAAGACGAGTTGGGAGTCGACGTTGTCGACAGTTCCTAGCGCCCGGCAGCGTTCCAGCGATCTTGTTTTAGACGGGTTGATGATCATGTCCGTCATCAAACTGCAATCAAATGCTGGTACGCGGCCTAAGATCCATTTTCTTAATGGATGATGCCATCTAACTTTAAGTGCTCGTGCTTAGGCAAAAATGGAATAAGCACGGCGACGACACAAAAATGACGCAGGGGTCGAAAATTCACTCATGACAAAGAATCGGGATCGCGAAGGGGCAATGAATCCTAAGTTGGCCCAAGGACAAAACAGAACTACCAAAACAGAGTGGGCCGAGGTTCTGCCATATATTCGATTTCGTTATGAAAGAGCAAAGGAACGCCTTCCCGCGAGCGGTACAGTCTACGAGATGGGTTGCGGCATTGGCGTGGGCCTTAATTACCTTGCGACTTGTCGTGCAGATCTCAATTTTATTGGCCTCGATAATAGCCGCGAAGCACTCACATTCGGCCGCCATCACTTCAAAAGTACCCGTAACCTCGCACTAAAACATACAAGTGGCCTAGGTGAAGTTGCTGAAACAATGGAGGAAGGATCCTTTTTGGTTGCGCTAGAGGTAATTGAACACTTAAGCGATGGAGATTTCGAGTTCTTCAAGAGGAATATTTTGGCGAAAGTTGATGAGTGTGTTTTTTCATTCCCTTACAACGAACAAGACATCGAAGGAACCAACCATCTTCAAACCATCGACATTTATAAAATCTTCGAATTGTTTCCTGGCTTCAGAACTATATTCATTCGCCGCGGCTCGATTAAGTTTATAGGACACTGGAAACGCGCGCCGATGCCTTTTGTGGCAGAAAAAATGGGCGTCCGAGGAGAGGACGCTGCTATTAATTCAATTGCGAACTGGTGATGGCAGGAGGGTAACTTTTGGAGATCATAGCTATAATCTCGCGACTAAAGGAGGCAAAGACTGGTTCGCGCCAACTGGACGCCGAAGTGGCGAAGATTGCGGGATGGACCCGCCGAGTTGAATCCTTCACAGATCAGGCTACTGGCGAGGTGCGCAATCGAGCATTGTGGCTGGTGCCCAAGACCGAAGATCCTGGCACGGTCCCTTATTATACCACCGCCTTGGAGGCCGCGTACCAACTGGCTCGGCATATTGCGCCGTCGGAGGTTGGCGGGTGCAGTTGGGAAGACGATAAAGCTAGTGCGCGGATTGGCGAGAACGGTCCTTACACCGAGGCCGCGACCCCTGCGCTTGCTCTGTGCGTCGCGGCATTGGAGCTACGCCGAGGCGCTGATCCGTAACGGTATTAATTCGCAGATTGATGGGGCGAAGCAGCGGTTTGTTTTGAAAGCTGCCACGCTACAACCTGAAAGGCATGTGCATGACGGAACATTCCACAGTGTCAACCTATGTGAACATTGTTTTTGCTTCCGATGAAGAATACCTCCCCGTAACGGCCGTCGCGCTAACGTCAGCAGCCATTAACTTTTCTTCTGATCAGCGCCTCCGTGCTTTCCTGCTAATTGAGAAGCCGCTTTCGTCTGATGCCTCCAAGCGCTTCTCCGCACTCAGTGAAAAGTTCAATTTCGATTTCCAGCCAATTATTATCTCGGCATCAGAATTCTCAAGTGTGCGAACGACGCGAGGAATCTCTGTCGCCACATATTTCCGCCTTTTCATGCATTTGGTCTTACCCGAAGACGTGCAGAAAGTGGTCTATCTCGACTCTGACATCATTATCACTGGCAATCTCGCCAGACTTTATAGCGACACGCAGTTAAACGATAACCTCTTCGCTGGAGCAGAGGACTACAACAGTATTAGCCATCGTGCAGCGTATGGTGTGCCTGATAAAGCGGTAAACATAAATGCCGGTGTCATGGTCTGCAATATAAAGGCGATGCGTTCGATGGATTTTCTAGGTATAGTTCAGGAGTATATCGTTAAAAACAAGTACAGAATATTCCACGGGGATCAGCAGATTCTAAATCGCTTATTCCATGACCGTATGCAATATTTGCATATCAGATGGAATATGCATGGCCAGCTATTCGAACCCGCTTGGGTTAGGGCTAACATGAAGAGCAGGGCCTTCATGAGCCTTGATTCAATCTCAGAGGGCGCCAGACGACCAAGCGTAATTCATTATAATGGTGGTATGAAGCCGTGGAACGGAGGCGCCCATCCCAAACGCCGCGAGTGGTACAAATACGCAAAGCAGTCGACGTACTCTGAGCTTTTCGCTGAGCCTAAGTGGCCTAAAAATGTTAAGAAAGAACGACAAACCTGGCTTGATCGATTTTATAAGAAAGTATGGCTTGATAAACTCTGGCAGGCCTTGAGGGAAGGGTACCGGGCCCACGAAACACGCGTGACCGTGGATCAGAGCATTAAAAAAGGCGGCATTTGGAAGGATAAGCCGTTCAACGAACTTCGCGTACTTTCGGAAAAAGCCACGATCATCCAGATACATCAATATTTAGCAATGAGGAGTCTGACGCGCCGTCACCAAGATTTTTCGGCTGCGAAGTATATAAGGGAGCTTTCAGAAGGTTTGAAAATCTATTCCAACGCGCCTGGGGACGATCTGGATGGCGGTTTTCACGAGAACGTGAAGCAGATCTTTCGCTCTGCACATATAGGAATGAAAGTCCTTCCTTATGAGGCAGAATTTTCTCTGGTGCTTCATATGGCGGTGCGTACGCCTGGCTTTTGGGATGCTCTTCTCACAAGTTCGTTTGACCGCGATTTGCTTTTCGGGGAGGCGGCCTTCTTCGGCGCGTATGCTGGCTATTTCGATAAAGACGCTCCACCGGTTACACGTCGTCCGTTTGGATATATTTTGGATGACTTGGGCTACTATTACGATGCTCGCCAACCTTCAAGACTGGAAACGAAGCTTAATGATCCCGGCTATGCTCTTTCTGAGAAAGATATCGACCGGTGTAGGCGACTTATTAAACGAGTTGTTTCAGAACGACTAACGAAATACAATCGGTATGCTGCCTGCGGGACTCCGGTCAACTTAGAAGCTGGGTCGGTCGTGCTGATTGACCAGACCCCGCATGATGCTTCGATCAAATTTGGGTCCGCTGAGCGGCGAACGATCATAGATATGGTCAATGCTGCGGTGTCAGAGAACCCGGATGTGCCGATCTATTTCAAGCGTCACCCAGACAACATTCAGAAAACGCGAAACACCCTGCAAACGACGTCTCGGGTCCGTTATCTCGCTGACACCGCAGACATAACGCAAGTCCTAGATCAGGCGGCAAAGGTTTATGTGGTGTCATCTCAGGTCGGATTTGAGGCCTTGCTGCGTGGAAAGGAAGTCGTCACATTTGGCATGCCGTTTTATGCAGGGTGGGGCTTGACGGACGATCGACAGCCGTTTCAAAGAAGAAAACAGAAACGCACGATTGAAGACATATTCTATGCAGCTTGCATTGATTTATCGATATACTTCAATCCCCTGACCGACGAGATCGTAGAAATCGAGGAGGCTTTTGACGTGATTGGAAAGCTCCGCAGATTGGAGATGTCGGAGCAACTAACCATGCAAGTACATCCTCCGGTAAAGCCTATCGCAGCCGAGTGAGGTGAATAAGTGTATGTCTGTAGATAAAGTTGTTGGTTTCCGCGCAGAACTGAGCCGACGCTGGCCACTCTCGGGAAGGGCCGGATGCGGGAAATTCCCCGGCCGGATCCGTGAGGGCGAAGCCGAATAACATAGCTACTCGACCGTGATCGTCACACGCAAAAACTCTCTCTTTGGCGGCAGCGACAGAAGGACCACTGCGAAACTGCTGCAGCCGGCAAGATGAGCAACGTTGATCCGCATACCTGCTCAACAACTTTCGAGCGCGTTGCCGGCGGCTGGCCGGGCTAGGAAATCGAATCCATATTGATTTTCTGGTATCTGTCACGAATACCAGATAGTAGGGCAATCGCTTGTTCGATCTGAATGTATTCCTTTGACTCTGGATCGAAGTATTTCGGATAAAGAACGTAAGATCCCGCAAATAGTTGTTGGATAGTCAGCTTTCGCTGACGACGAGGATTCGGTTGGCGATCATCCGTAAGTCCCCAGCCTGAGTAGAACGGGCACCCAAGCGTGGTGACCTTTATGCCTCGAAGCAGAGCTTCAAAGCCGGCAAGAGAGGTGATGGTGTAAACATGGTCAATCGTCTGGAGACTGTCAGCAAGACTGAGGTCTTGTTCCAATATCCTTGCAATGTCCCGTACTTCATTGGGATTCGAAGTTGCAGGAGCAATGCCGTTTAGCACCTCCGGGTGGGGTTTGTAGATGATGTCAGCGTTCGGGTTTTCGCGTCTGGCAAGCCTTACCAGATCATTGTTCGTGTATCGTTCCTGACATCCGTACGCTATCGAAGCATCTCGTTCCACCTGCCCTATCACCAAGATGCGCTTGGCTTTCTTCGGCCCATAAATCTCGTTAACGTTGAGAGAGACGCCGGAGTTGTATTTGCTCAATCCGGTCTCCAAAAGGCGCTCAATCGCCTTCTGCGCGCGATGCATAACGATATGATCGGCTTCAAAATCATAGTTCGAAAGTAAATTTTCCAGATCGGTCGGGACTTTGGCGTTGAAATACATGTCACGGCTGTCGAAAGCCAATGACATCGGAGGCGCATGCAGCGCGCCAAGTTTGAGTGAGCGGATGAAGCCATCTTCAACGTAATGGAACGGTATTTTATAGCGATCGCAGAAGTGCTTGAGTTCAGGAGGTCCCTTGTACTGCCACGCCAAAACTTGTGACCGCCGGTCGCTCAGGATGCGCCACCTCCAGTAAAGGGCAAACTCAATCCGCTGCATTTTAAGGGGGACAAAAATGATATCCCGATCGGGGAACCAGTCCTGGATAAACGTCTTCCAACGACTGAAGCCAAACAAGAATAGGGGCGGCTTGCCTTCTCCGGATAGATTGCGGGAAGTCAGGCTTGATGCGGCCCACAGAGGCGATTGACGCAATAGTGAAATAAATCGATCGATGCTCGGCACTGGCGAACCCTGATGGTTAGTAGCGCCGAATTTAGCTGCCAGCCGATCGATAGACAACCAGCGTAAGTCCCGAATCGGAGCTTCGTTGGGCGCAGGCTGCCAGTCATAAGCTGGCTGCGGCCGGTAGACGATGGCAATTTGTCATCTTCTATCGCGTCACGTTCAAGCACCGCCTGATCGAGAAAGCTTGACCCACTTAACGTTTATGTAGGCGCATCTTTCACGTTCACTGACAGGTCATGATCGGCAGAAAGAGTGTATTGAGAAGGCTGTCAATATCAAAGTCTTTGGGCTGGGGGGTGGACGCGCTAGCTGCCAGAGGGAGAAGAGCTGCAATCTTGCCAGTTTTCCGCTCCGAGCCTGCTGTGGCATGTCTACTGCCTAGTCATATTGCGCTCGTGGACGACAATGGCGTCTTCCAGATTTTCATAATACGTCAATTTTCCGTCTTCGAGAACTATTCCGGATTCGCAATAATCCCGCAACGTGGACGAGCTGTGGGAGACCATGATGACGTCCGAGCCCTTGAGCCGCTCCTTGAAGACCTGCTGGGACTTTCGCTTGAAATTGGTGTCCCCTACCGCGGTGATTTCGTCGACAAGATAATAATCGAACTTCACTCCCATGCTGACGCCGAAGGCAAGCCGCGCCTTCATGCCCGATGAATAGGTGCGGACAGGAGCCTTATAGAAGGCGCCGAGCTCCGCGAAATCCGCGACATAGGCGACAAGCTCCTCCGTGTCGACGCCGTATATCCTGGCGACGAAACGCACATTCTGCTCTCCTGAAAGATTGCCCTGAAAGCTACCTGCAAAACCGAGCGGCCATGATATCTTGCCCTGACGGATAACGCGTCCCTTGTCGAGCTCCAGTGTTCCGGCGATGATCTGCAACAATGTGGATTTGCCGGCGCCGTTTCGTCCGAGCAGCCCGACACTCTTGCCTCGTGGGATGACGAACGAGACATCGTCGATGATGGGCTTCGAAATCCCTTTCATCCGCACTAATTTCGTTGCTCGTTCCAACCGGATCATCGCCCTCTCAATACCTTTCTGGAGCTGGTGAACAGGAACATCCCTCCGAGGAGAAGAGAAAGAGCAAAGCCGTAGAGATAGCCCGCATCGTAACCTATCGCCCTGTACTCGGGATAAAATCCTTTCCGGAACAGCATGACGACGTGAACCAAGGGATTGAGCATTACGATATCCCGAGCCGGATGCGGCAGGGCGTCCGGCAGGAAGAATATGCCAGACACCAGGAACAGCGGACGGGTGACGATACCATAGAATTTCTCGTACAGCGGGAACTTCTGAAACAGGATATTGTTTGCGAAAGCGCTGCCGAGCGCCAGAAGGCTGGCCGCGAATGCCGCCTCGATGATGAAGTGCCATTGAATGGTGAGAGGACTTCTCAAGCTCAATCCGATGACGCTGAAGACGCAGAAGCCGACAACTATCGTCGTCCCCAACTGGAGGATATAGCGCGCCAGGATCGTATCGAACGGCGCGACGTTCGGATAGCTCAGGAGCGCCCGGTTCGAGGTCACCGCCGTATTGAGATAGCCGACCGCCGCTTGGTAGAACTGAAACCCGATATAGCCGGTCGCGAAGAACAGCGGAAAGCTGTGGCCGAGGGCGGGAGTTCGGGCGATCGCCATGAAGATGAGAGAAAGGAACGCGATATGCGCAGCCGGATCCAGCAGCGCCCAGATGTAGCCGCCGGGCTTGCTGCCGAACCGCGTGGAAGTCTCGCGGACCACCAGCGCAGCAACCACACGAATATGGGTCAAAAAATAGGACAAGCGACCTCGCCACCTCAGTTCCGATCGCGGAGGAAAGATCTCAATCCCCCTCGATCGCGTCTAAAATATGCTGTTTCCCACCAATGTGCCAGAGGCGCGATGACATTGCCGATCGCTGGACCATCGGCCGCCAAGCTTGTGGCGACCAAGGCGGGCCGGAAGGAGGCAGGCGCCAGGATCGAGGATGACCTTATGCCTGCGTCGTTGATGCGGGCGAACAACAGCTGCCGCGTCGCCCTTGAAGGCAGAGCGCGGGTCACGCTTCCAGGTTAAGGAGGAGTTGGCGCAAGGTCAGCCTCGAACCTTTCGGACGGTATTCGTCAAAGTACCGATACCCTGGATCTCGCATTTGACGACATCGCCATCGGCAAGGAACCGCCGGGGATCCATGGCATAACCGGCACCCGACGGCGTTCCGGTGGCGATGATGTCGCCCGGATCGACGGTCAGGCCGCGTGTCAGCCAGTCGATCAGAACGGCGACCGGGAAGATCATCTTCGATGTGTTGGAATCCTGCCTGAGTTCGCCATTGACCCAGAGGCGAATGTCCAGGTTCTGCGGATCGGCGATCGCGCTCTTGTGGACGATCCAGGGTCCCATCGGGCAGGTCGTGTCGAGCGCCTTGCCCTTGAACCATTGATCGTGGCGCGCCTGCGCGTCGCGGCCGGTGACGTCGTTGACGATCGTGTAGCCGAAGACGTGGTCGAGCGCCTTCTCCTCGCCGAAATCCCGCCCTCGGGTGCCGAAAACCACGCCCAGCTCCACTTCGTAGTCGAGGCGGCGGGTCACGGTCTCGTCGAGCCGGATTTCCGCGTCCGGACCGATGACCGTTGCCGGAGGCTTTGTGAAATATTGCGGGTATCTGGGAAGGTCGGTCGCAAGATCGCGGGATTTGTTGTCCTCGGCGATATGTTCCAGATAGTTGCGCCCGACGCAGAAGACATTCTTGTTCGGTCGCGGAATGGGGGCGAGCACGGCGGCTCCGCTCGCGGCGACGACGGCTTCGGCAGGCAGTTGACGGCCGTTCTGGAGCGATAGCGCTTCTTCGGCCGCGCCATGACCGAGCGCGATGAATTTCTCGAGCGTCAGATGCTTCGGGTCGATCCCGCCGCCGGCGATCTTTCCCGAGCCGACGAGCCAGGCCAGATCGAGCAGATTGCCGTCGTCAAGCCACATGACAGGTTTTGCGGCATTTCCTATGCGAACAGTTCCGAATTTCACGGGGTGCTTCTCCTCTCCGATGGAGCCTGCTGTCTAACAGGCTTTTGACCGGCCGTACGATCCAGACGCGCTGATTTCACATATGTGAAATATTCTCCCCGTTCTTGCACATATGTGAAAGGATCACCGGATCCGAGCTACTATCGGACGACGACCAGAGAGCAGGAGGAGCAAGACATGGCGGTTTCCGTGGTCAAATCCGCGGGCAGGGTGATCGAGATCTTCGAATTTTTCGCCGAAAGGCGCGAACCGGCGACGATGATGGAAGTGGCCAGGGCGCTCAACTGTCCGTCGTCGAGCACCTCGGCTCTTCTCAACAGCCTCTGCCAGCTCGGCTATATGGATTTCGATCGAAGGGGGCGAACCTACCTGCCGACCTTGCGTGCGGCTCTTCTCGGCATATGGGTCAACGACCTTTTTCTCAGCGACGGCAGCATTCTCGCGTTGATGAACGATCTTCGCGCCAAGACAGGAGAAACGGTGGCGCTCGGAGCCCAAAGCGGCCTTCATGTCCAATACATCCACGTCATGCGGGCCCTGGTTCGGCAACCCCACGCCGAGGTTGCGACCGGCCGCCTGAGGCCGCTGCTGCGGTCGGCGGTCGGGCAGGTGATCCTGAGCCTGAAGGACAATGAGGAGGTCGTGGCGCTTGCCCGGCGCATCAACGCGGAAGAGAAGGATCCGGCCAAGCGGGTAAGGATCGAGGATCTCTTGCAACGACTGGAGATCTGCCGTCGGCAGGGCTATGGATATTCGGAGGGTGCGACGACCCCAGGCGGCGGCATCGTCGCCGTCCTGTTCCCAAGCCCCCCGCATCATCCGCCCATGGCCTTGGGCATAGGCACGGCGATCCCGAAACTGAGGGATCGGAAGGACTTCTACCTGAGCATTCTGCGCAAGGCGGTCGCCAAGCAGAGCCGGTACCTCTCGGACCATCATATCCCGCATTCGCGGCTGCCGGCCCGCTCGGCTGGCGTAGCAGAAAACTAAACGCCTGAAGGCCCGCTGGGCAACCCGACAGGATTGATCCATGCCCGCGGCATGTCAACCCCCGCGAAATCCCGCTCGGGAAGGGCGGATTGACCTCATCGGAGCGGGGAGTAAGTTTTCGTTGCCGGCAAGGACATGGCTTCGACACGCCGGAGGAGGAAAGTCGGAGCATCCGTCGATCAGCATCGTCTGATCGCGTTCAAGGTCCAAAGCGAGGGAGGAGACCTCACAATGAAATCGCTCATCAGGGCGATGGCGATAGCGCTTGCCGCGCTGGCGCCCATCGCGACTTCGTCGACCAAGGCACAGGATGCACCGCCCACCACGCTTGAGGAGGCCGGTGGCATGGAGGCGCTGATCGCCAAGGCAAAGGCCGAGGGCGGCGTGCTTCTATACGGAGCGCCCAGCGCCGACAAGATAACGCTTTGGGTGAAGGCGTTTCAGGACAAGTATGGAATTCCTGTCCAATATTACCGCGCGCCGACCAATCCGCTCTATCAGCGCTTCGTCCAGGAGGCGCAGGTCGGCCGTGTACAGGCGGATCTCATCTCGGTCAGCGATCTCAACGTCCTGAAGGATGCCGTCTCCAAGAAACTGGTGACCGGATACACGCCTTCCCGCGCCGATGACTTCGTTCCAGAGACCGTCATTCCGGGAATGGCCTATCCGCTCTACATCACGGTCGAGGCAATCGGCTGGAACACCCGCGTGGTGCCCGAGGATCTCCAGAAGAAGTTCCAGGAGGATCCCTACGAGGCGCTGCTCGATCCCCGGCTGCAAGGCAAGATCGCTCTGGTCACCGTCACGGCCGGTGGCCCGCAGATCGCCGCCAATGCCAACCGGGCGATCAATCTGAAGGACAAGTACGGCTGGCCCTATCTCGAAAAGCTTGCCGATCAGAAGCCTGCCGTCCTGCCGAGTACGACCGCGATGCTCGACGCGGTGATCGCGGGCGACTACTGGGCCTCGCCCGACGCCAATCCGTCGGTCTTCGGGCCGAAGGCGGTGGACGGCGCCCCGATCGCCTTCGCGACGCCGGAAGTCGCATCCGCCACCCAGTTCAATCTGTCCATCGCCAACAATGCGCCGCATCCCTATGCCGCGCGGCTTTTCATGGAATGGGCGACCTCAAAGGAGGCCCAGGAAGCCCTTGCCGTCATCACGGAATCGGACGTGGGTCTCAAGACATGGACGGACAACCGGAAGAGCAAGGAGATGCCTTGGTACCGGCCGGCCAGGACCCTCTGGTATGGCGCAGCCGACCTGCCCGAGGTGCAAGGTGCTGAATTGAAGGCGTTCTATGCCAAGTGGCAGGGCCTTTTCGGCCGCTAAGCCGATAGCTATTCGCCTCCGGCGACGCGCAAACGACGGGTCCCGCGACAGGGTCCCGCCCCCTCCCGTCATTGCATCGGAACCCTTTCATGCCGACCACACTCGACTGTTACATCATGCGCAATATTTTCGGCTCCGACCGCATGCGCGCGGTTTTCGATTCTTCCCGACTGCTCCAGGGCTGGCTCGACGTCTGGGCGGCGCTTGCCGAAGCGGAGGCCGAGGCCGGCCTCATCCCGATGGAGGCGGCTGCCAAGATCCGCAGCGTCGCCAGGGCCGAGAATTTCGACATCGTGGCGATCGGCAAAGGCGTGGAGACGGGTCGCCACAGCCTGATGCCGTCGATCCGTGCCCTTTCGGAGGCTGCCGGTGACGCAGGAAAATATGTGCATTGGGGGACGACGACCCAGGATATCATCGATACGGGCGTCGTTCTGCAGATCAGAGACGCGCTCGATATCATCGAAGCCGAAGTGCGCACGCAGATCGGCTTCCTTCTGGAACTCGCCAAACGCTATCGCGATACGGCCATGGCCGGGCGCACGCACTGGCAACATGCGGTTCCCATCACCTTCGGAATGAAGGTGGCGCTTTGGATCGACGAACTGTCGCGTCACGTGGAGCGCCTGCAGCGCTGCCGTGAGCAGGTTCTGGTCTGCCAGTTGAGCGGGGCTGCCGGAACGTTCGCCTCTCTCGGCGAGTATGCCGAGACGGTTCAGCAGGCCTTTTCGCGACGCGTCGGTCTGCCGCTGCCGAGCGCCCCCTGGTACAACGTGCGCGACCGGTTCGGCGAGATGGTCTCGACGCTCGGCATGATCGCCGCGACCTTCGAGCGTATCTGCCTCGATACCGGGCTGCTGTCGGCGACGGAAATCGGCGAGGTCTCCGAGCCGCAGACCAAGACGCAGGTGGGGTCTTCCACCATGCCGCAGAAGGTCAATCCCATCAACGGCGAACGCGCCATCGCCAATTTCCACATGGTGCGCGGCCTGGTGCCGGTGATGCAGGGCATCATGGTCGTGCCGCACGAGCGGGACATGTCGACCACCGCGACCGAGTGGCTGCTGTTGCCCCAGGTCTTCATCCTTCTCGACGGCGGTCTTTCGTTGGCGCACCGCATCCTCATCGACCTGCAGGTCTATCCGGAAAACCTCGCAAGGAACCTGCGCATCACCGGCGGCGGCATTGTCGCCGAGGCCGTCATGTTCGGGCTGGCGAAACATCTCGGCCGCAACCGGGCCCACGAATTGACGATCGAGATGGCGGGCAAGAGCCACGCGGAACATCGCCCGCTGTTCGACGTGCTGAAGGAAAACGCGGAGATCCGCCGCTACCTCGACGAGGACGAGCTGCGTGAACTCGTCGACCCTGAAAACCATCTCGGCCTTGCCGGCAAGGTGGTCGACGGGGTCGTGGCCCGGGCAGAGGCACTTGCCGTGAAGGTGGCGAAATGAGCGCTCAGGAAGCGACTGCCACGTCCGACCGTCCTGATCTCTCAATCGAGATCGCCGCGCTTCTGCCGGTCCTCGCCCGGATAGCCGATCGTGAGGCAGTGGTGCTGTGCCTCGCAGACACGCTTGCCTGCGCGCTCGGCGCCGAAGCGCTTGCCGACAAGCATGGCGGAACGGTCAGCCGCCTGAGAGGGCTTTCGCCCTCAGCCGGCGGTGCGGCGACCATCTGGGCGACCGGCGAGAAGGCGGATACGGACACGGCCGCTCTGCGCAACGCCGTCGCGGCGCGTTACCTCGATTGGAACGACACCTATGTCGCCCGCGCCATCATCCATCCGAGCGATCTGCTGGCGGCCCTGGTGGCGCTCGCGGAAGAACGCGCGATCGCTTGGGATCGGCTCATCGAGGCGGCCGGCGTCGCCTATGAAGTCGTCTGCCGCATGGCCGATCAGGCCGACCTCAGGCGCCGTGGTTTCGACGGATCGACCTTGAGCCCGATCGGCGCGGCGGCCGGCGCGGCCTGGCTGCTCTCTCTCGACGAGGAGGCGTCGGCACGGGCGCTCAGGATCGCGGCGCTCGATGCCGCGACGCTCAAGGCGGTACGCCAGGGGAAGCTTTCCGACTGGAAGGCCATCGCGTCGGCCCGCGGTGCCCTCAAGGGATTGTTCGCCGCTCGCATGGCGGAGGCGGGATTCCTCGCCCCGGACAATGTCTACGGGGGCGACGAGGGCTTCCTCGCGACCGTTTCCGGTCCGCTCGCCCTCGATGCCGAGGGCGGGTCTCGTATGACGCGCATCATCCTCAAGGCGCATCCAGCCCAGATCTTCATCCAGGGCATGCTGCAGCTTGCCGCCGAATTGCGGCCGCGGCTTGCGGACAGGCTCGACAGCATCCAGTCCGTCAC
>Ga0065721_10050935_pt1 | contig 17004 bp, 14 predicted proteins | sample Mesricmetagenome_FD_59108 | JGI IMG/M metagenome (GOLD analysis project Ga0065721, IMG submission 59108) | Mesophilic microbial community from rice straw/compost enrichment Sample: eDNA_1 v2 (version 2) | ecosystem: Engineered > Solid waste > Grass > Composting > Bioreactor | place: USA: Davis... | reverse complement strand
ACGGACGATCTACTGCGCGAGGCCGAGCCAAAATTTAACGGAAACCGAAGATACAAGGGACGTGCGGTGAGGAGCGCAATGCGCTCCGGCCGAGCCCGGTGCCGGGAGGACACTCCCCCCAACAGCCGCCGCAAGCCACTGACGCATCCAAGCAGCGCCAGTAGACCACACTCACACCGCGAGCGACCCAGCCGAGCGGTTCCGAGCTTCTCCCCAACGGCCACCGCAACCCAGTGACACATCCAAGCGGTGTCCGGAGAACCACCCGCCCCACGCGAGCCACTGACGCATCCGCGCCGTGCCCCGAGGCACTGCTGCATCCAACCCTCCCCGCCCCCGCGAATACCTCGATCAAACAATGGGCGGCGTCAGCCTGCCCGTGAGGTTTGCATGACTAACCGGGCCCTGCTGCAGATTCTGTTTGCAGCCATTCTGCTGTCCCTGCTCGCCTACACCGTGTGGGCCAGCAATCAACAGCCGGTGTGGCAATGGCAAGGCTGGGCGCGGGGGCCGGACCGTCACTGGACCATCGCCACGCTGATCGACGCGTATTACGCGTTCCTCACCTTCTTCGTCTGGGTCTGCTTCAAAGAGCGCGGGCTGTTGGCGCGTGTCATATGGTTCGTGGCCATCATGACCCTGGGCAACATGGCGATGGCGAGTTACGTGCTCTGGCAACTGCAAAAGCTGCCACCCGGCGCACCCGCCAGTGACATCCTGACTTCGCGTGGTGAGCCGGCGCGATGAGCCCGTTGCTGCTCGTCGCGTTCGGCACTCTGCTGGTGTTTCTGATCATGACGGCGCTGTGGCTGCTGGGGATCCGCAACCGGAATTTCAGCTACGTCGATATCGGCTGGTCAGGAAATTTCGCGCTGCTGGCGCTGCTGTACGCCGCCTTCGCGCCCGGTTGGGAAATGCGCAAATGGATCATCGCCGCGATGTATGCACTGTGGTCGGTGCGGCTCGCCGCTCACCTGGCCAAACGCATCGTTGGCGAGCCGGAGGAAGGTCGATACGTGGCGCTCCGGCAGCGCTGGGCGACCAATCTCAATGCGAAATTCTTCGGTTTCTTTCAGCTCCAAGCGCTCTTGAATGTCATCCTGGCAGTGCCACTGCTGATCGCCTGCCTGAATCCCGACCCGAGCCTGCACATGCTCGAAGCCGCAGGTGTCGCCATCTGGCTGATCGGCTTGATCGGCGAGAGCATCGCCGACGGCCAGCTCGCCGCGTTCAAGCGTGATGCATCCAATCACGGCCGTGTCTGCGATGTAGGGTTGTGGCGTTACTCCCGCCACCCGAATTATTTCTTCGAGTGGACAATCTGGATCGGCTACGCCGCGTTTGCGCTCGCCTCGCCGTGGGGCTGGCTGGCGCCGGCGATGCCGGCGTTGATGCTGCATTTCCTGATCAACGTGACCGGCGTCAAAGCAACCGAGGAGCAGGCGCTGCGCTCCAAGGGCGAGAGCTATCGTGACTATCAGCGGCGCACGAGCATGTTCGTTCCGTTACCTGCTTCGCGGAAGAAGCAGCAAGGGAATCTCGACTGACAGTGGTTGGCTGAATCTGATGCCGACACTGTAGACAACTTTCATACGCATACCACCAGGCCATCAACAACCTCCGAGCTCCTCCATGACCACCACCGTCGTCACTCCGCGCCCCGCCGACCCGGCGGTCTCGTTGCCCTTCCGCCTGCTGGCGCGCAATCTGCTGCCCGATCCGGTGATTCGCTTCGGCATCCGGCGGCTGCTCGCCGAGCGGCTGCGCGAAGAGAAGCGCACCAGCGAAGAAGCTCAACAGCGGCATCTGATGCGCTTCATCGCCCAACTCAAGGCCAGCCCGATCGCGATCAACACGCGTGATGCGAACGAACAGCATTACGAGCTGCCCTGCGAGTTCTTCGAGATGGTGATGGGCAAGCACATGAAGTATTCGTCCTGTTACTTCCAGCCGGGCGTCAGCTCGCTGGACGAGGCCGAAGCGGAAATGCTGGCACTCACCTGCCGCCGCGCACGCATCGCCGATGGCGAGCAGATTCTCGAGCTGGGTTGCGGCTGGGGCTCGCTCACGCTGTGGATGGCAGAGCGCTATCCGCACGCGCACATCACCGGCGTGTCGAACTCACGCACTCAGAAACAGTTCATCGAAGCGCGTGCGGCGAGCCGCGGCCTGAAGAACATCGAGATCATCACTTGCGACATGAACGACCTGGCGCTCGATCACGAGCGTTTCGATCGGGTCGTCTCGGTGGAGATGTTCGAGCACATGCGCAATTTCGAGCAGCTGCTGGCGCGCATCGGCTCGTGGCTGAAGCCGGCCGGCACGCTGTTCGTGCACATCTTCACTCATCGCGATTACGCCTATCCGTTCGACGTGCGTAACGAGAACGACTGGATGGCGCGCTACTTCTTCACCGGCGGCATCATGCCGAGCGATCACCTGCTCAGCTACTTCCAGCGCGACCTGCGGCTCGCGGATCATTGGCGCGTCGACGGCATGCATTACAGTCGCACGGCCGAGTGCTGGCTGCGGAACATGGACGCCAATCGCGCGCGCATCGAGCCCATCCTGTCGGCGACGTATGGCGCGCAGAACGTGCGACGCTGGTGGGTGTACTGGCGCGTGTTCTTCATGGCCTGCGCCGAGCTGTGGGGATATCGCGGCGGCCGTGAGTGGTTCGTTTCGCACTACTTGTTCACCAGATAGCCACCCACAAACGTTAGCGCTTGTGCATGCGGGCTGCGCGTCGTAGCCTGTCCCGCAGCGGAGAAAATATGTCGAGCGGATGAGTTGGTGGGGTGGATCATGAGGACGAGGCGATCGGCCAGGCGGGTGCTTGGAGCGGTTACGATGAGTGCCTTGCTGGGCCTCGGCTCGATCCCCGCGAATGCCGCGCCTCCCCCGCCGCGCCCGGAATCGCAGCAGGAATTCTGGGCGCTCTACGACAAGCGCGACTGGTCCGCCGCCATCGAAGAGGCGCAGCGCCTGGTTGCACGCGGGCGCGAGAATCCAGACGATCAGATGCAGCTCGCCAATGCGCTGACGCTCCTGGGCAACGCGCAGCTGAGCAGCGGAGATCGTGTCAATGCCGAAGCCTCTTATCGCGAGGCGTTGCAGATCACTGAATCCCAAGGCGCCGGCACCGGGCCCGCCGCAGTGGATCCGTTGCGTGGCCTGGGCTACTCGCTGGCGTTGCTGGAGCGCCATGAGGAAGCGATTCCGTATATGGAGCGCGCGCTCCTGATCATCCGGCGCTCCTATGGCCTGTTCGATCTGAGCCAGCAGAGCTTGTTACGTCAACTGGCCGCCAGCTTCACCCGCGTCGGTCGCGCCGGCGATGGCCAGAAGCAGATGCTTTATCTGCAGCGTATCGGCGAACGTACGTATGGCGAGCACGATCCTCGCATGTCGCCGGTGTTATGCGTGATCGGCGACTGGTACGTCGACGTCGGCAGTTTCACGCTCGCCCGCGAGCGTTATCGCGACGCCGTGCAGATCGTCGAGAGAAAGCTCGGCAAGAACGATCCGGCGCTGGTCCTGCCGTTGCGCTCCCTGGCCCGCAGTTACCTGCAGGAGGTTTATCTCGTTGCGCAGGGGTATCAGCCGCTCGATCCCCGCAGTCAGATGGAGACCGCGCAGCTCGAGCCCAAGGGAATGAATCCCAAATACCTCAGCAGCGATGGCGAACGGGCATTACATCGCGCGCTGGCGATTCTCGATGCGCGGCCCGACACGCCGCCAGCCGTGTTGACAGACACCCTGATCCAGTTCGGCGACTGGTATCAGGTGAAGCATCAGCCGGAGAAGGCGATGACCTACTACCGGCGCGCCGCTGCGCTGGTGGCGAATGGCGAGCAAGGTCCGGCCGAAGCGGCCATGGCACCGTTGAGCTTTCCGGTGCGGATCTACTATCCGACGCCGCCGCTGGCGATCCGGAATCGTCAGCTCTCGCCCGCGCAGGCCGAGGAGAAATTCGTGTCGGTCGAGTTCACCGTGACGGGCACGGGCGACGTGCAGGACGCGAAAGTGGTCGAGCAGAACGGCACCCAGCGCCAGGCTTCCGAGGCGCTCGAAGCGATTCGAGCGGCGCGCTACCGGCCGAAGTTCGTCAATGGCGAGCCGGTCGACACCCAGGGCGTCACCAACCGCGAAGTGTTCAAGATTCGCAAGCAGGACGACGACGACAGCAAGTCCTGATCAGGACTGTACCGGCGCCAGCCCGAGCTGTTCGGGCTCGGGCGGCTTGCCATCATCTTGCTGGTTCTGCTCCGGCTGCTTGGAATCATCGCCGTCTTCCTGGGGAGCCGCTGCCGGATCCTTGGTGGGCGGCGGTTGCGAGGGTGTCGGCAGAGCGGGAACGGGTGCGACGGTCTTGTTTTCCGGGGGCGCGGCAGATGTAGAAACAGCCGGCGCTGTCGTGGGCGCCGCGCCCGGAGCGGTGGGAGTGCCCTGAGTCGCATGTGAATCGGCTGTCGCCGACTCGGGCAACAATCCTCGCATCACCGCTTGCTCACGGAATTCGACGGCGAGCTTCGCTCCCGCGTCTCGCATCGCCAGCGCGGTGGCAGCCGACAGCGGCGCTTCGCTCGACAAGCCCTGCGATGGGGACGTGCCATAACCGGTGAAGCCCCACGAGTCGGCGAGCTTGCCGTCGGGCAAATAAACATTCACGCGATATTTGATGCTCACCGCATAGAACGGCGAGCCCGCGTCGCGCGGCGTGACGAATGCATATTCCTCGATGCTGGGTTCGAGAATCGCGGCGACGCCGCCCGGCACCTGCGTGCCGGCATTGACGCTGTCCACCGGGATCACTCGTTCGAACATGGCGTTCATCAGGCGCGTGATGCCGTCGGCCTGGGCCTTGCCGAGCTCGACGTGCCACTTGGTGCTCCAGCGCTCTTCCTTGTGCACGTAAGTCGAGAATTCGGTGGGCACGAACAAGGCGACACCGATCGGAATCTTCACCACCAGCGGCGGCGGAATGTTGGTGGTCGCGATCAGCCTTACGGGGCCACAACCGGCCAGCAACACCATCGCGGCGCTCAGGCCGCAGGCGGCCGCGGCGACGAGCTGCCGCCGGCGTGTTGGCAGCCACGAGCTCGGGCGAGACAGCAGGCGAAAGTCTTTCACGATGACCTCATGGCGATGGGTCCGAAGCCAGGGCCCGAGCTACGCTCTCGCCCGTGGGCCCGGGTTCCGCGTTGTCTCCGATCCGGAAGCGCGGGCCGCCGCGCTGCGGATCCTGCAAGCCGACGAACGAGCCGCCGTTGCGTTGACAAAGGATCCGCATCAGCGTTGCAAAGCGGATGCTCGTGTACTGCGGCGCATCGGGCCGCACCGGGAAACCGATGGCGTGAATGCGCACGCGGCGCTCGCCCGTCTCGTCCTCGCGATTGATGATGTCCACGCCCTTGACGACCGAGTCGATGGAGGAGCCGGTGAACTCGTCCCCAAATACGTACAGGCTGATCTTCTTGTCCTTGGAGTGATACGTGCGGATCGCTTCGACGATGCCTTCGATGGGGCTGGAGTTGGAGAACACGTTCCAGGTGCGCAGCCGCTCGATCACCGTGCGGCGCTGCGCCGGCGTGTCGGGGATCCACTTGCCGCGATAACCGCTGAACATATACGTGCCTTCGTCGCTCATCACCTGGAAGCCCTTCACCGTCGGATAGGCGTTCAGGGTTTCCTCGACTTTCTGCAGCATCATCGGCCACACGTAATTGAACATGGAGCCCGAGGTATCGATGATGAAGATGATGTATTCGCTGTCTACCGGAATTCCGCCAATGGCGTCGTCCTTCTTGCGGCGGAAACCGGCGCCGAGCAGACGTTTCATCTCGTCGGTCAGCGTCTGCTGGGCCGAGGCCAGCCGGCCTTCGAGCTGATTGGCCACGTCCGCTTCCTGCTTGGAGGCGTTGAACTGACCTCTGATCTCGCTCAGATCGCCCTGCAGGCGTGCGATACGACGCTTCTCCTCCGACAACTGTTCCTGCTTCGCTTTCAGATCGCGATTCAGGATATCGGCCTGGCCTTCGATCTCGATCAATTCGTCCTGCAGGCTGAGCAGCTGTTCCTGCAGGTCTTCCTGCGACTGCTCGATGCTCGGCGTCCGGATATTGCTCAACACCAGCAGCAGCACCACCGAGCCCAGGCCGCAGGTGATGCAGTCCAGGAACGAGATACTGAAAATCTCGGTCTCGCGGCGCGGGCGTTTGCTCATGGCCAATCCTTCGAGGGGCTCATGAAGGACCCGCCGGTATCGCGCGCCGCGACCCAGAACGCACTCGGCGCCATTGGATCGCCTTCCATCGGCATCAGGATGACGTTCAAGGGAACGGTCCGCGGATATTTCGCGAACGCGCGCTCGAACAACTTCAGCCGCGCATCGCCGTCGATGGTCTTGCGGATCAGCGGCGCGGACACGCCCTGGGTCGGCAGCCCGTCGGTGATCATGATGACGTTGTCCGGCTTCGGATTGAGCGCGTTCATGGCGATGAACGCGTTTTCGATGCTGGTGCCGTCGGCGGGCACCGTCTTGCGCAGCTTCTCGAGCGCCTCGGTCAGCGCGTTCGGATCATTGGTCTTGAGCCACTTGCCCTCGGAGCCGTCCACCAGCGGATAGGTCCGGGTGTTGAACGCGTAGATCTGGAACTGTCCTTCCAACGGCATCTGCGCCGCCAGCCACTCCACGGTCGACACCGTGCGACGCCATTTCTGCGACATCAGCTTCTTGGAGTCCGGCATGTTGCGCATACGCAGGATGTTGACGACGGTCTCGTCCAGCATGCTGGCAGAGACATCCACCAGCAGCAGGATGCGCTCGCCGCCGACCTTCAAGCCGGTCAGGTATTGACGATCGCCCTGGCCGACGAAGCCGCGCACGCGCGTGCCCGTGGCGCTCGAATCCTTGCTCGCGCCTTCCAGGCGACGATTGCCTTCCTCGAGCGATTTCAGATCGGCCTTGAGCCGCTCGATGGCTTCGCGGCGTGACAACGTCTCCTTGGTGGCATCGGCCAGCTCGACCTTGAGGCGCTCGGTCTCCTCCAGCACGCGGGTGCCCATGCCTTCGGTGCGCACCGATTCCTGCTCGGTCTCGATCAGCGAGTTCCGCAGCACCACCAGCTTCTGGTAGCCCTCCAGCACCTGCTCTTCCAGCTTGGAGACCTCGGCGCGCTGGTCCTGATCCATCGTCTGCGCGCGCAGACCGCCTTGCGCATTGATCAACGTATACACGAGCACGACCGACCCGAATGCACACGTGATGCAATCGAGGAACGACATGCTGAAGACTTCAGTCTTGCGGCGCGCCATCGTCGTTCACCAATTGAATCATCTCCAGCGTGATCCCCGGCGAGCCCAATCGCAATCGATCTCCGACCGTAAGCGCGGTTCGTCCCGATACTTTCTCGTCGTTGACGAACGACCCGTAGGTGCTGTGATCTTCGACGATCACCGCGCCATTACGCCGGACCACGGTGCAGTGGGCGCGCGAAATACCGGGCAGTGCGTTCGGCAATGTCAGCGCACGCTTGCTGGCATCGACCGCCCAGCCGATGGTCAACGGCTGCTCGGTGATGCTCCACGCACGGCCCTGAAACAACACATGCGTCGGCCGCAGCTGCGGCGGCGTCGCTTCCAGATCCGAAGAGGCCACTTCGCCGGTTTCGGCGCGCGGCACGGGCAGCTGGAAAATGAGCGCCAACGAGTCCGGTCCACGCCGAATGCTCGTTTCATACTGGAGTGCGCCCCATGCAGCGGCAGCAGGCGGCAACACTTGAATGGTGCAATCTCGCAGCGATCGCAGCCGATCGAGCAGGCCGGGCAACGCTGCGACCCGCTGCGACACCCGCAGCTCGATCGGCATGCCGGCGACGCGCGCGCCCTGCACGAGACGCAACAGCTCCAGATAGTGAGGCTCGGCGGCCGCAATCAGCTGCGCCCGCTCCATCTCCAGCTGCAACTCGCGCTCGCCGAATTGAAACGACAGCGTGATGGTTTCGGCCTGTTGCAACTCGCTGAGCCACGCCGGCAGCTGGTCGATGAGCCGCTGCTCGCTGCTGGCTTCGTGCAGCGGATCGAAGCGGGTTTTGCGAACGAAGTTCTCGGCAATGAACTGCGCCAGTGTTTGCTGAATGCCGAGCAAGCCGTGGCGCATGGCGATTTCGTAGCGGCTGCGCTTCAGGCCGGGATATTCACCGCCCGAGTATTCGAGCACGGTCAGCAGCGCCTGGTGGAGCTCGAGATCGAGATGCAGCACTCGCGCCGGCGCGGGCTGCAGACTGCACGCGGCGAGCGCGGCATCGACCAGGCCCGCAACGCGCACGCCAGTCTCGTTGATCACACCGAGCAGCAAACCCAATTGCTCGCGGTTGTAACCTGCCGGTACGGCGAGCAGCACGCCTTCGTTGTCCTGCTTGAACGGACCCAGCAATGTCTCGGCCTGCGCGAACGCGACGTCCGCAGTCGTGCTGGCTACGCGCGACGGGCGCGTCAGCGGTTGAGTGCTCAACCCCCGCCAGAAGTTCGTATTCGCCAGCAGCGGCTTGACCCGCAGCCGGCGCAGCGCATCCAGGCCTGTGACCGTGGTTTGATCTTCCAGCAGCGCGACGCCAGGCGCGTCGGCAATGACGTCCACGCTGTCGCCTTGCTTGCGCGCGACGACCAGTGCGGCGTCGATGAGCTCCAGAGCTAACACTACCTCACCTGCATGTGCCGGATCAGATGCTGGTCGATCCAATGATCGGTGTCATGCACGAACTGCTCCTGCGACTGCTGCAGCTGGTGCAGGAAGAACATCAGGATCAGGGTCAGCAACAGGGCGACGAACGTCGCGTTGAACGCGATGCCCAGGCCCGAGGTCACGCCGGTGATATCGCCGGTGACCGCCTTGTGGGCTTGCAGGAGCGCGTCGCCGATGTGACGCACGGTACCGATGAAGCCGATGGCCGGGATGGCCCAGGCGATGTAACGGATCATCGCCAGCCCCGAGTCGAGCCGATCCGCTTCGGAATCGCACACCGACTTCGAGGTTTCGGCGGAATCGCGGATGCTGCGGGTCGCGGAGAATCGATCCAGCGTGCGCTGTAGAGCGCGTACCACGAGCATGGACTTCTCCTCGGGCGGCAACGCTTCCAGCTGACGCGCGTAGTCCTTCGCATCCTCGGGCAAGACCTTGATGCCCTCGGGCACCACGATCAGCTCGCGCTCCAGCAGCTTGCGTTCGCGACGAATCAGGACAGCCTTGTAACCGAGGATGAGCAGCGCCCAGATGAAGTGAATGATCTCCACCTCCTGCTCGGGGGCGTTGATCACGAGGAAGAACGAACGCTGCGGCACGTAATCCTTGTCGGCCTTCAGGCGCGCCTGCTCCTGCGCGACGATCTCGTCGCCATTGGGACGGACCCAGGACACATACAGCGCGTGCACGACCACGATGGTCGCGATCAGCGCAATCAGCGTCACGAAGAACTCGCTCGGATACGTGACCGGACGAGTGGAGCGAGCCGGTGCGGCGGCGGTAACCATGATGGAGTCCTGTCGAATCAGATATCGATGGGGAACGACACGTCGAAGTCGGCGCGAACCTGTTCCGACGGCACGAAGCGCTCGGGCGAGCCGCCTTTACCTGGGGCCTTCGGCTTCGGGGCCGGCGCCTTCTGCTCCTGCGCCGCTGCCTCATCCTCGGACTGGGTACCCTGTTTGGCTTCAGATGGTTCGTTGCCGTTCGGTGCCGCGGATTCGCCCGAAGACTGGGTCGCCGGCCTGGCGGGCGCCGGCTCGGCGGCCCAGGCCGTGGTGACCGTGCTGGTTGCGCAGGATGCAGCCAAAAGGATCAGCAGTCGTAGCGCTTTCATATATTGCCCCTCACCTCGAGCTGCGTTGTTACTCTGCATATCGGGCCACGCGGAAGCCCACATCGTTACGTTGACTGTCGCCGAAATCGCGCGCCGACAGACGCAGGTCCGTGACGCTCGATTGTCTCCAGCTGGAGCCCCGGATCACGTGCTGCTTGCCGTCGGCCGGACCGGTCGGATCGACCGCGACGCCGCTGCTGTCCGGACTGACAGTGTAGTAGTCGTGCACCCATTCGGCGACGTTGCCGCCGATATCGAACAGACCCAGTGGATTGGCCGGGAATTTGCCGGTCGGCGCCGCGGCGGCGAAACCATCGTCGTAGTCTGGAATGACATCCTGAACGATCAATCGTGCCGTCACATCCGCGTAGTTTCCGGACCGCGCCGCCACTGGCAACGTATCGCCCCAGGGATAGCGCCGGAACTTGCCGCCGCCCTCGTAGCGCGCCACCCATTCCCATTCGGCGTCGGTGGGCAGCCGATAGCCCGTCGTCAGCGGCTGCACGGCGACCATGCGGCCATTCTTGTTTTCGTACGCCGGCGGCAGCCCGTCCTGCTGCGACAGCCAGTTGCAGAACATGGCCGCGTCCTGCCACGTCACGCCCACCACCGGCTGGTTGTCCAGATCGAGCGTGTGCTGGCCGATGATGCCGGAGCGATGCTCGGACTTGAACTTGCGGAACTGGCCGTTGGTGACTTCACTCACTCCCATGTAGAACGGCCGCTTGAGCTGCACATCCCGTTGCGCTTCGTTGGCGCGCCGGCCCGGCTCGCGACGCGGGCTGCCCATGGTGAAAGAGCCCACCGGCATCAGCTTCAACGACAGGTCCGCCTTGCTGCGGATGTTGGCGGGCGTGGCCGCGAGCCTGGTCTGCTCGGGCGTGAGCAGCGTCGTCTCGATCTTCTGCGACACGCCGGGCCGCGGCGTGATGCTGGTCTTGTAAGTGACGAAACCGGTCTTGCGGATCTCGATATCGTGCGTGGTCGCAACCAGTCGCAGTTTCTGGTTCGCGGCGCCGGCGGGCTTGCCATCGACGAAGACCTGCGCGTCCGCGGGCTGGACGGCAAATGTCACTTCGCCGAACACACCGGCGAGCGGCACGGACAACGTGCGATTCTCACCGGCCGTCAGCGAAACCTCACGCGTCGCGGCTTCATAGCCCGGCAGGGTCAGCACCACGTTGTGCGAAATGTCGGGTCTCAGTTCGAGCTGCAGTGGCGTCTGTCCACGATAAACGCCACCGACCGACACGCTCGCGCCGGACGGCTCGGAGCGCAACGCCAGCCTGCCATCCGGCAAGCCGAGCCGGATCGGGCCGAGATTCATCGGTTCGTTCGCCTTGACCTGCACGTCCGTGGTCCAGGATTTGAAGCCGTCCATGCGCAGCTCGACCGGATGATTGCCGGCGAGGATCTGGGTGGTCAGCGGCGTGACACCGCGCTCTTCGCCATCGACCAGCAACTTCGCGCCGGCCGGTTCGGAAGTCACGGTGACGTCGGCCCACGCCGGCACCAGCTGCGGCGTGAATGTCTGGCTCTTGCCTTCGCCGATGACGTCGATCTCGCCGGAGAAAGGTTGATAACGGGCGGCGGCGATCGCGATCGTGTGCTTGCCGGGCGCGAGAGTGAATTCGCCCGGCGCATTGCCGAGCTCTTTGCCATCGACCGTGATGCGCGCTTGCGCCGGTGTCTCGACACGCACGCGGCCAGGCAGCTTCTGCAGTTTCAGCGTGAATGTCTGATTGGTTTCGTTGCTGACCTTGGCCTGCAATTGCGCCGGCGAATAGCCTTCCTGCGTGGCCTTGATCAAATACTCGCCCGGGCGCAACAGCACGCGACCGCCGAAATGCAGCGCGGGCAGTGTGCCCTCGATCGCGACTTTCGCCGCCGGCGGATCGGTGCGCACGCTCACGGCAGTCGCCGTGAAAATGAACCAGAGCACCACGGCCGCGAGCGCCGCGGCGATGCCGATCGCAATCTTCTTCACGTCCAGCGAAAGCTTCGGCGCGTTCTTGGCCGGATCGCTGGGACGAAACTGCAGCGGATCGATGCGCTCCGCATCGCCTTCGCCGCCTTGCACGCGGGCCGACGGCTCGATGATGGGTGGCGCCGTGATATTGCCGCTGCTGCCGTCGTCGACTTCGACGATGCGCTGATCGTCGCGCTGCGCGAGCAGCCGCAGACGGGCCGCGCCGAAGTTGATCACATCGCCGCTGCGCAGCCAGGTGGAGCTCTGAACCGGCACGCCGTTGTGAAGCACTTCGGCGCCGTCGGCCGGCTGTACGAACAGCTGGTCCTCGTGCAATCCCAGGTACGCTTCGGCGCCCTCGGGCCGGCCCGCCATGACGATGGCGCTGCCCTGCCCGCCCACGGCGATGGGAAAATCGGTGGCCGTGAAACGGCGCTCGCCCAAGGCCTCGCGAACGATCAGCTCGCTCAAATTTTATCCTCGCAGCGAATCACGACCGGTTCCGGCGCTGCTCCCGGCATCACGCTGATCTCACGCCGCACGTCGCGATAACCGGGCCGGGTGCCGACCACGGTGTAGCTGCCTGGAACGAGCTCCAGAGAGCGTTGCTCGAACGCGCCGAGGACACCAACGCGATAAATGGTCACTTGAGTGATGTTGTCCGAACGCAGGGAGACCGGCACCGGCACGTCGGCACGTGCCAGCCATTCGCCCAGCGTCTTGATCTGGCGGCTCAGGATCGGCCCGGGATTGGCGATGTTCGAAGCGCGCGCCAGTGTTTCCTTGGCGACGGCCCGCACCGACTGGCTGAACAGCCGCTCGGGCTGCGTGAGATACAGTTCGAGCTGCTCGTTCAACGTTGCGCGAGGCGAGGTGCGAGCGACGCCGTCGTTCGCGGCGGCCACAGTCGAATCCAGCTCGAGCACGCTGCGATATTCCTTGAGTGCTTCGGCCCATTTCTCCTGCGACTCGAGTTGCTGCGCCTCCCGCAGCTTCACGCCGATCACGCCGGTGCGCTGCTCTTGCTCGATCTGGCGCAACGCTTGCGGGATCTCCGGCGCATCGGGGCGGATGCGACGCGCAGCTTCGAATGCTTCGCGCGCCTGTGAATAATTCGCGGCGGCGAGCGCGCTGTAGCCTCGCGCCATCGAGCTTGCGAACGCATCGGCCGCCTGGCGCGAGGTGATGCGATTGATGCCCTGGCTGGCGCGCGTCGCTTCCGAATCGAGCGCCAGCGCCTTACGGAAATTGTCGAGCGCGGCGGTGGCGTTGCCTTCTTTCTCCTGACCTTCGGCGGTCGTGAGCAGAGCGAGCACTTGATCGAGGGTGCCCGCGCGTTTCAAGCCGCGCATCGCGACCTGGTTGTTCGGCTCGATCTTCAGCGCCAGCTCGAAGGCAGCCTTGGCGTCTTCGGAGCGCCCTGCCTGCAATGCTTCGGCGCCCGCTTTCAATCGCTCGGCCAATACTTGCGGTGCGCGCTCCTCGACGACATCGAGCAGGGGCGTAATCTCGTTGAGCTTCTGTTCCGCCGCCGTGTACTCGCGAGCAGCCGCGTCCTGATCCGCCGCTGCCAGCAACGACTTCGCGCGATTGAATTCTTCACCGCCCCACTGAGCGGCGGCACGTGCATCGAGTTTCTGCAGACGTTCGTCGATGCTGGCGCGCAGCTCTTCGGCGGCCTGCTTGGCCTTGGCCAGGGCTGCGAAATCGAGCGGCTTCTTCTCGGCCGGTTTGTCTTCGACCTTGGCGGGAGCAACGGCTGCGACCACTGGCGCTTGCTTCGCGGGCTGCCCGCGTTCCACTACCTTGGGCAGCACGAAGAAGACCACCGCGATAGCGACCAGACCCAGCGCCAGCAACGCCGCACCCAAGCCGCGTCGGAAACCTTGACGCCGCAGATCGTCCTCGCTGACGCGCGGGCCGGTCGTGCGGCGCCACTCGCCACGCAATGGCTCGCCCTGACCCGGTGGCGGACGCAAACCGGGCGGCTCGATCTTCACCGAGGCAGGCTTGATGGGTGCAGGCTCGTTCATATCGTTCATCATCGCAGGCGGCGGCAGACTCGCAAGCGCCGCGCGCAAATCTTCCTCGACACTTCCCATGTCCGTCGGCCGATCCTCGGCGCGTCGCGCCAGCAGCCTCACGAGCAGCTGCGCAACGGCCGCCGGCACGTTCACTGACAACGGCGGCGGCTCCCGCGTTTCGTCTCGCGCCGCCGCCGCATCCGGATAGAACGGCGGATAGCCAGACAATAACTCGTAGAGCAACGCGCCAAAACCATACATATCGTCGGCGACACTCACCGGCGCACCCGCAAGCTGCTGCGGGCTGGCGCTGAACGGCGAGCCGCGCGTGAGCGCGCCGAAGTCCGACAGCAATGGCTCGCCATCGGCACTCAACAAAACGTTCGCGGGCTTCACGTCCCGATGGACGATGCCCGCGGCGTGCGCTGCCGCCAATGCCGAGGCGATCGGAATCGTCGCTCGCAGGATCTGCGCACAACTGCGACCCCGCAGCTGAGTTAGATCCCCGCCTGCGGCGTAATCCATCGCGATCCACGCGTAGCGCGCCGACCGCTGCAGTCCTTCGACTCGCAGAATGTTCGGATGGCCGAGCGCCGCAATGCGCGCGTATTCGTCGTGTAAAGCTGCGCAGGTTGCGGTGTCCTGCGCCAACTCCGCCGACAGAATCTTGACCGCGACCGGGCCGCGGCGTTCACGTTCTTGCGCGAGCCAGACTTCGCCGCTGCCGCCGCCACCGAGTCGCCGCAGCAGGACGAGATTGCGAGACAGTTCCTGCCCGCGCTCCAGCATGTCGGTCGAGTACTTGGATCGGGCGGTGCGTTATCCGCCGGACTGGGACTTGGGACCGGCCGCTTTGGAAGCAGTTTCCTCCGGGATCGGGGTCACGGGCACCTGCACGCCGGTTTCGTTTTCGTAGAGCTCCTTGAGCAAGCGACGCCATTCGGTGTACTGCTCTTCGGCCGTGCCTTTGAGCTGCAGCGTACGGCCTTCCACCTCGACCACCATGGGCTGAACTTCGGCCTGGAACGATTCACCCAGCTGCTTCAAGGAGTCGGAGTGCAGCTTCACTTCCGCGCCCTTGTCGAAGCCGCTCTTCACGGCATAGGCGCCGCCAAAGATCGCGCCGGTGGCGGCGGCCTGCCCGGCATATGTATTTGCCTCGGCACCCACGACGAGACCGCCGACGATCGCCGCCGCACCCAGCAGCTTGCGAGTGATGGCGGAGCGTTTCGCTTCGTCCTTCGCTTCCAGCTCCGAATAGCTGTAACGGCGCCAGTTGGTGTACGGCTCGGACATGTTTTCCGCAAACAGCGAGTAGTGCTCGTTGATGGTGTCGAGCAGTGCGTAGTCGCGCTCCCGGATTCGATCCATTCGCTGCAACATCGGATCGTCCTCGGCGGGCAGACGCACGACCTGCTTCACGCCCTTCTTGTCCTCCGTCATGTAACTGCTGAAGGCATACGGCGCGAGATCGGAGGCGAAGCGCAGCTCGGACACACGGCGCACGTTTTCGAGATCCGCCGCGGTCATCTGCTGACGATACATGAGCATGTCGTTCGCCAGCGTGTTGTACAGGTTCTGGAAAGGATCGCGCGGCTTGCCGGTCTGATCCTTATAGGAGCGCGTGTCGGCGAGCTGGGTGTACTCGCGCTTGAACCATTGACGGCCGGTTGCGTCGGTGACGGTGATCTCGGCACGCAGCACCTGGCCGCTGGATTCGATGATCTTGCCGGACACGTAAACGTCGAGTGCATCGGCGTCCTGCGGCATCACGCGCACCTGGCCCCACTGGCCGGTGCCTTCGAGCGTGTTACGCAACTGCATCGGCAGATAGCGCGCTTCGGCTTTGCGCACCTCGGGGAAGATGTGCTCTTCCTCCATCTTCTTCTCGTCCTTGGGCAGGTTCTCCTCGAACAGACGCACGCCCACGTCGAGCAGCTGCGATTCGGGGATTTCTGTCGCGGCCTGGATGGCCTTCACCCGCTGCTGCGGGCGAGTCTCGTGAGTGACACATCCGGCCGCGCCCAGGGCGGCCACCGACAGGAAGATTAGAGCAAGCGTGCGCTTCATAACTTTCAACCTGAGCCGTTTTTGTCGCTGCCTGACCTGCCCCATTGACCTGATCGTTCCGCCAGTATTTGTTTTTGCTTACTCATCGAGAAGGGCGGCCGGTCCTGCGCATCCCTGCGCTCCCGGCGTTCGGGCATCCTGCCCAGCATCACCCGCCCTTCTTATAATTCCGATACTCCTGCCAGAGTTTCTCGCGCAGTTCCGGGTCGGCCTCGTTCATCGCGGCTTCACGCAACTGACGCGCGACGATGTCGTCGTCGCTGCCGTCCGGAATGCCCGCCGGCACGGTGTTCGGACCGCTGCCGCCCGCGGCTCCGCCACCGACGCCGCCGCCACCGCCCTGCTGGCCGCCTCGACCCTGGCCCTGACCCTGACCCTGGCCTTGGCCCTGACCCTGATCCTGACCTTGTCCCTGACCCTGGCTGCCGCGGCCCTGGCCGGAACCATTGCCTTGACCCGCACCGGCACCGCTGCCGTCGTCACCGCCGGCACCTTGACCACCGGGGCCCTGGCCGTTGCCATTGTCACTGTTGCCTTGTCCACCGCCGGAGCCGCCGCGGCCATTGCCGCGCTGCCCTGCGATGGTGGCCTGTTCGGCGCGCATGCGGCCATCGAAGATGCCGAACGATTCCTCGAACTTGCGATCGATCTGCGCGGTGCGTTCGCCGCTGGTCATCGGGCCGCCGCCACCGGCACTGCCGCCCCCTTGCGAGCCTTGTGCACCGCCGCCTTGCGAGCCTTGCCCACCGCCGGCGGCTCCGCCCCCGGCCGACGGGAACCCGCCGGCTCCACCCGCGGAGCCGCCACCCATTGCGCCGGCACCACCTGCGGCACCGTTGCCGCCCGCAGAACCGCCGCCTTGCATTCCACCACCGCCCGCGGCGCCGCCAGCGGATCCTCCGCCCTGCGCACCGCCTCCACCTTGCATGCCGCCGGCATTCGCCCCGGCACCACCGGCCGCACCGCCACCTTGCATGCCCCCGGCATTCGCTCCAGCACCACCGGCCGCACCGCCGCCCATCGAGCCGGCTGAACCTGCGGCACCGCCGCCAGCTGCACCGCCCATTGAACCGCCGCCGCC
>Ga0065721_10005044_pt1 | contig 17005 bp, 12 predicted proteins | sample Mesricmetagenome_FD_59108 | JGI IMG/M metagenome (GOLD analysis project Ga0065721, IMG submission 59108) | Mesophilic microbial community from rice straw/compost enrichment Sample: eDNA_1 v2 (version 2) | ecosystem: Engineered > Solid waste > Grass > Composting > Bioreactor | place: USA: Davis... | reverse complement strand
GAGACGGATGCCCCCTATCTCGCGCCCGTGCCCAATCGCGGCAAGCGCAACGAGCCCGCCTTCGTCGTGCATACGGCCAAGGTGCTGGCCGAGGTGCACGGCGTGACACCAGCCGAGATGGCGGCGATCACCACCGAGAACTTCCGCCGCCTCTTCACCAAGGCCGATCTCGGCCAGGGGGCCGGGGAAAGCGCCGCATGACGCTGACCGTGACCATTCTCGGTTGCGGATCATCCGGCGGGGTGCCACGCGTCGGCATGGGATGGGGAGCCTGCGACCCTGCCGAGCCGCGCAACAGGCGCCGCCGCTGCTCGATCCTGGTCGAGAAGCGGCGCGAAGCGAGGGACGCGGCGACGACGGTGCTCGTCGACACGTCACCGGACCTGCGTGAGCAACTGCTCGACAGCGATGTGCGCCACCTCGATGCCGTCCTCTTCACGCACGAGCACGCCGACCATACGCACGGCATCGACGACCTGCGGCCGCTCGTCCTGAAGATGCGCCGCTGCATCGACGTCTATCTCGACGAGCGCACCAGCGAGCAGGTGCGGGCCCGCTTCGGCTATTGCTTCATCACGCCGCCCGGCAGCGACTATCCGCCCATCCTCGTCGAGCATCGCCTCACGAGCGGGCGCGAGGTGCGCATCGACGGGCCCGGCGGCCCGCTCGCCGCGCTTCCCTTCCGCATGGTGCACGGGAATATCGATGCGCTCGGCTTCCGCTTCGGCGGGCTGGCCTATGCGAGCGACGTCAGCGCCATGCCGGAGGAGGCGAAGGCGCTGCTGCGCGGACTGGATGTGCTGATCATCGACGCGCTGCGCTACACGCCGCACCCGAGCCATTTCAGCCTCGCGGAGGCGCTGGCGCTGATCGAAGAGGTGGCGCCGCAGCGTGCCGTGCTCACCAACATGCACACCGATCTCGACTACGCCACCCTGCGCGGGCAGGTGCCGGCTCATGTAGAGCCGGCCTATGACGGCATGACGCTTACGGTTTCTGATTAAGCTCGAAGCGCAGCTACTTGTCTTTGTTTTCTTTTTTGTGCTTTGGCGTGGGCTGGGTCTGTGACGGCGGATCGCTGGCAGGGAACGATTCCTCCAGCGCCTCGTCCAACAGCTCGTCCTGGTGCTGCTTCTTCTCAGCCTTGTCGCGCTCTTGCTCGTTGCGGGTCTTGTGCGGATCACCCATTCCCGGCTCCTTTGGTTTCGGCGCAGTGCCACACGACCTTGTCGGTCATATGGGAAGCAACGCCGCCCACCGCCATGCGGTTCCGGCCGCACCCGCCGGCAGCCCGGACGGAGCAGGGCGGGCGAGGGGACCGGTCAGCCCCGGTCCCTCTCCTTGCGCAGACGGCGGAACCGGTGGAGCAGCGGCTCGGTATAGCCGTTCGGCTGGCGCGTGCCTTCGAAGACGAGGGCGCAGGCCGCCTGGAAGGCGAGCGAAGCCTCGAAATCGGGCGCCATCGGGCGATAGGTCGGGTCTCCGGCGTTCTGCCGGTCGACCACCACCGCGAGCCGCTTCAGCGCCTCCATCACCTGATCGCGCGAGACGATGCCGTGGTGCAGCCAATTGGCGAGATGCTGGGCGGAGATGCGCAGCGTGGCGCGGTCCTCCATCAGGCCGACGTCGTGGATGTCCGGCACCTTGGAGCAGCCGACGCCCTGATCCACCCAGCGCACCACGTAACCCAGGAGGCTCTGGACGTTCGTGTCGACCTCCTCCGCGATCTCTTCCGGCGACCAGTTCACGCGGTCGGCCAGCGGCAGCGTGAGGAGATCCGCCCGACGGGCCGGCGCGCGCTCGCGAATCTCCGCCTGCCGGGCCGCGACATCGACCGTCAGATAATGAAGGGCATGCAGGGTCGCGGCGGTGGGCGAGGGCACCCAGGCGGTGGTCGCACCGGCCAGGGGATGGCCGAGCTTCTGCTCGAGCATGGCGTGCATCAGGTCGGGCATGGCCCACATGCCCTTTCCGATCTGCCCGCGGCCGTCGAGACCAGCGGCGAGGCCGGTGTCGACATTGCCGTCCTCATAGGCCTTGATCCATGCGGAAGCCTTCATGTCCGCCTTGCGGATCATCGGGCCCGCCTCCATCGAGGTGTGGATCTCGTCGCCCGTGCGGTCGAGGAAGCCCGTGTTGATGAAGCAGATGCGGTCCCTGGCGGCAAGGATCGAGGCCTTGAGATTGACGCTGGTGCGGCGCTCCTCGTCCATCACGCCCATCTTGAGCGTGTTGCGGGCAAGGCCGAGGGCATCCTCGATGGCGGCGAAAAGGGCATCGGCGAAGGCGACCTCCTCGGGCCCATGCATCTTGGGCTTGACGATGTACATCTGGCCCGTCGTCGAATTCGCCCGGCGGCCGGAGGGGCCGATGTCGTGCAGGGCGATGGCGGCGGTCACCATGCCATCGAGGATGCCTTCGGGGATCTCGTCGCCGTTCTCGTCCAGCACGGCGTCCGTCGTCATGAGGTGACCGACGTTGCGCACGAGCATGAGGCTGCGCCCCTTGAGGCGCAGTTCGCCGCCGCCGGGCCGCTTGTAGAGCCGGTCCTCCGCCAGGCGGCGCGTCACCGTGCGGCCGCCCTTGGCGAAGGTCTCGACGAGATCGCCGCGCATCAGGCCGAGCCAGTTGCGGTAGACCGCGACCTTGTCCTCCGCATCCACGGCCGCGATGGAATCCTCGCAGTCCATGATAGTGGACAGCGCCGCCTCGAGCTCGATGTCGCTGATGCCGGCCTCGTCGGTGCCGCCGATGGGATGGCTGCGGTCGAAATGCACGACAATGTGAAGGCCGTGCTTTGCGAAGACGAGCGCCTCGGGTGCATCGTCGCTACCCGCAAAGCCGACGAACTGCGCTTCGTCCTTGAGGCGCGCGACGCTGCCGTCCGCAAGCTGCACCGTCAGCACGGCACCGTCGATGGCGTAGCGTCGTGCCGCGGCATGCGAGCCGGACGTCAGCGGCACGTGCTGGTCGAGCACACGCCGGCCGAAGGCGATGACTTCGGTACCGCGCTTGGGATCATAGGGCCCCTGCGGCGGCTTCGTGCCATCGAGCGCATCCGTGCCGTAGAGCGCATCGTAGAGGCTGCCCCAACGGGCATTGGCAGCATTGAGAGCATAGCGCGCGTTCATCACCGGCACGACGAGCTGCGGACCGGCGAGATGCGCGATCTCCGGATCGGCCGCGGTCGTCCCGACGGTAAAATCCTCTACACCGTCAACGATATATCCGATTTCCTTCAGAAACTGCTCGTAAGCAGCCGCATCATGCGGCGCACCGGCGCGGCTGCGGTGCCAGTCGTCGATCCGCGCCTGCAGGGCATCACGCTTGTCGAGCAACATGCGGTTCTGCGGCGCAAAGGTCCCGATGATGGCCTCGAAGCGCTCCCAGAAGAGGGCCGGCTCGATCCCGGTACCCGGCAGGGCTTCCCCGGCGAGGAAGGCATGAAGCGGTGCCGCGACCCGGAGCTTGCCGCATGCGATGTATCCGTTCGCCGTCACGCCAGAACCGCCCATCGTTACCTCCAAGGTCTCACTGCATGGCATGCGCTGCCGCGCGGACCGAGCATTAGGCCAAGTCTACCCCCCAGGCATCACGCCGCAATGAGATGGACTTTCAACCCACGGGAAAAAATGGGTGCGAGGCGAGGGGGCTCGCCTCGGGGTTCGCCGAAGGCAAGGGAGAAGAAGATTGTGCGGTGCGAGAACGTTGCCGGGTGCTGCGAAGACTGACGAAGTCGCGACCGATACTGCCGAAAGCGGTTGCACCAACACGCGAAATGCGGGAACCTTCTTCGTCGCCTCAACCTCGAAGGCCGTCGGAAGCCGGCGCGAACAACAAGAAGAAGGTTGCGGGAGCCGGCTCAGGGAGGAGTACGGACATGGCAACGCGTGAACACGCCAAGCAGACGCGGAGAAGCTTTCTCAAGGGCGGCGTGGTCGCCGCCGGAGCAGCAGCCGGTGCGGTTGCGGCTCCGGCCGTGGTCAGCGCCCAGACACCAGTCGTCATCAAGATGCAGACGTCGTGGCCGGCGTCCGACATCTGGATGGATTTCGCCCGGGAATATGTCGAACGCGTGCAGAAGATGTCGGGCGGTCGGCTCAAGATCGACCTGTTGCCCGCTGGTGCCGTCGTCGGAGCCTTCCAGGTGCTCGACGCGGTCAATGACGGCGTCCTCGACGCAGCCCATACGGTGCCCGTCTACTGGTACGGCAAGCACAAGGCCGCATCGCTCTTCGGCACGGGGCCGGTGTGGGGTGGCAGTGCCGCGACCATGCTGGCGTGGTTCTACGTCGGCGGCGGCAAGGAGTTCTACAAGGAGCTGACGCAGGAGATCCTCAAGCTCAACGTCTATGGGTTCTACGGCTTCCCGATGCCGGCACAGCCCTTCGGCTGGTTCAAGCGACCGGTCGAGAAAGTGGACGACATCAAGGGGCTCAAATACCGCACCGTCGGCCTCGCGGCCGATCTCATGCAGCAGATGGGCATGAGTGTCGCGCAGCTGCCGGGCGGCGAGATCGTGCCGGCCATGGAGCGGGGCGTCATCGACGCCTTCGAGTTCAACAATCCGTCGTCCGACCTGCGCTTCGGCGCGCAGGACGTGGCCAAGAACTACATGCTGTCCTCGTACCATCAGGCGAGTGAGTCCTTCGAATTCCTGTTCAACAGGGACTTCTTCGACGACCTCGACGATGACCTGAAGGCGATCCTCGAATATGGCGTCGAGGCCGTGAGCACCTCCAACCATGCGCTGGCGCTCGAGAATTATTCCAGCGACCTGCGCAAGCTGCAGGACGCCGGCGTCAGTGTGCTGCGCACGCCCCAGGACGTTCTCGACGCACAGCTCGAGGCCTGGGACAAGATCATCCCGACGCTGGAGCAGGACGACTTCATGCGTCGCGTCATGGACAGCCAGCGGCAATTTGTCGAGCGCGTGGTGTTCTATGAGCTCATGAACGCACCCGACTATGCGCTCGCCTATGAGCACTATTTCCCCGGCAAGCTGAAGCTCTGAGCACGGATTGAGAGTTCTCGGGCGACCCCTTCGCGGGCCGCCCGTTCCCTTTCTCACACGGCCGGGGTTCCATGGACCGCTTCATCTCGCTCGCCGACCGCCTGTCCGCGTGGGTAGGCAAGGCCTTTGCCTGGGCCATCATGGTGATGACCTTCGGCACCGGTTACGAGGTCTTCGTCCGCTATGCGCTGAATGCGCCGACCAGCTGGTCGTTCGACGTCTCCTACATCATGTACGGGACGCTGTTCATGATGGGCGGCGCCTACACGCTGTCGCGCGACGGCCATGTGCGGGGCGACTTCCTCTATCGCCTGTGGCAGCCGCGCACCCAGGCCAAGGTCGAACTCGTCCTCTACTTCCTCTTTTTCTTTCCCGGCATCCTGGCGCTCATCTTCGCCGGCTGGAAATATGCCGAGCGCTCGTGGCGCTACGGCGAGGTCAGCGTCAACAGCCCGGCCGGCATTCCCGTCTTCCAGTTCAAGACGGTCATCGTCGCCGCCGGCGTGCTGCTCCTCATCCAGGGCATCGCCCAGGTCATGCGCTGCATCATCTGCATCAGGACGGGGGAGTGGGTTCGTGCCAGAGATGACGTCGAGGAGACGGAGAAGAGGCTGATCGAGGAGCACGAACGGGAGGTGCTGCTGCACGGTTCCGAGGCGATAGACGTTCCCGATCAAGGTGATAACGGCCCGACGGGAGCACCGCGATGAGCGATCCGCATGTCGCGCTCCTGATGCTCGGGGCGTTCATCTTCATCATTCTGCTCGGCTTTCCCATCGCCTTCACGCTCATGGCGATGGGCGTCGGCTTCGGCTACTACGCCTATTACGACGCGGGGCGCATGTGGCGCCCCTATTATCGTGCGCTCGACAGCGGAGCCGACAGCTGGACGCTGGTGGAGACCTGGGTTTCCGGCTTCTTCAACAACCGGATCTTCGATCTCTTCGTCAACCAGACCTATTCGGTCATGGCCAACGACGTGCTCACAGCCGTGCCGCTGTTCCTGTTCATGGGCTACATCGTCGAGCGGGCGAACATCGTCGAGCGGCTGTTCCACACGCTCGCTCTCGCCACGCGGCGCGTGCCCGGCGCCATGGCGGTGGCGGCGCTCGTCACCTGCACGTTGTTCGCGACCGCCACCGGCATCGTGGGCGCCGTGGTCACGCTCATGGGCCTGCTCGCCTTTCCGGCTCTGCTCAAGGCGCGCTACGACGTCAGCTTCGCCTCGGGCGTCATCTGCGCCGGTGGCACGCTCGGCATCCTCATCCCGCCCTCGATCATGCTGATCGTCTATGCGGCCTCATCCGGCGTCTCCATCGTGCAGCTCTATGCCGGGGCGCTGCTGCCCGGCCTTCTGCTGGCGGGGCTCTATCTCCTCTACGTCATCGGCCGGGCCTGGCTGCAGCCGCAGCTCGCGCCCAAGCCGGACGAGAGCGAACTCCAGCAGATTTCGACCGGCCGCCTTCTTCTCCTGCTCGCCACCTCGTTCCTGCCGCTCGCCCTGCTCATCCTCTCCGTGCTCGGGGCCATTCTCTTCGGGCTGGCGACGCCGTCGGAGGCGGCAGCGGTAGGCGCGCTCGGCGGTCTCGCGCTCGCGGTCGCCTACAGGGCGTTGACCTGGCAGCGCCTGCGCGAATCCGTCTACCTGACGGTGCGCACCACGGCGATGGTGTGCTGGCTCTTCGTCGGCTCGTGGACCTTCTCGTCCGTGTTCTCCTACCTCGGCGGTGAACGGGTCATCACCGAATTCGTCACCGGCCTCGACATCTCGCCGCTGACCTTCCTGATCCTCGCCCAGATCATCATCTTCCTGCTCGGCTGGCCGCTCGAATGGTCGGAGATCATCATCATCTTCGTGCCGATCTTCCTGCCACTGCTGCCGCATTTCGGTGTCGACCCGCTGTTCTTCGGCATCCTCGTGGCGCTCAACCTGCAGACATCCTTCCTGACGCCGCCGATGGCCATGTCGGCCTATTATCTGAAGGGCATCGCGCCGGCGCACGTGCACCTGGTGCAGATCTTCAAGGGCTGCTTGCCCTATCTCCTGCTGGTCTTCGTGGCGATGATCCTGCTCTATATCTTCCCCGACATCGCTTTCTATCTGCCGAGGCTCGTCTATGGCCGCTGAGAAGAGGAAGGCAGCGCGCGATCCCGCCGGATGGACGGCCGTGGAGACGCGCGAGCGCGTCGCGAGCGGCGAGGTGGCGGTGGAAGCGGTGGCCGAGGCCGTGCTGGCGCGCATCGCAGCCGACGATGAGGCGATCGGCGCGTTCGCCTTCGTCGATCCGGCCCGCGTCCGCGCCGAGGCCCGGCGCCTCGATGCATACCGCGCCTCCGGTCGGCCACTCGGCCCGATGCACGGCGTGCCGGTGGCGATCAAGGACGTGATCGACACCGCCGACATGCCGACGGAAAACGGCACCGTGCTCGACGCGGGCCGGCGCCCGGGCAGGGATGCGACCCTCGTCACGCGCCTGCGGGCCGCCGGGGCCCTCGTGGTGGGCAAGACGGTCGCGACCGAGCTCGCATTCTTCCACCCGGCGCGCACGCGCAATCCGCACGATCCCGAGCGCACGCCGGGCGGCTCGTCCTCCGGTTCGGCGGCGGCCGTGGCGGGGGGCATGCTGCCGCTCGCCGTCGGCACGCAGACGGCGGGGTCGGTGATCCGGCCGGCCTCCTTCTGCGGCATCGTGGGCTTTAAACCCACACACGGGCTGGTATCGAGGGCAGGGGTGCTGCAGCTCGCCGCCCCGCTCGACACGATCGGCGGCTTTGCCCGTACCGTCGACGACGTGGCGCTCCTCGTCGACGCCATGGCCGGGCACGATCCGGCCGATCCCGAGACGCGCGTGGAGGCCGCGCCGCAGCTCCTCGCGACGGCCTCGTCCCGTCCGCCGGTTCGGCCGGATCTCGCCTTCGTGCGCGGGCCGGCGTGGGACGAGGCGGCCCCGGAGACGAAGGCCGCCTTCGCCGAGCTCGAGGAGGTGCTGGGCGACGCGATCGCAGGGGTCGACCTGCCGGACATCTTTCAGGAGGCGGCGCCGGCCCACCGCCGGCTCGTCACCGCCGGCATGGCGCGCAACCTGCGCCGCTACTGCGAGAGCGGCTGGGATGCGCTCAGCGAGACCATGCAGGCGACGATCGAGGAAGGCCGCACGGTGACGGCGGTCGACTACCTCTCCGCGCTCGACTGGCGCGAGGTGCTCGGCGCAGGCCTCGATCGCATCTTCGAGCGCTACGACGCCATCCTGACGCCCGCTGCAACTGGCGAGGCGCCGCTCGGCCTAGGCTCCACCGGCAGCCCTGCCTTTTCGGTGCTGTGGACCCTGTGCGGCCTTCCGAGCGTGACCTTGCCGCTGCTCGAAGGGCCGAACGGGTTACCTGTCGGCGTGCAGCTCGTCGGCCGGCGGGGCCACGACGGCCGGCTCCTGAGAACGGCGCGCTGGCTCGCCACCCATATCGCCGCGGCGACACAAGGAGATGAACGCCATGGATAGGCTGTTCGGCATCGTCGCCTTCGTGGCCTTTGCCGCGTTTCTCTCCGTCATCGTGCTGCGCGTGCCCGAACCGGACCTCATCGTCGTCTTTGCCATCGTGCTATTGATGGTGGCTTGGGACTTCTGGCGCTCGCTGCGGCCACGCCACGGCTCAGACCATCGGCGTCGAAACGGTCAGGAGCGGGATTCAACGCGCATGCCGTGACCGCCAGGCGGCGAGCCAGGTTCAGCGGGGGCCAAGCGGCAGATAACAGCTCCGATTGGTTCCATAATCTTCCTTATGCGATTCTTCGCCATGGGTTGGCGTAAGGTCGCCTCCTCGTCAGGCTTCGGCGTGAGAGAACGGCCGCGCCTTCAACCAGAGGAACAGCGGAACACGTGTCCACTGCCTCAGGTGCTCCTGACCTTCACTGTTATCCGGGATCGGCTCGCGCAGCGAGGTCATCGCGAACCCGGCTTTCTCCAGGGCGATCGCGTAGGCCTCCAAAGGCTGAGACCAGCCTGCAAAATGCATCTGCAAACCGTCGCGCTCCTCGATGCCCTCAAAGCGCTGACGTCCAAAATAGGAGCCTTCGAGGACGAAGGGAGCATCGGGCTCCGAGCCGGTGAAATTTCCGCGGTCCCGGAACGGATGTACCAGGGAGATGAAAAGCTGGCCGTCGGGATGCAGGACCCTGCGGATCTCCCTCAGCGTCGCGGGCACATCCTCGACATCCATCAAGACGTTATAGGCCATCACCAGATCGAAGCTGCCATCCTCGAATGGCAGGTCGCGAGCATCAGCAACGGCATATTCGTGAGCAGAGTCGGCCTGCCGGGCCACATCCACGAATTCGGCGACGGTGTCCGTCGCGGTGACGTGGTATCCGAGCGCCTTCAGCTCACGGGAGACACGCCCTTCGCCGCATCCGACCTCCAGGGCCTTGCCACTGCCCTGGCCGATATATGCAAGAAGGGCCTCGCGGAAAGCCCAGAAGGCATCATGCCTGGGCGAACGGGCCCATGCNGTCCATTCCGCTACNACGCGCGACCAGTGCTTCCGGTCGAGCAAAGGTNCATCCATCTGCCGACTCCGCCNATCGATNTGTGCTGACAATACTATGGTGCCGTAGAGACGCCGGGCCCATGCCTTAGAATGCATTCCCCATGCCCGCAATGTCCGCGTCGCCCCGCTCCGACGAGCGCCCGGAGCGTCTAGCCGCCTGGCTGGCACGCGGCGGCACAGCCGCGATGAACCGACGGAACAAAAAAACGCCGCTTCGGTTCGGGGCTCCGGACAGCACCGTGGGGGAGCCCCGAACCATGGCCAGCCTAGAAGAACGGATCCGCAGGCGCGCCTATCAGATCTGGCAGGAGGAAGGATGCCCGACCGGCCAGGAGGAGCGCCACTGGGAGATGGCCCGGCAGATCATCGCCAGCGAGGGCAGCGCGGACGAAGAGGAAGAGACGGGCGGGGCGCTCGCGCCCGACCCGGCCGGCAGTCCGCAATCAGGCGAAGCATCGGCAGACCCCTTCGATCCGGCCGACCCGGCCGGCGATTTCCCGCCATCCACCACCCCCGGCGGGCAGCAGGCCACGCCAAGCCGCCGACGCGCGAAAGCTGATCCGGAACCGCTCTCCCCCATCGGCAAGCCCAAGGGGCGCCGGCGGCAGACCTGATATCGCAACGCCGGCACCTGGGGCTGGACCATGTTCGCCATCGACGACGGCGCCCCCTTTCCGCTGGGCGCGACCTGGGACGGCAAGGGTGTCAACTTCGCCCTGTTCTCCGCCCATGCCACCCGCGTGGAGCTTTGCCTCTTCGAGGCGACGGGGTTGCGGGAAATTCATCGCATCACCCTGCCCTGCCGCACGGAGCAGGTCTGGCACGGCTATCTCGATGGTGTCTATCCGGGCCAGCTTTACGGCTATCGCGTCTACGGACCCTACGAGCCGCACAACGGCCACCGCTTCAATCCTAACAAGCTGCTGATCGACCCCTATGCGCGCCAGCTTTTCGGCCGCGTGCGCTGGCACGATGCGCTCTTCGGCTATCGCTCCGGCTCCGCCCGAGCCGATCTCACCTTTGACCGGCGCGACAGCGCCCGCCTGGTACCCAAGTCCGTGGTCGGCAATCCCGCCCACCACTGGGGCGCGGACAAGCCGCCGCGCACCCGGTGGAAGGACACGGTGATCTACGAGGCACACGTCAAGGGGCTCTCCCAGCTCCGCACGGACATTCCCCAACCGCTGCGCGGCACCTATGAGGCTTTGGGGCACCCGCTGATGCTGGAACACCTCGTGCGGCTGGGCATCACCACCGTCGAGTTGATGCCGATCCACGCTTTCGTCGACGATCGCTTCGTCACGGACAAGGGCCTGCGCAACTATTGGGGCTATTCCACGCTCGCCTATTTCGCTCCGGAGCCGCGCTACCAGGGCAACGCCGGCACCGACGGCCTGCGTGCGGCGATCCATGCCCTCCACGACGCGGGGATCGAGGTCATCCTCGATGTCGTCTACAACCACACGGCCGAAGGCAACGAACTCGGGCCGACCCTGTCGCTGCGCGGCATCGACAACGCCATCTANTACAAGCTGTCGCCGCACGACCGGCGCCATTGCTGGGACGCTACCGGAACCGGCAACAGTCTCAATCTCAGCCATCCGCGCGTGCTGCAGCTCGTGATGGATTCGCTGCGCCACTGGGTCAGCTCGTACCATGTCGACGGCTTCCGCTTCGACCTCGCGACAACCCTCCTTCGCGATCCCTACGACGTCTCCGACCATGCCGGTTTCCTGCAGGCCATCCAGCAGGATCCGATGCTGAGCAAGGTCAAGCTGATCGCCGAGCCGTGGGACGTCGGCCACGAGGGTTATCGTCTCGGCGCTTTTCCGCCCGGATTCAGCGAATGGAACGACCGTTTCCGCGATACCGTACGCGGCTTCTGGCGCGGCGACCCCGGCAAGCTCCCGGCCCTCGGCGATGCACTGGCTGGCTCGGCCCTGTGCTTTCGCCCGTCCGGCCGGCATCCCTGGGCATCCGTCAACTACGTCTGCTCGCACGACGGCTTCACGCTGCAGGATCTCGTCAGCTACGACCGGCGCCACAACGAGGCCAACGGCGAAGGCAATCAGGACGGGCACAGCCATAACCTGTCCTGGAACTGCGGCGTCGAGGGGCCCAGCGACGATCCGGACATCGTCGCCCTGCGCGCCCGCCAGAAGCGCAACCTGATTGCGACTGTGCTGCTCTCGCAGGGTACGCCGATGCTGCTCATGGGTGACGAGCTGTCGCGCACGCAGGGCGGCAACAACAATGCCTATGCGCAGGACAACGAGACGAGCTGGCTCGCCTGGGATGACGACGGCGGCGATCCGGCCATGCTCGACTTCATGCGCCGAACCATCGCGCTGAGAAAGCGCTTCGACGCCTTCCGACGGCACGACTTCTACACGGGCCACGCCAAGGACGGGCTCAAGGACGTCTACTGGCTGGCACCGCAAGGCCGGGAGATGACAGAGAGCGACTGGGACGAGGATCTGCGCCGCACACTCGGCGTGCAATTCGGCAATGACGCTCCGGACGGCGCACGTTTCCTTCTGCTGCTCAACGCGGCGCCCGAAGAGGTTTCCTTCAGCCTGCCGGAGGATTTCGGGGACGGGCGCTGGATCCCGGTCCTCGACAGCGCCACGCCGGACGGCCGCCCGGCCGCCGATGCCGTCCCCCTGACGCGCGCGAGCCCTCTCGTGCTCGGCGCGCGTTCCCTGCTGCTTCTGCAGCACGCACCGACAGAGGAGGAGGACGGACATGCGCCGCCGGCACACGATGCCCTTCGGCACTGAGCTCTCCGACGAGGGCGCCACCTTCTCGCTATGGGCGCCAACGGCACGGTCCGTCGCCCTCGACCTCGACGGCCGGCGCATCGACCTGCCTCAGGAGGCCGATGGCTGGCGCCGCCTGCTCGTGCCGGAAGCGCAGGTCGGCGCCCGTTATCGCTACGTGGTCGACGACGCGCTGGTCGTGCCCGACCCGGTCTCGCGCCACCAGCCGGACGGCATTCACGGCCCGAGCCTCGTCGTCGATCCGCAGGCCTACGACTGGCAGGACGAGGACTGGCGGGGGCGGCCGTGGGATGAGGCCGTTCTCTACGAGGTGCACGTGGGCACAGCGACGCCCGAAGGCACCTTCGCGGCACTTGCCGACAGGCTGCCGGTCCTTGCCGATCTCGGCATCACCGCCGTCGAGCTGATGCCGGTCGCCCAGTGTCCGGGTCTGCGCAACTGGGGCTACGATGGCGCCCTGCCCTTCGCCCCGCACCATGCCTACGGCACGCCGGACGATCTGAAGCGCCTCGTCGAACGTGCTCACGGCCTCGGGCTCATGGTGCTGCTCGACGTCGTCTACAACCACTTCGGCCCTTCGGGGAACTATCTTCACGCCTATGCCGCACCGTTCTTCACCGATCGTCACGAGACGCCGTGGGGCCAGGCGATCGATTTCGAGAGCGGCAGCAGCGGGCCTGTGCGCGATTTCTTCATCCACAACGCGCTCTACTGGCTGGAGGAGTTCCATTTCGACGGCCTGCGGCTCGATGCCGTCCATGCCATCACCGACGGCAGCGACCCGCACATCCTGGATGACATCGCCAGGACCGTGCGGAAGAGCTTCCCGGACCGGCATGTGCATCTGGTGCTCGAGAACGACGCCAACGAGGCCCGCTATCTCGAGCGCTCCCAAGGGGCGGCACGGCGCTACACGGCTCAGTGGGACGACGACCTGCACCACGCCTGGCACGTCGTGCTCACCGGCGAAAGCGCCGGCTATTACGCGGATTATGGCGATACTCCCCTGCGGGCACTCGGCAGGGCCCTTGCCGAGGGCTTCGTCTATCAGGGCGAAGCGTCACGGTTCCGCAAGGGTACGCGGCGCGGTGAGCCGTCGCGACACCTGCCGCCGACCGCCTTCGTCGCCTTCCTGCAGAACCACGACCAGATCGGCAACCGAGCCTTCGGTGAGCGGCTGACGGTGCTGGTGCCGGAGCAGCGGCTCGCCGCCGCGCGGGCCGCGCTGCTGCTGTCGCCGCAGGTGCCGATGCTGTTCATGGGCGAGGAATGGGCCAGCCCGAGCCCCTTCCTCTATTTCGTCGATTATGCCGAGGAGCCGGATATCGCCCGGGCCGTGCGCGACGGCCGGCGGCGGGAATTTGCGGAAGGCGCCGGCTTCTCCGATCCGGCACGCGCCGAGACCATCCCCGATCCGAATGCGGAAGACACGTTCGCCCGCTCCCGCATCGACTGGACCGAGCGCGAGCAGCCACCGCACGCCGACATCCTAGCGCAGGTGCAGCGCCTTCTCTCCTTGCGCAGAGACCATGTCCTTCCTCTGCTGCGCTCCGGCTTCCGCGACGCCCGCTGGGATCTGCCGACAGCCTATTGCCTGGATGTCTCCTGGCATTTCGAGGCGGGCACGCTGCGTTTCATCCTCAACGTGGGGGACGCGCCGCTGACGCTTTCGGGCGTCGACCATTCCACTGCAATCTTCATGAGCGAGCCTGCCCGGCAAGAGGGAGACGAATGCATCCTGCCGGCCTGGTGCGCGGCCTTCTTCGCCAGCCTCCGGCCATGACGGCGCGGCGTGTCGCTGGGCCTGACGCCCACCTCGCCAGACTGGCCGACGCGGTCGGCATCGCGCCGCGCTATGTCGACGGGTTCGGGCGGCTTCGCCGGCCGTCCATCGGGACGCGCCGGGCGATCCTCGCAGCGTTCGGCCTTGCGGCCGACAGCGCCGAGGCCGTTGAGACGCAGAAGCGATTGCCCCTGCCGCCCTACTTCGTCGCCGAAGCCGATGAGCCGAGCACCCTGCCCTTGCATGGCGCTGCGCAGCCGGACAGGCGGACGATACGCATCACCGACGAGAGGAACGCCGCGGTCGACAGGAGCGTTGACATCGTCGCAACGGATACTGGCCCGGCGCTGGCCCTGCCGCCGCTGAGCGCCGGCTACTACCGCCTGCAGTTTGCCGATGCGCCGGACGAAACCGTCACCTGGCTCCTCGTTGCTCCGCCACGCTGCTGGCAGCCGGAGGCGCTGGAGCGGGGCGAGCGGCTCTGGGGCGTTACTGCCCAGGTTTACGGCCTGCGCTCGGCTCGAGGGGAAGCCATAGGCGACCTGAGCGACGTCGGCGATCTCGCCTCCCAGGTAGCGGATCTCGGCGCTGCATTCCTCGGCCTCAGTCCGCTCCATGCGCTCTTTCCTTCGGATCGAAGCAAGATCTCGCCCTATTCGCCCTCGTCGCGCCTGTTCCTCGATCCGCTCTACATCGACCCGGCCGCGATCGATCGCCGGGCGGCGGCTGCACCCGGCCCCGGGCCGACGGTACCTGCTGGCGGCCTTCTGGTGGACTACGAGGCCGCCTGGAGGCATCGCGCCGCCGTGCTGGAGCAGCTGTGGTTGGAGCGCCGTGGCCGGGAGGATCTCGCCTTCACGCAGTTCGTCGAAGAGCGCGGCGGGCCGCTGACGCTGCATGCGACCTTCGAGGCGCTGTCGGAGCATTTCCGCGACCAGGGATGCCTCTGGAGCGGGGATTGGCCGGCGCCATTCCGCAACTGCCTCTCGCCGGAGGTTCGCGATTTTGCCGCGGCCCATGCCGACCGCGTGCGGTTCCATGCCTGGCTTCAATACGAGGCCGACAGGCAACTTGCCACGGCGGCAGAGCGGGCGCGTGCCATGCCCATCGGCCTTTATCGCGATCTTGCCGTCGGGCCGGACCGGGCCGGCTCCGAGGTCTGGGCCCAGCCTGCGGCCTTCGCGGAGAGCCTTGCGGTCGGCGCACCGCCCGACCTGCTCGGCCCCCAGGGCCAGAACTGGGGCCTGCCGCCGCCGAACCCGACGACGATGGCCATGGACGGCTTTGCAGCCTTCCGCAACCTCGTCGCAGCCAACCTGCGGCACGCCGGCGCCATTCGCATCGACCACGCCTTCCAGTTGCAGCGCCTGTTCGTCATCCCGGCGGGCGCGACCGCCGCCGACGGCGCATATGTAGCCTATCCTTTCGACGCGCTTCTCGCTGTCCTGCGCATCGAGAGCCACCGCGCCCGTGGCCTCGTCATCGCCGAGGATCTCGGCACGGCGCCGGAGGGCTTTTCCGACGCCATCATCGCGTCCGGCCTGCTGAGCTACAGGCTCCTGCCCTTCGAGCGGACGGCGGATGGCGGCTTCCGCAGCCCGCGGAGCTATCCTTCCTCTGCGCTTGCGGCGATGAGCACGCACGATCTGCCGACCTTTCGCGGCTGGTGGGCCGGTGCCGACATCGCGGCGCGGGAGAAGCTCGGCATCTTCAGCCGCCGCCGCGCCCAGGACGAGCGCAGCAAACGGGCACGCGACCGCGCCGCCCTCGCGGCCGCGCTCGCCGAGGAAGGTCTCGCGCCCTCGCCGGAGCCGCCACAGGCGCCGCCGCTCGAGCCGGCGACGCGCTTTCTGGCGCGAACGGCGAGCGCCCTGGTCGCCGTGCAACTGGAGGATATGGCCGGCGAGTTGGACCAGGCCAACCTCCCGGGTACGGTCGAAGAATATCCGAACTGGCGCCGGCGCCTGTCGATGACGAACGAAGCCCTGTTTGCCGCAGGCGGGACGCTCGCACGCACGGCAGCCGCGATCGCGGAGGAAGGGCGCTCCTCCGGCGCGACTTCGCGAAATTCTGCTGTTCTGAATGCTACTTACCGACTTCAGTTCAACCAAAGCTTCACCTTTGACGACGCCTGCGCGATGGTGCCTTACCTGTCGGCGCTCGGCATCAGTCACGTCTATGCCTCGCCGATCCATCAGGCACGGGCCGGTTCCACCCATGGCTACGATATCGTCGACCATGCGGCGGTCAGCGCGGAACTCGGCGGCGAGGAAGGCCTGCGCCGGCTCGGCGCGGAACTGCACAGACATGGCCTCGGGCTCATCCTGGACATCGTGCCGAACCACATGGGCATCGGCGGCGCCGACAACCGCGACTGGCTCTCGGTGCTCGAATGGGGGCCGCAGTCGCCGGCAGCCTCGGTCTTCGACATCGACTGGCGAAGGCCGGATGCGGACGGCAAGCTCGTCGTCGCCTCTCTCGGCTCCCCCTATGGGGAAGCGCTCGACAAGGGCGAACTGAAACTTGTCTTCGAACCAGCCGAAGGGTCCTTCAGCATCTGGTATTGGGAGCATCGCTTCCCGCTGGCACCATCGACCTATCCGATGATCCTCGACCGTATCTGCGATGAGCAGCCTGCCCTCGCGGAGGCGGCCGCAACGCTGCGGGACCTCAGGAACACCGCCGGAGCAGGCCCGATAGAGCAGGCACGGAAGGCTCGGGCCGATATCGCAGCCATCGCGAAAGACGCGACGGTGGCCGCGGCCGTCGCCGCCCAGATCGAGGCCGTCAATGCCGAGCCCGAATTCCTGCACCGTCTGCTCGAGGCACAGCACTACCGGCTGGTGCATTGGCGCGTCGGCTCCGATGCCATCAACTATCGCCGCT
>Ga0065721_10008311_pt1 | contig 17009 bp, 17 predicted proteins | sample Mesricmetagenome_FD_59108 | JGI IMG/M metagenome (GOLD analysis project Ga0065721, IMG submission 59108) | Mesophilic microbial community from rice straw/compost enrichment Sample: eDNA_1 v2 (version 2) | ecosystem: Engineered > Solid waste > Grass > Composting > Bioreactor | place: USA: Davis... | reverse complement strand
GAGGGCAAGACCTTCGAGGGCATCGTTTTCCAATTCACCCTGCCCGTCCCCTTCCCCGGCGAGATGGTCATCCTCCGAAGGCGCGGCAAATGGGACAAGATCCTCTGGGGACGGCCGAACGACCGGCACCTGACCGAGATCGCTTCCGGGGACCGCTGGACGGACGACAATTACGAGGTCAAGACCACCAACCGCGAGGCCGGCGTGCCGCTCGCGCGCGCCAACCTGCCGAAACTCCTGCGCTGGCTGGAGACGACGTGGAACACCAATGCCCCGAAGATCGTCCTGAAGAGGAACGACGGCTTCCTGTTCCTGCCCTCGACCAAGAACTTCTTCGAATTGCCGGGAAACGGCGTCGTGCTCGACTACGCCGCCCATGCCGAACCGATGGTGCGCGAACTCGTCACCCTGATCGCTACCGCGAGCCTTGTTGCCAAGGCCTTCGTGCCACCGGCAGCCGAGCCACCCACCGCGCCGACGCAGGCGCCGGAGGCATGAAACCTCAGCTCGTGCTTGCGCGGGCCGCCGCTGTCGCCTCGATCGCCTTCCTCACATAGGCGTCGCGACCGTAGACATCGGCGAAATACTCCACCTTGCCATCATCGTTGGGCCAGGCGGTGAAATAGGCGACGTGGACGGGGATCTTCTGCGGAGTCGGCACTGCCTTGTTGCGGCCCTGGGCGATCTGCTGGCCAACCTCTTCGACGGAGATGCCAAGCACCTTGGCAGCCATGCCGCGCGGGTCCTGCAAGCGCACGCAGCCATGGCTGAAGGCGCGCATGTCACGCTCGAACAGCGACTTCGACGGCGTGTCGTGCATGTAGATGGCGTGGCTGTTCGGGAACAGGATCTTGAGTTCGCCGAGCGCGTTGTCGCCGCTCGGAGGCTGTCGAACGCCGATCGAATTGTTCTTTCCGACCGCGTGCCAGTTGATCGCGGTCGACGAGACTGCCTTGCCGTTCGATACGACCTCGTAGCCGAGCCGGTCGAGATAGGACGGGTCGTTCCTGAGCTTCGGCAGCATCTCGTTGATAAGGATCGACTGCGGCACACCCCAATAGGGATTGAACTCGACAGTCTCGATCTCGTCATCGAAGAAATAGGTCTGGTTCGCCTTGCTGCCGATGACGGTGCGCGTCGTCAGTTCCGGCTTGCCGTCATTGTAGTAGGTCGCGGTGAAGGCTGGCTGGTTGATGAAGACGCGCCGGCTCGCAAGCTCGCCTGGCAGCCAGCGCGCCTGTTCAAGCGCCACCAGCACCTTCTCGATGCGCGATGCGTTGGTCTCGCCGACGAGCGCGCGCACCGTGGCCGGGCCGATCACACCGTCCGCCGAAAGTCCGCTCTCCTTCTGGAAATCCTTCACCAGCGCGACGATCTCCTCGTCGTAGACGGGCTTTCCGGCATAACTGGCGAAGATCAGCGCATGGTCGGTCTTGATCTTGTCGCTCGCCTTGAGCTGTAAGGCCGCGATCACGTTCGCGAGTTCGGGATTGGACTGGCCGGGCTTGAGGAGGAGGTCGCTCGCCACGACGACGTGGTTGCCGGCGTCCTCCGCCTTGAGCCGCTTCAGTTCATCGACCAGCGCCGCGAAATGCGCCCCCTTGGGATTGTAGCCGTAGAGCGCGGCGCCGGGATCGGCGGCGCTGGCGATAGCCTCGAGCGCGGGGGCGAGTTCGGGCGCCTTGCGCTTGAAGTCGTGGTAGCCGGAAATACGGTTGGGGTCGATCCGGCCGCGCGCGGCGTCGAGCGCGTAGCTCGCCACCGCGACTGACAGCGCCATCTCGAAGCGCATCATCTCGCGCTGGCGGGCCGTCGCCTGGGAGAGGTCGTAGCTGTCCGACGGCAGGTCCACCCTGTAGTCGGCGGCCGAAAGCCCGACCGCATCGGCATCGGCCAGGACAGCGAGAACCGAACGCGCGCGCGCCGAAACGTTCCCGTTGGAAACCCAGAGATAGGCGGGCTTCGACGAATAGTGGGCGATTACCGCCTCGGCCACCTGCGGCAGCGCTCTCAGCCGCAATTCGGAGAGTGCCGGGCGGCCCTCGGCGAAGGGATCGATGCCGAGCGGCGACAGGCCGCCCGCCACCGTCGCGCCCGTGATGACGGGGTCGGCGAGCTTCGAGAAATCAACGGCGACGAACGTGTCGGCGCGGTAGGTCTTGTAGGTCGGGCCGCTGATCCGGACGACCGGGGCGGCGGCGGGCTTCGTCGCCTCCTGTGCGGCGGCAGCGGCGGCCGCTTCGGCCTTCAGCCGGGCCTCCCGCTCGCGCCGGCGCTGTTCCGGCCCCTTGAACAGGGCATCGAGCAAGCCCTGCGCCTGGACCGGCGTCGCCGGCACGCTCATCGCACCTGCGCCCAGCACCGCCGCAATGAGCGCTGCACCAAACCTTTTTCCCAATGTCATGCTGCTCAAGTTCCCTCTGCCCCGGCTACGCGGTCCGGCGGCGTTCGTTCCTGCCCCGGGCGGCAAATCTACCAAAACCGCGCCAGGAAAGGAAGAACGCGAAGCGCCGCCATCGTGGCCTGGGCGCCCGAAAATCCAGTCTCGGGCAATCCCCGCACCCGGTGCCTTTCGATTCACGGATCGAAAAGACGAGCAAAGTCCGCATGTTACGCTCTTTGGCTGAATCGATGTCGCAAACAACCCGCGCGACGTGCGCCGCGGCGGCGGATCGGCATTTTCGCCCGCATCTGCATCAGATGTCGCAATTGCTTTCCGCCCGCCTTGGGCCTAAATGCGGCCCACGCTTTCTCAATTCGGCGAACGGAAAGGTGCATCCGTGGCAAACGATCTTTTCCCCCTCGGCCCCAGCGGGATCACCTGGCGCAAGCTCACCGATAAGCACGTTTCGGTCGAGACCTTTCGCGGCCAGGAGATCCTGACTGTCGAGACCGAAGCGCTGCGGCTTCTGTCGGAAACCGCATTCGGCGACATCAACCACCTCCTGCGCCCCGGCCACCTGCAGCAGCTCGCCAACATCCTCCAGGACCCGGAAGCGACCGAGAACGACCGCTTCGTCGCCTTCGACCTCCTCAAGAACGCCAACATCGCCGCCGGCGGCGTCTTGCCGATGTGCCAGGACACGGGCACGGCGATCGTCATGGCGAAGAAGGGCCGCAGGGTCTGGACCGAGGGCGGCGACTACGAGGCGATCGCCGAAGGGGTGATGAACTCCTACGAGCGGCGCAACCTGCGCTATTCGCAGCTGGCGCCGCTGTCGATGTTCGAGGAGAAGAACACGAAGAACAACCTCCCCGCCCAGATCGACATCTACGAGGAGGGCGAGGACGCCTACGAGTTCCTGTTCGTCGCCAAGGGTGGTGGCTCGGCCAACAAGACCTTCCTCTACCAGGGAACGCCGTCCCTGCTCACCCATGACCGGATGATCGAGTTCCTTAAGGAGAAGATCCTCACGCTCGGCACCGCCGCCTGCCCGCCCTATCACCTCGCCATCGTCATTGGCGGCACCTCGGCAGAGATGAACCTGAAGACGGTCAAGCTCGCCTCGACGCGCTACCTCGACACGTTGCCGACCAGGGGCTCGGAGACGGGCCATGCCTTCCGCGATGTCGAGATGGAGGCGGAGATCCACAAGCTGACCCAGCAGATGGGCGTCGGCGCCCAGTTCGGCGGCAAGTATTTCTGCCACGATGTGCGCGTCATCCGCCTGCCGCGCCACGGCGCCTCGCTGCCGATCGGCCTCGGCGTCTCCTGCTCGGCCGACCGTCAGGCGCTGGGGAAGATCACGCGCGACGGCGTCTTCATCGAGCAGCTCGAGACCGATCCGTCGAAATTCATGCCCGAGATCGACGAGAGCAAGCTCTCCGCGCATGTGGTCAGGATCGACCTCAACCGGCCGATGCCGGAGATCCTCGCCGAACTCTCCCGGCATCCGATCAAGACGCAGCTTTCGCTGACCGGCCCCATCATCGTTGCCCGCGACCTGGCCCATGCCAAGATCCGCGCCCGCCTCGAGGCCGGCGGGACGATGCCCGACTACTTCATCAACCACCCGATCTACTATGCCGGCCCGGCCAAGACCCCGGAAGGCTACGCCTCCGGCTCGTTCGGCCCGACCACGGCGGGCCGCATGGATTCCTACGTCGACCAGTTCCAGTCCTATGGCGGATCGATGGTGATGCTCGCCAAGGGCAACCGCTCGCGCGCCGTGCGCGAGGCCTGCGCCCGACACGGCGGCTTCTATCTCGGTTCGATCGGCGGTCCGGCTGCGCGGCTCGCCAGGGACTGCATCAAGAAGGTCGAGGTCGTCGAGTATCCCGAACTCGGGATGGAGGCGATCTGGCGCATCGAAGTCGAGGATTTCCCGGCCTTCATCGTCATCGACGACAAGGGCAATGACTTTTTCAAGGAGCTCAACCTCGGGTAAGTTGTGACGATTGTCCCGATCCAGAACGGGACAAGATCACCTTTCCATTAATACTTCGCCAAGCATTTCCCCCTAAGAATGTCTGCATGATGCGGCATGAAGATAGTCTTAGGGACGACGCGATGACGCCAAATGGCGCAAGAAAGGTCCAGTTAATGGACCCCGCGACGATGGTGCTTGCCACCATGCGCAAGCGCGGAATTGCCGGTCTGCCGCGGAACTACGAGCTCGTCTACGAAGCCATGAACGCGTCGAACGTCGCGCTCACGCGCGAGTTCGAGGCGCTCGGGGATTCTCCCACCCAGGAGGACCTGGACGAGGTCGGCAAGAAATATTTCGCGCATCATCACAGAAACGGCGTGGTGGAGGTCGCCCACACCAAAATCTCAGGCGAGCTCGAGGGAATGCTGCGCCTCCTCAAGCAGGAGCAATCCTCCCTCGAAAGCTATTCGAAGCTCCTCGGCGAGACCTATGCCCGCATCTCGTCGAAGAGCGCCGCGAGCGCCGAAATCCTGACCGGCGTCATCAACATGCTGTCGTCTGCCACCGGCGACACGATGGAAAAGGGCAAGGTCGTCGTCCAGCACATGGTGCAGCGCGCCTATGAGATGGAGCAGGTTCGCCTGGAGCTCGACGAGTACAAGCGCATCGCCAACACCGATCCCCTGACCCGGCTCGCCAATCGTCGCGCCTTCGACGACGTGCTCGCCAGCATCTACGACAACAAGCGCGAGGCGATGTACTACGCGCTGATCGTCGCCGACATCGACCATTTCAAGAAGTTCAACGACAGCTTCGGCCATCCGGTCGGCGACCGCGTCCTCGGCGTCGTCGCCGCGGTGATGAAGAGCACGCTCCGGAAGGACGTCTTCATCGCCCGCACCGGCGGCGAGGAATTTGCGGTCGTCCTGCATGGCACGAGCCAGGAAGTGACGCTCGAAGTCGCCGAAAGGCTGCGCCGCTCCGTCGAGACGACCCCGCTCAAGAACCAGAAGACCGGCGTCGACTACGGCCCGATCACCATGTCCTTCGGCATCTGCATGGCCTCCGACGCGGAAAACCCCGCAGACCTCTACAACAGGGCCGACATCGCCCTCTATTCGGCCAAGCATTCAGGCCGCAATCGCATCCAGATCTACCGGCCCGAACTCGAGGACGAGATCGAGAAAAACTGGCTCATCTATCGGAAATAACCCGTCCGCCGCGTTCTTCTTCTGGACAGAAACCTCACGAATCAGTAGCTGGAACAAGTATTTTGCGCTAAACTCGGCGCAAAAGACCGAAAATTGCCAACACCGGGAACAANCATGAAGAAAATCCTCTCTGCCGTCGTCCTGGCGCTCGCCATGGCGTCCTCATCNGCCCATGCCGCCCCCCAGGCCGACGCGCCGAAGGAGCAGACGAGCCTCCTGAAGGTCCTGTTCCCGCCGTCGGAGAATTACGGCAAGGTCAACCGTCGCTCGGACAAGTCGCCGATCAGGCGCGAGATCGTCTCGTTCACCGAGAACCATCCGGAGGGCACGATCATCATCGACACGTCCGACCGGCGGCTCTACCACGTGCTCGGCAACGGCAAGGCCATGCGCTACGGCATCGGCGTCGGCCGCGAGGGCTTCACCTGGCAGGGCACCAACAAGATCACCCGCAAGGCCGAATGGCCGGGCTGGACGCCGCCGCAGGTCATGCGCGACCGGGTCAAGCGGCAGGAAGGCCGCATCCTTCCAGCCTACATGAAGGGCGGTCCGGACAACCCGCTCGGTGCGCGCGCCATGTATATCGGCTCGACCATCTACCGCATCCACGGCACCAACCAGCCCTGGACGATCGGTCAGGCCATGTCGTCGGGCTGCATCCGCATGGCCAACGAGGACGTCATCCACCTCTACGAGCGGGTCGGCATCGGCACGCGGGTTATCGTCCGCAACTGAGAGATCCGCAGATCAGGAATCGGAAAGCCGGCCAATGGCCGGCTTTTCGTTTTTCGCGGCTCCGGCGACCGGACCATTCACCAGAGGCTTTTCACCGCACGCTCCGGCCACTCGCGGTCGTACGTGGCTGCGTCGAAGCCTGCCTTGATCTCCTTCAGGAGCTCGCCGACAGTCGGAAGATCCTTCGCGTCGACGCGCGCCGCCTCCTCCCAAAGACTGGCTCGCATCAGAGCGCGCGAGCACTGGAAATAGACCTCTCCTATCGAGATGACCAGCGCGGAGCGCGGCGGCGTCCCCTCGATCGCAAGCGAGGCGAGAAGGTCCGGATCGACGGAAATCACCGCCGTGCCGTTGATCCTCAAGGTCGTCGTCGAACCCGGGATGAGGAAGATCAGCGCCACGCGCGGATCGCGGACGATGTTGCGAAGCGAATCGATGCGATTGTTGCCGCGCCGGTCCGCGAGGATGACGGTCCTGTCGTCGCGGATGGTCACCGCCTGGCCCCGGTCGCCGCGCGGGGAGCAATCGAGCCCTTCAGGTCCTGCCGTCGCGAGGAGCATGAAGGGCGAGGCCTCGACCAGGCGCCGGTAGCCCGGCGTGAGCCGGTCGGTGACCTTGACCAGCGACGTCTCGGCCGGGGTTCCGTAGAGGTCTTCCAGTTCCTCGATCGTGGTGATCGTCGTCAAGCCCGCCTCCGCACCTCGCTCATCCGCTTCGACTGGCGGATGTCTGCCGGTGCGGACTGTGCCATGGCGGAAACCGAATTTCCATCGCCGAACGGCGCAAGAAACGCCGCGATCTCGCCGAGCGCCTCTGGCGCGGCGAGGATGCGGCGATGGCCGTAGCTCGCCACCGGCGCCAGCCGGACATGATCGCCGGCAAGCGCAAGGCGCTGGGCGTTGCCGAAATCGACTTCCTTGTCGTCCGGGGCATGCAGGACCAGGGTCGGCGTGTCGATCGTGGCGAGATTTGCGGCGGCGTCGTAATCATCGAGCGGTCGGCCGGTCAGGTAGAGAACCTCCCGCTCGAGCGCCGCCTGAACTTTCGGCGAAAGGCGCATCACGCCGCCGAAATACTCGAACAGTTCCTTGAGCCGCGTCGGTGAGGCGATGGTAACGAGGCGGGCTGGCCGGCGCGTCGGAAAAGCGGGGATGAGGCCCGCCGCCGCGGCGATAACCGCAGCGCCCCCGAAAGAGTGGCCGACGACGCCATCGAACGGTCCGAACTGCCGCCAGGCGGCGTCGATCGCCTCGACGCTGTTGGCAAGATGCATGCGCCGTCCCTCCGACGCGCCGTGGCCAGGCAGGTCGATGGCAACGGTGCGGAATCCCTCCGAAGTCAGCATGTCGACGATCGGAATCATATGCTCGGTGCGCGAGCGGTAGCCGTGGACGACGAGGACCGTCCCCCGCCCGCTTCCGCCGCCCAGCGGCGCGAATTCGTGGGCGGCGATCACGCCCTCGCCATAAAGGAGATCGACGCGGCGCGCTGTCTCGAGTCGGGGACGGGCGCGGGCGATGGCGTCGGCTTCCTTCTTCGATTGCGGTTTTTTCGACGGGCTCCGGGCGAAAAGGGCGAAGGCCGTGCGGCCCGCCAGTTCGGTCGAATAGAGCGACGTGACCCGCAAGGCGGCACGGGTGACCTTTATCGCGAGAGATGCCATAGTAGGATTCCCTTTCGTTCAACCATGAACTATATTTGTACAACGATGAACAAAAAGCAAGCCATGCCCTGGGACAATCCGCGGTTCAAGAACTGGGTCGCCGTGGCCCGGGCCTGCCAGGTCATGGGACTGACGCTGACACGGGCGCTGCAGGGCCTCGATCTGAAGCCCACGCACCTCGACATTCTCGCCAATATCTACAAGACGCCGGACATCTCTCAGCAGGATCTGGCGCGCAAGATGCTGGTCGGGCGCTCGAACCTGTCGATGCTCCTGCCGCAACTCGAGCAGCGCGGCCTCGTCACCCGCCGCATCGATCCGCAGGACCGGCGCATCCTTCGCCTCAGCCTGACGGAGGCCGGAATGGCGCTGACCGAGGAGGCGCTGGCAATCCACACCGAGGTGATCGAGCGCTCGATGCGGCTGTCGACGGAGGAAGAGTGCAACATCGTCGGACAGGCGATGATGCGGATCATAGCCGAATTGACGAGAGACGTGCCCGCTGACGAAGCCGCGGAATAGGACGCGCCGGACCTACCGGTCGCGGCTCATTTCCTTCTCGGTGAGTTCGGCGAGATACTCGGCCCAGATCTCGTCGGCATTCTCCCCTGCCTCGCTCAGATAGGCCCAGGTGAAGATGCCGGTGTCGTGGCCGTCGGAAAAGACGAGCCGCACCGCGTAGTTGCCGACCGGCACAACGCCGGTGATCGTCACGTCGCGCTTGCCGCCCACCGTGACCCGCTGTCCCGGCGAATGCCCCTGCACCTCCGCCGACGGCGATCGCACCCGCAGCATCTCGGCCGCCAGCGTGTAGGCGCGGCCGTCGTCGAAGGCGACCTTGAGCGCGCGCCGGTCCGCCGAGACCTTCAGTTCCACCGGCCATGCTTCGTCGTGCGTTCCCATGATCATCTCCGCTGCGTGCGACCGAGCTATAGGCTTGCCGCCCTCGATGCCGCAAGCGCCTCCGGTTCTTGTCGGTTCCGGCACTTGACCATCGCCACCCCGGGCACAAGATTGATCGGACAGGCGTTTCATGAAATGTAGGGCGATGACCGAGCTTCAAACCCCAGCCATGATCGATCCTTTCGGCCGCACCGTCAGCTATCTGCGGGTTTCGGTCACGGATCGCTGCGATTTCCGCTGCACCTATTGCATGGCCGAGAACATGACGTTCCTGCCGAAGCAGGATCTCCTGACGCTCGAGGAGCTCGACCGGCTGTGCACGGTCTTCATCGGGAAGGGCGTGCGGAAGATCAGGCTCACCGGCGGCGAACCGCTGGTACGCAAGAACATCATGGAGCTGATCCGCAATCTCGGAAGGCACCTTCGGACCGGCGCGCTCGACGAGCTGACGCTGACCACCAACGGATCGCAGCTGCGCCGCTTCGCCGCCGAGCTCGCCGCCGCCGGCATGCGCCGCATCAACGTTTCCGTCGACACGCTCGACCCCGACAAGTTCCGCCGCATCACACGCTGGGGCAATCTCGACAAGGTGCTCGATGGCATCGATGCCGCGCAGGAAGCGGGCCTGAAGGTGAAGATCAATGCCGTGGCGCTGAAGGACTTCAACGAGACCGACCTGCCGCGCATGCTCGAATGGGCTCACGGCCGCGGCATGGACCTGACGCTGATCGAGACCATGCCGATGGGCGAGATCGAGGAGGACCGGACCGACCAGTACCTCCCGCTCTCGAAGGTCCGCGCCGACCTGTCCCGAGCCTACACGCTGGAGGACATTCCCTTCCGCACTGGCGGCCCGGCGCGCTACGTGACGGTGAAGGAGACCGGCGGCCGGCTCGGCTTCATCACCCCCCTCACTCACAATTTCTGCGAAAGCTGCAACCGCGTGCGCCTCACCTGCACCGGCCAGCTCTACATGTGCCTCGGGCAGAACGACGACGCCGACCTCCGGGCGCCACTTCGCGCCTCGGAGAGCAACGAGCTTCTCTCCGCGGCCATCGACGAGGCGATCGGCCGCAAGCCGAAGGGCCACGATTTCGTCATCGAGCGCGGCCGCTCCCGTCCTGCCGTTGCCCGCCACATGAGCGTGACCGGCGGCTGAGAGGATAACCGGGACTGCCTTTCGAGCGGCTCCCACCCCGGAAGTCCTCTCCCGACATGGCGATCGTGCCCTCCGTGAGCGTCCGAACTGCGCGCGCGAGGCGACCGATCACAAAAATTGACCGTCCTGTTTGCATTTTCGATCAAAAGGTCTGGTAATCGGCTTCTCTTGCCGTCCGGTTGCCTGTGAGTCCCGGACGGTTCGGCTTTCTTGCGGCGGAAATCCCCGCCGGGTTCCGGACGGATACGATGGCCCTCTCGCCCAATCAGCGCGGTGCGTTCTTCATGGCGCTTGCCATGGCCGGCTTCACCATCAACGACGCGGTGGTGAAGTATCTGTCGAAAGACATGCCGATGGGCGAGATCATCTTCCTGCGCGGGGTGGTCGCCACCACGTTGATCTTCATTCTCGCCCACCGCGCCGGGGCGTTGAGGCCGCTGCGCGTCGCAGGCAGCCGCTGGGTCGCGCTCAGGGCGGTGGGAGAGGTCACGAGCACCCTCACCTTCCTCATCGGCCTCGCCCACATCCCGCTCGCCAATGCCACGGCGATCATGCAAGCCCTTCCGCTCGCCGTGACGATGGGCGCGGCGCTCTTCCTCGCCGAGCCGGTCGGCTGGCGCCGCTGGACGGCGATCCTGATCGGCTTCGCCGGCGTCATGCTGATCGTCCGCCCGGGCCTCGAGGGCTTCTCGCCCTACGCCCTGTTCATCGTCTCCACGGTGTTCTTCGCCGCCTTGCGCGACCTTGCAACCCGAAAGATCGACACTTCCATTCCGACACTTTTCGTCTCGGTCGTCACCGCCGTCGTCGTCACCATCTCCGGGCCCTTCCTCGACCGGCCGACGACCTGGGTGGCGCTCGATTGGGGCAAGGTCGTCCTGATCCTGGTGACCGCGGGCCTGATCCTCTGCGGCTACCTCTCGATCATCCTCGCCATGCGCGTGGGCGAGATTTCCTTCATCGCGCCATTCCGCTACACGAGCTTCCTGTTCGCCCTCGTCTTCGGCTATCTCGTCTTCGGCGACCTGCCCGACATGTTCATGATCGTCGGCGGCGCGATCGTCATCGGATCGGGCCTCTACACGCTATATCGCGAGCATGTGCGGGTGGATGCGCGGGAAATCGCCGCAACGAGCACGCCGCCGCAGGCGCCGTGAAGCGTCAGGAGGGGCGGCGCTCGTCGAGCGGCTGCACGGTGGTGTCCTCGGCCGCAAACCGCTTCCGGCGGCGCGCGACGCGCTCTGTCGCCTCGGCGGCCGCCTCCCATTCCGAAAGGATCCGATAGTGATCGCACGTGCCCCAGGAATGACCACAGAACGGGCAAAGCTGTTCCGGCTCGTCGTTCTGCATTTCCCAGCCACTCCCCTGGCGGACCCCATCCGCGGGCCGCAAATCTATGGCAAAAAGTGACGTAATACTACCTTGCGATCCGTAATGACTTTCTAAACCCCATACGCGATGGCTCGGCACGGACATTCCGCAACCTCCCCGGCCCGGAATTCGTTTGCATCCTCAACCAACGGCGTCCACATAGTCCCCATGAACTCGACCGTCTTTCTCGACCGCTCCACGCCGCCGCACATCATGACGCTGGTGATCGTCTCGGGCCTCGCCGCGCTGAACATGAACATGTTCCTACCGTCGCTTCCCGGCATCGCCGCGCATTTTTCGGCCGACTATTCGCTCGTGCAGCTGACCGTCTCCGGATATCTCGCCTGCACCGGCGCGTTGCAGCTGGTTATCGGACCGCTTTCGGACCGCTACGGCCGCCGACCGGTCCTCCTTGGTGCCCTCGTCATCTTCCTCGCCGCCACCGCCTTCTGCCTCGTCGCGCCGACCATCCACCTCTTCCTCCTCGGGCGCATGCTCCAGGCGGGCGTCGTCTCCTCCTTCGTGCTCTCGCGCGCCATCGTGCGCGACGTCGTCGACACCGACCGCGCGGCCTCGATGATCGGCTACGTGACGATGGGCATGAGCGTCGTGCCGATGATCGGCCCCGCCTTCGGCGGCTTTCTCGACGGCCTGTTCGGCTGGAAGGCGACCTTCGTCGTCATCCTCCTCTTCGGACTGACCACCACCGCCCTCGTCTGGGCCGACCTCGGCGAGACCAACCGCACCCGCTCCTCGAGCATGCTAAGCCAGTTCGCCGCCTATCCGGACCTCATCCGATCGCGCCGCTTCTGGGGCTATTCGCTGACGGCGACCTTCGCCTCCGGCGCCTTCTTCTCGTTCCTCGGCGGCGGTCCCTACGTCGCCTCCACCATCTTCGGCATCAGCCCGACGGCGCTTGGCTTCTATTTCTTCTTCGTCGCCTTCGGCTACATGATCGGCAACTTCATTTCCGGCCGCATCGCCAGCCGCGTCGGCGTCAACATGATGATGATCTACGGCAACATCATCGCAACCGCCGGCACGCTGGCGATCCTCGCCTTCTTTCTCGCGGGCCTGCAATATCCGATCACCTTCTTCGGCCCGATCTTCCTTGTCGGTCTCGGCAACGGCGTGACGCTTCCGAGCGCCAATGCCGGCATCGTCAGCGTCAGGCCGCATCTCGCCGGCTCCGCCTCCGGCCTCGGCGGCGCGCTGATCATCGGCGGTGGCGCCGGCTTTGCCGCCGCCGTCGGCGCGATGCTCTCGCCCGAGACGGGGGCCTATCCGCTGATCCTGGTCATGACCGCCTCGAGTATCCTCGGCATCCTCAGCGCGCTTTATGTCGAGAAGGTCGCGCGCGAGGTCGCCGCCGCGGAGAAAAGCGGCGGGGCGCCCGGAGGCGCCGCATGAGGATTGAAGGCGCCATCCTCGCCGGTGGCGAGGGCCGGCGCATGGGCGGCGCCGACAAGCCGCTCGTCGATCTTGCCGGAAAGAGCCTGATCGCCCATGTCGCCGCGCGCCTCGCGCCGCAGGTTGAGCGGCTGACGATCAACGCCAACGGCGACCCCGCCCGCCTCGCCTTTCTCGGCCTGCCGGTCGTGCCAGACCGCACAAGCGCCGGCGGCGGCCCGCTTATCGGCCTCGCCACCATGCTCGCGCACGCCCGCGGAGCCGCGACCCATCTCGCCACCGCACCCGCGGACACACCGTTCCTGCCGGCCGATCTCGTCGCCCGCCTCGCCGGCGCGCTCGCGGGACAATCGGCCGATGCCATCGCCGTCGCCCACTCCGCCGGTCGCGCCCATCCCGTCGCCGCGCTCTGGCCGGTCGCGCTCTCGGACGAGCTCGACCGCTTCCTCGAGAGGGACGGGAAACACAGCTTTACGGCCTTCCTCGTCGGCCGCCCCGTCGTTTCCGTAGACTTCCCGGTACCGCCGGCGACCCCCGATCCCTTCCTCAACGTCAACACGCCGGATGACCTTGCGGCAGCCCGCGCCCTTCTGACGCGCTGAACGGATTCTGGCGGATTTCCTCAGGTCGCAGCGCCGGGAAAGCCGGATTTCCTGTTGCAATTGCGTTTGAAAGAGTGGGAATATCGCCGCCAGCGGAGCGCAGTCGGCGCCCCGACACGATGGAACGCGGCGGTTACAAGCCGTAGTCCAGCCAACAGAGAGGAAGTCATGCTTATCTCCAAGAAGCTCGCATTCGCCATTTCCGCCGTTGCGCTCGTCGCCGCTCTTGGCGCGCCGCACGCATCTGCCGAAGGCGAGATCACGAAAGTCGTCATCGGGACCGAAGGCGCCTACCCGCCCTTCAACACGCTCGGCACGGACGGCACGCTGAGCGGGTTCGACATCGACATCGCCAAGGCGCTCTGCGAGGAAATGAAGGTCGAGTGCACCTTCGTCACGCAGGATTGGGACGGCATCATCCCGGCGCTCGAAGCCGGCAAGTTCGACGCCATCATCGCCTCGATGTCGATCACCGAAGAGCGCAAGCAGAAGGTGGATTTCACCAACAAGTACTACAACACGCCGCCGGCCATCGTCGTGCCGAAGGATTCGCCGATCACCGAAGCGAGCGATGCGGGTCTCGCCGGCAAGGTGCTCGGCGCCCAGTCCTCGACCACGCACTCCAACTATGCTGAAGCGCTGCTGAAGTCGGCCGAGCTCAAGCTCTATCCGACCGCGGAAGAGTACAAGCTCGACATCGCCTCCGGCCGCGTCGACGCCGTGATCGACGACGTGGTGGTGCTGTCGGAATGGCTGGCGACGCCGGAAGGCGACTGCTGCAAGATCCTCGGCACGCTGACCCCTGATCCCGTCATCAACGGCGAAGGGGCCGGCATCGCCATCCGCAAGGGCGAGGACAAGCTGCGCGAAATGTTCAACACCGCGATCGCGGCGATCCGCGCCAACGGCAAGTACGAGGAAATCAACAAGAAGTACTTCGACTTCGACGTTTACGGCGACTGATCGAAGCTCGACTTGAGCGAAAAAGGCGGCGGGCGCCGAAAGGCCCCGCCGCTCCGATAACAAGCCGGGAAAAACCGGCGCGATTGAGGGGACAGGATGCCTGATTCCGCGGATGTGATGTCCTATGCGGTCGAGGTGCTGAAGACGTTGGACCCGCTCTGCGGGCCGGCCGGGATCGTCCGGTTCATCGCCGACGGCACGCTGATGGCGTGCGGAAACGACGGCTGGGGTGACGAGATCATTCGCGGCTTCTATCTGACGATGGCGCTCGCCGTCGTCACGCTGCCGATCGGCCTCGCGCTCGGCTTCTTCGTCGCGCTCGCCAAGCAGTCGGAATCGCGGCTCCTCACGATCTCGTCCAACATCTACACGACGATCTTTCGCGGCCTGCCCGAGCTCCTGACGATCTTCATGATCTATTACGGGCTGCAGATCGCCGTCCGCAATCTCCTCGGCCTGATGGGCATCCAGTCGAGTTTCGAGATCAACGCCTTCGCCGGCGGCGTGATCGCGCTGACGCTCGTCTTCTCGGCCTACGCTTCCGAGGTGCTCAACTCCGCCTTCAAGGCGATCCCGAAGGGACAGTACGAGGCGGGCTACGCGCTCGGCATGCATCGAAGCACGACGATGCGCCTCATCATCCTGCCGCAGCTCCTGCGCATCGCGCTGCCGGGCCTCGGAAACCTCTGGATGAACCTCCTCAAGGATACAGCGCTGATCTCGGTGATCGGCCTCGCCGACATCCTCTTCAACGCCTACAACGCGGCGCGCATGACCAAGCAGGCCTTCTACTTCCTGGCCATCGCCACCCTGCTCTACCTCGTCCTTGCCATTCTGTCCTCGATCGTCTTCTCGCGCATCGAGAAGCGTGCGCGGCGCGCGGAGATGGCGCGATGAGCCACGTCAGGGAACTCATTCCCCCCGCCCCGCCTCCGCCCTCGGCCGTGGTTGGCTGGTCGACCGCCGACAAGGTCGGAGCGGTCTTCCTCGCCTTCTGGATCGCCGGCGCCATCGGTCTCGTCGCCTGGCTCATCGGCGCATGGGAGCCGGCGAAGGTCGCCCAGTACGGACCGAAATACATTTCCGGCCTCGGCGTGACGCTCACGCTCGTCGCCCTCGCCATCATGCTCGGCGCAATCCTGTCCGTGCCGATCGCCTTCGGGCGGATGTCGAAAAACCGGATCATCGGCGCGCTCGCCTACGCCTATGTCTATTTCTTCCGCGGCACGCCGCTGATCGCCCAGCTCTTCCTGATCTATTACGGATTCGGTACTTTCCGGCCGCAGCTCGAGGCGCTGGGCCTGTGGGTGATCTTCCGCGACGCGTTCAACTGTGCGCTCCTCGCCTTCACGCTCAACACCGCCGCCTACCAGGCCGAGATCCTGCGCGGCGCGATCGAGAGCGTGCCGCGNGGCCAGACCGAGGGNGCNATGTCGCTCGGCCTGCACCGCTGGCAGATCTTCCTGAAGGTGATCATGCCGCAGGCCATGATCGTGGCNCTGCGCCCCTACGGCAACGAGATCATCCTGATGATCAAGGCCTCGGCNATCGTCGCCATCGTCACAGTCTTCGATCTCTTCGGCGAAACCCGGCGCGCCTACTCGCGCACCTTCGACTTCCAGGCCTATATCTGGGCGGCGATCTTCTACCTCGTCATCGTCGAGGCGCTGCGCAACGTCTGGTCCTATCTGGAAGCACGGCTGACCCGCCACCTGAAGCGCTGACGCGCTTGCGGCCTGGCGCGCAAAGGTCTAGGACGCCCCTCTCGCTGAAGAAGGGACACGGATGGCCAGGATCGACGAAGACGCGCTCGCGGAAGCCTACAACCGCGCGCTGGCGCTGGAAAAGAAGGGCGATTTCGTCGCCGCCGCCAAGGCCTATGCCGAGGTTCTGGCGCTCGATCCCGAAGATCACGGCGGCGCCGCCGTCCGGCTCGCCTCGATGGGGCGCGGCGAGGTGCCGGAGCGCGCTTCCGAAGCCTATGTGACGACGCTCTTCGACCAGCATGCCGACGTGTTCGACAAGGTGCTCGTCGAGGATCTCGGCTACCACGTGCCGCTCCTCCTGAGACAGCGGCTGATCGAACTCGACTTGACCCATTTCGACAAGGTGCTCGATCTCGGCTGCGGCACCGGGCTGACCGGCGGCGCGCTCGAGGACATGGCCGACGACGTCACCGGCGTCGACCTCTCGGAGAACATGGTCGAGATCGCCCATGAGAAGGGCCTCTACGACACGCTCTACGTCGCCGACGCGATCGACTATCTCGACGACAACGAGGACGGCCCCTTCGACCTGATCGCCGCCACCGACGTGCTGCCCTATCTTGGATCGCTCGAAGCCTTCATGGCCGGCGCCGCGGAGAATTCCGTTCCCGGCACGATCCTCGCCTTCTCTTCCGAGACCCTGCCCGACGAGGATTTCGGCGGCCGCGGCTTCACCGTCGGCCCATTCCAGCGCTTCGCCCACACGCTCGACTATGTCGGCCGCCTGCTTGACGCCTCCGGTTTCGACCTGATCGAGGCCGGCGACATCGTCGTGCGGCACGAACAGGGCCTGCCGATCGCCGGGCACCTCTACATCGCGCGCTACCGCTGACCGTCACACCGGCGACGCACACAC
>Ga0065721_10050933_pt1 | contig 17015 bp, 13 predicted proteins | sample Mesricmetagenome_FD_59108 | JGI IMG/M metagenome (GOLD analysis project Ga0065721, IMG submission 59108) | Mesophilic microbial community from rice straw/compost enrichment Sample: eDNA_1 v2 (version 2) | ecosystem: Engineered > Solid waste > Grass > Composting > Bioreactor | place: USA: Davis... | reverse complement strand
AGCCGGGATCATTGCAGAGAAAATCAAGTGATAAAGACTGGCTGAAAGATGATAGTCTGTGGCTTCTTGGTTTATGCCCTGATGCAATTTTGTGATCTTCACCACGAAACGGCGTAGTTGGACGACATGGAATCAAAAAAGAGGTATGGGAACATAGTCTATGTATCCTATATTACTCTTATAATCCTATGTTGTCCAAAAAATATCAGCGGAAGATAGTTTTGAGTGTTTCCCTCTTTTCTGTGCGTTCAAAATCTCCAAAAGTGTCAGATACAATAGTATCTGACAAAAAATGGAATTAAAGACGATTCTTTCGCGTCATTTGCCGCCGTTAATCAAGTGCTTTAAAAGTATTTCCTCTTTTCTGTGCGTTCAAAATCTTCAAAAGTGTCAGATACAATAGTATCTGACAAAAAATGGAATTAAAGACGATTCTTCTGCGTCATGTGCCGCCGTTAATCAAGTGCTTTAAAAGTATTTCCTCTTTTCTGTGCGTTCAAAATCTCCAAAATTGTCAGATACAATAGTATCTGACAAAAAATGGAATTAAAGACGATTCTTCTGCGTCATTTGCCGCCGTTAATCAAATGCTTTAAAAGTATTTCCTCTTTTCTGTGCGTTCAAAATCTTCAAAAGTGTCAGATACAATAGTATCTGACAAAAAATGGAATTAAAGACGATTCTTTTGCGTCATTTGCCGCCGTTAAAAAAGTGCTTTAAAAGGATCTCCTCTTTTCTCCGCGTTCAGAATCTTAAAAAGTGTCAGATACATATGTATCTGACAAAAAAGAGGATTAAAGACGATTCTTTTGCGTCATTTAATAGCTTCTCAAACCAAAGCCATATGGACGATCAAATCCCTTCGTTCAAGACTGGTTTTAGTTCTTCACCATCGAACCGGCCATTTCAACCAGTTGAATAAATTCGGATCTGTAGCCATTGGCGTCCTGGCCTTTTGCTGATTTAGCCAGCCTGATCACTTGTTCGAAACTTGCCGATTGTTTATAGGCGGAATTCCGCAGGAGTAAACCAAATCCGGCGACAGCAGCAGAGAAACGGTAATTGTCGGAAGTTTTTTCTATAGTGAGATGACCATCTTTGACAACTTCAGTAATGAGACTGCTTTTATTGCCTTGTGGTTCCTTGTAACGAAGTTGGATGGTCATCATTTCATCAGATTGTGTTCCTGTTATTGCACGCGGGGACTGGTATTTTAAATTGTGCAACTGATTTGTAAAATCACTTTCCACACCCGCCGGAATGACTTCATATAAAGCAGTGACCGTATGTCCTGATCCCAGTTCACCTGCATCCTTGGTATCATCATTAAAGTCCTCACTTGCAAGGATCCGGTTTTCATAGCCAATGAGGCGATAAGCTTGCACTTTTGCGGGATTGAATTCTACCTGGATCTTTACATCATTGGCTATTGTAAATAGTGTACTGCCAAACTCATTGACCAACACCTTCCGGGCTTCACTGATATTGTCAATATATGAGTGGTTGCCGTTGCCTTTATCAGCGATTAGCTGCATTTTATTGTCTTTATAATTACCCATTCCATAACCAAGAACTGATAAAAATACGCCTGACTTTCTTTGTTCTTCAATTAAAGAAACCATTTCATCATCGCTGCTTGGTCCAACATTGAAATCGCCATCTGTGGCCAGGATAATCCGGTTATTTCCTCCGGGTAAAAAATTCTGACGCGCAACTTTATAAGCAAGTATCAATCCTTCACCACCAGCTGTAGATCCACCCGCCTCAAGCTCGTTGATTGCATCCATGATCTTTTGTTTATTGCTTCCAGGTGTAGAAGGCAGTACCAGTCCTGCATTGCCTGCATATACTACAAGAGCAACTTTATCCTGTTCCCGCAACCTTTGAGTTAACATTTTCAGAGATTCCTTTACTAATGGGAGTTTGTTGGCATCATACATCGAACCTGAGACATCAACGAGAAAGACAAGATTGGCAGGAGGAAGATTTTCGACAGGAATTTCCCTGCCCTGTAACCCGATGTGTACAAGGCGGTGCCTGGTATTCCATGGACAAACGCCCGTCTCTGTATTGACGGTGAAAGGGATTTCGCCTCCCGGTTTTGGATAAACATAGTCGAAGTAGTTGATCATTTCTTCAATACGCACCGCTCCCGCCGGAGGGATGGAACCATTCTGCAAATACCGGCGCACATTACTATAAGAGGCCTCATCCACATCAATTGAAAAAGTGGATAGAGGGTTTGATGCGGCAGCCAGGAAGGCGTTTTCAATAATTGGTGCATAGTCTTCCGTGTTGAAATTTTCATTCGCGTGGCTCTTGTTTAATAAGAGGTCTTCAGATTTCGCTTCCGTGGCGGACTGTGGGATTACCGATTCGTCCGCTGAGTACTGTTTCATCTCATAGATGCGTTCTGTTTGTGGAGATGATGGATCGGAACAGGCAGCAAGAATCAGTAGCAGCGATGCTGCCAGGGTGACAAGCAATGATTTCATGACGATGATTTGTTTAGTAGATGAATGTTTTAGTTTTTTTCCATAAGGAAGCAGGAACAATTTGATCTTTCGACGGAAGTGGAGATACTAATGCGGAGCCGGGAAACTGCAGTCAGGTTAACCTGCAAGTGTTGATACTAAGGGAGGGAAAAGGTAACCTTAAAGAAAAGTGAAATAGGCGAGTGGCGAATTGGAAGAGGGAAGTGGGTTTGGCCTTGCTGGTTACTTCCTGTTTCATCAAATTATTTTTTTCAATGGCAAATCACAAAAGAGCATCATAGATTCCGGATTTTTGAAAAAGTATATTGCGTCTTTACCTCTCCGTATTTACATCTTATAGCCGGTGATTGTGCTGATCTTATTTACACTCATGCCTGACCATCCTCATATTAATTTCTGAGAAACATCCTTGTAAACCGCACAGGTCGGATAATAGCTTTGAATATCATTTTTTCTAACCTAAAAACAAGGAGGTTTTTATGTCAAGTCAAGCACTTACAAGGCTTTCCGAAAGTATGCCTTCATTATTTGACGACTTCTTTAAACCCTGGAACGAGTGGTTTGGAAACGGTGGCTCCATTGGCCGCCTGTTGAATGTACCCGCTGTGAATATAACCGAACAAAAGGACGGCTACCTGGTTTCTATGGCCGTACCGGGAATGAAAAAATCTGATTTTAAAATTAATGTGGACGGAAATATTCTGACCATCAGCAGTGAAAAGGAAGAATCAAAAGAAGAAAAGGAAAAGAAATTTACCCGCCGGGAGTATAATTATTCTTCATTCAGCAGGAGCTTCAATCTTCCTGATGATGTAAACAAAGAAAAAATTGATGCCCGCTATGAGGACGGTGTTTTGAAGATCAGTTTACCCTGTAATGAAGCTCAAAAAAAATCAACAGCGAAACAAATCGCTGTCAATTAAGCCAGCTACCGTCTGGTGATTCTTCCCCGCTACATACCAGGGTAGCGGGGTCTTTTTCTTGACGAATTTTCTTTCGCATCTGATTAGTGTCCGAATGAATCGCGACCTGCCTCATTGGCTGTGACTTGTTCGTAAACTTCTTTATTGCAAAAATCAACTTTTATGAAAAGGCTTTATTGGTCTGCATGTATTATTTATTTATAACTGCATGCAGCACTTCTAAAATTACCAGCTCCTGGAAAGCAGAAAGTCAACCAACTCCAAACTATAAGAAGATCCTGGTGATGGGTCTGATCAGGGATACCGATCGTTCCATATGTGAAAAGATGGAAGAGCACCTGGTGGGTGATCTGCAGCGCCACGGTTATGAAGCAATCTCTGCATTAAAAGAATATGGACCCAAAGCATTTGAAGGTTTAAGTGAAGAAGCTGCGTTGAGTAAAATCGCCGGCAGCGGGGCTGATGCCGTCCTTACAATCGTAATGCTAGACAAGGAAAAGGAAAAAAGATATGTGCCCGGTGCATTGAACTATTCCCCCTATGGTAAAATCTTAAAAAAATTGAGCAGCATTGGACGTTTTATATTTCAGGTTTTGAAATCTTAACCAACATAAACCGGATTAGACTGCTTTAATTACACAAACCGGGCACCTCTGTGGCTGGCAATATCTCCGGTGCACAGATATTGCAATGAAGAATCATACCAAAAAGTAAACGGTTTGATGCAGAGCTTATTAATGGATTGTTTGTACAGGGAATTGTTCAGTTATGATACAGTGACTGGCTGAAACTGTTACAATAAGTGTGACTTCATTGTGTTTGTTAATGATGTCGCCTGATAAGAAGCCCCGGCCAAGTTTCTTGTGAAAACAGGCCGGGGCTTTAAACTCTAAAAATGATCGAATGTTCCGTTCTTTGGTACTGTATAAACTTAGTTCTTGCTTACTAAAATCTTTTCAACTGACTGGGCTCCGGTTTGAGCATTTACAACCAGCAGGTGGTACACACCTGGCTGCAGGTTGTCAATCTGCATATTGTTGCGAACAGATTTCCATTGCCGGATCATGCGGCCTGACATATCCATCAGTGATACATGATGCGGATCGTTGCTGCCGGATTCAAATACAACCTGCACCCTGCCACTGGTTGTGGGGTTCGGGTATACGGTCAGTTTTGCTTTCTGGCTAACCCCCGTAACTGAAACAACTTCGCTGTATTTGAAATCACCATTGATATCAATTTGTTTGAGACGATAGCGTGTCACACCCGATTCAACATTTTTATCATCGTATTTATAAGTCAGCGTGCTGCTGCTGTTGCCACCATCTGCCTGTGAGAATACATAGGCTATCTGCTTCCAGACATTATTTTCTTCGCGTTCAACAGCAAATCCATTGTTGTTGGTTTCAGATGCAGTCTGCCATTGCAGGTTGACCACAGATTCGTTGCGTTTGGCGGTAAAGCTCGTGAAAGTTACCGGCAATGTTGAACAACCCAGTGTGTTGATGCCTGCTTTGGTGATGGTAACGGTTGCCGCGCCGGTAGCGGTGGCTCTTGCTCTCACAATGATGGGTACATCATTGTATTGCAATTGGCTTGAGTAAGGCTCATAAGTCATGTTGTTAAAATTCAACTTAGTAACTGCCGGCAATGAAATTGGCTGCGGCAGCGCAGGATTTAACGCACTCGTGATATCGATATCTCCGCCATCAATGACGTTGTTCATATTTACATCGAGGAACACCGACGCTTCAACTGACTCATTCAATGTAGCGTGGGCGTTTTCAAATGAGAGCATTAACCTGCGTGGACTTGAGCATTGTTTGAATCCGTTTATAACGGGGTCATTAAACAGGATTGTGATCATCCCTCCATTTGAGCAGTGTACATTCTGAGCTGTATTTGACTGCGAAGCCCAAACGTCTCCTTTAACGGTAACGGGTACATCGCAGGTAGAGAAGTTAATGACCACGTTGGTCATTGTATATTCTGAACCGGATTTACTGAAGCCAACGCCTGAATACTTTACAGGAACAGAGGGATCGGAGGGGTATTGATTGTGCAGGCTGGCATTGCTTGCACCCGGATCTTTGATCACAATTGTTGCAGTGACATTCGCCAATTGTGCGGCAGTCGGAGTGATGGTATAGTCAATGTTGGGATAATAGTTTACCGGAGCCGTTTCCCACAAATGAACAAAGGCAAACTTGTTTCCATTGTTGAATTGTCCATTAAACTTTAAATCCAGAGTTGCCTGGCATCCATTGGCTGTGCTGACAACATCTTTGACCACAATTTCAAGGTCAGAGACAGTACATGACTGTCCATTTACCCGGATGATTCCAATAGCAAACAAAAAGCATGAGAGTAGAACTCGTTTCATAACGTACGTTTTATGAGGGTTTAGAATATTCCTTTCAGGTCCGGGCAAAAGTTTACCAGGACATGTGGTTGCTCATGCGGGTGTCAGCCAGGCATACGAAGAGAGTGTCATGTAATGAGACCTTTACAATGCCATGAGTGCAATAAATGCGCTGCCTTAAATTGATGGATTCAGGTACGGATTTTCAATGGAAGATGCTATGGGGAATAGCTTGGATGCGGGACAAATCTATAACGTGTTTTTAGTTTTTGCAAGCTTTACGTCGTAAATTTTCTTTTTATTTTTCGTAAAGCTACCCGAACACTGCGTACAATTACAATTTCGGCATCCTGTTTTTTTAAGTGCTTTTAATATATAAAAGCGGTACCCGTCAGGTTTATATCAGGAGAAACTCGTTTGGTTTAATAAAGCGTTTTTTCAGTTTATAAAATCAATTTTTGTGCTGCCAGCAATAGCCGCCCGAACTTGAATTTCGCGAGCAACGCGTTCCTTTTTTGGTAATGGCCTTGCATTGGGAGGAATTTTCAGGTGACTTTACCGGAGCAGGTTGACTACTGCCGCCCGATTTGCGGGGTGATTTGGTTGCAGCACATTTACCACAAGTCCCACCCGCATTACAATGTTTGCACATAGAACAGTTTGAGCAGGCGTTGCAGGGGCTGTATCCATAACATTTGGCAACTACACGATCCGGCCCGGGAATGTCCTGGTTCCGGTCACCGGCCAGGAACAACAGTAAAAGAATAGGAAAGGCTAATTTCATATCAGAGGTTTTAAGAGATCTGCAAAATACAAATCACTATCCTCTTTTGCAACAGGCCATGGGCGCGGGTTTTATGGGAAACCGTAATGTCATTCCCGCGTATTTTGGTGCCTGAACAGTACCAGCTGAAGACTCTATATCCATTTTATCATATAATATGCTGACGTAAATCAGTCAAAATGCTTTTGGGCTTTCTCAACTTTATCATGGCAACCAGCCAGGTCTTTATTGATAATCTCAAAAAAACAATTGTATGTTCTACGAAGAATTATACACTGAATTGGGAAAACTTTTTTACCACATAGCCGCTGCCGATGGCAAAGTACGCCCGGCAGAAAGAGAATCGCTTGAAAAGCTCATCCATGAAACCTGGCAGCCAGTGGAATCTTCCAAAGATGAGTTTGGAACAGACCAGGCTGAGCTCATTGGTTTCGCATTTGACTACGAAGAAGCCGAAGCATACGAAGACAATGGCTTTGAATCTTTCCGCCAGTTTTATAAAGACAACTCCAAACGCTTCACCCCTCAAATCGCAGACAAAATCCTCGAAACTGCAAAAGCCATTGCGTCAACTTACAGGGGCCAAAACAAGGATGAGAAAAAAGAGATTGAAAAGCTGAAGAAATTGTTTGGTAAGTAGTTAACTGATTGCAGCTGCGTCGGACGGAATTTTCAATGTTCGATAAGCAATTTTCAATGGAAAACGTGAACAGCTTTTACGCTTCGGTTCAGGCTGACCAGGACCCTAAGCTGATGTCACCAGGGGTTTCATAGGAACTTCTATGTTTCTATAACTTTCTATGCATCGATGCTGCTCAACTACGCAGTATTTGTTTTCATCCCTTTCTTTTCAATGCAGAAGTTGCAATTAATATATTGAAATATAAATTATTGCAATGCCTTACTTAATAACCGGATTGTGAATTTGACCATCGCCCAACCAAATTTTTCCTAAAATCTTCGAAAAAATTGTTTGCAATTACAAAATCCCTGTTACCTTTGTTTAACAAAAATGTCAAACAATTATGTCAGTAAAGGATTCGGCTACAGAGGAGTTGATTAAAGATACAGCCAAAAGGATATTCTTCGCTGAAGGCAGATTTAATGCCACCACACAGGAGATTGCTGATGCGGCGGGAGTGAACCGGACACTGGTACATTATTACTTCCGTTCAAGAGATTTGTTGTTTGAAAAAGTGTGGCAGGAGGGTCAGGCTGAGTTCAAGGAAAAGCTGAACGAAAATGCAAATAGTGACCTGAGTTTCCGCGAAAGAGTCGGGCATTTTATAGATGTTTGGATGGCTCATGCCAACAAATATCCCTACCTGGACGTATACCTGGCTTCGAATATACACAAGGGAGATTTCCTGGATCTCTATACACGCCAGCAACAACCGGTTGAGGAAAAGAGAAAGAAAGAATTCCTGGAAGAAGTTGAAAAGGAAATGAAGGCCGGAAATATCCATACGATGGATCCGCACCAGTTTATGCTAAACATGATCGCCTTGATCTCTTACCCATTGACCATGCGCCCGCTCATGGAAAGGGCCCTCTCCATCAGCAAGAAAAAATATGAAGCACTTATGAAGGAACGAAAGGAAGCGATTTTGAAAGTGCTGTTCAAAAAGTAATTTTTTTTGCCATATAATTGACAAAAATGTTAAACATAAAAGTATGACAAATCAGTCAAAGATAATGACGACAGCGCTGGAACTTTTCTCTGGACAGGGGATCCGCCACGTGACCGTGGATGAGCTGGCGCGTGCATCCGGAATGTCTAAGCGCACTATTTACAGCTGCTTTAACGATAAGACGGAAATCGTATCCACTCTCTATAAGACCCTGGTTCAGCAAATGCATAGAAAGCTTTTATCAATCCGGGATGAGGCCGACAATTCCGTAAGTGAACTGGTACGAATGAATAAAGTGCTCTTGTCATCACATCGCTTTTTTACATCCCTGGTGATTGATGACCTGCGGAGATTTTACAGGGAAACATTTGATGAAGTGTATGCACTCCGTATGCAATTCCTGCCGGAACTGTTTTCAGCCAATATTGAATATGGAATAAAGACCGGGTTGTACAATGATTCATTTAACCCCATCCTGATGGCTGAACTGGCGATTCATGAGCTGACTTACCTGTGGCAACAGCCAGGGGGATTGGTTCATCCATTTAGCCGTAAGGAAATTAATCAGCAGTTTCTCCGGCATTTCTTCAGTGGACTTGTAACTGAAAAAGGAAGAATTATCCTGGATGAGTGCCTGGGAAATCGCCCAAGTTACTCTTATAACAATCTTGTAAAAACTGAAACAAAATAAAACATGTCACTACGTAACAAAATCCTGGTTGTATTAGCGGCTTTTATACCGTTCGCAACGGCGGTGCAGGCGCAGGATAGTACCATGCTAACATTGAAAGATGCTGTAAACTATGCATTGAAAAACTATGCTGATGCAAAGAAAGCAAAACTGGATTTGGAAAACGCCCAGTACCAGATTGACGAAGTGAGATCGAGGACCATGCCGCAAATCAATGGTACCGGTGCCCTGAACTATAACCCGCTTCTTCAAATGAGTGCGCTGCCGGGTGAACTCAATCCCGTAGATCCCGGCCAGCCTCTGCTTGTGGCATTCGGGCAGAAATGGAATGCCAATGTGGGAGTGAGCCTGACGCAAAACCTGTTTGACCAGTCGGTTTTTACAGGACTCAAAGCAGCCCGCACCACAAAGGAATTTTATCAGCTAAACAACCAGTTGACTGAAGAAAAAGTGATCGAGCAGGTGGCCACAAGCTATAACCAGGTATACGTGCAACGCCAGCAACTGGCAAATATTGACAGCAATATCCGCACGACAAAACAGGTATATGACGTAATCCGCGGTCAATATGAAAACGGATTGGGGAAAAAGATCGATGTGGACCGTATGCAGGTGAAACTTTCAAACCTGAGCAATCAACGAGTGCAGCTACAAAACGTCCTCTCATTATATGAAAATCAGCTGAAGTTTTTCATAGGTATGCCCATCAATGAAGCTATCAGGATACCTGACTGGCAGCCTGAAGATTTGCAGGTGTTCGCACTTGATAATCCTGACTCACTCAATCTTGAGTCGAGAACAGAGTTGAAAGTGCTGGACAGACAACAAACGCTGCTTGAATACAAGAAGCAATCCGTGAAAGCAGAGTATTATCCTACACTGAGCCTGTCAGGTAATTACAGCTACCAGGGGCTTTCAAACAGTTTCCCTGTTTTCAAAGGTGCGTCGCAAGGTGCCAACTGGTTTGATGTAAGCACGGTTGGATTGAACCTGAAGATTCCAATTTTCAATGGCCGGGCCACCCGCGCCCGCCTTCGCCAGGCCGATGTGGAGATCAGGAAAGTGGAAGAAGATATCACGCAGGCAAAACAAAGTCTGAACCTGGAATATGAGAATGCAAGGACACAAATAAAAAATGCAATTCTTATCCTTAACAGCCAGCAAAAAAATATTGAGCTCGCACAACAGGTATTTGATAATACACAAAACAACTACCACCAGGGCCTGGCTCCATTAACAGATCTGCTGGATGCCCAGACTGTGTTGTTTGATGCACAAAATGCATACAACATCAGCCTGCTGGACTATAGAACAGCCGAGATAAAATTATTAAAAGCCCGCGGTGAACTCAGGACTTTATTGAACTAAACCAAATAACTGCTTTGAAGAGAAACTAACAAAATATAGAAACAAAATGAAAAAGCTGACTCGAATTATCATTGCCGTACTCATTATGGCCGGACTGGTTGCCATGATCGGGTTTACCTTAAACAAGAATAAAAAACATAATGATGCCAAAACGGCTGTGGTTGCTGAGAAAAACAGCAGTGTGGCCGTAAAGGCAGAGACCGTTGCCAGGCAAAGCCTTGTACTTGATTTCGTGGCAAACGGCAAATTTTCGCCCGGACAGGAAATTGAATTTTCTGCTGAAACATCAGGACGTGTAATCAGTGTTCTGGTTGATGAAGGCAGCTATGTGAAAAAAGGGCAAACCCTCGCTGTTATCAAAACTGACAACCTCAACATTGATGTACAGAATGCAGAAGAAGTTTATCAAAACGCTTTAAAGGACAAACAGCGTTATGAAAATGCTTTTCGTACCGGTGGTGTAACGCAACAACAACTTGACCAGGCCATTCTTTCCCTGAAAAATGCAGAAGCAAGATTGAAACAGGCACATGTTAAGGTAAATGATGCCAATATCCGTGCATCCATCAATGGTATTGTCAATAAAAGAATGATTGAACCCGGATCAGTATTGGCTCCGGGAACCAAATTGTTTGAAATTGTAGATGTATCATCACTCACGCTGGACATAGCGGTAGATGAATCCCAGGTGGCCAATTTGAAAGTTGGGGACGACGTGGAAGTGAAAGCCAGTGTAATTCCAGATAAAACATTCAAGGGAAAGATCGAATTTATTGCAGCTAAAGCTGATCAGAATCTAAACTTTCCGGTAAAGATCAAAGTGATCAATAACCAGAGCAGTTCATTGAAAGCTGGTATGTATGGTAACGCTTATTTCTCTTTCCCTCTAAAAGAACCTGCCACGTTGATCGCACGCTCTGCATTTGTTGGTGGTGTCAGCAGCAACCAGGTTTTTGTTGCGGAAAACAATACGGCACGTCTGCGCAAAGTGATTGCCGGACGCATTATTGGTGATAAAGTCGAAATACTTGATGGATTGAAAGAAGGTGAAAAAGTAATTGTGAGCGGACAGGTTAACCTGAGTGAAGGATCGTTCATCAATATACTTTAACAAGACAGGAGCATAACCTGCTGTACGCTGCATTTTCAGCACAGCGATAAAAATATAGAAAATGAAACTTGCAGAAATATCGATCAAAAGACCATCACTGGTCATTGTTCTCTTCACCGTCCTGACACTAGGGGGATTGCTGAGTTACACTTCCCTCAACTACGAGCTGCTGCCGAAGTTCTCCCCTTCGGTGGTATCGGTGACTACCATTTACCCCGGCGCATCGCCCAGTGAGGTGGAAAATACCGTAAGCCGGAAAATAGAAGACGCTGTCTCTTCTATGGAAAACATCAAAAAAATTGATACAAAGTCTTATGAAAGTCTTTCATCAGTGGTGATCACACTGAATAACGGGACAGATGTCGACTATGCATTGAATGACGCCCAGAGAAAGGTGAATGCGATCCTCAAGGATCTTCCGGATGATGTGGACCCTCCCTCTTTGAATAAATTCTCGCTCGATGATTTGCCAGTAGTGACTTTATCGGCGATGGGTAATATGGATGAAGCGGCATTTTATGACCTGATGGATAAAAGGGTGGGACCAGTGATCTCACGTGTTCCGGGTGTGGCCCAGGTCAACTTTATAGGCGGGCAGGAAAGGGAGATACAGGTTAACCTTGATGCTGACAAACTGGAAGCTTATGATCTGTCTGTATTGCAGGTGCAACAAGCGATCCTGGCTTCAAACCTCGACTTTCCCACCGGTAGCGTTCAAACAAGAGAGCAGGATATACTTATCCGCCTGGCAGGTAAATTTAAAACTGTAGATGAGTTAAGAAAATTGGTGATTACCCAGACTGCAAAAGGTGGACAGGTTCGTCTTTCAGATATTGCCGACGTTCAGGATGCTCAAAAGGAAATTGAAAAGATTGCAAGGGTGGATCAAACCAGTGCCATTGTTGTGCAGGTACGCAAGCAATCAGATGCCAACGCCGTGAGTGTGAGCGATGGAATAAAAGATGTTATTGAGCGACTGCAAAATGAATATGCATCTGTAGGACTGAAACTGAACATTGCCAACGACTCCTCTGTTTATACATTGCAATCAGCAAACGCGGTAATCTTCGACCTCGTATTGGCTATTATCCTTGTAGCCGTCGTGATGCTTTTTTTCCTGCATAGTGTAAGAAATGCCCTCATCGTCATGGTTGCGATACCCGCATCGCTTATCGCAACATTTATCGGAATGAAGTTGCTGGGCTTTTCGCTTAACCTGATGTCATTGCTTGGTCTTTCACTGGTGGTAGGTATTCTTGTGGATGACGCCATTGTGGTGTTGGAAAATATTTACCGTCACATGGAGATGGGAAAGAATAAAGTGAGGGCCGCCTTTGATGCGACAAAAGAAATTGGATTTACGGTAGTATCCATCACGCTTGTAATCGTGGTGGTGTTTGTACCCATAGCCCTGAGTACGGGTCTTGTATCTGATATACTCCGTGAGTTCTGTGTGACTGTGTCCATTGCAACGTTGCTTTCCCTGTTATCATCATTTACGATTGTACCCTGGCTTTCTTCCCGTTTTGGCAAACTGGAGCACATAACTGGTAAAGGTTTATTTGGCAAGATCATACTTGGTTTTGAAAAAGGCTTGTCCAAATTCACAGATTTCGTTACCGGTGTGTTGAAATGGAGTTTGAAGTATAAGAAAACAACCTTGGCAATCGTAGTAGTATTATTGTTCGCCTCTTTTGCATTGATCAGTAAAGGTTATATCGGTACAGAGTTCTTCTCAAAAAGTGACCGTGGTGAATTCCTTGTGCAGATTGAAATGCCCAAAGACGTTTCAATTGAACAAACCAACCTCATGACGCAGCGTGCGGAGAATTACCTGAGAACAAAACCTGAGGTCACCCGCCTGGTAACAACCGTGGGTCAATCCAGCGAAGGTATGGGAGCATCACAGGCTACAGCATATAAATCGGAGATCGGTGTGCAGCTTGTTGAAAAGACTAAACGTGAAGATGATTCACACGTATATGCAGCAAAGGTGAAAAGGGAACTGGAAAAAATCCTCGTCGGTGCAAAAGTGAAAACCGTTCCCGTGAGTATCCTCGGTTCTGCTGAACAGGCGCCGCTTGCTCTTGTTGTCACCGGTGCACAGCTCGACAGCGTGATGCAGTTTGCTGAACTCGCCAGGGAAAAACTTTCCGGAATTAAAGGCGCAACAGAAATCAAACTTTCCGTTGAAGCCGGTAACCCGGAGATCAGCGTAAACGTTGACCGCGATAAGATGGCATCACTGGGGCTTACCCTTCAAACCGTGGGTGCCACCATGCAAACTGCATTCAGTGGTAATACTGATGGTAAATTCAGGGCTGGTGAATATGAATATGACATCAATATCAAGTTCAACCAGTTTAACCGTAAGAGCGTCGAAGACGTAAGCAACCTGCTTTTCATCAACAACAAAGGTGAGCAGGTTAGACTGCGTCAATTTGCTACGGTTATGGAGAGCGCCGGCCCAAGTATGCTGGAACGCAGGGATAAAAGTACTTCTGTAACAGTGCAGGCACAATCTGTGGGCAGACCAACCGGTACCATTGCAGCAGAATGGGCTGCCAGTCTTGAAAATGTAGCACGTCCGGCCGGTGTGAATTATGTATGGGGTGGTGATATGGAAAACCAGACCGAAGGTTTCGGTTCGTTGGGTATTGCGCTGCTCGCGGCCATTGTTCTTGTATACCTTATCATGGTTGCGCTTTATGATAGTTTCGTGTACCCCTTTGTGGTGTTATTTTCAATCCCGCTTTCAATCATTGGTGCCTTGCTGGCATTGGCACTTACCAATAATTCACTCAGCATCTTTACCATACTTGGATTGATTATGCTGATTGGTCTCGTTGCTAAAAACGCCATCATCCTGGTTGACTTTACTAACCAGCGCAAAGCCGAAGGGGTGTCTACATACAATGCTTTAATCCAGGCAAACCATGCGAGGTTACGTCCCATCCTGATGACAACCATCGCCATGGTGATTGGTATGTTGCCCATCGCGCTTGCAAGTGGTGCCGGTGCTGAATGGAAAAACGGTCTGGCCTGGGTGATCATTGGAGGTTTGCTGAGTTCACTTTTCTTAACACTCATCGTAGTGCCCGTGATGTATGCCGTGTTTGATAAACTGATTGCCCGTTTTAACCGTGGCAGGAAGCCGGCAAATATTGAAGAGCTGATGGTTGCCAATTATGAACATCGCCAGCTGAGTGATGATGGATTTACACCGAGTCATGTCTGATGAGTTGATTTTGATAAGTTCCCCCGTCATAGTGCGGGGGTTTTTCATTTGCAACAGAAAAATACCAGTATAAATTGAGTTTTTTCACATTGCTGAAAAGGGCAGAGTCCGGAATTTTGTAATGTAAATTTTTAATACCGGTAAACCATATCATATGTTGTCAGGCTGGCTGGAAGGCGGGGGCGGGGACACTGCCCAGCTTGTGGGCTGGATATCAGCTGCGTCAAATTTCGACTCCGAGGGTGGAGGGCGGGGCCCGAAGGTTGCCCTGGGGGGAGTGAGTGGTGTGATGGAAAGGAGGCTGGTGAGTTGCCTTAATAGAAAAAGCAGCACGTTGCGTTAACCCGGTTTCATTTTAACCCCAATTACTATTTTCAATTCACCCTCACCCATATTATTACGCCTTCTTTATCTTTCAAACTTTCACTGTTATCAAAAGCTTATATCGTAGTTCAAACATGCACAAACAAAAACAATTAATTCCGGGAAACCGTAACACCGCATAGAGTAAATATCTATCTCACTCGCTGTTTATCTAACCAAAGCTGGTTGTCCATGCTTTTATATCAAAATCTCCTCAGAGGGCTTGTAAGTATGGATAAATAACTCAATATTTGCAACCGCGAACCACCTGCCATCGCACCATCATCCACGCGAAGACCTCTTGTATCCACCGGACTGCCACCATTAAATTTTATCATGATCCGAACTTTACTCTTACTGAATACAGTATTATTCTTCTGTGCCCTGACCGCAACTGCCCAACAGGTTGAAATTAAAGCAGGCGGGCCAACTGCATTTTGCAACGGCGACAGCGTATTACTAACTGTTACAGGCGCTGCACAAGGATCGACATTCAGATGGCGAAAAGACGCCACTCTGATAGCCGGTGCTACAACTTCCTCCTATTGGATATTTGAAGCAGGTTCCTATGATGTTGTCGTTACCCGCGCAGGTGTACATGACACACTTCCCGCAGTAAAGATTACCGTGAACACCAATCCCGTAGCGGGATTCAATTACTCTGCTGCAAACCAATGCAGCAATATTCCGATCGGTTTTACCAATACTAGTACCGGTACCGCACTTACTTATGCATGGACCTTTGGCGATCCAAACTCAAATACTTCAAATCAATCAACAGTAAGAAATCCCTTACATATTTTCGTTGGAACACCAGGCAACGGCAATCAAAACTTCACCGTGAAGATGACCGTTACCGATAACAAGGGTTGTAGTGCCAGCATAAGCAAAGTGGTTACAACAAAGCAGGTTCCCGGTACTCAGCTCGGTGGAACGGGTGCCATCACTTACAATGACCTTCCTTATTTTACGCAATGTAATTCGGTTGCTTCCACATTTACTTTTACCAACCAGTCTACTACAAGATCAAATAACACCCAATACCGCATAAAATGGGGTGATGGCAGTCCTGACTTTACCGCCAATGATTTTACCTCACTAACGCACACATACAATGTAGGTACGCATAAAATGCAATTCATTGTAACTGGCGATAATGGCTGTACAGACACTGCCGATTATCATGTGTTCGTCGGAAGTAATCCTGCAGTAGGTTTGGGTAATCCGGGCAATACTGTGATATGTACCGGAACTTATCTTACATTTCCAATTGCTAATACCGAATCTAATCCACCCGGAACGGTTTATACTGCTTCATTCAATGATGGAACAATACCCATCACCTATAATCACCCCGCGCCGCCGAGTGTAACACATCGTTTTGATGAAGGTTCCTGCGGAAAGGAGGGTATTGAGTTCCTGAATTCATTTCAGGCACGTATAGTTGCATCAAACCCTTGTGGTATTTCTTCTGCAAACGTGGCACCGATTTATGTGTCACAAAAGGCAAGCACTGATTTTGAAATTTCTCCCAATGATACCACCTGCGTGAACACTATTGTAACATTGACTAATACCGGTATCAGTGGCAATAGCATATCCGGACTTGGAGTATGCACACCAGGAAAGTCGATCTGGAGAATCACCCCTGCCACCGGGTGGACAATAACGGGCGGAAGCCTTGGCGACGATTTCAACCTGGATGATCCTTCTGCCTGGATGTCAGGAACCACTCAGTTGCAAATCCGCTTTACGCAACCGGGTGTCTATAAAATAAAATTACGCTCCGGTGCAAGTAGCCTTTGCGGCGATGATGAAATTGAAAAAGCGATTTGTGTCAACCCCATACCTGTGGCCAACTTTACAACAGATGTAAATGAGGGATGCGCACCACTGACCGTAAAAGCAACCAACACATCTAACTCACCTCTCTGTGGTAATAATACTTATAGCTGGAGTGTGGAGTATGCAAATAACTCCGGATGCCCAGGCACATCTGATTATAGCTTTGTAAATAATACCACTGCGGCATCTGCTAATCCGCAGTTT
>Ga0065721_10050932_pt1 | contig 17021 bp, 13 predicted proteins | sample Mesricmetagenome_FD_59108 | JGI IMG/M metagenome (GOLD analysis project Ga0065721, IMG submission 59108) | Mesophilic microbial community from rice straw/compost enrichment Sample: eDNA_1 v2 (version 2) | ecosystem: Engineered > Solid waste > Grass > Composting > Bioreactor | place: USA: Davis... | reverse complement strand
GCCGACCCGCATCGCCCTGAAGCTGGCGCTGTACACGGAGATGCGCGCGGCCGACGTCACCCAGGCCCAGCTTGCCGAGCGCCTCGGCCTCGACGCCCGCCAGGTCCGCCACATGCTGGATCTGCACCAGCAGGGGCTGCAACCCGACGCCTTCGACGCCGCCTTCGCCGCCCTTGGCAAGACAGTGAACCTGGACGTGCGCGACGCCGCGTGATGGCCACAACATGACGTGCGAACTTTCCCGACACCCGAGTCGCCCGCCAACCAAGGCATCTGTTCACAGGGGGGGTGCGAACTTTCCCGACGGCAGATACGAACTTTCCCGCGCGACTCGCGCTTATCCCCCGAACTTTCCCGACGAATCAAATAACTTAGAACAACTAGCTTCCAAATAGCCTGCGTCGGGAAAGTTCGTATTGCACGCCAAGGCGTGCCCTGCCCTTAATTCAGAAGGATACGGAAACGGCCATGTCGAGCATCCACCATCTTATCTCAACGCATGGCGCGGAACAGGCTCTCCGACTGATAGAACCGGAGCAGCGCCCGGCATTCGACATCGCTGCCCGTATTCTGGCCGAAGAAGACGGGACCATGGGCACCGTCTACACTGGATTCTGCCTCACGTCCCTACCTCATCGCCGCATCCCGGACGACCAGAAATGGCGCCGCGAAGGACATAGGGTGCAGCTCCAAATCGAGCCGGGCGATCTCCGCGTCGGCGGCGAGATCAAAACGTTCGGCGTGCCTTATGGTAGCCGGGCCCGCCTCTTGCTCTTGTTCTTGCAGAGCGAGGCGAAACGCACGGGCAGCGCCGAGGTGGAACTCGGCCCATCGCTGAACTCCTGGCTCGACCGCATGGAGATCCCGAGCAGTGGAAAAGCGTTTCGGGACACTCGGGAGCAGCTCCATCGCATTATGGCCTGCACTCTCCGTTTTTTCTGGGAAACAGAGAATGGCGGCGACGGAAACTGGAAGGACTCCATCGTCAACGGCAGCGCGTCAGAGGTCATGCTCTCCGGCGACGACCGCCAGGGGAGCCTATGGCGTGACACGCTTGTCCTGTCGCCAACCTTCTATGCCGCTCTTCAGAAACACGGCGTGCCGATTTGGGAGCCCGCCGTCCGCGCGCTTAGCGGCAAGAGCATGGCCCTCGATATCTACGTTTGGCTCGCCTACCGCCTGCATGTTCTGCAGAAGCCAACTCCGGTCACGTGGGCCGCGCTACACGGCCAGTTTGGCATCGCTTACAAGCATGTCCGCCAGTTCAAGCCGGAGTTCTTGACCGCGTTGGAATTCGCCCGCGCGGTCTATCCGGATGCCGTTGTGCGGGTTGAGGAGGGCGGAATCATTATGAACCCTTCCCGCCCGCCCATCCCGGAACGTCTGATTCTCGGCCGCCGCTAACCCCCTGTCGGGAAAGTTCGCATCAGAGCGCAGCCGCCATCATGGCCGCGCGCCGCGAGTATATTGGAGAATACACAATGCCGATCTATGCTATCGCCTCAACCAAGGGCGGTCCGGGCAAAACCACGCTCGCTGTCTGCCTCGCCGACTGGTGGCGCCGCCAAGGCAAGACCGTGACCTGCCTCGACACCGACCCGAACCGCAACCTCATGTCTTGGATCGGCAAGCGGTCCGACGAGGGGCTGCGGTGCATTGCGGTCGGCGAGGACGACGTGATCGCGGAAGCCCGCGCTGCCGCCAAAACCTCCGACATCGTCATTGTTGACGTTGCCGGCTTTCTGGCCCGAGGCCTGCTATACGCCGTCGGCGTGGCAAACGCCGTCCTGATTCCATGCCGCCCGGCCAAGGGTGACGTTATTGAAGCGGGCAGAACCCAGCAGGTTATCCAATCCGCCGCGGACCTGTCCGGCCGGGTCATTCCACACGCCGCCGTGCTCACTCAAGTGAACCGCCGCGCTGCCGTGACCGAGCACAGCCGCAAGCAGCTGGAGGGCCTGGGCATTCCGGCGCTCATCGCCGATTTCCCGCTGCGCGCCATCTATCAGTCGGCTTGGTATCAGGGGGCAACCCCGATTGAACTCGGCGACAACGTGGCAGCCGGCGAGATCGAAGCTATCGCCCGAGAGGCCCAGCAGCTGGCCGAGGTGGTGTGATGACCCGCAAGTTGAAGCTCGAAGGAATCGCCGACGACGACCTCAAGCAGCTGCTTGCCCCGGCCGCCGCCAATCTGCCTTCAGCCCGCCCGGCCCCCGCCCCGGAGATTTTGCCCCCGGCATCGGAACCGCAGACGATGGCCGATTTCGCCGAAGCCATCGCACACGAATGGGAAACCGCACAAGAGCGATTCATGCGGATCGGCGCTTTGCTCGTGAAAGCACAGGCAAGCCTCACCGAGCCCGACTATTTGGCGCTCGCCGGGCGCCTTCCCTTCGGCAAGGCCGTCCGATCGCAAATCATGACGGCCTACAAGGCCATCAGCTCCGGCCTCGTTCCCGAGGTCGTCGCCGCCGCCGGGTACACAACGGTGCACGCTCTCGCCACACTTACGTCTGAGGAGCGCATCAAGGCGGCAGATGCCGGCTTGATGCGGGCGGACGTCAAGCAGGCCGAGGTGCGAGCGTTTGCTCGCAGCGTCCGCCCGACAAAAGACAAAGACCGCGACGCCAAGCTTGCTGAGCGGGATCGGCTTCTAAAGCGCCTTGAGGAGCTGAACCGGGAGCTTGGTTTGGTCGACCAAACCGAAGCGGGGCGGGGGGCGTAGAGTCGCCGCCCCGCTTCAGCGAACGCCGTTCGCGAGAGCCCCGGCGACTAGCGCCTCACCGACCGCGCAGCAGCCTGTCCTTCGCGGCACTCCCCGCGCTCGACCCAACCCAATAGGCCACCACCGCCGTCGCCATGGTGGTTAGGGCCCCCAGCATGATGGCTGCATTTGGATCGATGGAGGTGCCGGCCGGCGTGCTCAGCACCTTGTGCAACACCACGCCAAAGGTCCCCAGCACGACCAGCGACACGACCGGCGCGCCCCAGGCAATACGGCTGCCGGCCCTGGCCAGCTCCACCGTCTGCTGACGGGCGTCGGCGCGGTCCTGGTTGTCGAGGGTGAGCAGGGCGACCAGCTGGTCACCGAGCGCCTTGCGGAAGGCGGCCAGCTTCTCCGGATCGGCGGCCAGCTGCTCGGCCACGGCCGGAGCGTTGGCGGCGGTCACCGGCACCGCGGCCACTATCCCGGCAGCGGAGACGAGCGCGTTGGCCACCGCAGCGCCCTTCTCCGCCGTGGCCGGGTCGTCCCCAGCGATGAGCTTGGCGATTTCCTCGCCGGCCAACTGGGCGAGCGGCGCGGCGGCGGCGAGCAACAACGGCAGCATGTCAGACCTCCACAAATTCGGCGAGCCGGTTCGACCAGCCGGCGGCGAACAGCGCCTGGTCCTCGATCCGGGCGCGCCTTTTGGCGTCGTCGGTGATGACCCGCCCCATCTTGCGCAGGCGGTAGGCGCAGATGCGGCGGATGAGCTTGTCGGGATCCAAGGCGTTGACGGCGGCCAGCGTCTTCGGCCCTACCTTGCCGTCGACCACCAGGGTGGCACCGAGGTCCCGGGCCGCCTGCTGCAGCCATGGCGAGGCGTCATCCTCACCGTACAGGACGGCGCAATCGACCACGAGGCCGGCCAGCTGCGGGTCGACGATCCCGCCATAGCCGGGAGCGGTGATGTACTTTTGCCGGTAGATCTGACGCGCCTCGGCCTCACTCAGGCGGTAGACGTCATCGACGGTCACCGGGCGTGGGCGCCGCCACTTCGTCAGCGTTTCCAGGGTGATGCCGAACTTGGTCGGCCCTCCCTTGTCGGCTGGGTGGTTGACGTACCCGCCCTCCCGGCGGATCACCTCGTCAAGAACACGTTCGATACCAACAGTCATGGCTCCTCCATGGGCATGAAAAAGGCGCCTCGCGGGCGCCGGTCTGGTTGGAGTGTTGTCGCAGGCGGTCACCGCACGCCCTCGTCGGCCTCGATGGCGCGGCGGCAGTGGTCGGCCTCGCCGAAGACGCGCCCAGCCCGGACCGTAGAGGCCGGCGGCGCACTTGCCGAGGCGCGACGAGATGGTCTGGTCCTCGTCGCAGCCCGGCAGCAGGCGCTCCGGGATGCAGGCCCCGGCGAGCTGGTCGAGGGCGATCAGGATCACCCGCCATTGCGGCTTGCGCGCCGTCACAGCGCCGCCGCCCGGCGGAAGAAGTCGTCGACCTCCTCCGGCGTCATGCCGCGCGCCTCGCCGATGGCGACGGACAACGGGTGGGCGCGCTCGAAGGTGGTCGCGCCGGACAGCAACATCTCGGCGTCGAACTTCTGGTCGTCCGGCAGGGCGTCGATGATGCCGGCGAGCGCCGCCGGGATCTCGCCGGTCTTCACGGCGGCCAACGCCTCAGCTCGCGTGATGATGCCGTCGGCCGCGAGCTGCTGGAAGAACTGGCGGTCGGAGATGGTCGCTGGCACCGGAGCGATGATGACCGGGTGAGGGGGCGGGGTGATGTTGGTGTCCGCGAGGTTCACCAACTCGCCGTCGAGCAGGATCTTCGTCATTTACTTCATCCCCAGGAGAGTGACGCGGCCCAGCGTGAGGTTAACGGTGGCGCCATTCGAGGCGTAAATTTGCAGCATGTTGAGGTCGCGGGCGATGACCGCCGTGCTGAACATCCGCTGCGCGCCATAGCTGAAGTTGTGTCCGACAATATCGGACTTGGCGACGCAGGAGGTGGCGACACCGGAATACTGCGCCAGCTCAAGTTCGCCGGTGAAGCCGATATTCGGCTCGCTTTCCCAGGACAACTGCATCGACCCATAAGTGCCGTTGCGGTATTCCTGATACGGCGTTGTCCAGTTCGCGGCCGGGTAGATCGACAACAGCGAGTTCGCCTGATCACCTTGCGGCGTCCAGTTCGCGCCGCCATCATACGACGTGTTCATCCACAGCGTCGATTTCGTGGTCGGATTGAGTCCGGTGATCAGCAGCTTGTAGCGCTTGTAGCCCGCCGCCGACATCTTGTTCGGCAGCGTGATGAACACGCCGGAGACCGACGACGAGATGGTGGTGTCGCTGATCACCTCCCAATTGTTCAGCGCCTTGCCCAGCACAGTCGGCGGCTTGGCGAAGTTGAACACGCGATCCGTGCCGACGCTGAACACCGGCGCGGCACCGCTCATGTGCCACATGTTGAAGTCGCGGACGCCGTTGCCCGCGGCGTCCGAGTTGAACGCCCAATCACCAACCTGAAGCGCGGCGCGGCGGCTGGTGGCGTGCGTGCTTTCCGCGACAAAAAGCTGCGTCGGGTACTGCGCCGACATGCCTTTGCCGACAACCGTCGCGCCCGTGACATTGACACCCGCCGTGATGCTCAGCGGCGTGTTCACAGAAAACTGGTTTGTGGCCGGGCTGTAACCCCACGGGTTGCGGCCATTTGTCCAATCATACAGCCCCATGCTGGCCGAATTTGCGTACAGCCCAACGCTGTAGCCGGTCATCGTCCATTGCAGCGCCTTTTCACCGTTGGTGATGTCGAACTGCTGCGGTCCCCGCAACGTCAGGCCGCCGAAGGTTGCGGTGGCGGTCTTGCGCAAATCTTGCACGTTTGCGGCGTCCATGACCGTCAAGCCGCCGATTTGCAGCGCGCCTGTTGCCGGCATGTAGGTCAGGCCGTAGCCGCCGCTGCCTGCAAAAATGCGGTAGTTGCCGCTGTTGTTGTCGACAACAACGTCTTGGTTAGTGCCCGCGCCCTTGAGGCGCAGCTCACCGCCCTCATTACCGCTGTCCTGCGCGTTGACGTTCAGGTAGCCGGCAAAGACGGTGCCGTTCAGCCCGATGGCGCCAGCGTAGAGTTCGAACTGGTCGAGCGCACCCTGCGTCGTGCCCCACTTGGCGATGCGCAGCTTGCCATTGTCGTCGGTACTGTCGCCCACCTGGATGTACGCGTAGTCGGACGTGGTATCGCTGACCAAGCGAATGCACGATGCTGCCGTTCCCGAGGGCGGGCGGACGATAACATCGGTCTTGGCGGTGACGCTGCCGGTGACCGTCACCCCGGTGAAGCTGGGCGACGCGCTCGTGCGCACGTCCTGGCCCAACCACGCCCCGGTCAGGTTTCCGGCGTGCCAAACACCGTTGCCGCCCACCGTCACCCCGGTGAAGGCCGCCGAGCCGTCTGCGGCGCGCAGCACCAGCGCGTTCGCCGTCGCCGCCGCGGTGGCGTTGTTGAGCAGCGTCTTGTCGGCCGCCGACATCAGGCCGTTGGCACCCACCGTGGCGACCGCCGTGCCGGCCTTGGTGGCGGGGTCGAAGTTGCCGGCGTGCCAAATCTTATTGCTGTCGATGGTCACGTCGGCCCCGGCACCGGGCACCGACAGGCGGGCCGTCGCGCCCACGCCAAGGGTAATGGCGTTGCCGATGTCGATATAGCCCTGCGGCGTCACATCCACCGTGCGCTGGATGCGCCACACCGCGCCCTGCCAGTCGGTGCCGGTGGTGGTGCGCAGCAGTTTGGCTCGCAGGTAGTCGTTGTTGCCGACGCTGGAAAACAACTCGGCGTGCAGCACCTCGGAGCCGGCGGCCTGCGCCAGCCCGGCCAGGGATGTCTTCACCGGGACCTTGAACGACGCCTGCGTCGGCGTCGCGCCGCTGCGGCTGACCTCCAGCCAGTTGGTCGTCGCGGTCCAGGCGTCGTTGCTCGCGCCGAAGTTCAGCTTCCCGGCGTCGGCGTAGACACTCCAGCGCTTCAGGTCGGCGCCCGCATCAACTTCGTAGAAGCAGTACTGCGCGATGCTGGCGCTCGCCAGGAAGTAGCTGGCGGTCAGCGAGCCGTCGCTGCCGCGCTGCGCAACGGTGCTGGCGGTCCCGCCGGTCGCCAGGTCGGCGGTCGTCAGCAGGCGGCCGAGGTTGAGCGCGGCGCGCACGGTGGCGCTGTCGGTGCCGGGGTCGGCCTGCGACTGCGCAAGGGCCGTGTCCCAGGTGCCACCGCACTGAACCGTGAAGTTGAAAGGCGAGTAGCCCCGGCGCTGCACGTACACGTCGTACGTGAAGCGATCGCTGCCGACCTGCACGAACTTGACGGCGTTGAGCAGCTGGTTCTGGCCGAGGTTGGCGAAGGTGGCGACGACGTTGCCCTTGGCGGTGTCGCTGTTGTTCGCCGATGTCGCGTTGATGAACGTCAGGCCCGCCGCCGTCGTGCTGCCGGTGCTGTAGTCGTCGCAACCGGCGCAGGTGATCAGCAGGCGGCGGCCGTTCGAGCCTTGGCAGTTCCAGCGGCCGAGCTTGAGCCACTCCGGGCTGCCGCCGTTGTATCCGGTCTCGTCGCCGTTCTCCCAGCTGCGCCCGTCGAGCTTGTCGGCGTCGATTCCCGAGCCCGCGCCCTTGACCCAGGCGAAGGTGCCGGGGCCGGTCGCCTTCAGCAGCTTGTCCACGTCGCCCGAGCTGGGCGCCGGAACGTGGATCGAGCCGTTGTCGATGTGGGTGTCGATCGTGGCGTGGCCGTACTTGCCGACGTTTGCCAGCGTGGCGTGGTCGATCTTCGAGCGGTTGAGGCCGAGGTAGGCCAGCCCGGCGACGTTGTCGAGGCGGACGGTGACGGCCGGATCTTCCGTCGCCACGGCGCGGGCCTGCGAGGAGAAGGTCACCTTGCGTGTGGCTTGGTCGAAGGTGATGGTGATGCCCGAGCCCTGCACCAGATGCAGCGTGTCGGCCGCCGTCATGGCGTTGATGCGCCCGGCGTTGCCGTCGCCGACGACGCCGAACATATAGCCGCCCGCGATAACCTGGGCCTGCTGCGCGTAGGTCTGCGCCTGCGCCGCCCAGTGGTAGGCGGAGAAGCCGCCCGACGTGACCGGCTGGCCGATCGGGTTCGACGCCCACGCCTGCGCGGTGGCGGCGTGGCCGGCGGCCTCGTCGCGGCGCTGCTCGGCCACCGTCTGCGCGTTGACCGCGTGGATCTTGGCGTCGACCGAGTCCGCCGCGGCGTTGACCGCCGTCGACATGGCGTCCTGGGCCCGCGCCTGCGAGGCGGCCGACGCGGTCTGCGCAGCCGTGGCCTGGTCGCGCGCCTGGGTCGTGACATCGCGGGCGGCGATGGTCACGTCGCGCGCCGCGGTGGTGACATCGCGGGCGGCCAACGTGGTGTCGCGGGCCTGCTCGCTGGCCTTCTGCGCCGTCTGCGCGTCGTCGCGCGCTTTGGTCGCCGTGACGGCGGCCCCGGTCGCCGTGGCGGCGCTGCCGGCCGAGGCCGTCTCGCTGGCCTTGCTGTTCGTTTCGCTGGTCTTGGCGTTGCCTTCGGACAGCGCTGCGGCGGCGCGCGCCGCTTCCGCCGCCTGACGGTCCTGGTCGGCCGAAGCGACGTAGGCCTGCAGCGTCACCGTCGCGCTGTCGGCCTTGTCGGCGGCCTGCTGCGCCCGCGCCACGTCGTCCTCGATCATGTCGACGACCTGCTGGACGTTGTCCATGAGGCCGTTGTCGATCAGCATGAGCAGCCGGCCGGGCGAGGTGACCAGCCGCGTGACCCCCTTGCTGTCGGTCAGCGGGTACTTGCCGTCGCCGTTCGGCCCGCCGTCCGGCTCGCCGGCCACCCAGTCGTCGTACTGGTCCTCGCGGGTCTGCCACTTGGCGACCATCGTCATCAGCTCGGCGACGATCTCGGCGTTGGAGATCGCCGCGCCGCCGAAGATCACCGCGTAGGCGACGTTCGCCGCCGAGGCGCCGGCCCACGGCCGGTCGAGCGTGACCCGCGCGTCGCCGTCGACCGACTTCACCTCGTAGAGCGTGTGGAAGTCGGTGGTGAAGACCATGCCCGGACGCAGAGCCGACGCCCACAGCGTGTTGCCCGCCCCGGTGACGGTGGCCGAGCCGTTGGTCAGCGTGACGGTTCCGGTGCGATACCAGCCGGCCATTATGCGGTCTCCTCGGGATAGGGAAAGCGGGCGCGGATCTCGGCAAAGTCCGCGGTCATCCGGTTGAGCTTGGTGGGGTCGTTGCGCAGCAGGCTGTCCTGCAGTGCTTCCTGCTGCTTGTGCGCCGGCCAGGCGGCGAGGTAGGCGGCCTCGCGGAGCGCGGCGATCTCGGCGCGGCTGCGGGTCCTGGTGATCTTCACAGCGTCACCTCAAAGGTCGCGTCGAGGTGCGGCCAGGCGCTGACCGTGATGCGGTAGCGGCCCGGCACGTCATCGTAGTCAAAGCTGCCGTCGATGACCTCGTAGGTGTCCGAGGTGCCGAGCGTCAGGCTGGTGACGGTGACCGTTGCCGGCACCGGCAGGGCGTCGAGGCCGGCGATGACCGGGCGCTTGCGCACCATGATCTCCTCGCCCGACAGGTCGACGTAGTCGCGCAGGAGGTCGGCGGCTTGCGGAAGGATGCCGTGGTCGCCGGGCTGGAGCTGGTGGCGGTAGTCGGCCAGGGCGCAGCCGCCGGTGCCGAGAATGCGGCCCTGCGCGTCGAAGCGCGTGAAGACGGCGCCGGTCGGCGGCGGCACGAAGTCGGCGAAGGCCGGGTTGTCAGAGTGGTCGGTCATTTGCGGAGCTCGATGGCGACGACCCAGACGACGCCGCCGCGCTTGAGGCCGGCGTCCAGGGCGGTCAGGGCGTGTGTGCCGGCGGCCAGCCCGATGACGCGCATCGAGCCGTACTGGTCGAAGCCGCCCTGGTCGCAGGCGGCGATCAGGCAGACCGGCCTGCCGGTGGTGGTGATCACGCAGGAGGCGGCGTTGGTCCCCGAGCCCCAGGCCATGTTGCTCGTCGCGTAATCGACGATCGAGCGGCCCTGGACGGTCAGGTTGTCGATGTTGGCGTCGCGGATCTGCGCGTAGCCGATGTGCGCCGACTGAATCGCCGCCAGGGCGATCTTGGCCGAGTCGATCGAGGCGTCCTGAATCCACGCCTTCGACATCGAGATGCGGGCGACGCCGTTGACGTTGCCGATGACGAACGGGTAGTCGGCCGACTGCCCCGGCAAGCCGACGATGAAGTTGTCCGAGCGGACCACGAACTCGCTGGTGCGCCCGCCGGAGTTGTTCGGGTAGCTGGCGAGGCCGAAGCCGCTGATGAAGCCGTTGGCGTCGATCTTGACCGTGTACTGCGCGCTCAGGCCGTTGACCGACGTGATGGTCTGCTGGATGGAAGTGGTGTTCTGACCGACCGTCGTCGTCAGCGTGCGAACGTCGTTCGCCACGGCCGACACGGCGTCGGCGCGGGATGTCTGCTCGGCGGCGATGGCGGCGGCGTTGGCGTCAGCCTTGGCCAGCACAGCGTCGAGGCGCGTGCTGAGCGCCTGGTCGGCGCTGGAGCGGGAGGTCGCCTCGGCGGCGATGGTGGCGGTGTTCTGCCCGACCGTCGCGTTCAGCGCGGTCAGGCTGCCGGCCGTGGCGCTGATCTGGTCGGCCTGCGCGCTGAGCGTCTGGTTGACGGTGGCCAGCCGGCCGTCCACGTCGGAGGCGAGGTCGGTGACCGCCTCGGCGTTGGCGGCGATGGCGGAGGCATGCGCCTGCTGCGTCGTGACGATGCCAGCGAGCTGGCCGTCGTAGGACGCCACGATGCCGTCGATGCGCATCGCCGTGGCGCCATCGGCGTCGCTCAGCGCCTTCAGATCCTCGCGGACCTCGGCGAAGCTGTCGCCGAACTGCGCCGTCACCGTTGTCAACTGCTCGGCGAGCGCCTGGCGGTCGCTGACCTCCTGGGTGATCTTCTGCGTGACGTCCGCAGTGTCGGCCTCGCGCCGGCCGATCTCCTGCTTGACGCGGGCGTAGGTGCTGTCGGCGCGGGCGGCGGCGAGGGCCAGCGTCTCGGCCACCTTCTCCACCGCGTTGATCCGCTCCTGCAGAAGCGGAACGAGCTTGGACTCGGAGATGACGCGGTCGACCAAGTCCTCGTGGCTGATCTGCTCGGTGGTGGCGCTGGTGCCGAGATTGGAGTTGAAGTCGCCTTCGTTGCCGCCGATGTCGACGGCACGCACCCAGTACCAGCGCGTGACCAGGCCGGCGAGGCCGCCGCGCGTGAAGGTGTTGCCCTTGACCGTGCCGACCAGCGTCGCCGAGGCGAGGTCGTCGCGGTCGTTCTCCCAGACCTCGATGTGGCCGAGGTCGGTGTCGGTCGGGTTGACCCAGGTAAGGACGATCTGCCGGTAGCCGCCGGTCGCGGCGAGGCCGGTCGGCGGACCGGGCGGAATCCCCTTGCCGTGCACCGTCGCGGTTGCCTCGACCGCCGGATCGGACTCGCGCCCGTCGTAGGCGACCGAGCGCAGGCGCAGCGTGTACAGGCCCTCCTCCAGGCCATCGAGGTCGAGGCTGAAACCGGCCGTCTCGTGCACCCGCCACTGGCCGCCGGGCGTCTGCACCGCGAGCCGGTAGGCCTTGACGATGGGGTCGCTGACCGGCGACCAGGAGACGGTCAGCCGCGCCTGTGGCAGGCCGTTGATCCAGTAGACGTTCTCGACCGCCGTCAGGTTGCTCGGCGCCGGGATGCCATTGCCGTTGTTCTGGTAGACCGGCGGCGGGATGTCCAATCCCTCCTCGACGCGGGCGTACTTGCCCGGGTCGTGCAGCAGGCCGCTGATCTCGTAGACCGCCTTGCTCTTTTCCCGCACCGCCAGGACGCGGAACAGGCGCGGTGCCAGATGGGAACCGGTCAACACCCACAGCGCGTGGGGCTCCGGCGCCACCGGATAGCCCTCAGCGACCAGAAGCTGCGCCGCCTCGCCGGGCCCGCTCGCCACCGCGCGCTCGGCGATGCTGCCGTCGGGGAGCTCGACCGACAGCGTGTAGCTCTGCCCGGCCTCCAGCGTGACCGGGGCATCGAGCGTGATGGCGTTCGCCGTCGCCGCGGCAATCCGGCCGCCAAAGCGCACCCCGGCAATGTTGGGGTCGGCGACCGAGATGATGTCGCCGGGCATCACGTCGGCATGGTCGAAGCTCGCCTCGTAGACGATGGTCTCGGTGGCGTGCTGTTCGGTCTCCAGCAGCCACAGGCCGAGCCGGCGGGCCTGACTGCGCGAGCGGCAGCCATAGGCGGTGATCTCCGCCTGCCGCCAGCCGTAGCGCTCAATCAACGCCGAATTCTCGACGACCTCGATGGCCGCCCGGTCGCCGTCCTCCGGGTTGGTGTAGGTGACCAGAACCGACGAATGCCGCGCCTTGATGGCGGTGCCGCTGTAGGTGAAGGTGCCGCCGACGACGTCGGCCGGCGCCACCAGCTTCTTCACGTCGGCCGGCATGTCGGCGATGGCGAAGATCTGGCCCGACGACCAGTAGACCATGCCGCGGAAATTCGACGCGATGCCCTGGATGACCTTGTAGGCGTCCTCGCGCGAGGCGATCACCCCGTTGAAGCGGAAGCGCGGCTCCCAGCCGCCCTGCCCGTCCGGCACCAGCTGGTCGCAATACTGGGCGATCTGGTAGAGGTCCCACCGGTAGACCTGGCTGGCGTCGATGAACCGGCCGAGCCCGTAGCGTTTGTGCGTCAGCAGGTCGAACAGGACCCAGACCGGGTTGTCCGACCAGGCCATCTTGAACTGCCCGTTCCACGCGCCGTTGTAGGTCCGGGTCTCCGGGTCGTAGTTGCTCGGGACCTGGATCTTCAGCCCCTTCACCTCGTAGGCGCGGGCCGGGATGGCGGAGCCGAACAGCTGCGCGTCGACGGTGAGCGCGATGTAGGCGCTGTTCGGGTAGCTGAACTTGCCGTCGGTCAGCAGGGTGTAGCTCTGCCACCAGGTCTGGTTCTGCAGCGCCGCCGACGTGCTGTCGCCGGTCAGGCGCACGACGCGGACGTCCCACGGCGCGCCGTAGGCTCCGTCCTTGGGCAGCTCGACGCGGAAGCTGCGCTCGTAGGGGCTGGTGTTCTTGCCGACGATCGAGGTCTGCACGACACGGCGGTAGACGCCGTTGGCCGGGCGCACCTCGATGGCGATGTCGACCTCCGTGCGCAGCAGGTTGCCGTTCGAGGTGTCCTGCAGCGTCAGCGCCGGAATGCGGATGGTGACGCGCACCGCGTCGGCGTCAGGGGTGGCGATGGTGCGAACGACCGGCGCGTCGTGCTTGACCTCGACGCCGACGGCCACCTCGGTCTCGGTGGCCGTGAAGCCCTCGGCGTGCGGCTGGTCGGGCAGGCCGGTGCGCTGCTGCCAAGTGACGCCAGGAAAGTTGGCGGCACCATCCGGGCCGACCAGCGGCGTCTCGTTGAGGAAGATGGAGCGGGCGCCATCGACGAGGCCGACGATCTCGCCCTCGCCGAGCAGATCGATGACGCGGGCCATGGTCGTCGATTGCAGGTCGTTGGCGTCCTCACGGGCGCCGACGACGCCGATATCGCCGCCGCCCTTGCCGCCGCCCGAACCGGAAACGCCGCCGCTCTCGCCGGCAACGGTCGGATCGTCGACCGAAGAGCCGGTGCTGATCTGGTCAACCGACAGGCCGGCGGAGATGACCGTCGAACCGACCCGGCACTGCCCGTAGATGAGCGGCACGGCGCCGCCCTGCGCCTCGGCGTTGACCGGGCCGTTCATGACGAACGAGGCCTTCTGGTCGGCGCTCTCCAGGCTGTCGGGCCCTTTCACCTGTGGCGAGAGCATCTGCGAGACGCCCGAGAGCGCCATAGACAGGCCGAACAACGCGACCGAGCCGTAGCTGATGCCGGTGGAGACGCCGCCGATGGTCATGGTGCTGGCCAGACCGGCCGCGGCGCCCTGGCTGGCGACGATGGCGACGGCCATGATGGCGACGCCGACCACCGCCTTGACGCCGCCCTTGGACTTCCGTCCCGAGCCGGCGGCGACCGGGATGATGTGCAGGTCGGCGGTGCCGAGCCGGAAGGTCAGCTCGTCGGCACCGAGGTGCAGGCCGGACTTGCGGTCGCCGCGCACGATCCGGTAGGTGCCGCCCCGGACCGCCGGCAGGAACCGCCCGCCGGTCAGGACATGCAGCGCGCGGAAGGCTTCGGCCGGGCTGGCGACGTCCAGTTCGTAGACCGCGCCGAAGCGGCGGCGCAGCGCGCCATGCAGGTGGATTTTGCGCAGGGCCATCAGGCGAGGTCCTTATGGCGCAGGACGTTGGTGACGCAGCGCAGCCAGGGGCCGAGCGGCTCGCGGCGTGACAGGCGGTTCTGCAGGTGGTGCAAGACCAGGGAGCCACCCCGGACGACGATTCCCGCGTGGTTGGGCACGTCGGCGCAGATCTTCATCAGCAGCACGTCGCCATCGCGCATCCCATCGCGCGGCACCTCGACGAAGCCGGCCTGCGGGAAACCCTCGATGTAGAGGTTCTGCCCATCCGCCCACCACGAGTCGTCGCGGGGAAATTCGGGCAACGTGATGCTATGCGTGGCCCGGAAGTAGTCGCGGATCAGCGCATAGCAGTCCGTGATGCCGTGCACGAAATTGCGCCCGATGAGGTCCGGCACCGGCGTGTCGGCGCCCCACACAATGGGCTCGGCCACCGTCTCGCCGTCGGTGACGACGATGACCCACGGCACATCGGTGGCCAGCTGGCCGGCCATGTCGGCGCAGGTCGGGTGCGGCACGCCGTTGGGGTGGCTGTGCACGACCGCCTGGACGCGGTCGCGGTGCGCGTCGTAGACGGCGTCGGGGATGCGGAAGTCGACCGCCGGGTTGCCGGCCGCGTTGGCACAGGGCAGATAGGCGCCGTCGACGATGAGGCCGCAGGCTTCGTTGGGGAACTCTGCCAGGGCGTGCGCGGCAATGGCGGCGCGCAGATCGGGGGTCAGGGTCAGAGGCATCAGCCGGCCCTCACGCGGGAGACGCCGGGGAAGGCCCAGGTCGGCAGCACGGCGGTCTTGCCGAAGCGGGCCTCGCAGCCGGTCGTCCGCTTCGAGCAGGCGTCGGTGGCGGCGGCGGTGGGCTGGTCGTGCACGTCGAAGCCGGCGTCACCGGCGTAGGGGCAGGTCGCCTCGCTGTAGTCCCACCCCGCCCCGGTCCACCGGCGATAGCTCGCCGTGCAGGCGCCCTGCAGAACCTGGCGGCCGGGCAGCAGGCGGCCCTCCTGGTCGATGACCGCCGCGAGCTCCCACTCGATGTGCGTCTTGTCGAGCGTCGCCTTGCGCTCGATGCGGTAGACGTCGAGCGGGAAGTGCGCCGTCGGGTCGGCGTCCGGCTCGCCGTCGAGGTTGCGGCGGAAAGTGCGGATGCGCGTCACCTGGGCGCCGAGCAGGTCGTTGTAGGTGCCGACGAGCGCGCTGAAGGCGCGGTTGACGTTGGCGATGCGCAGCTTCGGCGTGGGCAGAACGCCGGTGCCGGTCCACTCCCACCCCTCGGCCTCGATGTCGATCGGCGTGTACGCCACGCCGCCGAAGCTCAGCGGCCGGGTCTCGTGCGCCGACTGGGTGAAGGCGTAGACGCCGCCGCCCAGCCGGGTCGCGTCAAGCTGAAACAGGACGACGTAGGGGCTCGGCGCGGGCTGCCGGGCCTCCCGCGCGATCGTTGCGTTGGTCATGGGATGGAACCTCTCAGAGGTCGAAGACCTGGGTGAACTTGGCGGTCATGGAGAAGCGCCGCTCTTCCAGGCGCTCGGCGCCGACAACGGGCGTCCGGGTCCAGCTGTCGCCGGTGAATTTGAGCGGCGTCGCCGCGTCGGGCGGCGTCCACCAGAACGCCTCGTAGCCGCCACGGTCGGCGAGAAACGTCTCGATGGCGGCGGCCTGGGCGGTTGTCAGCGCATCCCACTTCAGGTCCCAGACCGCCGGCCGGCTGTTGAGCCCATCGGCCGCACGCTGGCCGTAGCCGTCGCCGAAGTCGACCTTGAGCACGCGTGGCTGCACCGACTTCTGGCTGTTGGGGCTCGGCGCCACCGGCGGGGTGAAGGTGAGCAGGGTCATCGGGAACCTCCGTTCAGCAGGCCCATCGGCCGCATCTGCTGGCGCAGCACGGTCACGATGCGGGCGTCGAGCTGCTCGCCCACCACCCGGCCGATCTGGTCGGCGAGGTCGGCGTTCTGCTCCTGGGTGCCGCCGTTGGCGTTGACCGCGATGTTGATGTCGCCGAAGGTGACGCCGCCGCGAACGTCGTTCGCCGCCGCGCCGAGGTTGAAGCGGTGCCGTGGGTCATCGACCGTGATGACCTCCTCCCACTTCCGCAGCACGGCTGGCACCTCGTCGGGGGCCAAGCCGGCAAGGCCGCCGGTGTGGTAACGCGGCGCGCCGAGGAAGACGGCTGGCGACACCGACCGGTTGGCCGGCGCGGGTTGCCCAATGACGCCACCGGAATGGAAGGTGCCGGCATTGATCTGCATGGCGATTCCATAGTCCGTCGTCGGCGCCGGCATCCCCGCCGCGCCCCCGCCGAGGCCGAACAGACGGCTGGCACCGCCCAGCACCCAGTTCTTGAACGGCGCGAGCGCGACGAGCTTCAGCAGGTCGGCGGCGACGCTGGCCAACGCGCCGGACGCCACCGTGCGGAAGTTCACCGCCGCGGCACCACCCTGCACGAACGCCTCGGTCACCGCGTCGCCGACCCGGTCGAAGCCCTGGTCGAACACCTGCCCCAGCTCGGTGAGGCGGTCCATCTCGACGTTCATCGTGGCGAGCTTCTCGGCGTTGGCGACGTACGCCTTGCCCTCGTCGCTGCTCGCCGCGATGTTGCGGTTGCGCAGATCGATCAGCGCCTGGGTGCGGGCCATCTCGACGGCCCGGGCCTCGGCGCTGCGGCCCAGCAGGTCGAGCTGCTGCTGCGCCAGCTCCAGCTGGTCGCGCTGCTGCTGCAGCATCGGCCCGGCGGCGACCCGCCCTTCCAGCGCCGCCGCCTTGCCCAGCAGGTCGATGTAATGGGTCCGGGCCGCGTTGTAGGCGTCGGAGCCTTCCTTGCCCTCCTTCAGCGCCAGCGTGTGCGCCTGCTCGGCGATTTCCGCTTGGCGCACCGCGTCCGGCCCCTTCCGGTAGGCGTCGACCAGCGCGGCCTGGGCGCGAATCTGGTCGCGAATCGGCTGGTCCTGGTCGCCCCGGATTTGCCGCCGCGTGGCCGCCTCGGTGGCCGCCTCGGCGGCGCGGGCGGCGTCGCCGTAGCCGCGCAGCTCCGCCGCGGCGATCCGGTTGGCCG
>Ga0065721_10005040_pt1 | contig 17029 bp, 12 predicted proteins | sample Mesricmetagenome_FD_59108 | JGI IMG/M metagenome (GOLD analysis project Ga0065721, IMG submission 59108) | Mesophilic microbial community from rice straw/compost enrichment Sample: eDNA_1 v2 (version 2) | ecosystem: Engineered > Solid waste > Grass > Composting > Bioreactor | place: USA: Davis... | reverse complement strand
CTTGCGGCCTCGAATCGCGCGCGGGCCGCCTCGACGCGCGCCCGGTTGAGCACCGCCCAGTTGCTGAGGGCCATCAGCGGCCCGCACAGGTCGCGCCCGAGATCGGTCAGCGCATAGTCCACCCGGGGCGGAATGCTGGGCGTCACCGTGCGCTCGATCAGCCCGTCCTTTTCGAGATCGCGCAGCGTGGCCGTCAGCACCTTCTGGGAAATGCCCTCGATGCTGCGCTTGATGTCGGAGAACCGCATCGGGCCGTGCGACAGCCCGACGATGACGAAGATCGTCCATTTGCCGCCGATCCGCGACAGCAGCTCGACCACCGACATGCTGTCCTCGGTGCACCGTCCCTGCGGTCTCCCCAAGGTAACCGTGGTTCCCATCGTCTCACTCCGGTATCGAAAAAGTGCCGTCTTGTGGGGTCGGCGACGGTCATCATTATAGCCTTGGTTTCCATTGGTGACCACCTTTTCGACACTATAGAACGAGGCTTCCGATGACCCTCCCCAAGATCGGCATCATCCTTTCCACCACCCGGCAGAACCGCTTTGCCGACATCCCGGCCCGCTGGATTCTCGACCTGATCCGCGAGCGCGGCGACCTCGCGCCGGAGGTGGTCGACCTGCGCGACTATCCCCTGCCCTTCTTCGAGGCCGCCACCTCCCCGGCCTATGCGCCGATCGATCACGACGTGGCCCGCCGCTGGGCGGCCAAGATCGCCGAGCTCGACGGCTACGTCTTCGTCACCGCCGAATACAACCGCTCGATCCCGGGCGTGCTCAAGAACGCGCTGGACCACGCCTATGCCGAGTTCAACCGCAAGCCGGCCGCCTATCTGGGCTATGGCGGGCTGGGCGCCGCCCGCGCCATCGAGCAATTGCGGCTGATGAGCGTGGAATTGCAGCTCGCCCCCACCCGCAATGCCGTCCATATCGGCATGGAGCCGTTCCTGGGCGTGCTGCAGCAGGGCAGGTCCCTGGCCGACTACGACCATCTCGCCACCGCCGCCAGGGCCACGCTGGACGAGCTGGCCTGGTGGACGAACACGCTGAAGGCGGGACGCGGCACCGCCGCCGAGGCCGCCTGAGGCGCCGCCGGGCTCGGGCTCAGTCCTTGGCCGCGCTCGGCGCCAGCGTCACCTTCAGCCCGTCCAGCGCCTCGCTGAGCAGGATCTGGCAGGACAGGCGCGAATTGGAGCGGACATCGCCGACCGTGTCGAGCATGTCCTCTTCCTCGTCGTTCGGCGCCCCCACGGCGTCGAGCCAGTCGGGATCGACATAGACATGGCAGGTGGCGCAGGAACAGGCGCCGCCGCACTCGGCCTTGATGTTGAGGCCCCAGTCGCGGATGACCTCCATCACGCGCCAGCCGTCGAGCCCTTCGAGCTCGTGCACTTCGCCTGCCTGGTCGGTGACGGTGATTTTCATCGGGCGCTCCTCAACAGCGGGGCGTGCTTAGCCCCCGGCGCGGCAATCGGCAAGTCCTGGCGCGCTGGAACTTTCGTCTGCCGTCGCCACCGGGGCTTCCCCCGGTGGCCGATGCGGAGGTGTGGATGGAACGGGCCGGCCTAGGCCACGCCCAGCTTCTTCTGCAGCTTGGTGGAGCTGGTGGTGTATTGGAACACCACGCGCTCCTCGGGCGAGATGATCTTCTTGGCGGCCTGGGCCATCAGGGCGGCCTCGTGGAAGCCGGACAGGATGAGCTTGAGCTTGCCCGGATACCAGTTGATGTCGCCGATGGCGAAGATGCCGGGCACCGAGGTCTCGAACTTCTCGGTATCGACCACGATGGTGTTGTCGTTGAGCGCGAGCCCCCAGTCGGCCACCGGGCCGAGCTTCATGGTGAGGCCGAAGAAGGGCAGCAGGCGCGTGGCGGGGATGGACAGGTCGCCGGCATCGGTGGTCAGGTGCACGTGGTTGATCTGCCCGTTCTCGCCGTCGAGCTTGGCGATCTGGCCGAGCTGGAAGTTGACCTTCCCCTCCGCCACCAGCTCCTTCATCTTGTTGACCGAGGCCGGGGCCGCCTTGAAGGCGTCGCGGCGGTGCACCAGGGTCAGCGTGCGCACGATGGGCTGCAGGTTCAGCGTCCAGTCCAGCGCCGAGTCGCCGCCGCCGACGATCACCACGTCCTGGCCGCGGAAATCCTCGATCCGGCGCACGGCGTAGAAGACCGACTTGTTCTCGTACTGCTCGATGCCCTCGACCGGCGGGCGCTTGGGCTGGAACGAGCCGCCGCCGGCCGCGATCACCACCACCTTGGCGAAGAAGGTCTCGTCGGCGTCGGTGGTCAGCTTGAACGAGCCGTCCTCCAGCTTCTCGATGGTGTTGACCATGCGCGAGAAATGGAACTCCGGCGCGAAGGGCGCGATCTGCGCCATCAGATTGTCGGTGAGCTGCTGGCCGGTCACCACCGGAAAGCCCGGAATGTCGTAGATCGGCTTTTCCGGATAGAGCTCGGCGCACTGCCCGCCGGGCCGGTCCAGGATGTCGATGAAGTGACATTTGACGTCGAGCAGCCCGAGCTCGAAGGCCGCGAACAGCCCGCAGGGGCCCGCGCCAATGACGACGACATCGGTGGTGATCTCAGTGCTCATTCGTTCATCCGTCTCGCCGCAGGGCCAAACCCTTGCCGGCGTCATTCCCGCGAAAGCGGGAACCTCTGTTTCAGCAAACGGGGGTTCCCGCTTTCGCGGGAACGGCCCTGTGGTTTATATGATAGACGCGCTCCACTTATCCTAGGAAACGCGCCGAAGGAAGGGGCGAGTGCCCACCGGCACCTCGGTGACGCCCACCGGCTGGTAGAAAATCGCCACTTCCGGCAGCCGGTTCTCGATCAGCGCCTGCCGGGTCGGCTCGTGGGTCACCACCAGCGCGTTGATGCCGCAGCGCCGCATCAGCGGAATCTGGTCCTGAAGAACGTCGCCTACGGCCCTGATTTCGCCCGCATATCCGTAGCGTTCGGCCAGCAGGCGCGCCGTGGAATAGCCCCGCCCGTCCGAGAAGGCGGGGAACTTCACCGCGACGGACGCGAACCGGCCGAGATCGTCGGCCACGTCCTCGATCTTCTCGCCCGGCGAGACCAGGAGACCGAGCGGATGCGGATTGGCGAGATAGTCCGAACGGTTGGCCAAAAATTCCGGCAGCGGCACATGGACGTAGCGCGCCTCGGACGGATCGGTGCCTTCGGTCCATTCCTTGAACGGATCGGCGATGAAGGCGCCGTCTTTCCAGAGCGTGTGGCGGGCGGCGGCGGTCATCGGCGAGGCAATGGCTCCGTTGAAGTCGAAATGGATGCCGCATTCCTTCTTGTTGAGGCCGCGCCACCGTCCGGCGCGCGAATCCTCGCCCTCGGCGACCACCGAGGTGCAGGGCGCGCAGCCGATTGACTTGTAGCCTTTGGCATAGAGCGGATGCTCGGGCAAGCCGTGCTTCTGGCGATAGGCGACGACGTCCGCATCCGAGAAATAGGCCAGCGGATTGACCTTGATGCGGTCGTCGCTGGTCAGCTCGAAATGCGGCAGCACGCCGCGCTCCCGGGTCTGGTAGCGCTTGCGGCCCGTCACCCAGCCGCCATACTGCTCGGTGATCGGCTCCAGCGGCTCGGTCTTGCGGATATGGCAGCAGGAATCGGGATCGGTCTCCCACAGGTCGCCCTTGGGGTCGAAGCGCCTGACGTCGTCCGGATTGGGGTGGATGGCGTGGACGTTGATGAGGCCCAGCGTCTTCTTCAGCGTCTCCACATAGGCCAGCGTCTCGGGGAAATGCTTGCCGGTCTCGAGGAAATAGACCGGCATGGACGGATCGACCTGCGCCACCATGTGCAGCAGCACCGCCGAATCCGCGCCGAAGGACGACACGATGGCGATGTCGCCCGGCAGCACCTCGGTGACGGCGTAGCGCAGCACCCCCACCGCGTCCATCTCGTCGAACATGCCGTTGAGCGCCAGTATGCCCAGCGCCCGCAGCTTGTCGTGCGCCACCGGCGCCGGGGCGAGCCTAGGCATGGCCATGGCAGACCTCCGNAAGCTCGAAGCCTCCCCTCTCCCCTTGTGGGAGAGGGNGGANCGCGCGNAGCGCGAGACGGGTGAGGGGTTTGCGGCTGAGGCTAGCCATTGCCATACAGCGCCTCCTTGAACGGCGCCTCGCCCAGCCGGCGATAGGTGGCGATGAAGGTCTCGTCCGCGCTCTGGCGGTTGGCGATATAGGTATCCACCAGCGTCTCGATGGCGCCCGGCACCTGCTCCGCCTCGAAACCGGGCCCGATGATCTTGCCCACCGAGGCGCTTTCCGTGGCGTCGCCCCCCAGCGTGATCTGGTAGAGCTCGCCGCCCTTCTTCTCGACGCCGAGAATGCCGATATGGCCGACATGGTGGTGGCCGCAGGCATTGATGCAGCCCGAGATCTTGATCTTGAGCTCGCCGATCTGCTTCTGCCGCTCCGGGACCGCGAATTTCTTCGAGATTTCCTGGGCGATCGGAATCGAGCGGGCATTGGCCAGGGCGCAGAAATCCAGCCCCGGGCAGCAGATCATGTCGGCGATGGTGCCGGTGTTGCCCTCGGCCAGCCCATGGGCCACCAGCGCGTCGTAGACCGCGCGCAGGTCCGCCACCGCCACATGCGGCAGCACCAGGTTCTGCTCGTGGGTGACGCGCAGTTCGTCGTAGGAATATTTCTCGGCGAGGTCCGCCACCGCGTCCATCTGCACGTCGGTGGCATCCCCCGGCGCCCCGCCCACCGGCTTCAGCGAGATGGTCACCGAGGCATGGCCCGGCACCCGGTGCGGATGCAGGTTGTTGTCGAGCCAGCGCCCATAGGCCGGATCGACGATCGACTGATAGGCCACGTCCACCCTGTCGCCCGCGCGGTCCGCGAAGTCCGGCGGCGCGAAATAGGCGCTGATGCGGTCGAGCTCTTCCTGCGGCAGGGTCAGCACGCCCCCCCGCACCTCGGCGAACTCGGCCTCCACCTGCCCCTTGATGCTCTCGAGGCCTTCCTCGTGCACCAGGATCTTGATGCGCGCCTTGTATTTGTTGTCCCGGCGCCCATAGCGGTTGTAGACCCGCATGATGCTTTCGAGATAGGCCAGCAGGTGCTCGTGCGGCACGAAGCTGTTGATCAGCTTGGCGATCATCGGCGTGCGCCCCAGGCCCCCGCCCACCCAGACTTCCCAGCCCACCTCGCCGGCGGCGTTGACGGCCGCCTGCAGGCCGATGTCGTGGAAGCGGATGGCGGCGCGGTCGTTGGGCGAGCCGGTGATGGCGATCTTGAACTTCCGCGGCAGGTAGGAGAATTCCGGATGCAGGCTCGACCACTGCCGGATGATCTCCGCCACCGGGCGCGGATCGATGATCTCGTCGGCCGCCGCGCCCGCGAACTGGTCGGTGGTCACGTTGCGGATGCAGTTGCCCGAGGTCTGGATGGCGTGCATCTCCACGCTCGCCAGCTCCTCCAGGATCACCGGGATGTCCTTGAGCTTGGGCCAGTTGAACTGGATGTTCTGCCGCGTGGTGAAATGGCCGTAGCCGCGGTCGTAGGTGCGCGCGATATGGGCGAGCTTGCGCAATTGCCGGCTCGACAGCGTGCCGTAGGGCACCGCGATGCGCAGCATGTAGGCGTGCAGTTGCAGGTAGAGCCCGTTCATCAGCCGCAGCGGCCGGAACTGGTCCTCGGTCAATTCCCCGGAGAGCCGGCGCCTGACCTGGTCGGCAAATTGCGCGGTGCGGCCCGCTACGAAAGCCGCGTCGAATTCGTCATATCGATACATGACCGTCTTCACCCAGATGCTGACGGTCATAGGCCTGACCGTTGAGCGTGAGGGGCGCGGTGGGGCCCGCCGCCCGGATGCGTTCGCGCAGGCGCCTGGGAACGATCTTCCCGTCCACCTGCTCGACCTCTTCGATTTCGAGGCTGAGGATGCGGCCCGTGCCCTTGGTGGCGACGATGGCCGCGTCGCGCTCGGCCTGCTCTTCCTTGGAGAACAGCCGCGCCGCCTGCAGGTCCTCGACCCAGGCGCCGTTGGCGTCCAGATAGACCGTTGCGCCGGAGGTCAGCTCGTTGCCGGTCAGGATTTCCATTGTCAGGCTACCTTGAAAGTTTCGGTGGCGGCCGCGGCCGCCTGCGACCAGTCGCCATGGGCGACGGCGCGTCCAACCAGGATGACGGCGGGCCCGTCCGCGAAGTCCGCCGCTCCCGCCGCCAGCCCGCCCAGCGTCGCGGCATAGGAGGTGCTGTCGGCCCGGCCGGCATTGACGACGATGCCCACCGGCAGGTCGGCGGCGGCGCCATGGGCGATCAGCCGCCCCGCCGTCTCGGCGGCGATGGCCTTGCCCATGTAGAGCGCCAGCGTGAGACCCGATTGCGACAAGGCCGCCCAATGGGCGAGATCGCCGTCGTCGGCGCCGTGCGCCGTGGCCATCACCAGGCCGCTCGCCACCCTGCGCAGCGTCACCGGCGTCGCCGTGTCGGCGGCCGCGGCCAGCGCCGCGCTCACGCCCGGCACGATCTCGTAGGCGATCCCGGCCTTGCGCAGGGCGGCGATTTCCTCGCCCGCCCGCCCGAACACCATCGGATCGCCGGATTTCAGCCGCGCGACCTTCCTGCCTTCGCGCGCCAAGCGCACCAGCAGCGTATTGATCTGCGCCTGCGAGAAGGAATGATGTCCCCGCGCCTTGCCGACGCAGATCTGCTCGGCGTCGCGGCGGCCCATCTCCACCACCGCGGCGGGCACGAGCTGGTCATGCACGATCACGTCGGCCTGTTGCAGCAGCCGCTGCGCCCGGAGGGTGAGCAGGTCTTCCGACCCCGGCCCCGCGCCGATCAGCCAGACCGCGCCCTGCCCCGCGCCGTTGGCGACATGGGCGGACAGCAGCCGCTCGGCCGCGTCCACGCCGTCGCCCCCGGCGGCGGCGCGTTCGATGGCCGGCGACGTCACGAGGTCCTCGTAATACCGCCGCCGGGCGGCCCCGTCGTGAATCAGGCTCTCGGCTTTCTGCCGCAACCGCCCGGCCAGGCTCGCGATTTTCCCCACCCCCGGCGCCAGCAGCGCCTCGATCTGCGCCCGCACCAGCCGCGCCAGCACCGGCGCGTCGCCCTCGGTGGAGATGGCCACGGTCAGCGGTGCCCGCTCGACGATGGACGGGGTGTAGAAATCGCATTCGGCCGGCACGTCGACCACGTTGAGCGGAATGCCCAGCCGCCGCGCCTCGGCCTTGGCCAGCTCGGCATCCGGCCCCGTCTCGGCCACGAACACCAGCGCCGCCCCGACCAGGTCTTCCGCGCGGAGCGCGCGCTCGTGCGTCACCGCGCCGAAGGCGGCGAAATCGGCTTCGATATGGCGGGAGTAAATCTCTACAGAACCAGTCGTCTTACTAACCAGCCGGACCTTGTTCAGGGCTTCGTCGCTGCCGCCGACGATGATGATGCGCTTGCCCTTGACCTTGAAGCTCAACGGAAATGTGTTGAGTTGTCCCATCTTTGTCCTGTCCGAGAGATGGCGGAAAATAATCCGATCCGGCCTTGCGCAACAAGGCCTTGAAATTCAATAGCTTTTATATTTCCCTGCAGCCGCCCTGCTTGGAAAGCCAGGCGCCGTATGCCCCCGGCGCCGCCAAATGAATCCGGCGCGGTCCCGCGTGAGGAAATTTTTGCTCATGCCCCTCCGCCGGGCGCCGCCCGGCTTCCGCCGCAAAGCCCTCGTTTCCGCCGGAATCCGGCCCGCTCCGGCACGCCGTTTGCCTCACCCCTGCCGCGTCGGCACGTGCACCACCAGCCCGTCCAGCTCCGCGCGCACCTTGATCTGGCAGGACAGGCGGCTGTTCTCGCGCACGTCGAAGGCGAAATCCAGCATGTCCTCCTCCATCATCGAAGGACCGCCCACGGCCTCGCGCCATTCCTCGTCCACATAGACGTGGCAGGTGGCGCAGGTGCAGGCGCCGCCGCATTCAGCGACGATGCCGGGCACCGCGTTCATGATGGCGGTCTCCATCACGGTCGAGCCGTTCTCCCCCTCGGTCTCGATGCGTTCGCCGTCCGGAGTGACATAGGTAATCTTGGTCATGACGATGGGGGCCTGTTGTGCGGTGGGGTCAAAGGCCCAGAAGGCCTTCGAGATGGTGCTTCTCGATCCCGAACATAGCCTTGACCGCCGCGATCCGGTCAAGCGCCGCCTGGCGGGAACCAGCCTTGCCCTTCTGCGCGACGATCAGGTTGTTCTTGGGCGTGTGGGCGTCGGAAACGAACTCGAACACCCGCGTGCGGTAGCCGCTGGCCTCCAGCAGCAGCGCGCGCAGCCCGTCGGTCACCATTTCCGCCTGCTTTTCCATGAAGGTGCCGTGCCGCAGCAGGAAATCCAGCCGCGCATCGGCGCTGCCTGCCTCCATCTGCCGGCGCACCTGCCTGTGGCAGCAGGGGGCCACCGCGATCAGCTCCGCCCCGGCCGCGATGCCCCGGTAGATGGCGTCGTCCGTCGCCGTGTCGCAGGCATGCAGGGCAATGACCGCGTCGGCGCCCTCGGCGTCGTAATCGAGGATCGAGCCGGCCACGAACCGCAGCCCCGAGAAGCCCGAGGCCTTCGCCGTCGCATTGCCGTCCGCCACCAGCCCGTCCCGCAGCTCCACCCCGACGATCTCGGCGGGCCGTCCCGCGACGTTGGCGAGATAGTCGTAGAGCGCGAAATCGAGATAGCCCTTGCCCGCCCCCATGTCGACGATGCGGGGCGTCTCCGCCCGGATCGCCTGAATCAGCGGTGCGAAGATTTCCACCATCCTGTTGATTTGCCTGAACTTGTCCTGCGCGTCGCTGCGCACGGCGCCGTCCTTGCCGGTGATCCCCAGGGCGTGCAGCCAGGGCCGGCCCGTCTCGGTCAGCGGCCGGTTCTTGGCCCGGTCGTGGCTGGCCGTCGCCGCCTCCCGCCCGGATACCGCGGTCCGCTTCAGCCGCTGCCTGTCGCCCTGCCGCTCGAATTGCAGGTCGAACCCGGTCGTCTCCAGCCGGGCGCTGCGCCACTCGGCGGCCATGCCCCGCTCCAGAAAGGCCACGGCTTCGCCGAGCGTCAGGTTCTTGGTGATGTCGCGGGTCTGGTAGCGAAAGACGACGCTCAGCCGCTCGCCGGCCTTCAGCGCCACCTTGCGCGCCTCCAGCGATTTCAGCTCCGCCTCCGGCCCGTGATAGCCGCCGCATTTGAGCCTGACCAACGTGCCGTCGGCAAAGGCGGCGCGCAGCGCGGCGGTGAACTCGGCGATGCGGCCGGGCGCGCTCAATGCCGTTCCTTGGTGGCCAGGAACCGGATCTTCGGCCAGTCCTGCTTGGCCCGGTCCGCCCACCAGGCGTTCTGCGCCAGGAACACCGGCGCCTCGGTGCGGTCCTCGGCCATGTTGATCTTCTGGGCGGCGATGAAGCGCTTGAGCTCGTCCGGATCGTCGCATTCCACCCAGCGCGCCACCTCGAAGCCCATGGGCTCGAAGGCGATGGGCACGCCGTATTCCTTGGCGACGCGCGCCGACAGCACCTCGAGCTGCAGCTGGCCCACCACGCCCACGATCCAGTCCGCGCCCACCATGCGGCGGAACACCTGCGTCACGCCCTCCTCCGCCAGGTCCGAAAGCGCCTTGGACATCTGCTTGGTCTTCATCGCGTCGGTCAGCCGCACGCGGCGGATGATCTCCGGCGCGAAATTGGGAATGCCGGTCACGTTGACGGCCGCCCCCTCGGTCAGCGTGTCGCCCACCGACAGCGTGCCGTGATTGGGGATGCCCACGATGTCGCCGGCCACCGCCTCCTCGGCCAGTTCGCGGTTGTTGCCGAAGAAGAACATGGGGTTGGACACCGCCATGTCCTTGCCCGAGCGCACGTTCCTCAGGCGCATGCCGCGCGTGAAGGTGCCCGAGCACAGGCGCACGAAGGCGATGCGGTCGCGGTGGTTGGCGTCCATGTTGGCCTGCACCTTGAACACGAAGCCGCTCACCTTCCTGTCGGCGGGGTCGATGGGCGCCGGAACGGCCGGCTGCGGCCGCGGCTCCGGGCCCCAGTCGCCCAGCGTGCGCAGCAGCTCGGCCACGCTCACCCCCTTGAGCGCCGAGCCGAACAGCACCGGGCTCAGATGCCCGGCATGGAAGGTGTCGAGATCGAAGCCGGGCAGCATGGCGCGCGCCAGCTCCAGCGTCTCCAGCGCCGCCATGAACACCGGATCGTCCACCAGGCTCTCGACCTCCAGCAGGTCCTCGAGCGCGTCGAACTCGGCGATGGCCTTGCCCTGCGGGTTGAGCACGCGCTTCTCGACGAGGTCGATATAGCCGTGGAAGTCCACCCCCTGCCCGATCGGCCACAGCACCGGCGTCAGGTCGAGCGCCAGCTTGTCCTGGATTTCGTCGATCAGCTCCAGCGGGCTCCGGCCCTCGCGGTCGATCTTGTTGATGAAGGTGATGATGGGGATGTCGCGCAGGCGGCAGACCTCGAACAGCTTCAGCGTCTGGCTCTCTATGCCCTTGGCCGCGTCGATCACCATGATGGCCGCGTCCACCGCGGTCAGCGTGCGGTAGGTGTCCTCGGAGAAGTCGGAGTGGCCCGGCGTGTCGAGCAGGTTGAGCGTCAGCCCGTCATAGTCGAAGGTCATCACCGAGGAGGTGATGGAGATGCCGCGCTGCTGCTCCATCTCCATCCAGTCCGAGCGGGTCGAGCGCTGCCCGGCCTTGCCGCGCACCGCGCCGGCCTGCTGGATGGCCCCGGCGGCCGCCAGCAGGCGCTCGGTCAGCGTGGTCTTGCCGGCGTCCGGGTGCGAGATGATCGCGAAGGTGCGGCGCAGGCGGAACGGTTCGGCGGTGGGCCGGGGGGAAACCTCGGCTGCGGTGGACATGGACATGGAAACTGCTGGATGCTGTGTGGCCGGCGCGGGCGGCGCGGCGGAACCGGACTTCATATGGGGCGCTCTATAGGCGCAGACAACCGCGCGGTCAAACCGCGCCGGCCAGGAGGAGGTCACGACATGGCGACCGATCGACAGCGTCAGGCCCTGCGCCGCGGCCTCGTGCGGCTCGTGGCGGGCATGGCCGTGGTGCTCGCCCTCCTGTTCGTTCCCGCCGGCAGCTGGGCCTGGCCGCCCGGCTGGCTGTGCCTCGCCGCCCTCGCCCTGGGCCTCGGCGCCGGCCTCCTCGTCCTGTGGCGCGCCAACCCCGACATCTTCGTGGCGCGGGACCGCATCCAGCCCGGCACCAAGGGCTGGGACTATGTCTTCCTCGCCCTCGTCTTCGGCGGCTTCATCGCCGTGCCGGTCGTCGCCGGCCTCGATTTCCGCTTCGGCTGGACCCGGGCGCCGGGCTGGCTGGTGGCGGCGGGCTATGTCCTCTTCGCGGCCGGCTTCGTCGGCCAGGTCTGGCCGCAGGCGGTCAACCGCCATTTCGAGCCCGGCGTGCGCATCCAGTCCGACCGCCGCCACCGGGTGGTCGATACCGGGCCCTATGCCCTTGTCCGCCATCCCGGCTATGTCGGCGGCTCGCTGTTCGCGGTCGGCCTGGCGCTGGCCCTCGGGTCCCTCGCCGCCCTGCTTCCCGCCGCCGCCGTGGTCGCCGCGCTGCTCCTGCGCACCGTGGTCGAGGACCAGACCTTGCAGCGCGAGCTGCCCGGCTATGCCGAATACGCGCTGCGCGTCCGCTTCCGCTGGCTTCCGGGCGTGTGGTAGGCCCGGCTCAGGCCGTCTCCCCCGCGACCATCGTGGCGATGAAGGCGCGGACCTCTTCCACCGCCACGCCCAGATCCTCGATCCGCTCCGGGCTGATCGGGCGGGCATCGCGCAATTCGGCCTCCAGCGCCTGCGCCTGGTCGGCCACCACCCACGCCCCGACCCCGGCCGCCGCCCCCTTGATCGAGTGCAGGTTGAGCGCCATCTCGTCGAAGCTGGTGGCGAGGCGCAGCCGGCTGAAATAGGTCGCCAGCGTCGTGTCGAACAGGCGCAGGATTTCGAGCTCCAGATTCTCGTCGCCCAGGCACTGCTTGGCCAGGTGCACCAGGTCGATGGGCCGCACGGGCCGCGCCTGGGGCATGGGGATGAGCTTTTCGACCGCTGAGCGCTGCGCCATTGCCGGCTACTCCTGACTGGGCGGAATACGCCGCCCTTCGGGCGATTTCCGCTCCAGCCAGCCTAGAATGGGGGCGTGAACAGGGGATTAAGCCACATCTTTGCCTTTGTTTGCCCTTCCTGTGGCCTCCGTTTCCCACCCAAAAATTAACCTTTGGGTAAGAAACCGTTCGGTTTGCATAAAATTGAATGTATGAATGGGCGTGAACCAGCGCGCGGCGGCGAGGGTTCGGGGGGACGATGCGGGGCATTTGCATCGAATTGTTCCGATTGAACGACAGGCCCGGAAAGGGGTCGTGTGTCATCCCAGCTCCCGAAGTCCGCCTTGTCGCCGCAGTGCCGACGCGAGAGTTGTAAAGAGTATGGCGAAGAATCCGACCCCCCAGAACGATCCAGCCGCGTTGGCCTTTTCCGCCGTGGAAGACGCCCTCAAGGAATCCGTTTTCAATCTGGACGCCGACAATCCGCCCCCCGCGGAGAAGAAGCCCGCCGACACCGCCCGCTCGGAGCGCCTGCGCGCCGCCGACAAGATCGCCCAGCAGGCCGGCGCCGTCGCCAATGACGACCGCGTCTCCACCTCGCGCCTGCTCTATGGCCTGCAAAGCCGCTCCTCGGCCACGCCCACCTGGCTGGCGCTGATCCTCTCGGTGGTCTGGCTGGCCGCCTCGGGCACGGTCGCCTGGCTGCGCTTCGGCCCGCAAATGGCCGATTTCGGCGCCTTCGTCGGCTCCATCGAGTTCATCGCCGTGCTGGCCATCATGGTGCTGCCGGTGCTCGGCTTCTTCGCCGTGGCCACCCTGTTCCGCCGCGCCGCCGATCTCAGGAACGCCGCCTCCTCCATCACCCAGGCCGCCATCCGCCTGGCCGAGCCGGAGGTCACCGCCGCCGACAAGGTCGCCTCGGTGGGCCAGGCCGTGCGCCGCGAGGTCAACGCCCTGGGCGACGGCCTCGAACGCGCCCTGTCGCGCGCCGGCGAGCTCGAGGTGATGATCCACAACGAGGTCACCGCGCTCGAACGCACCTATTCGGACAATGAATCGCGCATGCGCGCGCTGATCGCCGAGCTCGCCAGCCAGCGCGAGAGCGTGCTGACCAACACCGAGCGCGTCCGCGAGGCCATCACCGAGAGCCATACCGGCCTCGTCTTCGACCTCGACATGATCAGCCAGCGCATCGCCGGCACCATCGTGGAGAGCGGCGGCAACCTCACCCGGGCGCTGGAAACCGCCGGCAACACGCTGACCAACAGCTTCGGCGAGCGCACCGAGGCCTTCGTGCAGCTGGTGGACAACCGCACCACCGATTTCCTCTCGGCCCTCGACGACAGCGCCGGGCGCCTGTCGCTCACCTTCGAGGACCATTCGGCCTCGATGGCGAGGAACTTCGAGAACCGCACGCTGGAGCTCGCCTCCACCATCGACAGCCGCATGGAGGCGTTGACCGAGGCGCTCGACAGCCGCGCCGCCACCATCAGCGGCGCCCTGGAGACGCACACCACCGCCCTGTCCGGCGCCATCGAGGACCGCACCGCGGCCCTGTCCAACCTGCTCACCGAGGGCGGCACCGCCCTGCTCGAACAGCTGCGCAGCCGCGGCGAGGAAGTGGGCGGCGCGCTCGACGCCATCGGCGCCCGCATCAGCAGCGACATCTCCAGCCGCTCCAGCGAGGCCGAGCTGCTGCTGGCCACGCTCACCCGCCAGCTCGACGAATCCGTGTCCATCCAGCTCAACGCCATGGACAGCCGCCTGCAATCGGCGATCATCGAGATCAACGGCGCGCTGGACGACACCTCCGAGCGCGCCCGCCTGATGCTGGCCACCGCCGGCCAGGATTCGCTCGGCCAGTTCGACAGCCGCCTCAGCGAGATTGCCAGCCTGCTGGACGAGAAGCTGCACGCCCTCGATGGCGTCATCGGCGACAAGGGCGACCAGCTCGTCGCCCGCCTGGATGCCCAGGGCACCAGCTTCGCCGCCCGCGCCAATGTGCTGGAAATGGCGCTCAACGAGGAATCCGGCCGCTTCAACGACATCGTCGCCGAGCGCACCCGCGAGATGACCGAGGTGCTGGGTGCCCGCACCAAGGCGGTCACCGAGACCCTGTCCAACCGCACCCGCGAGATTTCCGACGCGCTGGAAGGCCATGCCGGCGTGCTGGCCGAGACCCTGGACAGCCGCAGCGGCGCGCTGGACGAGATCCTCTCCTCCCGCACCGGCGAGCTCAGCGAGGCCATCCGCCTGCGGTCCCAGGAGCTGGGCGAGACCATCGCTTCCGGCACGCAGACCTTCGACCGCGCCCTGTCCGGCCGCACCCAGCAGCTTTCCGAGACCCTGTCCGAGAAGACCCGGACCCTGTCGGACACGCTCTCGGAACGCACCGGCGCCCTTTCGCTCGAGATCGAGAGCCGCACCGAATCGCTCGCCGGCCAGCTCGAGGAGCGCACCGGCACGCTGGTGTCCCGGCTGGCCGAGACCAGCGACACCCTCGTGTCGCGTCTGGACGAGCGCACCGGCACCCTGGCCTCGGCGATCGACCAGCGCGCCGACAACCTGATCGGCACGCTCGACACCCGCGCCGCCGACATCACCGGCGCGCTCGACGGCCGCACCCAGGAGCTGGCCACCGCCATCGCCACCCGCACCCAGCAGCTTTCCGAGGCGCTGGGCAAGCGCACCCAGGCGCTGTCGGACACGCTGGCGACCCACACCACCTCCATCGGCGAGACCATCGGCCTGCATACGGCCGAGCTGGGCCACACCATCGACCAGCACGGCGCCGCCGCCCGCGACAGCATCGAGACCTCGCTGCGCAACGTCACCGACACCATGTCCACCCGGCTCGACGAGATGTCCACCGTGGTGGCCGGCAAGGTGGCCCTGGTCAACGACAGCCTCGGCAAGGGCCTCGACGACGCCATCGCCCGCATCTCCGACGCCGAGAACAGCGTCACCGCGCGCATCGAGGCGGCCAGCACCAATGTGGGCGAGAGCGCCCGCCAGGCCGCCGACCTCATCGAGTCCGGCGTCAATTCCGCCCGCAAGGCCATTGCCGACATGGTCGATCAGCGCCTGGGCACCCTGCCCGAGGCCATCACCGCCCGCGCCGACATCACCGCCGACCGCCTGGCGGCGCTCAACGCCTCCATCAACACCTCGATCACCCAGTCCATGGCCGATCTCGAAGCCGGCGCCGACCGCATCGAGGAGACCATCGCCACCCGCATCACCGCGGCCACCCATGCCATCGCCGAGGACGTCGCCGCCACGGCCAACCGCATGGACACCGCCGTCCGCGGCGCCCTCGACCTCATCCGCGCCGCCGCCACCGACATCGACCAGATCGTCACCGTCAAGGCGGTGGACGCGGTGGACACCATCGAGACGCGCCTGCGCGAGGTCAACCGCTCGGTCGAGGAGCACACCGACAGCTTCGCCGCCCTGGTGAGCGAGAAGTCCCAGCAGCTCCAGTCCGCCCTGCTCAGCCACGGCAACCTGCTGCGCGACGCCCTGGCCGAGAACGCCAGGGAGGCCGAGGAGATCATGTCGGTCTCCACCGGCCGCATCCTGTCGGACGTCACCAACGCCCTCAACAAGCTCAACGATTCCAACCTGCTGCTGCAGCGGGTGCTGGATGCCTCCACCGCCAATCTGGCGAGCCTCGAGACCAGCGTCGCCCAGCAGACCGCGAGCTATTCCAACACCATGCGCGAAGCCATGGGCCAGACCGAGCAGGCCGGCGCCATGGTCACCCAGCATGTGGGCGCCCTCCAGCAGACCATCCGCGCCATGGTGGACGAGTTCGCCGGCATTCTCGGCCGGCTCGACGCCGAGGCGGCCAGCATGGCCGCGGCCAGCCAGACGCTCGAGGCCACCAGCAGCACCGCGCTCGAGACCCTGGAGAACCGCCGCGGCGCCATGGATGCGCTGGCGCAGAGCTTCGCCGCCCGCGCCGACGACATCGACGGCCGCATGCGCATGTTCGCCCAGTCCATCGCCGATACGGTCAACGACACCGAGCGCCGCCTGATCGGCGCCCGCCGCGCCATGGACGAGGCCCTCCAGGCCACCACCCATTCGGTCACCGATGCGCTGGACCAGACCACCAGCACCATCACCCAGGCGATCGAGGCCAATACCAGCAGCGTCAACGACGCGCTCTACGCCACCAGCGAGCGCTTCACCAGCGCGCTCCACGCCAATGCCAGCCAGGTGGACAACGCCGTCCAGCGCGCCGCCGACGCCGCCGCGGCCGCGCTCAGCCAGACCTCGGCCTCGGTGCGCTCGGCCCTGGCCGAGCAGGCCAGCCAGGTCAACGCCGCCCTGGAGGAGAATGCCGGCCGCGTCAGCGATACCCTCGCGGCCACCGCCGGCAGCGTCACCGACGTGCTGACCTCCACCACCAGCACGCTGGCCGACACCATCGCCGATTCCACCAGCTCGGTGCGCAACGCCATCTCGGCCAATACCAGCCAGCTCCGCCGCGCCCTGGACGAGACCACGGGCGAGGTCACCGGCCGGCTGGGCGAGTTCCACCAGACCGCCGACGCCGAGGGCCGCCGCACCAGCCAGGCCCTGCAGGAGGCCCAGCAGCAGCTCGCCCTCGAGATGCAGCAGGCCATCGAGGAGGCCACGCGCCGCTTCGCCGAGACCGCCCGGGCCATGCGCGAGACCGCCCGCGAGGTCGGCAGCGAGCTGGAAGCCACCCGGGCCGAGCTGGCGCGCGGCGTCAACGAGCTGCCCGAAGAGACCCGCGCCAGCGCCGCCGCCATGCGCCGCGTCGTGGCCGAGCAGATCGAGGCCCTGAGCGAGCTCAACGCCATCGTGCGCGCCCAGCCCGCCAGCCATGACCTGATCGACCGCCGCCCGCCGCAGCGTCCCGCGCCGCGCCAGCCGGAGCCGGCTGCCTATCAGCCGCCCCCGCGCCAGCCCGAGCCCCCGGCCGAGGCCTATCAGCCCGAGCCGGCGCGCCA
>Ga0065721_10050931_pt1 | contig 17030 bp, 19 predicted proteins | sample Mesricmetagenome_FD_59108 | JGI IMG/M metagenome (GOLD analysis project Ga0065721, IMG submission 59108) | Mesophilic microbial community from rice straw/compost enrichment Sample: eDNA_1 v2 (version 2) | ecosystem: Engineered > Solid waste > Grass > Composting > Bioreactor | place: USA: Davis... | reverse complement strand
CAATACGACGTCCTTCCCCTTCAGGTCAGACAGGCACAGGAGGCCGGCGATGCTGCGTAGGAAGCCGAACTTTGCAGGTGCGCTGCCTGCAATCCCCCTTGCGTTTACCCTTTGCGGGCCAGCCCTGGCAAGCACCGGCGGAGGCCTTCCATGGGAGGCACCGCTACAGCAGATCCAGGAATCCATCACCGGTCCAGTTGCGGGCGCCATCGCGCTGGCGGCGGTAGCTATTGCCGGCGGCATGCTGATCTTCGGCGGCGAGCTCAACGATTTCGCACGACGGCTCATGTATATCGTCCTCGTCGCCGGCATCCTTCTGGGAGCCACGAGCATTGTCGGCCTCTTCGGCGCGACTGGAGCGTCGATCGGGCCCGTGGACCCAACGACGTCATCCGACTGGCGGGCGAGGCAAGGGGAGGGAGCTCGTGGCTGAGGTCATGCAGGGGCTGCAGCGCCACCGGATCCAGCGGGCTCTTTCGCGCCCAAACCTGTTGCTCGGCGCTGATCGGGAGCTGGTTCTCCTTACGGGTCTTGTCGCGACGATCCTGATCTTCGTGGTGCTCACCATCTATTCGGCGCTCTTCGGGATCGCCGTCTGGCTCTCGATCGTCGGGACCCTTCGCATGATGGCGAAATCCGACCCCTTGATGCGCCAAGTCTATCTCCGGCACATCTTCTACAGATCATACTACAAGGCCACGTCCTCACCGTGGCGCCGGGATTGAGGACGGCATGGTCGCTCTCAAGAAGTTCCGCAACGCTGGACCCTCCTTCGCAGACCTCGTCCCCTATGCCGGCCTCGTCGATAACGGCGTGCTGTTGCTGAAGGACGGAAGCCTGATGGCCGGCTGGTATTTTGCCGGACCGGACTGTGAAAGCGCCACGGAGACAGAGCGCAACGATCTCTCGCGCCAGATCAACGCCATCCTGTCGCGGCTCGGAACCGGCTGGATGCTGCAGGTCGAGGCAGTACGCATCCGCACCCTCGACTATCCCTCAACTGAACGCTGCCATTTCCCCGATCCGGTAACCCGAGCGATCGATGAGGAGCGACGCTTCTTCTTTTCGCGCGAACGGCACCATTTCGAGAGCCGGCATGCACTGATCCTCACCTATCGCCCGCCGGAAGCCAGGAAGTCCGCTTTGCGCAAATACGTCTATTCCGACGAAGGAAGCCGCAAGAAGACCTATGCCGACACGGTTCTGCTCGTCTTCCAGAAAGCTGTCCGCGAAATCGAGCAATATCTGGCGAACACGATGTCGATCCGGCGCATGGAGACAAAGGAAGTGTTCGAGAGGGGAGGGGAGCGTGTGGCTCGCTATGACGAACTGCTTCAGTTCGTGCGCTTCTGCATCTCCGGCGAGAACCATCCTATACGGCTTCCCGATACGCCCATGTATCTTGACTGGCTGGTGACGGCCGAACTCGAGCATGGACTGACACCACGGGTCGAAAACCGTTTCATCGGCGTCGTTGCCATCGACGGACTGCCGGCAGAGAGCTGGCCGGGGATCCTGAACAGTCTGGACGTGATGCCTTTCAGCTATCGCTGGTCGTCCCGCTTCATCTTTCTGGATGCGGAAGAGGCTCGTCAAAGGCTGGAGCGGACGCGCAAGAAATGGCAGCAGAAGGTCCGGCCATTCTTCGACCAGTTGTTCCAGACGCAGAGCCGCTCTGTCGACCAGGACGCGATGACCATGGTAGCCGAGACCGAGGACGCGATCGCGCAGGCTTCGTCGCAGCTCGTGGCCTACGGATATTACACACCGGTGATCATCCTCTTCGATGATGATCACGACGCACTCCTGGAACAGGCAGAAGCGATCCGCCGCCTGATCCAGGCTGAAGGCTTTGGGGCAAGAATCGAGACCCTCAACGCCACGGACGCCTATCTCGGCAGCTTGCCGGGCAACTGGTACTGCAATGTCCGCGAACCGCTGATCCACACTGCAAATCTTGCCGATCTCATACCCCTCAATTCCGTCTGGTCGGGAAATGGGTTCGCGCCATGCCCCTTCTACCCGGCCGGCTCTCCACCGCTGATGCAGGTTGCCAGCGGATCGACACCCTTCAGGTTGAACCTTCACGTCGATGATGTCGGGCACTGCCTGGTGTTCGGGCCAACCGGCTCTGGAAAATCGACGCTTCTTGCGCTCATCGCCGCACAGTTCCGACGTTACCCGGACGCACAGATATTTGCCTTCGATAAGGGACGATCGCTCCTGCCGCTGACGCTTGCGGTCGGTGGAGATCACTACGAGATCGGGGGGGAGGGCGAAATGCCTCGCCCGGCACTCGCTTTCTGCCCGCTATCGGATATCGACGGCGAGGCTGACCGGGCATGGGCGGCCGAGTGGATCGAGATGCTGGTCGCGCTGCAGGGCGTTACCGTCACGCCCGATCATCGCAACGCAATTTCGCGTCAGATAGCGCTCATGGCAAGCACAGCCGGTCGGTCACTGTCCGATTTCGTGAGCGGTGTTCAGATGCGTGCGATCAAGGACGCTTTGCATCCCTATACCGTGGACGGGCCCATGGGCTATCTCCTCGATGCAGAGGAGGATGGACTGAGGCTTGGCAGTTTCCAGACCTTCGAGCTCGACCACCTCATGAACATGGGCGAGCGTAATGTCGTGCCGGTCCTCACTTATCTCTTCCGGCGGATCGAAAAGCGTCTTGACGGCTCGCCGAGCCTGATCGTGCTCGACGAGGCCTGGTTGATGCTCGCTCACCCGGTGTTCCGGACCAAGATCCGGGAGTGGCTCAAGGTTCTACGCAAGGCAAACTGTGCCGTGTTGCTGGCTACCCAGTCGATTTCCGACGCCGAGCGCTCGGGCATTATCGACGTCCTGAAGGAATCTTGCCCAACGAAGATCTGCCTCCCCAACGGCGCTGCCCGCGAGCCTGGAACGCGTGAGTTCTATGAACGGATCGGCTTCAATGATCGACAGATCGAGATCGTTTCAAGCGCTGTCCCCAAGCGGGACTATTATATCGCGACGCTTGAAGGCCGACGCCTCTTCGACTTGGCGCTTGGTCCGGTTGCCCTCAGCTTCGTCGGCGTGTCGGACCGGGAGAACCTGAAGCGCATCCGCTCACTCTACTGCAAACATGGTCCGGACTGGCCCGTGCACTGGCTTCATATGCGGGGGATTCACGATGCTATATCACTGCTCAACCTCAAACAGGCTGCTGACGGCAATGGCCGCAGTCACTTTCCTGACCGCGCCGACAGGACCGGGATGGGCGGGCACGGCGACGGGTGCGGCGACGGAGTGGACGCAGTTGCTCAACAATGGTGAACTGGTTGCCCTGGTCGGCAAATCCGGTCAGCAGATCCAGAACCAGCTCACCCAGATCAGCCAGCTCGCGCAACAGATCGAGACGCAGCTGAACATCTATCAGTACATGCTCCAGAACACCGCGACCCTTCCCACGTATATGTGGGGACAGGTGGAGCGCGATCTCGATCATCTCCGCGGTATCGTTCAGCAGGGGCACAGCATCGCCTTCTCCCTGGGCAATATCGACGACCTGCTGCAGCAGCGGTTTGCGAGCTACTCCACCCTCAAGACGGATCTTTCCGGCAAGGATACCTTTTCTTCAACCTACCAGACCTGGTCAGACACCAACCGCGACACCATCGCCGCAGCGCTGAGGGCTGCAGGACTTACGGCCCAGCAGTTCGACAGCGAGGAAGCGACACTTTCCTCCTTGCGTTTCATGTCGGAAACAGCCGATGGCCAGATGAAGGCGTTGCAGGTCGGTCACCAGATCGCGGCACAGCAGGTAGCGCAAATGCAGAAGCTCCGCGGCCTTTTCTCGCAGCAGATGACGATGATGGGAACCTGGCTTCAGAGCGAGCAGACCGAGAAGGATCTGGCTCAGGCGCGGCGGGAGAGGTTCTTCGCTACGTCCCGAGACTACCCAACTTCGGGCGGCCAGAAGATGGCAGTGGAATGGTGAAGACATGTTCCTGAGACACCGACTTCTTGGCCGTCTACTCGCTATCTCCGCCATTACCTCGCTTGCTCTCGCTGCACGATCCAGCTGGGCCCAGGATGGCTCCGTCCTGACATCGCTTCAAAACCAGCTTGCGACCTCCGCCAAAGGTTGGGAAGCCGCGGTCATGGAGGCAGCCAAGTCGCTGTTCTGGATCCTTGCGACCATCGAGATCGGGATTGCTGCGGTATGGCTCGCTCTTCAGGCGGCAGCCCTTGACAGCTGGTTCGCCGAGCTTGTGCGGCGTGTCATGTTCATTGGTTTCTTCGCCTTCGTTCTTTCGCACGGACCCGAATTCGCAAAGGCGATCGTCGATAGCCTCTTTCAGATTGGTGCCGGTGGCGGTGCCGCCTCACCGGCCGACGTCTTCAATGCCGGCCTCAGCGTTGCGACGAAAATGTCCGAGAAGATCGAGTTCGGCTTGTTCGAAGACAATGCGCTGGCGATCTCGGCTGCTTTCGCCATGGTGATCGTCGTCGTTTCCTTCTCGCTTGTGGCGGCAATCTTCGTCTCCGTCATGGTCGAGATGTATCTCGGCCTGCTGGCGGGGATGATCATGCTTGGCCTTGGTGGATCGTCCTATACCAAGGACTTCGCAGCCCGCTACCTGGTCTATGCCTTCTCGGTCGGCATGAAGCTCATGGCTCTGGTCATGATCTCCCGCATCGGCTCGGAAGTGCTCATCGGTCTGGCCGATGAGCCACAAGTCGGCGAAGAGTTCCAGACTGCCCTGGCCATTGCCGGCATTGCCGTCGTGGTTTTCATGATTGCCGTCTACGTGCCAAACATTCTCCAGGGCGTCGTCCAAGGAGCCTCGGTGAGCACAGGCATGGAAACGATCCGGCACGGTGGCCAGGTAGCCTCCTTCGCCGCAGGTGCAGGCTTCCTTGCCGCCGGCGGGGCCGGCGCCGGGCTTGCGGCAGGCCGGGCCGAACGGGGCGCTGGCTCGACCCTTGCAGGTGCGGCTTTGCGTGGTATCGGTTCCGGATTGGCCTCGGCGGGCAGGGCCGCCGGCAGTGCCGCGAAGGATAAGGCTATCGGGTCGCCGGGTGCCTATGCGGGATCAATGCTGGGGCTGGCCAACGCCAAGCTCGATGAGGCCCGCGGCAAGCATGGTCGCCGACCACCCGCCCCCGAACGTAACGAGCGACAGAAATAGCCGAGGTGATTGAGCCATGGCCACGAAACGTGCCCCTGAAAACCCTTATCTTGCCGCGCGCCAGGAATGGACCGAACGCTATGGATCTTATGTGAGAGCGGCCGCAGCATGGCGGATTGTCGGCATTCTGGCCTTGGCCATGGCAGTGATCGGCTTTGGATATGCGATGTACCTCAGCCTGCAGGTTAGGCTGGTGCCCTATATCGTCGAGGTCGACAAGCTTGGCACTGCCGTCGCCGCCGGTTATCCCGAGCAGATCGATTATGCCGACGAGCGGGTCGTTCGCGCCACCCTAGGAAGCTTCATCACCAGCTTCCGTTCGGTCACGCCCGACGCCGTGGTGCAGAAGCAGCACATTGACAGGACCTATGCCTTTCTTCGTGCCGCCGATCCTTCGACGGAGAAGATCAATGCCTGGTTTCGGGGCAATTCGCCCTTCGAAAAAGCCAGGATCGCAACGGTTGCTATTGAAGTCAGCAATATCGTCTCGCTGTCGAAGCAGACCTACCAGATCGACTGGACCGAGTACGAACGCGACCGCAAGGGCAAGCAGATCGGGACTCGCAGGTTTCGCGCGATTGCAACGGTGGCTCTGACCACACCGCAAGACGAGGCGACGATCCGGCTCAATCCGATCGGACTTTACGTTCGAGATTTCGACTGGACGGCACAGCTATAGGGAGGCCATGATGGGCAGAACAGGAGTGACGACAGGCGGTTGCATGATCGTCCTTGCGCTTGCGATCGGTGCAAACGCACAGGACATGACGGCCAATGAGCTAAAGGGGACTGCACTATCCGGGCAGTGGCGAACCAAGCCGGGCGTGATGACGACGGGACCGGACGGCAAGGTGGTGTTCCTGTTCGGAGCAACGCAGCCGTCGGTCGTCTGTGCGCCCCTTCAGGTCTGCGATATTGAGCTGGAGCCGGGGGAAGAGGTCCGCGACGTTCTGGTCGGCGACAGCGTCCGCTGGAGGGTGGAAGCTGCGACATCCGGCGCCACCGACGGCCAAGCGGTTCATCTGATCGTCAAGCCTGCGGAGCCCTCACTGGCGACCTCGATGGTGGTGACCACGTCTCGTCGCACCTATCACATCCAGCTCAAGTCTCATGCAAGCCAGTATATGGCACGCATCGGATTTGATTACCCATCAGATATCTCGGCCAGGATCAGCGACATTAACGCACGGCAGCAAACTGACGGCGATAGGCGCGCAGCGGCCAGTCGGCTCAACTTCTCCTATTCGCTTCGGGGGAGGGCGCCCTGGAGACCGAAGCGGGTCTACTCCGACGGGGTGAAGACCTACATCCAGTTTCCGCAGTCCATCTCCGGCCAGGACGCGCCGGTATTGTACGTGATCTCCGGCGGGCAAAACCGCATCGTCAATTATCGGATGAAGGAGGACATGATGATCGCCGACTATGCGATCGACAGGGCCATCCTGCTTTCCGGCAGCGGCTGGCGCCGGCAGAAAGTCAGCATCGAGCGAAAGGGCTGAAGCATGGTCCAGCCTCGCTTTCTTGTTCTCGCCCTGGCACTTCTTTCCGGCTGCCAGAGCGCGGGCGACGGCCAGAGTACCGGCGGCTCGCAGATGTCGGTGACAGACACCGCCGCAAGTACGATCGCCGACGATCTGGCAGACGGCCTTGCCGACCGGCTTGGTCCGGCCAGCGCCACGGCCATAGAAATGGAACCTGACGGCTCATCCTTTTCAACCGCGCTTGAGGGGACGTTGAAGCAACGCGGCTTCGTGGTCATCACAGAGAACACATCCGGCGGATCGTCCCAGCCGATAAAGCTCACCTACTCTGTCGCCGAGGTCGACGGCCAGGTGCTGGCGCGGCTTTCGACATCGTCAGTGGTCTTCGCGCGCGCCTACGCGGTGACAACGGCAGGTGCGGCACCGGCGAGCCCGCTCTCGATTCTGCTGGTAGACTGAGAGGAGAAAGACCTGTGGTTCATTCGCTGCAGCCTGGCGGCCCCCTTCTGACGGATGATCCGAAAGGCATGCCTCGGCTCAATCGCCTTCCGATTATCATCGGCGTCATCCTCATCATTCTCTTCGGGGCAATCGTCATGATCGGCCTGTCATGGCGGGGCCTTCCCTTCAACCGCAGCGACAACGTGGAAGTCGCCTCCAACAGGCCTGCCACCAGTTTCCGGGACCAGCTCAAGTACGGTGTAGCGGATGGGATCATCGACGAGCCGGTCGAACACGAAACATTCCAGCCGACCCCTGCGCCTGAGCAAGAAAGGGTGCAGGAGGAACCGGCTGATCACACAGAACCCGACCGCACAAAACGGGGGCCGGAACTGGAATCGGAAGAAGAGTGGAGAGTCAGACTGAAGCGGGACCAGGACGAGCAATATCTTCGTGAGGTCCAGCGCCAGCAGATTGCGCGCCTCCAGGCACGGGCGACGGCACTTGATTCACCGCTGACAGTCAATGTCTCCAACCTTGACAGGACAGCGACGGGCGCCGGTACCGCGTTGCGGGATGGAACGCCAGACGCTGCCGGCCGGTCCGACCGCTCCGCTATCGCAACAGGATCCAGTATTCTTGCAGCGACCCTCAATGAAAACGGGCAGGCCTCGAAGGAGACATTCTTCAATGGCGAGATCAGGGACGCAGGCTATCTTGCGAATCGGGTCCTGCCGCCAGTATCACCCTATGAGATCAAGCGGGGATCGGTCATTCCTGCCACTCTGATCACCGGAGTGAATTCGGACCTTCCGGGGCGCATCATCGCCCAGGTGAGCCGGAACGTGTATGACAGCGCGACCGGCCAGCATCTCCTGATCCCGCAAGGCGCGAAGCTCTTCGGCCGGTACGATTCCAAGCTGTCCTTTGGACAGGAGCGGGTGCTGGTGGTGTGGACAGACCTTGTCTTCCCGGACGGGGCAAGCCTGCAAATAGCCGGCATGGCGGGGGCGGATCCAGAGGGATATGGAGGTTTCTCCGATAGGATCGATCGCCATCTGTGGCAAACCTTCGGGACGGCAACGCTGATCGCGCTGATCGGGAGCGGCATCGACATGTCGATGCCGCAAAGCCCGGCACTTGCAATGCGAGAGACGGCATTAGACGCGGTCAGACGGAACTTTGCCGAGAGCTTCGGCCGGCTGGCGGAACAGTCCATATCCAAGAACCTGAACAGGCAACCGACCCTGCGTATCAGGCCGGGCTACCAGTTCAACGTCCTCGTTGATCAGGACCTCATTCTTCCGCGCGCCTACGGCAGCCGGTGAGGGCTTGCCGCCTCTGGAAGGATCCAGGATCCATGTCCGATATCGTGTCCCTGGTGGCGTGACGACAAGAGGTCCAATGCCTTGCAGGATGGGCGTGGTGCCGGACTGCAAAAAAGCAGCTGTCCCGCCCACCGGTCATGTGCCAACTCTTCCGTGGCAACCAAACATCTTGTGCATCAGGAGGGTCGTGCGGATGAGGGGGGATCTCTGCCAATTGATCGATATGATCGATCTCGCCACCGACGAACGGATGATGAAGCAGGTGCTCAGAAACTTCGCGATCGGATCCGGCTTTTCATGGTTCGCCTACATCAACGCCGAAGGATCGCGTCTGCGATCGATGAGCAACTATCCGGCGGCATGGCAGAAGGTCTATCTGGCGAGATCCTATCAGCGCGTGGATCCGGTGATTTGTGAGGCCAGGCGCCGCATGGAACCGTTCCGCTGGTCTTGCGAGACCTGGGAAAGACCGCGGGCTTCGACCCGCCGTGACTTTTGCGAGGAGGTCGCCAGACACGGCATCCGATCAGGGCTGACGATCCCGGTGGAGGGGAGCTTCGGCAGCCGGATCATGCTCACCTTCTCCTCCCGCAATGCCGGCACCGGTCGAAGCGAGCCAATCCAACCTCGCAAAGCCGAACAAGCGGCTCTGGCCGTGCATTATCGCCTTCAGGGCCTCAAGATCGAGGCTGCATGCCCGTCTGCACCTGTACTCTCACCGCGAGAACTCCTGTGCCTGAGGTGGGTAAGCAAGGGAAAGGTCGGGCACGAGATAGCGGAACTGAGCAGCATCAGGCCGCGCACCGTTCAGCACTATCTCGACAATGCCCGCCGGAAACTCGACGCGGCGACGGTGCCGCAACTCGTGGCGATTGCCAAGGACCGGAGACTCGTATGACCGCCTGCGGTGGACCATTGACGCGCACCAGCAGCGCCTTCTTGCCAACTCGAAAGGCCGTCCTTCAAGATGTCGCTTAGGTCGATGCCAGAATATCCCTTAGTTCCTCGGACGAGCTTACCGGTGAGCGGGCCAAATTGACATGACGGTCGCAGGTCATTTGCCCAGCTTCGCCGGCAGCGATAGCGTTGATTTCACTGTCGCAGCCGATGGCGCGAACCATCTTGCAAGCCTGTGCGACGAGATGATCCGGCACCGTCACGATCGCATAGACTGGCTGAGACCGTGTCACCTCCGCCACGGCTTGGAACAGTGCAGCAATGGCTTGCCAGGAGGCAGTGCTTGCGTCAACAGAAAGTCGATTGGCCACCGATGTCACCTCCGGCAGTCGCTTCGGATCTGTTCATGCCTAACAAACTTTGCACAATCTGGAAACGGCCAAGTTCAGGACATGGCCAAACCGAAGGCTGCAGGTTGCTCATTTGCCGATTTTCTGTCATCGCAGGATGGTCAAAGACCTCTACGAGGAAACAAAGACAGGGCCAATAACAGTGACGGAAGGCGACGCCTTGGTTGTTTTTACTCATCCCAATGAAGAATCGGTGCTTTTTTCTTGGCACTCCGGGATACCGCTTGAAATATTGCTTCTGATGGTATCAAAGCCACTATAGCTGAAGCTCAGCAGGAGATTCGAACTGTGTCGGACAACAAAGACGTGGACACCGGTAGCGGATTCATGGAAATGACCGCGAACATTGTTGCCGCCTATGTCGGCAAGCATGTAGTGCCAGTGGCAGAGCTTCCGGGGGTAATCCTGGCGGTTGACAAGGCATTGCGGGGTCTTACCGTTGAGCAGCGCGAGCCGGATGCCGACAAGCTGCTTCCGGCAGTGCCGATCAGGAAATCGATCACTTCGGAATACCTGGTGTGCCTGGAGGACGGACTCAAGTTCAAGTCCCTGACACGTCACATCAAGAGCTGCCATGGCCTCACGCCCGACGAATATCGTGCAAAATGGGCATTGCCTGAGGATTATCCGATGGTAGCCCCATCCTATTCGGAAAAACGGTCGCAGTTGGCAAAGGAGATGGGACTCGGCAAGATCCGCCAGTCGAGAAGGAAGAAGACCTGACGTCAAGTTGCAGGCTTCTCCGAACCATTCTTGAACACGGCCTGGTAGGCGGCCGGCCGCAATCTGTGAAACAGAGGCTCGCTCAACTCAAGGGTCGCGGCGATAGCCGGAGCGCCATCAATAACACATGGCGGGCCTAGCCGATGGGCGAGCCAGCCAAAGCGCCTCAGCAGGCGCTCCATCCGCAGATCGGTCACGGTGACGAGGCACCGATAGCCTCGCATCAGGCACCATTCCACTATTCCGGCCAGAAGCAGGCGGGTCACGTCGACTGCGGCCGATCCGGGATGCAATGCCAACCGGTAGGTATCGATACCGAATCTCGAACTTTCGATCATGCGTTCGTCAGGCTGGAAGCTGCCGGGATCGGCAAGCTGAGGGAAGGCGCGCGAAAGCATGGTCTCTCCGATTGCCGGAAGCAATCTGACGCTGCCACAGACGCGGTCGTCTTCGTCCAGGAGCACGAGATAGGATGGCGCGAGTTGGTCGAAATAGTCCTGCTCGAGGCCATTGCATATATTGACCCGCCACCCAAGTCTGCCACCGAATATTCTTGCCCGCAATCGGTACATCTGCTCCCGGTAGCCAGCATCATCGGGGCTGCGTGCATCAATTTCCAGAACTTTCATGACCCTGCTCTCCATTCTTGAAGAGAGCAAAAAGGTCGCAGAGGCGCAGCTGCAAAAGTGAGGGGCATTCTGTTTACCCACCGCCGCTTCTCTCTTAGTTTTCGACACGAGGGGGCAAGGCAGGCTGGACGGGCGGTCTACCTGCGGGACCCAGGGGATTTGCATGCCGTGGGATTTCAACAGCCTGATTGACAGGATCATGGTGTCCGCCGAGGTCGGCAACATCAGTGCGGCCCTGCGACGGTTTGCTGCCGATTGCGGCTTCGACCACTTCGCTTATCTCAGCATCAAGCCAAGCGGAGCCTATGCGATTTCCGATTACCCGCAGGACTGGCAGCGACGGTATCTCAGGGAAGGCTATGAACGCCTGGATCCGGTCGTGTGGATGGCGCAACACACGGCGCTGCCTTTCCAATGGTCCATGGACAAGGACCGCAAGTCGCTCACGCGCGAAAGGCGGGCTTTTGTCGATCAGGCAGCCGAGCACGGCATCAGGTCCGGCATCTCCATCCCCTTGCCGGCTGGATTTGGCAGAAGGGCGATTGTGACCTTTGCCTCCGGACGCCAGCAAGCCAGCCAGTACGGAACTCCTGACGCCAACCAGGCGCTCGTCGCCGCAAGCCTCATCCACGCCTTCATTACCGTGCATGATAGCTGTGGGGAGCCGATGAGACTGCCTTGTCTGACACCTCAGGAAAGGCTTTGCCTTCGCTGGAAGGCCGAGGGAAAGAAAAACAACGAAATCGCTCAGATCTTGCAGGTCAAGGCGTCGACGGTCCGCTGGGCATTGGATGCTGCAAAGGAAAAGCTCAACGCGGTCACTCTGGCACAGGCAACGGCAATAGCGACCGCTCTTCATCTGATCTAACGCGCTTCCTCCCCCATCTGGATGCCGCAGCAGACATGCCAAGGCCACGACCGTGGTCAGCTCCACCGATCCGATGCTGGCATTTCCTTGAGGTATTTTTCGTAGACGTGCTGTGCCAGATAAAGGTCAAGCATAGGAATGCCGACGCATGTGACGAAGACAGGGGAAGGATAGTCACAAGATTGCGCGGCGCGGATGATCGCGAGGTTGGAGATTCCAAATAATGAGGCAGCATCCTCCAAATTGCTCCCACGTCGGGTGAAGTAGAGGGGAAGGCTCTGCGATCCGCGCGTGGCAACGATGTGAATATCGTCGCACACGACCGTTCCTCGCCTCAAGGCCTGCCTGATGAAGGCGGCCGGGCACTCGTCTCCGCCAAGGTGCAAGAGCACCACATCGGGCGCCAGATCGTCGACCTCGAACACGGGTGCATTTGCATTGGAGGCAGTGATGACGAGGCGACACTCGACTGCCCGTTCATTGCCGGCCACAGCAATCAACGGGAAGGGGACCTTGTCCTTAAGCGACCGGCTCAGACGCCTGGAAGATTCTTCCGTCCGGCTGCGAATATAGACCCTTCGGATGCGCTTGCTGCGATTGACGCCAAGGCCGATGATGATCTTTTCGCTGATCGGGCCAGCGCCGAAAAGAAAGACGTCGTAGGGTTCGGTCTCCTCGCCCAGGAACAGATCCGACACAAGCACGGGATAGGTAGCAGTTCGCGCCGCCGACAATTCGGTCGAGTCCATTAGGCAAAGCGGATAAAGACCGACCTTGTCGAGTAGCAGGAAGGTCGATGTGGACCTTGGCTTGTCAAAGTGGCGATTGAGCGCGTTGGCGCCGATTACCTTCACACCGGCATAGCAAGGATTGGCGGCAGCCAAGCTCGACAGCTTCCAGCCCAGGCGTTCATCGGAGAACGCACTGCGCAGATGTGCCAGATCAGGGTCTGACCAGAGCTCCGCTTCCCGCATGGCGAGCACGGATTTGAGGCCATAGGTCCGCTCATCCCGGATGTCAAACCAAGCCCGATCCGCGACGGCCTGAACCTCAGCGGGATCAAACCGCACGCCCAGCCGCTGCATCTCCAGTCGCGAATAGTAATGGACGGCCGGACGGTGTTGAGCGAGGTGAGGCATGTTCATCTGTTTCCTCCGCAGCTGGTCCCATTTCAGCCGAGGGTCTCAGCTTCGCAAGCTGCGTTTTTGCAGGTGGCTCTGTTCATGGCTTGGCGGGTCAACAGCGTCATCAAGCGATGACTGCTCCGGCTTGCCTTTGCGGAACGGCTGATTGGCCAGTCTGTGGTCAAAGGGCGAGGAGTCTTCGATCAGAATCCGGCGGCCTCCTTTGCGGCAAATTCTCTAATGCTCTCGCGTTCAATCCTGAAGGCCGAGAGATCGCACAGCGGGGATCTACCGAGAATGATCTGCGACAGGAGCAGGGCGACTGCCGGGGCAAGCTGAAAACCGTGGGCGGAAAAGCCAAAGGCGTGGAAGGCGCCGGCACGCACCGGGCTTGGCCCGATCACCGGCAGATGATCTGCGGTAAAACCTTCGATCCCGGACCAGAAGCGAAGTGCTTTGGCATCCTTCATCCGAGGGAAAAGGGCGGTGGCATTGCGCGCGGCCTGTGCCAGGCCCAGCAGGTCAATGCTGGCCGAGTTGCGGTTCAGATCGACAGGAGCGCGATGCCCGCCTCCGATCAGTACCGAACCATTGGCGAATTGCTTGAATGACAGCGAACGACCGGCGGCTCCGACGACGGGCCCGAGGAAGGCTGGCATCCGCATCGTCACCATCAGCATCGAACCATTTGGGTTCAGCGCGATTTCGTCCCCGACAAGAGCTGCAATTCGGCCACCCCAGGCACCCGCACAATTGACGAGGATTTCGGCCGCATAGGACCTGCCATCACGCGATCGGACATGAAAGCTTTCGCGATCAGCAGCCAGGGAAACGATCTCGGCTCCCCTTTCGAACCGTGCTCCGTCGCGCTCTGCTGCCAAACGGTAGGCGGTGGTGGTGCGGAAGGGATTGGCATGGCCATCATCGGCAACGTAGAGGGCGCCGAGGCAATGCGGTGACAAGGCCGGCGCCATCCGGCGCAGGTCGTCAGCCCCAATCATCTCTTCACGGTAGTCGAGCCCGAGACCGTCCACCATGTCGCACCGGCGTCTGAGCTGCTCCAGTTCGGCTTCGTTTTCCGCAATCCTGAGCTGACCGACGGCGCTGAACCCGACATCCGCCTCGAGAACATCCGCCAGATCCTTCCAGCAGCGCTTGGCGAGTACTGAAAGGGGAAGTTCTGCCGGATGCCGACCGAGCGTGCGCACCCCTCCGGCATTCACCCCCGATGCGTGTCTGCCCGGGTAATCCTTCTCCAGCACCCGCACGCTGGCACCGGAGCGGGCCAGATGAAAAGCCAGAGCGGAACCATGGATGCCACCTCCGATGATAAGGACATCACTTGACCCATTCATTACCTTCATCCGTCATCCACCATGGCAGCCAGCTGATCGAGTGAAACGGGGCTGGCGGGCGGACGGGGTCTTGGGGGAGGCGCTTCAGGCCAAGACTGTAGGCCTCGATCTGCCATGATGGCCTGGACAGTCGGCGCACACAGCCTGCCCTGGCAGGGCCCCATTCCACATCGTGTCAAGCTCTTGAACTCGTTGAGGTCACCTCCACCTGCGGCGAGGTAGTCATTGAGATGCTTCACCTGGATATCCTCGCATCTGCAGATGACGGTCTCCTCCTGTTGAGGCACGACGGCCCAGCGGGGCGGCCGGAACAATGTGTCGAGAAGTACCCTTATGCGAACCTGCTCCTGCACAGCCTTCATCAGCTGTTCGCGCTCGAGCGCGTAAAGGTCGGCGGGAAGATGGCCAAGATCTCTCGCCACGCGGACAGCTGCCAGTTGACCGGTAAGAGCTGCGCTGTCCGCGCCGGCAATCCAGCCCGCGTCGCCGACGACGAAGATCGAGGGAATCGAGCTTCGGCCATCGCCGCCAGTGACGACCTGCCAGGTGAGAAGCTGGCTATTCCAATGTCGCTCGCAGCCCGCGATCGCCGGCAGTTGATCGTTGGGGACTAGTCCCTGATGCAGGAAGAGATGGCTCACCGCGTCAAGCCGATGCCATCCGGCATAGTTTCTGAAGCCCACGGACTCCAGGCGGCGTTTGCCGCTCGCCCAGAGATCGGTCACATTGCGATAGACAGGCGTACCCGAAGCGTGGATTTCCCGCTGCAGCTGCAGACCCTTGAGGAGAAGCCGGTGACCGGCAACAGCCCCTCGCCACTGACGCAGTGCCTTGACATAGTTTTCGGCCGGCGTCGTATCGAGAACTGCCCTCAGCTTCAGGCCGAGCCGAAGATACTGGCTGGCGACAAGCCAGAGAAGCGGCCCTGAGCCGGCCAGCACAGCATTGTCTGCAGCCGCTCCACCGGATTTCAGGGCAATCTGTGCTGCGCCTACGGTCATGACGCCGGGCAGCGTCCAGCCCTCTATCGGAAAAGGGCGCTCCATCGCGCCCGTCGCCAGGATGAAACGCTTGGCGGATGCTCTGTGCAACCCGTCATGCTGCGACCAGACGATCGACCTGCCTTGATCCAAATGAAGGACGGTGGCATTGGGCCGATATTCGACAAGACTGTTCCGCAGCGCCCGCGTGGCGTCTTCACCGCGGCTATAGTCTTCGCCAAGAGCCTGGCGCAGGTGGCACGCGAGGATCTCGACATTGCGATAGATCTGCCCTCCGGGTCTCGCCTGCTCATCGAGGATGAGGACGCGAAGGCCACAGGCGCCGGCCTTGACGGCTGCCGCCATGCCGGCTGGACCGGCGCCGACCACAATAAGGTCATAGGGTCCCATTGCCGGTCTCCGTAGATATGCGCATGCCATGGCAAACCGAGGACAGGCAACTGCGGGTGACGCCTTGTCCCTCAATGTTGACATTGCACTCGTGGCAGATGCCCATCAGGCAATAGGGCGCGCGCGCCCCTTGGGAGGCGGGCGCATATCGGGTCGGGCCGTCGGTGCTGGCCAAGAGCGCCAAGGCCACAGAGGTTCCTGCTGGCGCCTGAACTTCGCGCCCGTCCACGCTAAGGGTGACCAGCGGCGCATGGGACTTAAGAAACTGGAACATCGGTCCTCTCCCTTACCGGCTGCCGGTGAAGACGCGGCTGAGGCCATAGACCCGATCGATGACGACCATGGCCATGACCGCCATCACGATCAGCAGTGACGACATGGCAGCCACACTCGGATCGATGGAATCCTCGATGCGGTGATAGAGAGCGACGGGAAGCGGCATCAGGGAGGGGGAGGCGAGGAAGGCACTCATAGTCACTTCGTCAAAGCTGTGAATGAAGGCAAGCACCCAGCCGCTGACAATGCCCGGAAGGATGAGCCGAAGGGTGATGCGGGTAAATACCTGCCGGCGCTTGGCGCCGAGCGACACGGCGGCCTGCTCGATCCGTTCATCGATGCTGTTGGCGGCCGACAGGCACAGTCGCAAGCAGTAGGGCGTGATGATCAGAGCGTGGGCGGCGACGAGACCTGCCGGCGTGCCGTTGATGCCGAAGTCGGTAAAGAAGCGCAAAAAGGCGACACCCAGCACGACGTGAGGAATCAGCAGGGGCGACAGGAGCGCCGCGCTGATGGCATCGCGCCCGACAAAGCGGTAGCGGGAAATCGCTAGCGCTGCAGGAAGCGACAGGAGGAGCGAAAGGCTGGCGGAAATCGCGCCCAGCCAGAGGCTTGTGATGAAGGCGTCGAGGAAATGCGGAGCATCGATGAGGGCGACATACCATCGTAGCGAGGCGCCTGAGAATGGCATGGCCATATAACCTTTGTCGGTAAACGAGACGAGCATGACGGCGACGAGCGGAGCGGCGGTAAACGCGACGAAGACGGCATGAAAGACAAGCGAGAGGGGACCGTTTCTCATCATGTGGACTGTCCTTCCGAACGTGAGAGAGAGGTGGTGGCAGGACGACGGGATCGGTTGAGGACCCTGTTGAAGAGGCTGAAAAGGCCGACATTGACGAGGAGAAGAACGACCGCAAGCGCCGCCCCAAGCGGCCAGTTCAG
>Ga0065721_10050930_pt1 | contig 17032 bp, 13 predicted proteins | sample Mesricmetagenome_FD_59108 | JGI IMG/M metagenome (GOLD analysis project Ga0065721, IMG submission 59108) | Mesophilic microbial community from rice straw/compost enrichment Sample: eDNA_1 v2 (version 2) | ecosystem: Engineered > Solid waste > Grass > Composting > Bioreactor | place: USA: Davis... | reverse complement strand
CTCGATCGCCTCGTGCGGCGGGTGCCCGGCAGCCTTCATGTACGCCTCGGCCGTCTCCTTGTCCCGGTAGGACTGCGCGAACACGTCGGCGTTGGTGTAGGTGCCGTCGGGCCCGAACTTCTCCTCGAGCACCTGGTCGACGGCCGCGTCCATGTCGGTGACGTACGGCGGGCACAGCCCCTCGAGCACGCCGTCGATGCCGACGTACGCGGGCTGGGAGGCGGGCACCGGGGGCCAGCGCCTCCAGCGGCTGTCGAACGTCTTGGCCTGGTACTCGCGGAAGCCGAGGCCGAGCACGCCGGTGGCCGGGTCGCGGTGCCAGATGTGCGGGATCATCGGCGCGCCGTGCACCCACGCGCCCAGGCGCAGCGCCTCGGCCGTGAGCATCAGGTTCTGGAACAAAAAGTGCGCCTCGTAGTCCGTGCGCACGGTCGTGATCGAGCCCAGCGGCGCCGGCACGTCCGGCGAGGCGAAGCCGCCGCGGGCGCGCTTGAGGCCGCCGATCGGCTGGTACGGGATCGGGTCCACGAGGCCGAGCTTGGACGCGGCCCACGCCGCCCACTCCATGGCGCTGGACGGCCGGAACGGCCGCCAGTCGTCGATGAACAGCGGGACCTTGCCGTGCGGCTCGCTGAGCAGGATCAGCAGCACGTTGATGTACTGGCGCGTGTTGTCGACCACGGGCAAAAACTGCGTGGTGCCGGGCGCGTTGGACATCTGCCCGTTCCAGCCCAAGAAGTACGGCCACTGCTTCTCCGGGAACGAGAGGCGCCCGTCGTAGACCTTGCGCTTGACCGCCCGGGCGAACGAGATCCAGTCGTCCTCGGTGCGGTCCTCCCAGCGCGGCGGGATCTGCGTGAGCAGCTCGACCGCCTTCGCGCCCCGCGGGCGCTCGATCAGCCACACGCCCTCGTCGTTGGTCATGAAGAACGACGTGGCCTGCGCGTTGTCGGCGCTCGACGCCGCGCGGCCCGCGACCTCCAGGAACATCGTCCCGAGCTCGGGCGAGCCGTCGGCCTTCTGCGTCGGCCCGTCGTGCATGACCGCGCCGGTGATCGACGTCGAGGCGATCAGGATCGCCTCCTCCAGCTCGGTCAGCGGCGACGGATCGTTCGGGCTCTCGTAGGGCTGCGCACCGTGCGGCAGCGACGTGCCCTGCGCGACCCGCCGGGTCCGGCGGTCCTGGATGGCCTGGGCGAAGGGGTAGGAGAGGAAGTCCTCGAGACCACGATGCATCTAGTTGTGCTTCTCCAGCTCGGCGAGGGCGATCGGCCACACGTCGCGCTCGGCGTTCTCGCCGAGCCACAGGTCCAGGTGCGCGTACCTGGGGATGACGTGGTGCGTGTAGAGCTGCGGGCCGTGGGCCTTGCGCAGCGCGTCGTAGGAGCGTTGCAACCCACGCGGCACGAACATCTTGTTGTGCTCGCCCGTGATGAAGTTGATCGGCAGCTTGAACCGGTCGAGGTTCGGCCAGTAGGCGTTGCGGCCCTGGGCGTCGCGCGCCTCGCCGGCGCGGATCATCAGCGAGATGTGCTCGAAGAACGTCAGGTTGCCGCCGCCGAAGAAGCCGGGCACGGCCTCCTCCATCGTCGGCCGGTTGATGTTCTCGTAGTCGTAGACGTCGCCGTAGATGAAGTAGATGCGGCGGGCGATCGGGTTGTCGTAGACGTGGCGGAACGGCACCGCCTTCATCACGGTCTCGATCAGCTTGCCGTCCCAGCGCCTGGGGTCGTAGGCGACGTCGAGGAACTTGATCCCCGCCAGCTTGAACAGCGTCGCCATCCGCGCCCACGCGCGCAGCTGGTTGCCCGGCGTGGGGATCGGGTTGCCGGCCAGGCTCGAGAACGTCGCGCTGCGCACGCCCTCCATGCCGGCGCCCATGGCCATGAACAGCGACAGGCCGCCGACGCAGTGGCCGAACACCTGCACGGAGTCCTGCCCGGTCCGCTCGCGGACGGTCTGGACCGCGGCCGGCCAGTCGCGGCGGGCGATGTCGTCGACCGTGAACTGCGTGCGGCTGGCGGGCAGCACCGGGCTCGCGCGGTAGTCGAGCAGCCACACGTCGTAGCCGTGCTCCCCCAGGTACTGGACCCAGTTCTTGGGCACGGTGTCGATGGCGAAGGCACTCGCGGCGTTGCCGTAGCCGGGCGCCAGGATCAGCGGGCCCTTGGACCCGAACTGGTGGCGGGTGAGACGGATCTCGGTGCCGTCTGAGGTGGGAACGGAGTGTGTTTCGGTCAGAGTGCGTGTTCTATCCGCGTAGCGCACCGGATTGCAAGCGCTGAGCCTGACCGTTAGAAGTGGCGCATGCAAGCTGCCATGGACCGGCTCGAGCGCTTTGTCGCCCGCCGGCGTCGTCTCGTCCTCATCGTCTGGCTCCTCGTCGTCGTCGTGTCGGTGCCGTTCGCGAGCCGCCAGACCGAGAACCTGACCGGAGGTGGCTTCGAGACCGAGGGCTCGGGCTCGACGATCGTCGCCGACGCCCTCAAGACCGACTTCGAGGGCACGCAGGCCGAGTCGCTGTCCGTGGTCTTCGACAACCGCGACGGCGACCCGGCCAAGCTCGCCGCCGCGATCGAGCGCGTCGAGCGCGACGCCTTCAAGGACGTCGAGAGCGTGCGGCTGGACCCGGCCGCCGCGGACGCCGCGCGCGCCTCCACCGACCCGGTGGTGATCATGCCGTTGACCCTCGAGGGCGACCGCGACGAGGCCGTGGACGCCGCGACGATCATGCGCGAGAACCTCCACGTCGGCGAGGCCGGCGACGACCTCGCAGTTCACCTGATCGGCCAGAGTGCGCTGTGGGCCGGCATCCAGGAGCTGTCCAAGGAGGACCTCGAGCAGGCCGAGATGGTGGGCCTGCCGATCGTGCTGCTGATCCTGCTGTTCGTGTTCGGCTCGCTGGCCGCCGCGGCGCTACCGCTGGCGCTGGGCGTGGCCGCCGTGGTCGTGACGGGCGCGATCGTGTTCTTCCTCTCGCAGGTCTACGGCATGTCGACGTTCGTGACCAACATGGCCTCGATGCTCGGCATCGGCGTGGCGGTGGACTACTCGTTGTTCATCCTCGCCCGCTACCGGGAGGAATTGGCCGGCGGGCTGGAGCCGGAGGAGGCCCGCGCGGTCGCGCTGCGCACGAGCGGGATGGCCGTGACGTTCTCCGGCCTGACCGTGATCGTCGCGCTCGCCGGGCTGTTCCTGATCGACGCCAAGGTCGTGCAGTCGATGGCGGTCGGGGCGATCGTGGTCGTCGGCATGGCCGTGCTGGCCGCCGTGACGCTGCTGCCGGCGCTGATCGCGGCGCTCGGGCACCGCGTGTCCCGGCCCGGGAAGATCATCGGTCGGTTGCGGCGCGAGCGGCGCGAGCGCACCGGGCCGGGCTTCTGGGACCGCTGGACCGCGCTGCTGATGCGCCGGCCGCTGCCGTTCGCGCTGGCCGCGACCGCGGTGATGCTCGCGATCGCCGCGCCCGCGCTGGTGATGAAGACCAACGTGGCCGCCGTCGCGATGTTCCCGGAGGACTTCGAGACGCGCCAGGGCTTCGAGCTGGCCACCGAGCAGCTGGGCGGCGCCGGCGCGCTCGGGCCCGTCCAGCTCGTGGCCGACTTCAAGGGCCCGGCCGACCAGACCGCGCTGACCGCGTTCCGGCAGGACCTGGCGGAGCTCGACAACGTCCGCGACGTGGCCGAGCCCGTGCTCTCCAAGGACGGCACGAAGGCGCTGCTGCTCGTCACGCCCGACAGCTCGCCCGAGAGCGACGCGACGATCGCGCTCGTCAAGCGCCTGCAGGGGCTGCTGCCGCCCGCGGGGGGTGAGCTGCACGTCGGCGGCCCGACCGCGCAGAACCAGGACGACACGCAGGTGATCTCGGGCTCGCTGTGGAAGGTCGCGGTCTTCGTCGTGCTGCTCAGCTACCTCGTGCTGCTGCTCGTGCTGCGCAGCGCCGTGCTGCCGATCAAGGCCGTGCTGATGAACGCGCTCTCGGTGGCCGCGGCCTACGGCGTGCTCGTGATGGTCTTCCAGTGGGGCTGGTTCGACGCGCTGACGGGCTTCGAGTCGCTCGGCTACGTGCAGGCGATCACGCCCGCGCTGCTGCTCGCGATCGTGTTCGGCCTGAGCATGGACTACGAGGTGTTCATGCTCTCGCGCATCAAGGAGCGCTACCACGCCACGGGCGACACGCAGCAGGCCGTCTCCCAGGGCCTGGCCGCGAGTGCCCGGACGATCTCGTCGGCGGCGCTGATCATGGTCGCGGTGTTCGCGATCTTCGCCATGACCGGCGTGCCGCAGGTCAAGGAGATCGGGGTCGGCCTGGCCGTGGCGATCGCGCTCGACGCGACGATCGTGCGGCTCGTGCTGGTCCCGACGACGATGCAGCTGATGGGGGACTTCAACTGGTGGATCCCGAAGTGGCTGGACCGCCGGCTCCCCGACATGGATTTCGAGTCCTCAGAGACCCCGAAGCAGGAAGAGGTTGTGACCGCCGCATGAGCAGGACAGTGCTGATCACCGGATGCTCCACGGGCATCGGGCGGGCGACGGCCGAGGTGCTGGTCGCCAAGGGGTACACCGTGTACGCCACGGCGCGCCGGACGGAGTCGATCGCCGATCTGGAGGCCAAGGGTTGCAAGACGCTCGCGCTCGACGTGACGAGCGAGGAGTCGATGCAGGCGGCGGTCGCGGCCGTGCCCGAGGGCGTCGACGTGCTCGTCAACAACGCCGGCATCCAGGAGGTCGGGGCGATCGAGACCGTGCCGATGGACCGGGTGCGGGCACTGTTCGAGACCAACGTGTTCGGGCCGGTGCGGCTGGCCCAGCTCGTGCTCCCGCAGATGCGCGAGCGCGGCCAGGGGCGGATCATCACCGTCGGCTCGATGAACGGCAAGTTCACGTGGCCGGGGACGGGCTACTACTGCGGCACCAAGCACGCGCTGGAGGCGATCAGCGACGCGCTGCGCTACGAGACGCGGCCGTTCGGGATCAAGACCGTGCTGATCGAGCCCGGGTTCGTCAAGACGCCGCTGGGCAAGTCCGCGGTCGCCCGGCGCGTGACCGACGACGGGCCGTACGCGAGCTTCAACCAGGGCATGGCCGACGTGACCGCGAGCTACGGCACGGGCATGCTCGGGCTGCTGGCGTGCAGCGCCGAGGCCGTGGGGGAGACCGTGCTCAAGGCGATCGCGTCCGACCGGCCGCGGGCGCGCTACCGCGTCGCCCGCTCGGCGCACCTGTTCATGGGGCTGCGCAAGGTCCTGCCGGACGCCGCCTTCGACGCGATGCTGCGCGCACAGATGCCTAAACCCGGCGCCTGAAGAAGTCCACGATGTCGTCGGTCTCCGCGGACACGTAGCGGTAGCCGTCGTAGCGGCCGCTCGAGGGGTAGTGCACGACCGGCCCGTCCAGGGTCGGCGTGCCCTCCGCGAAGCGCAGCACGTCGACCATCGTCCCCCAGCGGTCGCCCGTGCCCTGCACGTACTTGACGACGGTGCCGTCGAGGCGCTGGGCGGGCTCCCCCGGGTCCTGCCGGCTCGGTGGCGGCGTCCGCGTCGCCCGGTAGATGAGCTCGACCGGGGCGACGATCGCCGGCCCCAGCGGCCCGAACTGGTCGAGCGCGAAGTTGTTGTTGAACGTCGTCACCTTGGCCGGCTGGACGGCGAGGATGGCCTTGATCGGCTGGCACTCGGGCGCGCCGTAGAGCGCGATCGTGCCGCCCATCGAGATCCCGAGCGAGCCGATCCGCTCGCCGTCGACGTCGTCGCGGCCGCGCAGATAGGCGACGGCGCCGACGAAGTCGCGCTTCTCCAGCGGGCCGAACGACAGCAGGCCCTTGCCCGTGCCGCTCTCGCCGTGGCGGCGGACGTCGTAGAGCAGCACGCTGAACCCCGCGTCGTGGAGCGCCTTGGTCGCGGGCAGAAAGTCCACGTCGCGGTCGTCGAGCGGCACCCGGCCCGCCACGTTGCCGAGGCGGTTCCACATCCAGCCGTGCACGAACACGATCGCCGGCTTGCGCCCCTCGCCCTCGGCGGGCACGAACCAGCCTTTGATCGGCACGCCGTCCGTGGCGGGAAAGGCGACCGGCTCGTACTCGAGCCCGACGTCGGCCGGTGTCCGCGAGATAGGCTCGCGGCGGGAGAACAGCATGAGCCGAGTCAGCTGGAACAACCGTTTCATGGTGCGACCATACCGGCGGTGATGGAGCGCGTGGTGATCGCGGCGGGCGCACGCACGCCGATCGGCAGGTTCAACGGGGCGCTGGCGCGCGTGGACGCGGTCGAGCTCGGCGCGCACGCCGTGCGGGCGGCGCTCGAGCGCACCGACCTGCGGCCCGACTACGTCGCCGTGGGCAACGTGCTGCAGGCCGCCAACGGGCAGAACCCGGGCCGGCGGGCGGCGCTGCTCGGCGGCGTGGAGCGCACGGTGCCGGGGATCACGCTCAACGACGTGTGCCTGGCGTCGATGAGCGCGGTCGCGATGGCGGCGTCGATGATCCGCGCCGGAGAGGCGACGACGGTGCTCGCGGGCGGGTTCGACTCGATGACCCGCGCCCCGCACGCGATCCGGCTGCGGCCCGGGACGAAGATGGGCGACGTGCCGATGACCGACGTGATGGTCCACGACGGCCTCTACTGCTCGATCGCCGGCGCGGGCATGGGCGGGATGTCGGACGCCGAGAACGCGCGGCTGGGCATCACCCGCGAGGCGCAGGACCGGTTCGCGGCGGCCTCGCACGCCCGCGCGCTGGCCGCGCGCGAGCGGCTGGCCGAGGAGATCGTCCCCGTGGGCGACCTACTGCAGGACGAGGGCGTGCGCGAGACGAGCTACGAGGCGCTGGCCGCGCTGCCGCCGGCGTTCACCGCGGACGGCACGATCACCGCCGGCAACGCGTCGCAGGTGTCCGACGGCGCCGCCGCCGCGGTGATCACCACGGCGGACCGCGCGCCGGACTTCCTGGCCGAGGTCGTCGGCCGCGCGGTCGTCGCCGGGCCGGACTCGACGCTGCACCTGCGCCCCGCCGAGGCGTGTGAGCGGCTGCTCGCCCGCTTCGGCCTGGCGGTGGCCGACATCGCGCTGTGGGAGATCAACGAGGCGTTCGCGGGCGTCGTGCTCGCCTCCGCCCAGGCGCTCGACCTGGACCTGGACACGGTCAACGTCAACGGCGGCGCGGTCGCCGTCGGGCACCCGCTCGCCGGCTCGGGCCTGCGGCTCGTGCTCACGCTCGCCCACGAGCTGCGCCGGCGCGGGGGCGGGCTCGGCGTCGCGACGCTGTGCGGGGGTGGCGGCCAGGGCGAGGCGATCCTGCTCCGTGCCTGACGTCACCGTCATCGGCGCCGGGCCGTACGGGCTCGCCACGGCGAAGGCGCTGCGCGACCGCGGCCTCTCCGTCGCGGTGTACGGCAAGCCGATGGGCTTCTGGCGCGACCACATGCCGCCCGGCATGCTGCTGCGCAGCGGGCCGGACTGGCACATGGACCCCGCGGGCGAGCTGACGTTCCACGCCTTCTGCCCGGATCCGCCCGCCCCGATCCCGCTGTCGCTCTACCTGGACTACGCCGACTGGTTCCAGGCGCAGGCCGGGATCGAGCCGATCGAGGCGGAGCTGACCGCGCTGCCGGACGGCCCGGTGGTCGCCGCGCCGGGCGTCGCGTACTTCCAGCACCGGCCCGAGTGGGCGACGGACGAGGTCCACACCTGCGACTACGTCGACTTCGCGGACGTCTCGGGCGCGGAGCTGCTGATCGTGGGCGGGCGCCAGTCGGCCTACGAGACGGCGGCGCTGGCGCTCGAGCACGGCGCCGCCCGCGTGGACGTGGTGCACCGCCACCCGCAGCCGCGGTTCGCCGAGGCGAGCTGGGCGTTCGTCGACGAGCACGTGCAGCGCACGCTCGACGTACCGGGCTACTGGCGCCGGCTGCCGGCCTCCGAGCAGGCCGCGATCGCCCGCCGCTTCTGGGAGGTCGGACGGCTGACACTCGAACCCTGGCTTTCAGCGCGCATCAAACCGGTGCACGTGCACGCCGGGAGCGAGGTCGTCCGCGTGGACGGCGAGGTGGAGCTCAGCGACGGCACCCGCCTGCGCCCGGACCGGATCGTGCTGGCCACGGGCTACAAGGCGGACCTGAGCCGCGTGCCGTACCTGCCGGAGCTTGCCACGGAGGCCCTCGACGAGCACATGCAGTCCGTCGCGCGCCCCGGCCTGTTCCTGCCCGGCTTCGTCGCCACGGCCGACTTCGGTCCGTTCTTCGGGTTCGTCAAGGGAGCGCCCGCTGCGGCGACCCTGATCGCACGGGCCATGGTCCACGCAAACGGCTAGCGCAAGCGGAAACAGCGCGGTTATGCTGCGCCCCTGACCACCGACACCACGACCCAGCTGCGTCCAGGAGGACCCGCATGCCCGCCGCGATGAACCGACTGTCGAGGTTGGTGCGCACCCGCCGCCGGCTCGTGGTCGTGCTGTGGGTGGTGCTGCTCGCGGCGTCGGTCCCGTTCGCGAGCCAGCAGACCAAGCATCTGACCAGCGGCGGCTTCGAGGTCCCCGGCACGGGCTCGGCCGAGGTCGACGAGCAGATCAAGCGCTTCAGCGGGCAGTCCCGGGAGACGCTCGGGGTCGTGCTCCAGGCCAAGGGCGGCGGCGAGCCGCAGCTCGCGGCCGCGGTCGACCGCGTCGCCGCCGCGGCGACGTCGATCGAGCACGTCGAGCTCGCCCCGGAAGCCGCCCAGACGGCCAAGGAAGCGGCAGCGAGCCAGCAGGTGCTGGTCGTGCCGCTCCCGGTCGACGGGGTCAACGACGACATCCTCCAGGCCGCCGAGGAGCTGCGCGAGCAACTGTCGATCGACGAGGTCGTGGACGGCGTGCAGGCCTACGTCGTCGGCCAGCAGGCGCTGTGGGCGGGCATGCAGGAGCTCCAGCAGGAGCAGCTCGAGCAGGCCGAGACCGCCGGCTTCCCGCTCATCCTGATGGTCCTGCTCGGCGTGTTCGGGACCGTGATCGCGGCGCTGCTGCCCGCGGCGCTCGGCGTCGCGGCCGTGATCGTCACCGGCGCCGTGATCTACCTGCTGAGCCTCTCGATCACGATGTCGGTGTTCGTCACGAACATCACCACGATGCTCGGCATCGGCGTGGCCGTCGACTACAGCCTGTTCGTGCTGAGCCGCTACCGCGACGAGCTCGACGCCGGCAAGGACCGCGCCGCGGCGCTGGACACCGCGATGCGCACCTCGGGCGCGGCCGTCGTCTTCTCGGGCCTGACCGTGATCGTCTCGCTGGCCGGCCTGTTCCTGCTCAACGCGGCCGCGGTGCACTCGCTCGCGATCGGCGCGATCACGGTCGTGGCGATGTCGATCCTCGGCGCCGTGACGCTGCTGCCCGCGCTGATCGCGTTCGCGGGCCGCCGCGTCGAGGGGCGCGGCCTGATCGTCCGCTCCGTCGTCGGCGCGTACCGGCGCATCCGGCCCGCCACGCCGCCGGCGCCCGGGGCCCCGTCGTTCTGGGAGCGCTGGACGAACGCGGTCATGCGCCGGCCCGCGTGGTCGGCGTTGCTCGCCGGCGGGCTGCTGATCGCGCTCACGATCCCCGCGCTGTCGCTGAACTTCGGCAACGGCGCGCTGCGCCAGTTCCCGCCCGGGCACGAGACCCGCGAGGGCTTCGAGCTGGCGAGCCGGCAGGTGCCGCCCGGCGAGGCCGCGCCGCTGATGATCGTGGTCGAGGGGAGCGGGCCGCTGGCCGGCGAGCAGGCGAAGCTCGACGCCTACACGAAGACGCTGGAGGCGACCGAGGGGGTCACCCGCGCCGAGGGCCCGATCCTCTCCGACGACGGCCAGGCCGCGCTGTTCCGCGTCGTGCCCGCCGAGGACCCCGAGGCCCCGTCGTCGCACGCGCTGATCAAGCGGCTGCGCGAGGAGGGCGGCCGCGGGTCCGGCGTCGCCGAGCTCGGCGCGGTCCACGTCGGCGGCTACAGCGCGCAGCAGCTCGACATCGCCGACCTGGTGTCGGGCAGCATCTGGAAGCTGTTCCTGTTCGTGATGGTCTGCAGCTACCTGGTGCTGCTGGTCGTCCTGCGCAGCGTGATCCTGCCGCTGAAGGCGGTGGTGATGAACGCGCTGACCATCGGCGCGGCCTACGGCGTGATGGTCATGTTCTTCCAGTACGGCTGGTTCGACTGGACCGGCTACACGGCGCTCGGGTACATCAACGTGCTCACCCCGCCGCTGCTGCTGGCGATCATCTTCGGGCTCAGCATGGACTACGAGGTGTTCCTGCTGAGCCGGATCAAGGAGCGCTTCGAGTCCACCGGCGACAACCGCCGCGCCGTCGCCGAAGGGCTGCAGCACAGCGCCAAGGTGATCTCCAGCGCCGCGCTGATCATGGTCGTCGTCTTCGGGATCTTCGCCATGACCGGGGTCCCGCAGGTCAAGGAGATCGGGCTCGGCCTGTCGGTCGCGATCGCGCTCGACGCGACGATCGTGCGGCTCGTGCTCGTCCCGGCGACGATGGAGCTGATGGGGGACCTCAACTGGTGGCTGCCGAAGTGGCTGGACCGCATCCTCCCGCACGCCGACTTCGAGTCCGACCAGGTGACCGAGGAAGAACGGGCCACCGCGGTGGTCTAGAGAAAGGATCGATCGATGGCCGTCGCACCCGCGCAGACGCGGCTGGAAGAGCAACAGAAGTTCCTGGCGACCTACTGGCGTTGCCTGATGGTCGAGTACGACTGGGACAGTTTCCGCGAGATCGTCCATCCCGACTGCGTCGTCCACTACCCGGGCAACCACTTCCTCTCCGGTGACCACGTCGGCCGGGACGCGGTCGTCCGCCTGTACCAGAACCTCACCAAGCTCGGCCCGGAGACGGGGACGTTCATCGGCGAGCTGCACGACACCGTCTACTCCGACGAGCACTGCTGCGCGCTCGTCAAGTACACGATCGTCGTCGGCCCCGGGATGGAGATCCCGGGCGACGCGGTCGGCGTGTTCCACATCGAGGACGGCCAGATGCGCGAGTACTGGCTGCTGGAACGCGACCAGAAGATGATCAACGACGTCTTCAACATGGGCGGCCGGGCGCTGCTCGCGGGCGGCTCGCTGCCCGCCCGGATCCTCGGCGTGATCACCCACCCCGGCGCGCTGATCCGCACGCTGTGGCGGGTGGCGCGCCTCAAGCGCGGCAAGAACAAGAAGATGCTCTAGGGGAGTACTACGGATGGCACAGATCGCAGAGCTCGCACGCAGCGCTCCCGAGGCGGCACGGGGCGCGCGCCCCGTCACCACCTACAAGGAGGACCTGATCACGGCCGCGCTGACGGTGTGGCCGATCATCGCCATGTTCTTCGACGGGCGTGGCCACAACAACGAAACCGGCCAGGAGTCGTTCTGGTCGCTCCCGCACCTGTTCCTGTACGCGGGCATGACCTCGGTCGGACTCTGGATCGGCCTGCTCGTGACCAAGTACCAGCTGGCCGCCGGCGTCGACCCGCGCAAGACCCTGCTGCCGGACCTGAAGGCGATCCCGGTCGGCTACGGCGTCGCCATCCTCGGCCTGCTCACGCTCGCGCTCGGCGGCCCGACCGACTTCATCTGGCACGCCGCCTACGGCTTCGAGGTCGGCGTCGACGCGATCTACTCGCCCCCGCACCTGCTGCTGTTCTTCGGCGGCCTGCTCGTGAGCTCCACCGGCATCCGCTCGATGTGGGCCAAGGCCGACATCACGCCCGACTTCCGGGCGTTCCTGCCGGTGCTGCTGAGCGCGACGCTGTTCATCGGCGTCTCCGGCTTCATCACGATGTACCTGTCGGCGTTCATGACCAACGTCACGCCGACGAGCGACTTCGTCGCCGACTACCAGGCGAACTTCAAGGACGACTTCAACGACCAGACGCAGTCGCTGAACGCGGGGCTGACCGGCTACGGCGACGACCAGTGGCCGTTCTACTACTACTCGGCCTCGCACGGGATCGCGGCGATGGTGATCACGACGCTGATCCTGCTCGGCCCGGCGCTGCTGCTGCTGCGCCGCTGGCGCGTCCCGACCGGCGCGATGACGCTGATCTTCACGGGCTACGGCCTGCTCGCGAGCATCATGACCGAGTACCGCGACTGGCCGCTGATCGGCTCGCTCGTGCTCGCCGGCCTGGCCATCGACGTGCTGCAGAGCCGCTCGGGCCGCGAGCGGCTCACGCTCGGCGCCATCCGCGCCGTCGGGCCGATCGCCGCCGCGGCGCTGTGGCTCTCCTACTACGCCATCCTCGCGCTCGACAAGGGGATCGGCTGGGAGGCGACCATGTGGGTGGGCGCGCTGATGGTGGGCGTGATGAGCGGCTTCGGCGTCGCGTTCCTGATCGCGCCGCCGGCCTACGGCCCGCGGCTCGTGGACGCGGACTCCAACTAGAGGTTCTCGGTGAAGAACGCCGCTACGTCAGCGACTTCCTCGTTGACGTAGCGGTAGCCCTCGTAGCGTCCGGGCGCGTCGTAGCGCACGAGGCTCGCATTGGCCGTCGCGGCCACGAAGTCCTCGGTGTCGCGCATGTCACCCCACGGGTCGCCGGTCGCCTGCACGTAGCGCACGACCGTGTCCGTCAGCTCGCGCGCGGGCACGGCCGGATCCTCCGTGCTCAGCGCCGGGGCGCGCAGGAGCTTGTACAGCGGCGCCACGGGCTTGAGCAGCAGCGGGCCGAGCGCGCCGAACTCGTCCTTGGAGAAGTTGTGGTTGAAGCGCATCACGCGCGTCGCCTGCACGGCGAGGATGGCCTTCACCGGCGGTGACGCGGCGGCGCCGTAGAGTGCCGCGTTGGCGCCCATCGAGCAGCCGAGCAGGCCGATCCGCTCGTCGTCGACCTCCGGCCGCCCGCGCAGGTACGCGAGCGCGGCCTGGACGTCCTCGGACTCGCGCAGCCCGTAGGTGATCGGGATCTTGCGCCCCGACTCGCCGTGGTTGCGCAGGTCGAACAGCAGCACGTGGTAGCCGGCGTCCTGCAGCGCCCGCGTGGCGGGCAAGAAGTCCACCGACCGGTCGTCCACGGGCACCTGGCCCTCGACGTTGCCGAGCCGGTTCCACAGCCAGCCGTGCACGAACGCGACCGCGGGCCCGGGCTCGGGCGCGCCGCTCGGGATGAACCAGCCGGCGAGACGGACGCCGTCCGCGGTGTCGAAGCCGACCTCCTCGTAGTCGAGGCCGGCGTCGCGGGGGGTGCGATCGAGCGGCGCGCGGCGGCCGACGATCATCAGCTTGGTCAGGACCTGCGCCTTGAAGACCGGGTTCACAGACCGATCCCGGGCACGCCACCGGATGACATCTGCAGATCATCCCACGCTTTCGCCGCGAGCTCCCAGTCCGACTCGGAGTCCTGGGTCTCCGAATGGCGGAGCATGCGGATCAGGTAGGCCATGGCGGAGAGCATCGCGATGGCCGCGAACGCGATCTGGACGCTGAGCACGCCCTCCTCGGTCCAGTACACGTCGTCGAGCTCGAGCAGCAGCGCGGACTCGTCGAGCACCAGCGCGACGCCGACACCGAACGGGAACGCGAGGTACTTGTCGAGCTTGTCGCCCTTGGTGCCGATGGCGACGCCGCCGGCGGCGAGCGCGAGGATGCCGCCCGGGAGGAAGTGGTGGATGTGGCGGTCGCCGACCACGACGTCCTTGATCGGCCCGAAGCCGCCCTTCTCGCGGATCGTCCACGTGATCCCGCGGGTGATCCCGAAGGCGACGGTGAACGAGGCGAGCATGTTGAACAGCGCGTTCTCCCGCGTACGCGAGACGGCGTAGCCCTCGCGCAGCGTCATCAGCGCCTCGACCGGCTTCGAGCGCCGCTCCTCCTCACTGTGGATCTGCCGCGAGCGCGGGAGCGTGCCGAGCCGCCACACGCGGGTCAGCTCGGCGCCGAACACGGTCACGACCGCGCCGCCGGCGAGGATGCCGAGCACGTGCGTGCGCCCGGACGACTTGGTCCGGGCCGCGTCCGCGGCCTTCAGGCGTTTGGCCTTACGCGGCGACACGCTGCCTCGGCTTCCTGCGGAGGTACACCTGCGCGAGCTGTTGCACGAAGATCACGCCGAACTTGACCAGGGCGCGCAGCGGGCGCGGGCCCGAGGAGCGGAACGTCGTGAGCTGCTTGGCGAAGTCGCGCATGCGGATGACGATGATGCCGGAACCGACGAGCTCGGCGCCGTCGTCCTCGCCCTCGGCCAGATGCCCGCGCAGCACGCGCGTGAACAGCGTCGTCGTGTCCTTCCACAGGTCGAAGCCGGCGTCGTTGGCCACGAGCTTGAACCCGGTCATCGTCAGCGGGTGCCCGACGCCGTCGTAGAACCACAGCCGGTAGAGCATGTGCTTGACGCCGGGCTGCTCCTGGTCGACGAACAGGTTGAACCAGCCCTTCACGACCGGCAGCCGGCCACCGAGCGCGTCGCACTGGATCCAGCCGCGCGCGTCCGCCGGCCGCAACGGGTCGTGCGCGAAGGCGTCGATGTCGGCGACCTCGATCGTCAGGTGGAACTTGAACGCCGCCGCCCCGTCCCGGGTCAGCTGCGCGCCACGCGCGAAGTCGGTCTCCCCGAACGTGATGTGGCCGAGCATCTCCTCGGTGAAGCGCACTGTGCTCATCGGGCCGCCGCCTCCGCGGCACGTCGGTCGGGATCGATGATCTGATCGGCGAAGCGGTCCGCCAGCGCGGCGATCGTGAAGCTCGGGTTGGGGCCGGTCGGGCCGGGCATGACGGAGCCGTCGGCGATGTGCAGCCCAGGATGCCCGAACACGTTGCCGTAGGCGTCGACCACACCCTCCTCGCGGGTGCGTCCCATCGGGGCGCCGCCGAGCGGGTGGACGGTGATCACGCGCCGCAGAAACCAGATCGGGTTGTCGGCGAAGCGGCCGCCGAGCGCGGCCGCCATGTCGCGCGAGACGTTGCGCACGCGCTCGAAGTAGGCGGCGGAGGCCGTGCGGTTCCAGTCCAGGTCGAGCCGGCCGTTGCGCAGGAAGATGCGCCCGTCCGGGATGTCGCGGCCCATGCTCAGCAGCGGCAGGCCGCCCGAGGACAGCTCGCTCGGGAGCATCAGGTCGGCGATCTGCGCCGTGACGTCGGTGTCGGGCGAGCCCTTGAGCCAGTTCTTGACCAGATGGGCGGCGCCCTCGCGCCAGCGCCACAGCTGCTTGGGCGCGCTCAGCACGTGCAGGATCCAGGCCAGGTGCTGCGGGTAACCCGCGTCCTGCAGGTAGAAGCCGCGGCCCTCGCCGCCGTCCTCGGCGCCCGGGATGCGCGCGGTGGTCGTGATCACCGGCCCGTAGCCCGGGTCGACGATCCGCGGCTCGCGCTTGCCGTCGGTGACCTTGGACGTGTTGAGCACGAGCGTCAGCAGGTCGCCGTTGCCGCAGAAGCGCGTGCCGATCTTGTTCGAGAGCCCCGGCAGCACGGCGCGGTTGCGCAGCAGCAGGTTGGTGGTGCCGAGCGTGCCCGCCGACAGGATCAGGTGGTCGCACGTCAGCTTCACCATCGGCGGCGCCTCGGGGGCGCCCGCGTCCAGGTCCGCGTAGTGCACGACGTAGCCGCCGCCCTCGCGCGGCTCGAAGCGCCGCACGTCGGCCAGCGTGCGGATCTCCGCCCCGTGGTGGGAGGCCCAGGTCAGGTAGTTGTAGTCGAGGGTGTTCTTGGAGCCGAAGTTGCACCCGACGTCGCACTCGCCCGACATCTGGCAGGTGGTGCGCGTCCGCCCGTGCAGGTTCGGGATCTTCTCCACGATCGCCTCGCCCGGGACGGGCGGGCGGCCCTCGTTGGCGAACGTCACCGCGAGCTTCGGGTGGTAGTGCTCGAGTCCGAGCGCGGACGCCGCCTCCTTGAAGGCGAGCGTCTTCGGCGTGGACGCGTAGGGCTCGTGGTCGACCGGAAACTCCTGCAGCCCGATCATCTGCTCGACCCGGTCGTAGTGCGGGTCGAGGTCGGCGCGGTTGACGGGCCAGTACTCGTAGCCGCCGTCGTTGAGGTTCTCCTGCACGAACCAGCGCTCGTCCTTGCGGATGAAGACGTTGGCGTAGATCAGCGAGCCGCCGCCCAGACCCGCGGACACGAGCGCGTCGATCCCGCGGAACGACCAGTAGTGGTACATGCCGACCAGGCCTCGGGGCGGGTCCCAGAAGCTCTCGCGTGCCCGGTACGGGCTGCGGGTGAAGGAGCCGGGCGGGTACGGGCGCCCGCGCTCGAGGATCAGCACGCGCTTGCCGGCCTCGGCCAGTCGGTAGGCCGTCACCGACCCGCCGAACCCGGAGCCGACGACGACCGCGTCGTAATGGGTGTCAAGACTCAATGTGGTGCAACGCTAACCGCCTGCGCGCGTACACGGCAAGTACCGTCGGGCCAGATAGGCTGCGGCCGAGCCATGACCCACGGCCAGGACCAGACCCAGATCCTCCACCAGGGCGCGGACCGCGCCCGCGCCGGGGTCGTCGACCCGCGCTTCGCCCGCGACCTCGACGAGGCGATGGAGTACTTCGGCCACGACCTCGCGGCGCACGTCGGCCGCTACGACACGGGCGAGTACCTGGTCCCGCTCGAGCTGTGGCTGGGCAAGTGGGAGCCGGGCGCCGCGCTGGTGATGCAGGACCGCGCCGTGCTCGTCTGGGGGCGCAGCGAGGTCCAGTCGCAGACCATCCCGCGCAAGCGCCCGGGCGGCGTGGCCGAGGTCGACGTCCAGCCCGACGCGGTCACGCTGTGGATCGACTGCGACCAGCCGCGCAACGTGCGCGTCAAGCGCTACGAGGGCACGGCCGACGTCCCGACGACGTTCGCCGACATGCTGCGCCCGGACGTGCGCGACCGCGAGCCGACCGCGGTCCTGCCGCCCGAGATCGTGCAGTGCCCGCACTGCTTCGGCGAGGTCACCGAGGGCACCGACATCTGCCCGCACTGCGGCCGCTACATCGGGGAGAAGCCGAAGCGCTCGAAGAAGTGGCTGATCGTCCTGCTGCTGGCCCTGCTGCTCGCGCTGCTGATCGCCGCCGCGGTCCTGCTGCTGACGGGCGACGACGAGGAGCCCGCCCGGCCGGCGCCGTC
>Ga0065721_10050928_pt1 | contig 17043 bp, 16 predicted proteins | sample Mesricmetagenome_FD_59108 | JGI IMG/M metagenome (GOLD analysis project Ga0065721, IMG submission 59108) | Mesophilic microbial community from rice straw/compost enrichment Sample: eDNA_1 v2 (version 2) | ecosystem: Engineered > Solid waste > Grass > Composting > Bioreactor | place: USA: Davis... | reverse complement strand
GCCCGCCGTTCATCGCGTCAACCATCGAACGCAGACGCGAGGCCTGATCCTCGAATCGGAAGCGATTGTCCCCTGTGAAGCGGAGCCCGTGAGGCAGGGTGCCAGTGAACGTAACTGTGCTGACCGCGGAGCTCAACTGACCAACTCCCCATCGAGTACAAGGCGGGCCAGCCTGTCCGCCTGAGCAAGCTCAATTTGATCCGGGACTTCCTGCCCGGTTGTAAGGTAACTGACACGGAGCCTGCTGCCCCGGAGGATGTTAAGCAATACGCCGAAGTTCACCGCCTCGTCGAGCTTACTGAAGATGACGCGGGACGGGCGGAGCACGTCAAACTTCTTGACCGCACGATCTAGCACCGCCTCGGAGCCTGTGGCCGACAGGACCAGGTGCGTCTCATCCGGCGAGCACGCCTCGATGAACGCCGAAAGCTCCTCAAGCCTGCCCGCGTCGTGCTGGGACCGCCCCGCCGTGTCGATGAGCACGGCGTCACAGTCGGCAAACGCGCTGCACGCCGCGGCCATCTCCCGAGGCGTCATCACCACCTTCAACGGAAGCCCGATGATGTTGGCGTAGGTGCGGAGCTGGTCCACCGCCGCGATGCGGTAGGTGTCGCTCGTGATGAGCCCCACCTTCTTGCCCTGCCGCAACTTGTACGCCGCGGCGAGCTTGGCGATGGTGGTCGTCTTGCCAACGCCCGTGGGCCCCACGAGGGCGATGGTGAGCGGCCGGCCGGTCTCGGAACGCCCCGCCCGCGAGACAGACCCAACCACCGGCATCATCGCCGCGATCTGCCGCAGCATCGACTGGCGGACAATCTCCGGGTCGCCCAGCTCATCGGGGGTGAGCTCGTCCCGGACCTTGCCGACCAGTTCCTCCGCGATCGCCGGGGAAACCTGGCCGTCCTGCAAGCGCAGGTAAAGGTTGAAGAGGGGATCGCTGACGCCGTTGATGTTCCCCATGCCCGTCATGGGCGAGACGGAGGCCGCGGTGGTGCGGGTGCAGCTGAGCACCTGGCCCACAAGCCGTTTGATTGACGCCAGTTCGACCTGAAGCTCCAGCAGCGCACTATCCGAGACCGGCGCGAAGGGCACCTTGGTCGTCAGGCGGCTGATGTTGACCTTGGCAGGGTTGGGCGGCGGCGGGTACACCTGCTCCAGCAGCGCCGCCCCGACATTGGACGACTCGGGCGGAGGCGGCGGCACCTCGTCGTTGCGGTTTGTCTCCGCCTTCGGCGCAGCGGGCCGAGGCCGGGGGGCGAGGTCTTCGATCTTGACGGGACGGACATTGACGGTGGGCGTCTCGCCGACCGCCGCGGGCGCTTCCACTTTGGTAAATGCCTCGGCGATGAACTCGGCGGGGTCCGGACGCTGAGGCTGCGTGGGCTGCGGAGGCTTCTGTTCCCTGATGCGTGGGCCGCGTGCGGACATCTGATCCGCCGCGGTGATCTCCACCACCTGCTTCCCGCCGATTCCAAGAACCGAGCCGACCTTGTACGCGCGGGTGTGGAGAATGACCGCGTCCTTGCCGAGGTCTTTCTTGACCTCCGACAGTGCCTGGGCCATTGATGGTGCGCGGTAGGTTTTGAGGTTCATGGTCCGCCGTCCGTGGCCGCGTCACGCCTCCTCCAGAGGCCGCTTCGGGGGCAAAGTGTACAGCGAGGCGGCCCCGTCAACCAGAGGCAAGCCTGGGTTTTTGGCCGATCCTGCGCACGCCGCGAGCGATTGTGGAAAACGTCGCAGTTGCAGGACAACACACGCCAGAATCTCGCGGGTCGAAGGCGATCATGGTTGCCTCCTGAGGATCACGCGCCCGACTCGGGCGGATGCTTCGCTCAAGCCGCGGCGCCGACGGGAACCCGTTCCTCGGGCGGAGAGACCAAGGCCAGAGACTCGACCTCCACGCCGGTGACGACCTCGTTGTAACCCAGCACCGCGACGTTGGGCATGTGCGGGTCCAGAAGCTGCTTCACAACCGCACGCACCGGCGGCGAGGCGATCACCACGGGCGGGTGGCCCGCCGACACGACGGCGCGCAAAGCCGCGACGATCTGCCCGGCGATGGCCGAGGCGACGCGCGAAGGCATGTTGACGGTGGTGCCCGCCGGGCCGCGGTCGATGTAGGCGTTGATCTGATCCTCCAGCGCCGGGTCGAGCGTGACGCAGACCAGGCGCTGCACGCCGTTCTCCCCCGGAGAGGCGTACTGCTGGCAGATGGTGCGCCGCAGGGCGTTGCGGACGTACTCGGTAAGCACCTCCAGGTCCTTGGTCTTGGTGCCCCAGTCGGCCAGCGTCTCCAGGATCGTCTCCAGGTCGCGGATCGGCACACGCTCGCGCAGCAGCGCCTGCAGAATCTTCTGCAGGTCGATGGGCTTGATGATGCCGGGGATGCAGTCCTCGATCAGCTTGGGGGCCTTCTGCTTGAGCTGCTCCAGGAGGTTGTTCACCTCGTCGCGCGTCAGCAACTCGTCCGCGTGCTTGCGGACGACCTCGGTCAGATGCGTCGCCAGGACGCTCGTGGGATCGACGACGGTGTAGTTCATCGTCTCGGCGCGCATGCGCAGGGCCGGGTCGATCCACCACGCGGGCAGGCCGAACGCCGGCTCGCGCGTCTCCTCGCCGCCCCAGGAAGGATCGATGCGCCCGCTCGCGATGCCCGAATCCATCGCCAGCAGCTTGCCCGGCCGCGTGACGCCCGAAGCGACCGGATTGCCGCGGATCTTGATCCGGTACTCCGTGCTGGAAAGCTGCATGTTGTCGCGGATGCGGACCGGGGGCATGACCAGCCCCAGCTCCACGGCAAGCTGGCGGCGAATCGCCGTGATGCGGTCGAGCAGGTCCCCGCCCTGCGTCGTGTCCACGAGCGAAACCAGGGCGTACCCGACCTCCAGCTCCAGCGTGTCCACCTTGAGGAGCTGTTCGATCGGCGGCGGCTCGGGCTTCTGCAGAGGAGCCTGCTCGCCCGGCGCGGGCTCATCACCTTTCTTCTTGTGCGAGCGGATCATGCTGTAGCCCACGCCCGCGAGCACCGCGCCGCAGGCCAGCAGCGGCAGCGAGGGCAGCGGCGTAAGAGCGAGCAGACCGAGAAAGCCCGCGGTGATGAACAACCCCTTGGGCTGGCTCATCACCTGATCGGTCAGCTCGTTGCCCAGCTCGGCCTTGCTGCCGCTTCGCGTAACGATCAGCGCCGAGGCGATGGCGATGACGAAGGAGGGAATCTGGCTGGTCAGGCCGTCGCCGATGGTGAGCTTGGTGAAGACCTCCGCGGTCTGCGCGGCGTCCCACCCGCGGGCGACGATGCCCACCGCAAAGCCGCCGGCGACGTTGATGGCGGTGATGATGAGGCCGGCGATGGCGTCGCCGCGGACGAACTTGCTCGCACCGTCCATCGCGCCGAAGAAGTCCGCTTCCTGGGAGATCTTCTCGCGCCGCCGCCGCGCTTCCTTCTCGTCGATGTTGCCCGCGTTGAGGTCGGCGTCGATCGCCATCTGCTTGCCGGGCATGGCGTCGAGGGTGAAGCGCGCCGCGACCTCGGAGATGCGGCCAGCGCCCTTGGTGATGACCATGAACTGGACGATCACCATGATGAGGAAGATGACGATGCCGACGAAGAGCGAGTCCCCCGCGACGAACTCGCCGAAGGCCATGATGACGTGGCCCGCAACCCCCGCGGCTTCCTCCGGCGTGGAGGCGTCCGCCGTGAGAATGAGGCGGGTCGAAGCGATGTTCAGCACCAGCCGCAGCAGCGTCGTGCCGAGAAGCAGGCTCGGGAAGACGGAGAAGTCCAGCGGCTGGGTCATGTAGAGCGTGGTCAACAGGATGACCAGCGACAGCGCGATGTTGAGCGCGATGAGCACGTCCATCACCGGCGGCGGCACGGGCACCAGCAGCACGGCCATCATCAGCACGAAGCCGACGGGCACGATGTAGCCGCGGTGGCGGCTCAGCTTGTGAAGCCACTGCGGCAAGAGACCGGTATTGGCCTGAAGTGTGGACATGGTCGAACGGTCAACAAACCAGAACGCGGCAAAGGCCGAAGAAGGCGCCGGCAACCCCGCCGTTCTCCCTCTGCCTTTTCGCTCGCATCCGCACGCTCACGAATCGCTCCTTCTCACGCCGCCTTGTTCTCAAGGCGGTACACATAGGCCAGCACTTCCGCGATGGCCTGATAGAACTCGGTGGAGATCTCCTGGCCGACCTCGACGCCCGCGTACAGCGCCCGGGCCAGCGGCGGACGCTCGACGATCGGAATCTTGTGGATCAGCGCCAGGTGGCGAATCCGCATCGCCATGTGGTCCACCCCCTTCGCCACCACGCGCGGCGCCCGCATCGTCGCCTGGTCGTACTGAATCGCCACCGCGTAGTGCGTGGGGTTCGTCACGATCACGTCCGCCTTGGGCACCGCCGCGGAGACGCGCTGCATCGCCATCTCGCGCATCAGCTTATACCGGCGGCCCTTCACGGCAGGGTCGCCTTCCATGCTCCGGCGCTCGTCCTTGACCTCTTCCTTGGTCATCTTGAGGTCCTGCGTGTGCTGCCAGCGCTGATAGAGGTAATCAGCCGCGCCCAGCACCAGCAGCACGGCCAGCGCCCACAGCGCCAGCTCCAGCAGAATCCGCCCCACCACCGCCGCGGCCTGCGACACGGGCAACAGCGGCAATGTCGCGAACGTCGGCAGACGATCCTCCACATACGCCCACGCCACCGCCCCCACCAGCGTGATCCGCACCAGGCCCGAGAGCGTGCGGACCATGTTCCGTTTGCCGAACAGCCGCCCAAACCCCGAGATCGGGTTCAGCCGCCGCAAGTTGGGCTGGAGCGGGTGCGTGGTGAACAGCAGCCCGAACTGCACGATGTGAGAGCCCGCGGCAACAACCGCCATCAACCCCAGCACGGGAGCCACCACCTTGATCGACTCCCACGCCGTGTTGAGCACCAGACGCCCCATCGCCGAGGGGTCCAGCGCCTCCGCGGGGTTCGCGAGCACACGACGCATCACCGCGGCCATGGTGCGCACGACCGAGCCGCCGAAGATCACGAGCAGCAGCACCGCCGCGGAAAGGTCGATCGCCGCCGCAAGCTCCTGGCTCTTGGCGACCTGCCCCCGCGACCGCGCCTCGGACAGCTTCCGACTGCTCGGAAGTTCTGTTTTTTCGCCCATGTCCTCGGCCATGACGCTCCCTTACCGATCAACCACGAAGACGCACAGACACAGAGAAGACATACGAACTGACTCTTCCCGCTTCGTGTGCTGCAGCTCTGCTCCTGGCTTCTTCCTGCTCATTCCCGCTTCTTTGTGTCTTTGTGCCTTTGTGGTTTACTCACCCCGCAACCCAGCGGACGACCTCATCCAGTGTGCGCGTAACCTCATCTCCCACGGCTTGACGGATCGCGTACATCGACGCCGCGAGCATCGCCAGGCCCGCGAGGATCTTCACCGCGAAGCCCACGGACATCACGTTGAGCTGCGGCATCGTCTTACCGATCAGCCCCATCACGACGACCAGCACCATCACTATGCCCGTGACCGGGGTCGAAACCCGAATCGCCAGCTCAAAGCCGCTGGAAAGGACGCTCACCAGCAGGTCCAGCGGCGTCTGCGACACGGCAAAGCCGCCGATGGGCGTGGTGACGAAGCTGTGCATGACGCCCGCGAAGAGCTGCTCCAGCCCTCCCACGCCCACGAAGATGCTCGCGCCGATGTAGAACAGGAACTGACCGAGGACTTCGGCCTCGAAGTCCGCCTCGGGGTTGTAGACCTTCGCCAGCCCCAGGCCCATGTTCTGGCCGATCATCACGCCGGCCATCTCCAGGCTCAGCAGCGGCACCGCCGCGATGCCCCCCATCGCCAGCCCGATGAGCGACTCCAGCACGATGAGCGGGATGAGCCCGAAGAGATCCAGGTCCGCCGGCATCATCGGCGCGGCGGCCCGCACCGCGGGATACAACGCCGCGGCGAGCATGAAGATCAGCAGCGCCTTGAACGTGCGCGGAATGGTCAGGCTCGTCAGCAGCGGAGCGAGCATGAACACCCCCGCCAGCCGGAACATGACCAGCGTGTAGGGCACGACCTGGTCAAGCAGGGATTGGATCCCGGTGGCGTTCATGATTCACAACAAAGGCACAAAGCTCAAAGACGTAAAAGCGCGAATGACCTGCTGAATCCCACACCGACTCAAAGCACCTCCGTTTTCCTCCTCTCCGTGCCGTGTGGCTCACCTCACCCAGCCAGTGAAAGAAGGGTCGCCGCGTACTCGACGACGCGCACCGCGATCCACGGGATGAGCACCGCCGCGGCGACGACCATCACCACGATCTTGGGAACGAAGGCGAGTGTCTGATCCTGAATGCTCGTGACCGACTGCAGCAGGCTGATCACCAGGCCGACCACGATGCCGGCCAGCAGGATGGGCGCGGCGATCTTGAGCGTGATCAGCAGGGCGTTGCGGACAAGTTCAACGGATGCTTCGTCGTAGTGCAAGGCTTCAGTCCCCGGGCGTGCGTGCGACCGTGCGGCGTTCCTGCGGCGCTACCCGCTCCCGGCCTGGACAAAGCTGTTCATGAGCCCGCCGATGAGCAGCGTCCAGCCGTCCACGAGCACGAACAGCAGCAGCTTGAAGGGCAGCGAAATCAGCACCGGCGGCAGCATCATCATGCTCATGGCGATGAGCATGGTGGAAATCACCATGTCGATGACGAGGAAGGGCAGGTAGATGCGGAAGCCCATGAGGAAGGCGGTCTTCAGCTCGCTGAGCATGTAGGCGGGGATGAGGCTCACCATGTCCACGTCGGCGCGGGTGAGCTTCTCCGGCTCGGAGGTGTCGATGCCGCGGTACTCCAGGACCATATACAGGCTCGACCAGTTCCCCGTGGCCTCGATCTGGTCGAACATGAAGTCCCGGAGGGGCTGCTTGGCCTTGTTCCACAGCTCGTCATAGTCGGTGATCTGCCCGGCGCGATAGGGCGCAATCGCCTCGCTGTTGATGCGGTCCAGCGTCGGGGCCATCACCAGCAGCGTCATGAACAGCGCCAGCGCCGTGATCACCTGCGGCGGCGGAACGCTCTGCGTGCCCATCGCCTGACGCAGCAGGCCGAGCACGATCAGGATCCGCATGAAGCACGTCGTCATCAGCATGATCGACGGCGCGAGCGTGATCACGGTGAGGACGATCAGAATGTTGATCGCGGTGGAAAGCCCGCCCTTCGCCGGGGCCGAAGCACTCGACTCCGCGCCCGGAAGCGCCGCGCCCGCGGCATTCAGCACCTCGAGCGGGTTGATCATCTCCGTCAGCGTGGACGCCGGAGACACGACCGGCACAGGCAGCGTCGCCGGCGTCGAAATGGGCGCCACGGAAGGCGCTTCGGGAATCGGCGGCCCCACCTGCGCCGCCGCGAAGGAGGTAAAGCACAGAAGCAACGCCAGGCACGCGAGGACGCGGCGCATCACCGTGCCCCTCCCGCGCCCTTCACGGCGTTGAGCCGGGCCTTGATGGGCGCAGCCGCGCCAGTCTGCGACGCCGCCGCGCGAGCCCGGGTCAGGTCGAAGCTGTCGGGACCGATGCGCAACCGGCGCTGCGCGGGCTCGGACTCTTCCATCGCCGCGGCGGCCGCTCGCTCCGCCCCGCTCAGCAACCCCTGGAACTTGCGGGCGAGTGAATCCCCCTCCTCGTCGCGCACCTTAAGCAGGATCGAGGCCACATCCTCCGGCTCGGTGATCTCGCAGAGCGTGGTCATCGTCGCGCCGCCGAACTTGCCCCCGCCCCCCTGGCACAGCAGCAGCACGCGCCGATCCAGCTTCAGCAGAATGAGCATGCTCCCGCGCCCGACTGGGTAGCGGCCCAGCACTTCCAGAATGCCGGAAGGCGCACGTCCTCCCGCGCCCAGCGCGGCCATCAACCCCCCGCCGCGACGCGAGACAAGCCGCACCGTCACGCCCAGCACCACGATCAACGCCACCACGCCCGCGAGCGACGCGATCGTCTGGACCATCCCCGCGCTGACGCCGTTTCCCTTCGCGGCAAGCGGCGCGGACTCCGACGGCGCCTTCGGCGCGGGCAGCGGACGCGATTCGGTTTGTGCAGCATCAGCGGCGCCGGCGTGCGCGGCAAGAGTCGCAGCGACAAACGCCGCGATGCACCAGCACCGAATGTTGAACCTCACGCTCGCCATCCTGGCTCACTGCTGGCGGCTCCGCCGCCGTATGAAACTCAGCCCGCCTTCGCCGCCGGGGCCGCGCCCTCGGTGGGCGGGGCAAGGATCTCGTTGATGCGCACGCAGAAGTTGTCGTTCAGCACCAGCACCTCGCCGCGGGCGACGTGCCGCTCGTTCACGTAAACGTCCACAGGGTCGCCCGCGAGCTTGTCCAGCTCGACGACCGCGCCCTCGGACAGGCGCAGGACGTCCTCGACGAGCATCCGGGTACGCCCCAGCTCGATCTTGACGTTGAGATTGACGTCGGAAAGCAGGTCGATGGCCCGCGGCCCGGATCCCACGGCCCCAGGCTCGAAGGTGGGCAGCTTGAGCGGCGAGGCGCCCTGCTCTCCCGTCTGCTGCTGCGGCTCGGGCTGCGGTGCGGGCGCGGATTCAGGCGTGTCGTTCTCGGCCATCCGTGGCCTCCCCAGGTCACATGCCGCGCCTGCGTGTGGCCCTCCTGGCTCCACGACGGGGCGGCGTCGGCTGTCCATCGGACAACCGGCAAAGACCGCCGCACAAAAGCGGCGACTCCTGCGCTGGTCCCATAATGACGCGCAAGGTCTGCCGATTCAGTCCGCCGGGAACCCCTTACACCGGGGGATCACCACCTGCTCGATCCGCTCTCTGCCCTCGGCGTCCTTCCCCATGATCTGGTTGATGTACGCCGTGATCTGGCGGTTGAGGGTCCGCAGGTCCGGCTCCCGCAGCTGGGCGTGGGGAGCGCGCCGGAAGATCATGGAGATGCCTTCCAGCACCTCGGCCTTGCGGCGCTCCAGCTCCTTCTCGACGAAGCTCTGGTTGCGGGCCCGGACCTTCAGCACGATCGCGGTGTCCCACACCCAGACGCGCCCCGTCTGCATGTTCTGGAACTTCTCCTGGAGCAGCGGCACCTCGACCGTGGACTCCAGGTCCTGCTTCGTGTTGTCCTCGAGGGGAGTCGCCTGGGCCACCTGAGGCTGCTTGCTCGTCATGCTGACGATCATGAACACCCCCACCGCCTCCGCGACCATGAGCCCCGCGACCACGAGGATGGTCTTGAGGGGGAGGCCCTTCTTTGCGGCGGCTGCCTGCTGCTCTGCCTCGGGCTTCTTCTTCTCTTCCTTGTCGGGCATGGCGGACGGCTACCTCCTGGCGCACGAGCGCACCATGTGGCTCATCGGCCGGAACGGGGGCCACGTTCGCCCGGGAAGGCCCTCGCTGCGGCCTTTCAGCCGGCGCACTCCGCATAAACAGATGGAGCGTCAAAGCCTTGTGTCAGGCTGCCTTGCTCAGGGGAGGCGCAACTTCTGCGCTCGCGACCTGCTTGGGACGAGAACGTCCCGCCGCGGCCAGCGCCACCATCGACGCCGCCACCCAGCACCCCGCAGCACCGGCCAGCCAGGGGTTGAGCGCGATCCACGCCGGCAAGGGCAGCGTGAACAGGGCCACCGTGCCGAGGCACATCACCGCGGCGATCACCTGCTTGGTGCGATGCCCCAGCCTGATCGACGCGACCTCCACGGCCCGGTCGATGCGCATCGCCGCGGCGGCCCACAACGCGGCGACCACAAGCACCGCGCTGAACGCCACGATGGCCGCAAGCAAGGCGAGGTCGTTGATGGCCTGGTCACCAAGAGTCACTGGTAGTTTCATCGGTCCGTTCGCTCCGCTTTGCTTGCGTGCGTGGATGATCGGACCGTGGCAGGGTCGGCTTGAGCGGAGTGTGACGGATTACCGGCCCAGGGCCAGAAGCTGCTGCATCAGATCGTCCGCGGTGCGGATCACTCGCGAGGAGGCGGAGTAGCCCGTGGAGGAGAGGATCAGCTTGATGAACTCCTCGCCCAGGTCCACGTTGGAGAGCTCCAGCGCTCCGCCGATGGTGTAGCCCGCGCCGAAGGTGCCGGGGGCGGCGATGACCGGCTCGCCGGAGTTGGCCCCGGTGCTGAACAGGCTGTTGCCCGCGTCCACCAGACCCTCGGGATTGGAGAAAGTCGCCAGCGCCACCTGCCCGATCGTGCGCGTCAGGCCGTTCGTGAACACGCCCGTGATGACCCCGTCCACCCCCACGGCGTAGCCGGAGAGCGTGCCGATGGGCGCGCCGTCGCGGCTGGTGGCGGCGAGCGACGAGGTCGAATCGCTCAGCGAAGTCACCCCGCCCGTGCCGTTGCCCGCGAAGCTGAGATTGATGCTCATGGGTGTCGCGGAGCCGGAGCCCGTGCGGTCAAGAGTGATGCTGATGGGGGCGTCGCTGATGGGCTGCCCCTCGGTGTCGAAGGAGATGGTGCCCGTGGCGACCTGCAGGGCCGGGTCGCTGTCGTCGTTGGACTCGATGTAGTAGCGCCACGTCGTGCCGGACGTGCCCTTGGACTCGAGCACCAGCGTGATCTCGATCTCGACGGGCGAGCCCAGCGAGTCGTAGGCGATGAAGGTCGTGCGCACGCTCTCGCCGTCCGCCGACGTGACCTTGTTCATCGTGAAGGGCGTGCCGACGAGCGCGCCCGCGCCATCCACGATGCGAAGATCCGTGGAGTCGATCGACAGGTCGTTGGCGGTGCCGATGTTCCCGGTGATGGTCAGCGTGCCGGTGAGCGGGTCGAGCTCAACGCCGGGGATGCTGCCGTCGGGGTTGGGTCCGGAGGTGGTGTCGATCCCCAGCGCCTGGACGAGGAAGTTCTGAATGTCCTGAACCGTGGTGGTCGCGGTGATCTCGAAGCTGGCGGTGGGAACCTCGCGCCCGCCCTTCTCCGCGCCGCGGATCTCGAACCGCTGGCCCACGGTGAAGATCGGAACGTCGGAGCCGGGCTGCGCCGGGTCTTCGATGTCCACGAGTCGGGTCGTGGGCTCGAGGAGGTTGGGCGCGGTGGGCGCCGGGGCGGCGGTGGAGATGGTGCGCAGCGCCCCCATGAGCAGCTGCGAGCCGGTGCTGGGCAGCGTGCCGTCGGCGTTGAGGTTGCCCGAGAAGCGTACGTTGCGCGTCGCCTCCGCGAGCGTGAGCGAGCCGATGGGCACAGTCAGGTCCACGAGCCTGCCTGGAATGATGTTGAAGTTGGCGTCCACGCCGAAGCCCTGGAGCTTGTTGCCGGCGATGTCCACGAGCTGGTTGGCCTGGTTCTGGCGGAAGGCCCCGGCGCGGGTGTAGAACTGCGCCCCGCCGCGGTTCACGATGAAGAAGCCCGCGCCGTCGATCGCCATGTCGCGGGCGTCGCCCGTGGCGGAGACGGAGCCGCCGATCATGTTGCGCTGCGTGCCTGCGATCTGAACGCCGAATCCGATCTGGAAGGGGTTGGTGCCGCCGGTAACGGTGGACGGGGCGGAGCCCATGCTCATCGTCCGGCTGAACATCGTGGAGAAGAGCAGGCGGTTGCTCTTGTACGCGGTGGTGTTGACGTTGGCGATGTTGTTGCCGATGACGTCGATGTGCCGCGAGTTGGCGTTCATCCCCGAGAGGCCGGTAAACAGTGCGGTGGTTGAAGCCATGGGCGTTCGTCCTGAGAGCCCCAGCCGCCCGGGTCACGCACCAGCGGCGGGGGCGATTGGTTCGGATCGGGCCTCCGTGCCCTTGGAAAGCGGCCTCCGTGCCGCGGGAAGACGACTTGCTCTCAGGCGTTCGGCGGCGTCCTGCCGCCCAGCGCCTTGAGCAGAGAAGCGTTCAACAAGGGGAATGCCAAACGGGGCGGCTCGCCGGGAATATCCCCCGCTTCCGGCGCCACCGTGACGACCGCGTCCACGCCGTTGAGCACACGCGTGGCGCTGAGATCCGCCTTTCCGGTAATCGTCCGCAGCCCCACGTCCATCTCGAGCACCTGGCCGTCGATGATGAACAGGGCCCGGTTCGCCCCCGCCGCCTCCGCGCGGTCCGCCGCCTTCGAGAGGCGGGCGAGCTGCGAGGGCGTCAGGTCCACGCCGGCATTGCGCGATACGCGCACAGGCAGCCCGCTGGTTACGCCGCCCGCCGCGGCATCCTCCAACATCTGCTGGAAGGAGATCGCCTCCGACGTGGACGCGGCGGCCTTCGCATCAACCGGCCGGACGCCCGAGCCCAGCGCCCTCAGGAGCGTGGTGGGATCGACGCTCATCCCTCACCCCCGTTATCCCGCGGCGTCTGGGCGATCTCGTCCAGGTCGCCGATGTAGACCCGTGCGCCGTTGGTGAGGGTCAGGACCGTGCCGTACTGCGTGCGGCTGATCGACTTCACCTCGCCCGTGACGCGGTTGTAGTTCTCGTCCAGGCCGCTGACGGTCTTGCCCACGAGCGTGGCAGCCGCGGCAAACTCGTTCTGGCTGACCAGCGCCTGCAGATTCGTGGACAGGTCCATGTCCGACTGGATGGACCGCACGGCGGCGAGCTGCTGGAGCAGCGCGTTGGTATCGTTGGGCTGAAGCGGGTCCTGCTTGGTCATCTCGGTGAGGATGAGCTGCAGGAAGTCCCCGGAAGTGAGGGAGCTGAGGCTGTTCGCGCCGTGCATCGTGTTGCCGATGGCGGAGATGGTGCTCATAAGCTCCTCGTGTCAGACAAGCGCGTCGAGGTGCAGGCGGTACACGCCTCCCTCCCCGAGCGTCAGCAAGATCGGTTCGGGACGCTGCACCCAGATCGGTGAGGGCGGCTCGGCCTCGGATTCCTCGGCATCGTTCCTCGCCCCTCCGTCCTGCTGAGGCTGCGCCTCGCGCTCGCGGCTGCGACCATCGTCGGCGAACTCCGCGCCGCGATCGTCCAGGGTGTGCTTGTGCGCGTCCTGCGCACTTTCCGCGGGTGTCGCCGCGGTGACCTCGATGCGTTCCACGCTCAGACCCCGCGCCTCCAGCGCGGCACGTAAAGACGACTGCGCATCCAGGAGCAACTGGCGTGCCGATTCGGTCGTGGCGTGCAGCCTGGCGGAAAGCGACTGCCCCTGGAGCGAGACTTCCACCTTCAGCGCCCCCAGGTTCTCGGGGGTCAGGCGGAGCGTGACCGTGCCCTCGCCCTGCTTCAGGGCCATCGTGAGCGCCTTCGTCGCCTGCGGAATCAGCGCCGCCTGCGCGATCCCCTGCTTCAACACCGGCGCTTGCGCGGTCAGTCGTGCGAGCGCGGCCTGGCGAGCCGCGGCGGGCGACGCGACGGCGTGAAGCCCCACGGGATTCACCTGTCCATGACCCGGCTTGGAGGTCATGCCTTCAACACCTGTGCGCGCCGGCGCGGCGTTCGGTGCGGGCGCACCCGCCTGTGGAGCGGGCATGGGCGCAACTTGAGTCGCTCCGGACTGCGGTTGTGCCGCGGCTTGCTGACGCTGGTTCTGCGCTGCGTTGTGATCGCCGGACTGCGGCGCATCGTTCTGCGCCCCGGCGGTGTCGAAGATCGTTCTCGCCGCGTGCAACTCGCTCGGCGTCGCCTGCACGCTCTGCACCGGCTCACGCACGAATGGGCGCACTGTCGCGGCGAGCTGTTCCGCCTGCGTTTCCAGCGTTGTTCCGGCGGTTGAGGCGGGCTGCTCCTGCGCGACCGTGTGCCGCGCGGACAGGTCCGACACGGAACGCTCCACCTGCGGCGCAAGATTCTGCTGCGCCGGTCGTTCGGGATTCGCAACCATCTCGGCCGGCGTAGGTTGCTGGCCGACCGGAGCCCCGCCGGGCTGGTACGTCGCAGGCTCCGTAGTCACCTCGTGAACGACCGTGCTTGTCACCAGGTCGGGGGCCGCCTCTGCCTGCGCGGTGTGCGCTCCCTGCGGCGGCAATGTGCGCACGGAAACGGTCGGCGCTTCGGACCTGGCTTTCGTGTTCTCCGTGTTTGCGGCGTCCCCCAAACCCTCCGATGGCTGGTGCGCCTCGGGCCGCGGTTCAGACACCTGAAACTCTGGCGCGGCAAGCTCGGGCTGGATGAGTTCCGGCTCCGCAGGCTCGACCTGCGCCGGTTCGGGCGTTACCGATGTCGGTTCGATATCCCTCGGCTGCTCGACCTGGGGCGTTTGGCTCTGCTGGTCCTGCCGCGCAACAGGTGCTGTGCGCTTCGGTGATTCATGCGCCTTGGGCGCAGGAATGGCCGGGGCATCGTGCGCCTGAGGGTGCGGTTGTTGCTCGGAAGCCTCGTCGCTCACACCGACGGGCGCGTCGGCAAGCTCATCCTGGGCGTGTTCCTGCCCCTGCGCTGCGGGCTGAGCCGCGGGCTCGGGATCCTTCTTATGAAGCGAGGGCTTCAACTCCGGAGTCTGCGACAACGCCGGGGCCTGCGGCGAGGCGGGCGTGATCGCCAGCCCCATGGACGAGAGCATCGCCGTGAAGCGGCTCGGCTTGAAGCGGGGGCTCTGCGGAACGGGCAGAAGAGGGTTGGGTGCGGAAGGTTCGATCCGGGGCATGCAGCGGCCTTACGGCACGCGGGCGAACTTGCCGCGTTGCCGCAGTCGCTCCAGCAACTCCGCTGCCAGCTTGGGATCGGTCTTTGTCAGTGCCTCGATGATCTTGGTGCGCGACTTGTCATTCATCGCGTCGAGGTACGTCACGACGGTGCGGAGGCGCTCCTCGCTCGCCGCGGTTTCCTGGGGGGTCGGCGGGGGCGGGACACCGTTCGCCATGGGGACCGCCGCGAACTCCGGCTTGGGTGTGGGATCGGCCAGCATTTCCTGCAGAAGCTGCACCGCCTGCGCGGGCTTCTGAGCCTGGAGCACCTTGAGGGTTTTCTGGAACTGCTCATCGCTGACCGCCGCGGCGGCCTCCGCGACCTGCTGCTCAAAGGCCTTCTTGTCGTTCTCAAAGGCCAGACGTTCCGCGGCAAGCCTGCGGCGGTCCTCGGCGAGCTGGCGCTGCAGGTCCTGCACTTCGCGCTTGAGGCGCTCGATGCGCTGGCGATCAAGCTCGGTGGCCTCCATGCGCGCGGCAAGGCGCTCAAGGGCGGTCAGCGGGGGCTTCGAGGCTTTCTTCTCTTCCTCGTCGTGGAGCTTTTCCTGCTCCTTCGCCTTTGCCGCGGCGTCCTGCTCGGCCTGCACCTCGTGCACCGTCGGGGTCAGAAGAGCGCGGACCTCTCGCGCGCGATCCAGGTTCAGGCGGTCCGTGGCGCGAAGCCATCCCAGGAACGCCACCAGGGCCAGCAGATTGGCGACGGCGAGCACCGAAATCACGTTCCAGATCGTCTTCATGCGGCCACCTCATCGGCACGCGAACGGCCCGCGCGGACGACGGCCAGCTCGTCCAGCACGGCCTCTTCGAGCTTCTTCTGATTCTCCCGCCACTCTTCCCAGCGGCGCTGCTTCAACATTTCCACGCCCTTGCGGCGCATCGTGGCCTGCAAAAGCTGCGCCCGCGCGACCTCGATCTTCTTATGCACGCCCGCGAGCTGGAGCACCGCGCGCTGTGCGAGGGTCACGAGCCGGAGCGACGCCCCCGCCTGGAAGCGCACGCCGCGGAGGTCGAGCTTCGCCGCCCCGCCCGCGAGCTGGTCGCGCAGCTCCTCCCGCTCCTGGGCAAGGCTCCGCTGATACTCCCGGATCTGCTCCTCGAGTTGCGCCCTCTCCCGCTCCAGCGCGGCGACGGCAAGCTGGCGCTCTCGCTCTTCCGCGAGGCGCTTCTTCAGGACGGCCTCAAGCTCGAACACAAACTTCGCCAACGTGCCTCCGTGCGCCTTCACTGTACCTCGGGGGCCTTCTCACCCCGCCGGGATTACCTCTTGATCTTCTGGAGCTTCGCGAGCTGGTCGGCGCTCTCGCGCGCGATCTTGAGCATCGCGGCCAGGGACTTTTCGAAGGGCGCCTCCTCGCCCCGCCCCTGCCGGAGCAGCTCGTTGATCGGTCGGTTGTAGTCGATGGCGATGTCCGCCTCGGGGTTGCTGCCGCGGGCGTACGCGCCGATCTGCACCAGGTCCTCCACGTCGCGGTACGCGGCGAGCAGGCGGCTGACGTGCCGCCTCGCCGCGCCGTGCTCGGCGGTGATCACGTCGTCCTGCACGCGGCTGATGGAGTCCAGCACGTCGATCGCGGGGTAATGGGACTTCTGTGCGAGCTTGCGCGAGAGCATGATGTGGCCGTCGAGGATGCCGCGGGCCGCGTCCGAGATGGGCTCGGTCATGTCGTCGCCCTCGACGAGGATGGTGTAGAGGCCGGTGATGGAGCCGGAGGAGGCGCGCCCGCCGGCGTCGGTCGTCTCGATCGTGCCCGCGCGCTCCAGCAGCAGCGCGAGCTGCGCGAAGACGCTGGGCGTGTAGCCCTTTGTCGCGGGGGGCTCGCCGATGCTCAGCCCCACCTGCCGCTGCGCGTGCGCGAAGCGCGTCACGGAGTCCATCATCAGAAAGACGTCGAGCCCCTCGGAGCGGAAGTACTCCGCCGCGGTGCAGGCCAGCTTCGCGGCGCGGAGGCGCAGCAGCGGCGACTCATCGCCCGTGGCGACCACGACCACCGACCGCCCGAGCCCCTCCGGCCCCAGGGCGTGCTCGATGAAGTCCTTGACCTCGCGCCCGCGCTCGCCGATCAGCGCGATCACGTTCACGTCCGCGTTGCTGCGCTGCGCAATGGTGCCCAGCAGCGTGGACTTGCCCACGCCCGGCCCCGCGAACAGGCCGATCCTCTGCCCGCGCCCGAGGGTGGTCATCAGATCTATGGCGCGCACGCCCGTATACAGCGGCTGCGTGATGCGGCGGCGGCGCAGGGCGGGGATCGGCGCCGGGTTGATCGGACGGTGCACCGTCTCCGTGATGGGGCCGAGGCCGTCGATGGGCCGCCCCAGGCCGTCCACCACGCGCCCGAGCAGGCGCGGCCCCACCGGCGCGGTCTGGGTGATCTCCTCGCCCACGACGCGGTCGCCGGGGCGGATGCCCGTGGTCTGCCCCAGCAGCATGACCAGCGCGTACTCGCGCGTGAAGCCCACCACCTCGCCGTGGATCGGCGGCGCGAGCGGGTCCGCCTCGGAGCGGATGGAG
>Ga0065721_10005662_pt1 | contig 17045 bp, 17 predicted proteins | sample Mesricmetagenome_FD_59108 | JGI IMG/M metagenome (GOLD analysis project Ga0065721, IMG submission 59108) | Mesophilic microbial community from rice straw/compost enrichment Sample: eDNA_1 v2 (version 2) | ecosystem: Engineered > Solid waste > Grass > Composting > Bioreactor | place: USA: Davis... | reverse complement strand
GACGACGTGGCCTCGGACATGTATGCGAACGATCCGCGCGCCCTCAACGCGCTGGTTGCCGAGCATGGCGTGCAGGTCAAGCGCTTCCCCGAGGACATCATCGAAGCCGGCGCCAAGGCCTCGATGGAGCTGATCGCGGAAATCCGCGAAGGCGGCGACGCGCTCACCAAGGAAACCGCCGAAAGCTTCGTTTCGGCCTTCAACCTGCTGCGCCAGCGCACCGAAGGCACGGACATGCCGTTCCTTGCGGCCCGCGAGAAGTACATCAAGTTCGACTGATCGAGCGGCGAAAGCCTCGAGCGACAACATCACACCGGGTCCAATGGGTCCGGTGTGATTTTTTATGCGCAGGGGTGATTGCGTGAGGGGCCAGCCTGTTCCGCGCGCGCAGCAGGATGGACGGCGCCGAGAGGAAAGGGCTGGTGGTGCCCGGCGATAGCAGGCTGAGGCACAGTTCCAGAATGGTTGCGCCGCCCCGAGGGGCGGCGCAGGTGTTTCACGTAGTCAGTAGAGAAGGTCCGGCAGCCAGGTAATGAGCTGCGGGAAGGCGAAGAGCACGAAAAGCGCGATGATCTGCAGGATGACGAAGGGGATGGCGCCCTTGTAGATCATGCCCGTGGAAATCTTCGATGAGGCCACGCCGCGCAGATAGAAGAGCGCGAAGCCGAAGGGCGGCGTGAGGAAGCTGGTCTGCAGGTTGACGCCAACCATGACGCCCAGCCAGATCGGATCGACATCGAGTGCCAGCAGAACCGGGGCGGTAATCGGGATCACGATGAAGATGATCTCGAACGTGTCGAGGATGAAGCCGAGCAGGAACATCACCAGCATGACGATGATGATCGCTCCGACGGCGCCGCCCGGCATGGAGGAGAGGAACTCGTGTACGAGGTTGTCACCGCCCATCATGCGGAAGACGATGGAGAAAACCGCCGCGCCAAAAAGGATGATGAACACCATCGAGGTGATGGTGGCGGCGGAGATGACGGCCTGCCTGAGAATGCCGAAATTGAGCTTGCCGCGGAGCAGCGAGAGCAGCATCGCGCCGACCGAACCGACTGAAGCCGCCTCGGTGGGCGTGGCAATGCCCCCAAGGATGGAGCCCAGCACAGCCACGATCAGCAGCAGCGGGGGGAGCAGGGCGACAGTCACCTCGCGCCAGAGCCCCGCGCGTTCGCTTTCCGGCACCGGGGTGGCGGGCGCGGATTTCGGGTCGAGCCAGGCCTTGCCGATGACGAAGATTGAGTAGAGCGCGACCAGAAGCAGGCCCGGAATGATGGCGCCGGCAAAAAGGGCGCCCACCGAGACCGGCTCCGGGGCGAAATTGCCCTTGCTCATTTGCACCTGGGCATTGATGCCCGAGAGCATGTCGCCCATGAAAATGAGGACCGTCGAGGGTGGGATGATCTGGCCCAGCGTGCCGGAGGCACAGATGACACCGGTGGCGAGCTTGGGGTCGTATCCGGCGCGCATCATGGCGGGCAGGGAAATGAGACCCATGGTGACCACGGTGGCGCCCACCACGCCGGTGGAGGCGGCCAGAAGCGCGCCCACGACAATGACTGACAGCGCCAGGCCACCGCGCAGATTTCCAAAGAGCTTGCCCATGGTGAGCAGCAATTGCTCGGCAATGCCGCTGCGCTCGAGCATGACGCCCATGAATACAAAGAGCGGTACGGCCACCAGCACTTCATTGGTCATCAGACCAATGTAACGGCCGGCCAGGGAGCCGTAGTTGGATGGGTCATAGACCCCGAGCCACCAGCCCACGAGGCCAAACAGGATGGCAGTGCCGGCCAGCGAGAACGCGACCGGGAAACCGAGCATCAGGACGCCGATGACGCCCACGAACATGAGGGCGGCGAGGATCTCGCCGATAAGAACGGGATCCATCAGTGCGCTTCTCCTGCGTCTTCAGTTGCGTAGCGAAGCTTGGCGGGAAGCAGATCTTGCTGATTGGCCAGCACGAGGACCGCCCGGGCAGCCATGGCGATGCCTTGCAGGGCCACCTGAACGGCAAAAACTATGATGAAGCTTTTGAGAACAAACAGGCCAGGCATGCCGCCAATATTGGAAGAGCCCTCGTAAAAGCTCCAGGAGCGCGCAACGGCCGGGTAGCAGTATTGCAGCACCACATACATGAAGGGCAGCAGGAAAACGACAACGCCAAAGAGGTCAGCAATGGCTTTGCGCCGGAGGGAGGCCGGGCGATAGAAGATGTCGACGCGAACATGGTCGTCACGCAGCAGGGCAAATCCGGCAAGGCCTGTGAACATGGCTCCGGAGAGCCAGACATAGAGATCCTGAACCCAGAGGGTCGACGTGTGGAAGAAGTAGCGTTGTACGACGACGGTGAAACAAACCAGCACGCAAGCCAATGCGAGCCACGACAGTATCTGGCCCACAAGCCAGTTGATGGCGCTGATCCCACGGACCAGCGCTGCAAGTCCTCTCACGGAAATGCCTCCCCTGTTACCCTTTGGCGCCACGTGAGCGCCGACGTTCTCTCCCGGGTGCGATTGAGACCATCATCCAGTGAAGCGGTCAACACGATTAGTGAGTGCTTAATAGAAGAAGCGGGCCGCCGCACAAGTGTTATTTGACAGATTAATTTGTCAAATGTAGCGTGGCGCATGGACAAGACCTTGCCAACGCGGCTGATCGACGATGCGGGGCGCGCATTGATGGCGCTCTCCCCGGCCAAGCGCCGGCTGCTCGAGGCGCTGCGCGAGCCCGGATCGGCCAGCAGCCTGGCCAAGCGGCTGAACATGTCGCGCCAGCAACTGGGCTATCACCTGCGGGCCTTGGAAGCAGCCGGACTGATACGCCTGGTGGAAGAACGCAAGCGGCGCGGCTTTGTCGAGCGGGTGCTGGTGACGGTGGCCGATGCATTCGTGCTCGACCCGGCGCTGCTGGGTGGCACCAGGGTGGAGGCGCAGGATCGCCACGCGGCGGCGCATCTGGTGGCGGCCGCCGGGACGGTGGTGCGCGAGGTCACGCGCATGAACAGCGCGGCCGAAGCCGCCGGGCAGAGATTGCTGACCCTGACCATCGAGGCCGATGTGGGGTTCGAGCGGCCGCAGGATTTCGAGGCCTTTGCGGCGGCGCTGGGCGAAGCCGTCGCGGGCGTTGCGGCCCGCTATCAGCCGGGGCCGGGCAAGCGCGGCTATCACCTGATGCTGGGTGCGCATCCGGCCGTGGCGGACACAAAGGACAAAGCCATCAACTGAGGAGGGACGCATGACCGAGAATGCAGACACGCGGCAGGTCGTGGTCGATATCACCATTTCCGCGCCGATCGAGAGCGTCTGGGAGGCGCTGCGCGACCCAAAGCTGATCGAGACCTGGTTCGGCTGGGAGGCCGAAAGTCTCGACGAGGAGATCAAGTTCATCTTCGTGGACCACGCCACCGCGGATGCGGAGCGGCGGGTAGTGCAGTTCGGCGAGTGGGATGGNGTAAGCGATGCGATCGAGCTGACCGAGACTGNGACCGGCACACGCCTGCGGCTGATGCGNTCGGGTGGGGCGCCGCTCGACTGGGACGGGGTGTATGAAGATATCCGCGAGGGNTGGGTGAATTTCTTCCAGCAATTGCGGCTGGCGCTCGAACTTCANGAGGGNGAGAAACGGCGGACGATCTATCTNTCCGGCGCCGCCAGGCCTGGCGTGGGCGAGCCAAGTGCGGCGCTGGGGCTCGACGGNCCGGCNGCNTACAGACCGGGGCGGCCTTATTCGGCTGCATTGGCGCCCGGGCTCAATNTGCGGGGGCTCGTTTGGTACACGACGCACTACCAGACGGCGCTCCTGGTCGAGCAGTTCGGNAACGGGCTGATGGTGGTCTCGGACATGGGTGTTTCGCCCAAGAGGCCACATGGCGGCGGCTCGGTGCTGATCACNACCTATGGGTTGTCGGACAGCGAATTTTCGGCGCTGGAGGCGCAATGGCGCGGCTGGTGGGATGAGCGGTATGGGAAGACGGAGGGGTAATCTCACGTCGGTCTGACCGAACGGGTGGGTACCCACCGGGGTTGCCGGAATGGGCGCAGGATGCTTTAGGAGCGGCTGATTTTTCCGCAGCGTCGGACCCCGACCCGTCCTCTCCCTCAAACAGGGGGAGGGGCGAAGGGCCGATTGTCCATTTTCAGGCCGCCCCATGATCCGTCTCGAATCCATCTCCAAGCAGAACGGCAAGCAGATTGTCTTCATCGAGGCGTCGGCTGCGCTCAACAAGGGCGAAAAGATCGGGCTGGTCGGGCCCAATGGCGCGGGCAAGACGACGCTTTTCCGGATGATCACCGGCGAGGAACAGCCTGATGAGGGGCAGGTGTCGGTCGATCGCGGCACGTCCATTGGCTATTTCAGCCAGGATGTGGGCGAGATGAGCGGGCAGTCCGTTGTTTCAGCCGTGATGGATGGCGCCGGGCCGGTCAGCGAACTCATGGCCGAAATGGCGGTGCTGGAAGCCGATATGGCCGATCCCGACAAGGCCGACGACATGGACGCCATCATCGAGCGCTATGGCGAGGTGCAGGGGCGGTTCCAGGAGCTGGACGGCTATTCGCTGGACGGGCGGGCGCGCGAAGTGCTGGCGGGCCTGGGCTTTTCGCCCGAAATGATGGATGGCGACGTGGGGGCGCTGTCGGGCGGCTGGAAAATGCGCGTGGCGCTGGCCCGCATTCTGCTCATGAGACCAGATGTGCTGCTGCTCGACGAACCGAGCAACCACCTGGATCTGGAAAGCCTGATCTGGCTCGAGAATTTCCTCAAGGCCTATACCGGCGCACTGCTGATGACCTCGCACGACCGGGCCTTCATGAACCGGATCGTCAACAAGATCCTTGAGATCGATGCGGGCACGCTGACCAGCTATACCGGCGACTATGATTTCTACCAGAGCCAGCGCGAGATCGCGGACAAGAACCAGCAGGCCCAGTTCGAGCGCCAGCAGGCCATGCTGGCCAAGGAAATCGCCTTTATCGAGCGGTTCAAGGCGCGAGCCAGCCATGCGGCGCAAGTGCAAAGCCGGGTGAAAAAGCTCGACAAGATCGACCGCGTCGAGCCGCCCAAGCGCCGACAGGTGGTGGCCTTCGAATTCCGCCCGGCGCCGCGTTCGGGTGAGGATATCGTGCGCATTGAGGGCGTGAAGAAGGCCTATGGCAGCCGTGTGATCTATGACGGGCTGGACTTCCATGTGCGCCGGCGCGAGCGCTGGTGCATCCTGGGCGTCAATGGCGCGGGCAAGTCGACGCTGCTCAAGCTTGTGGCCGGAGCGGCAGAACCCGATGCGGGCACGATTTCGCGAGGGCCGAGCGTGAAGCTGGGCTATTTCGCCCAGCACGCCATGGATGTGATCGACGGCGACCTGACGATTTTCGAAATGCTCGAATCCAGTTTCCCGCAGGCGGGGCAAGCACCGCTGCGGGCGCTGGCGGGATGCTTCGGTTTTTCGGGCGACGATATCGAAAAGAAGTGCCGGGTACTCTCGGGCGGCGAGAAGGCGCGGCTGGCCATGGCGCTGATCCTGTTCGATCCGCCGAACTTTCTCGTGCTCGACGAGCCGACCAACCACCTCGATATCCAGACCAAGCAGATGCTGATCGAGGCGCTCTCTAATTTCGAGGGTACGATGCTGTTCGTGAGCCACGACCGGCATTTCCTCGCCGCGCTGTCCAACCGGGTGCTTGAGCTGACGCCGGAGGGTGTGCACGCCTATGGCGGGGGCTATAGCGAATATGTCGAGGCGACAGGCCAGGAAGCGCCGGGGCTGCGCAACTGAGCCAACTCGACTGGCAGGGACAAAGGCTATAGCCTTCGTCATCCCCAACAGACAGGTTCGTCCGATTCTCCGCCCGTTTTACTTTGCATTCGGTTACCTGTTCGTGGCGCTCGGGATCATCGGCATCTTCGTGCCGCTGATGCCGACGACAACTTTCCTGATCCTGGCGGCATGGTGTTTTGCGCGCTCCTCGCGGCGGATGGAGAATTGGCTGCTCAATCACCGGACCTTCGGCCCGCCCATCAGGGCATGGCGCGAAAGCGGGGCGATTTCGCGCCGGCACAAGCTCTATTCCCTGGGCGGCATGGCGCTGGGCTATGCGATCTTTTTTGCCGGGGCGCGTCCGCAATTGTGGCTTGCGCTGCTGGTCGCCGTGGTCATGCTNGCNATCGTCGCCTTCGTCGTGACCCGTCCGGAGCCTCAGACACAGGCTCCAGAACCATGAGCGATCACAATTGGCCCNAGCGGGCATTGCCGTCTGCATTCCTGCATTGACGGATCACACCCCCGCCGCCACGGTGGCCCGACAAACGTTGCGCACGGTGCCAGCGTTGCCGCATCGCGGGAAGAAGGAGCCTCATGGAAGACTTCGCCACCGTACTCAACAGCTGTGATCGTGAACCCATCCACATTCCGGGAGCCATCCAGCCGTTTGGCATCATGCTCATCGCCGATGCCGCAGGCGTGGTGGTGGGCGAAGCGGGCAGCCCCGTCGAGGTGCTGGGCGAGACCCTGACAGCGCTGATCGGCATGGCTCCGGACAAGATCGTGCCGAAATTGCCCGAAAGCGGCATCCTGGTGGTGGGCGCGGTGGCGTTCCAGGGTCGGACGATGGATTGCATCGCCTATCGCAGCGGCGGGCATCTGGTGGTGGAACTGACCGAAAGAGGCGCCGAGGACAGTCTGGATGCTGCGTTCCTGGCCGAAGTCGAGACCATGGGCAGCCGGCTTGAGCAATCAGGCTCGCTTGCCGATCTCAGCAACCAGGCAGCCAAGGTATTCCAGGAGCTGACCGGCTACAGCCGGGTGATGGTCTATCGGTTTGTCGATGGCGATGCCGGGGTGGTGTTGGGTGAGGCCATTGCCGATGGATCGGGGAGTTTCCTCAACCACCATTTTCCGGCCACCGACATTCCCAAGCAGGCGCGGGCGCTCTATGTGCGCAACAAGGTTCGGGTCATCGCCGACGTGCACTACACGCCGGCGCCGGTGCGCAGCGCCTCAACGGACCTCAGCCAGATCGACATGAGCGATTCCACGCTGCGCAGCGTCTCGCCGGTGCATCTGCAATATCTCAAGAACATGGGCGTGGCGGCTTCGGCCTCGATGTCGATCGTCAACGACAACATGCTCTGGGGCCTGATCGCCTGCCACCATCATGAGCCCAGGCCATTGTCGCTGACCACGCGGCTGGCCTGCCAGACCGTGGCATCGGCGCTGGCCCGCCAGGTCAAGGCGCGGGACGAGCGGCAACTGTTCCGCGAGCGCATCCGGCTGCGCGGCCATGAGGACATGGTGATCGCGCGGCTGGGGTCGGATGACCGGCTGGCCGACTTTTTTGCCGGATCGGGCCAGGAACTGGCCGAACTGCTGCAGGCGGACGGGTTTGCCGCGGTGCAGGGCGGGGACCTGTTCCGCACCGGCCAATGCCCGGGAGAAGACGAGGTGCGGGCAGTGGCCGATTTCGTTCGGGAGCCGGGCGCCATCCGTCCTATCGTTACCAGCAGCCTTGCCACCATCATGCCCGCAGCCAAGGCCTATGCAGACGTGGCAAGCGGGCTTCTGGCCGTGACCATGTCAACGGAAGTGCCGACCATCCTGATGTGGTTCCGCGCCGAGCAGCTCCAGGTGGTCAAGTGGGCGGGCAATCCGCACAAGGATGTGCCCCATTCGCCCGACGCCATATTGCAGCCGCGCACCTCGTTCGAGGCCTGGTCGGAAAGCGTCAAGGGCCGGTCCATCGAGTGGACCCATGCCGAAGTGGAGTCGGCGCAGCGCATCGTCAAGCTGATGCTGGAGGCGCGCAACAACCGGCGCATGCGCCAGCTCAACCGCGAATTGACCACCAGCCTGAAGGAAAACCAGAAGCTGGTCGAGCAGAAGGACTTTCTGCTCAAGGAGGTCAATCATCGGGTGCAGAACAGCCTGTCGCTGGTGGGGGCTTTCCTGCGAATGCAGGGGCGCGCCGCGGACAATCCCGATGTCAAGGAACAGCTCGAGGCCGCCGAACAGCGGCTGATGGCGGTGGGGCTGGTGCATCGCAGGCTTTATCAGGATGACAGCGTGCGGGTGGTGGACCTGTCCCGGTATCTCTCGGAGCTGATCGAGGAATTGAAGCCCACCATGGACCCCGAATGGGAGGAGTACCTGGTGGCCGACTTCGCCCCCATCCTGATCAGCACCGACAAGGCGGTGCGGGTGGGGCTGATCGTGAACGAGCTGATCGTCAACGCCACGAAATATGCCTATGGCGGGCGCCCCGGCCCCGTGCATGTGCGGCTCGACCAGTTCCGCGACAAGTTGCGGCTGGTGGTGGCCGACCGGGGGCAGGGCTCGAGCGGCCCGGCCAAGGGAACGGGATTTGGCTCGCGCATGCTGAACACGCTGGTGGCGAGCCTCGAAGGGGTGATGGAGCAGGAAAATACCGNACCGGGCCTNACCATTTCGATAGTGGCGCCGATCATGGACCAGGGTGAAACAAGGCCGATGGACTGAGGCCCGCGCATTCCNGCAACCGGCTTGATGAACTGACCTTGACTTCGCCACGATTGGGGTAGATGGTGCGGGCATACGTTTTCTGCCCCTGTTGGCGAACTGATCCTCCCGGCACAGCCGGTTGCTTGGCTTTCCTTCCGAACTGCGAACGTTTTAGGCCCCTGCCGCACACTGCCCAGGGGAAACCTGCTCGTTTGCTTTGCTTCGAGCTTTTGAGAGGACGCCAAAATGATTAATGGCACCGTCAAATTCTACAATTCCACCAAGGGCTTCGGCTTCATCACGCCCGATACCGGCGGCAAGGATGCCTTCGTGCATGTGTCGGCCATCGAGCGTGCCGGCCTTTCGGGCCTGGCCGATGGCCAGAAGGTCTCCTATGACCTGGAACAGGGTCGCGACGGCCGCGAGTCCGCGGTCAATATCGCGCTGGCCTAAGGCCGGACCTTTCGGAGACGCCCAAGGGCGTCTCCGTCCCAGGACAGGAGCGCACCATGTCGCACCGCTATAAAGTCGGGCAAATGCTGCACCTGCGTTCTGCCCCCCGTCACAGCAATCGCCCCGCCGGTCCGTGCGAAGTCATTCACTGCCTGCCGCACGAAAAGGGCCCGGTGCTCTACCGCGTCAAATCGTGGGGCGAGAGCAATGAACGCGTCGTGGACGAGATCGACCTGAGCCCCAGCACCGCAATGAAGACGGTGTTTTCGGAGGCCGAGACGATTTTCGACATTGCCATAAGCAAGCGATAAAAATCCGGCGGACCCGGCGCGGCACCATGCCCGCAGGGGCCGCCATCTGAATTCCGGATACCGTCGGAGCCAGAGGCTCCGCATGGCTCATCGCCGCAGCACCAATGCGCGGGCAAGCCATGGCAGCGGTGTATTTCCCCCAAGAAACGGAACAAGCATCCGCGCGGTGACGCGCAGGACGATTCCGCGCGGCGCCAGACGCCGAACCGGCCGGCCAGTTGCCGGCAGAAAGCATCAGAATGAATACCGAATTGTTGAACGCGCCAGGGCATCTGTTCCTGGGCAGCAATCCTGAAACGGCCACGGCACTGGGCGCAAGGCGCTTTGCCCATGCCGCCAAGGCCATCCGCTTTGCCATGGAGCAGGCAGCGCCTGTGAGCCTGCGCGGGGCACGCCTGCTGATCGGCACGCAAACGCTGGGTCCGCGCCAGATCCGCCGCCTGCATGCGCAGATGGAGGCACTCGGCCAGGCCCGCAGGCCCGGCCGCAGAATCCAGGCCTAGCGGGCGCCGCCCGGACGCCCTGCGCCAGCGCGCTCGATGCGCTTGGGCGCGGCAACGAGACCCTCGCGGATCGCCTGCTTGCGGGCCGCCTTGCGGCTGCGGCGAACGGCTTCCGCCTTGCGGCGGACGCGCTCTTCGGAGGGCTTTTCAAAATACTTGCGGAGTTTCATCTCCCGGAACACGCCTTCGCGCTGAAGACGCTTCTTGAGGACCCGAAGGGCCTGATCGACATTGTTGTCGCGAACCTGAACCTGCAAAAACTTTCCTAACGTGGTGCGCGCCCGTCCTGAACGGCGGGCGGAAGCGGCCGGATGGACGCTTGGCACTGGCTGTAGCAGCTTTGTCCGAGATGGCCAAATCACGCGAGCCTGTTCATCGGCCGATGGTGACAACTGATACCAAAATGGTATGCACCGTCCCCGGCGCAATGGTCGGAGGGGCGGCATGTTCGTGGTGGGTGGCGAAAGCCTCATTGATCTGGTTCCGGATTCGTCGGCGCCCGATGCCAAGCGCCTTGCCCTGGCCGGCGGGTCGCCGTTCAACTGCGCCATTGCCCTGGCGAGGCTGGGCAACGATACCGGGTTCCTGTGCCCCATCAGCCAGGATGAGTACGGGGACCTGCTCCTCAAGCCGCTGGCCGAGGCAGGCGTCAACGTGCTGCTCAAGGACCGCGTGCCGGAGCCCACGACCAAGGCCATCGTGACCTTCAACGACAAGATGCAGGCCAGCTATGTGTTCGAGCGCCATGCCGACCGCGCATTCACGCGCGAAGGACTGCTGGCGGCGCTGCCGGGCCAGGTTGAGCTTTACCAGATCGGCGGGTTTGCCCCGATCCTGGCGGAAGACACAGAAAAGTGGATGGCAGTGGTGAAGGCGGCCATCGGGCGTGGCGCGACCATTTCGATCGACATCAATGTGCGCGACAAGCTGGTGGAGGACGAGGCGGGCTACCGGCAACGCCTCGGCGCGTTCCTCGACCTGGCTCATATCATCAAGCTTTCCGAGGAAGACCACGCCTGGCTCGAGCCGGGGCTGAGCATCGACGAGCACGCCCAGCGCCTGCTCGACCGGGCCAATTGCGAGCTGGTGATCGTGACGCTGGGCGAGCATGGCTCCCGCGCCTATTCCAATGTCGCCATGGCGCAGGCGGGGATTTTCGCGCCGCCGATCTTTGACGATACGGTGGGTGCGGGCGACAGTCTGATGGCCGGGATACTGACCTGGCTGCATGAAGCCGGTGCCCTGAAACCGGGGCAACTGGGCAGGCTGGATACGGAGGCCCTCAAAGACACGCTGCGCTTTGGTGCGGTGGTGGCGGGCATCAATTGCGGCCGCAAGGGCTGCCAGCCGCCCAGCCGCGCGGAAGTCGACGCCGTGCTTGCGGGTAAAGCTTAAGTCTAACTCCGTTTACCGGTCACCGGACTGGCGAAGTTGCGCCAAGCGCCCGCCTATGCCGCGTCGCGAATGGCAAGAGCCTCGGCAAGGGTCATTTCGGTGTGGTGTTCCCAGTCGCCGGCGGGTTGGGGATGGTCGGTGCGGAAATGGCCGCCGCGGCTTTCGGTGCGCCTGAGGGCGGCTGCCGCGACCAGGGTGGCCGATGTGGTCATGTTGAGATAGGCGCTGGTGACCTGCTGGGCGCTGGCCTCGAGATGGGCGATGCGCCGAAGCGCCTCGCGCAGGCCCTGGGCATGGCGCTCGACCCCGACCAGATCGGTCATGACGCGCCTGAGCTCCTGCACGGCAGCGGTATTGCGCAACACCTCCTCGGCCCGGTTGCCTTCAGCCTCATCCCATTCGATGCCCCTGAAGGGCGCAAGCTCGCGCTCGGCTTCGAGCCCACCGATGTCTTCGGCGATGCGCGCGCCATAGACCACGGCTTCGAGCAGGGAATTGGAGGCGAGGCGATTGGCGCCATGCAGGCCCGTGCAACTGGCCTCGCCGCAGGCCCAGAGGCCGGGAATGGAGGAGCGGCCGCGTTCGTCGACCTTGACCCCGCCCATGTGGAAATGGGCCGCGGGGGTGACCGGGATCAGGCCATTGACCGGATCGATGCCGGCATCGGTGCAGTATTTCGAGACCGTCGGGAAGCGGGTGAGGATTTCGGCGCCCAGAACCTGGCGGGTATCGAGGAAGACTTTCCGGCCTGCCTGGATCTGGCGGAAATTGGCGCGGGCGACGATGTCGCGCGGCGCGAGTTCGGCGTCGGGGTGGATGGCGGGCATGAAGCGCTCGCCAAGATCGTTGACGAGGATGGCGCCTTCCCCGCGCAGCGCCTCGGTGGCCAGCGGGGCCGGATCAGCGTTGGTCAGAATGGCAGTGGGGTGGAACTGGACGAATTCGGGATCGGCGATGATGGCGCCGGCCCGGGCCGCCATGCCCATGGCGTGGCCGCGTACGCCGGGTGGATTGGTGGTGATGGCATATAGCCCGCCCAGACCGCCGGCCGCGAGCACGGTGGCGCGCGCGCGGATGAAGATCGGCTCGGAATAGNGATCGCCCAGNCGCCGGCAATAGACTCCGACAATGCGGCCATTNTCGCGGGCGAGACTGAGGGCGGTGATGCCCTCGACAACGCGGATGGANGGGGTCTTGCGGACCTGGGCGATGATGGCCTGCATGATGGCCCAGCCGGCCCGGTCGCCCTCGACCTTGACGATGCGGTTGGCGGAATGNGCGGCTTCCCGGCCCAGTTCGAAATTGCCGAAATCGTCGCGATCAAAGGGCGTGCCCCAGCGGGCCAGATCCTCGATGCGCGCCACGGCCTCGGCGGTGACGCTCTCGGCAATGCCGTGATCGACAATTCCGGCCCCGGCCATTTCGGTGTCCTGCGCATGGGCATGGGGGCTGTCGTCCTCGCCCATGGCGGCAGCGACGCCGCCCTGCGCCCAGGCAGAAGATGCGCCCATGCCCAAGGGCTTGGGCGACAGCACGGTGACCGGACGCGGCGCCAGCTTGAGCGCGGTGAAGAGGCCCGCAAGACCGGCCCCGATGATCAGGGCGCCATCGGCATTGAGCGTATTGTCAAAGGCGGTCATGGCGTCCTCCCCATGGGTGGGAAGGGCATAGCCGGGTGAGCAAACCGGGGCAAGTGTGCACTGGAGCGAGGAGGGATACGCGCGGGTTGCCACGTCCCTCCCCGGTCCGCCCTCGGGTCACGCCCGAGGACGGTATTGTGGTGTTGGCGGTTCGCTCCCTGCCGGCCTCCCCTGAGGGGGAGGGGGAAGGATGGTCAGGCCGAGTAGGCCTTGACGTTCTGGCGCTGTTCGCCGAGGCCCTCGATACCCAGATGCATGACATTGCCGGGCTTGAGCCAGACCGGCTCGGGCTTGATGCCCATGCCGACGCCCGGCGGGGTGCCGGTGGTGATGATATCGCCCGGCTGCAGGCTCATGAACTGGCTGACATAGGACACGACCTTGGCCACGCCGAAGATCATGGTCCTGGTCGAGCCGTTCTGGTAGCGGTGGCCGTCCACTTCGAGCCACATGGAGAGGTTCTGGGGATCGGGAACTTCGTCCCTGGTGACGAGCCAGGGGCCGATGGGGCCAAAGGTGTCACAGCCCTTGCCCTTGTCCCAGGTGCCGCCGCGCTCGGTCTGGAAGTGACGCTCGGAAACGTCGTTGCACACGCAGTAGCCGGCAACATGGTCCATGGCGTCGGCTTCCTCAACATAGCGGGCTTCCCTGCCGATGATGACGGCCAGTTCGACTTCCCAGTCGGGCTTGATGGCATTCCTGGGAATGATGACATCGTCATTGGGGCCGATGATGGCGCTGGTGGCCTTCATGAAGATGATCGGTTCTTCGGGGATCTTGGCGCCGGTTTCGGCGGCGTGGTCGGCATAGTTGAGGCCTATGCAGATGAATTTGCCCACATTGGCCACGCAGGGACCGATGCGTTCGGAAGCCGGAATGACCGGCAGAGTGGCGGTGTCGACCGCGGCGATGCGCGCCAAACCCTCGGGCAGCAGGGTGTCGCCGCCGATGTCGGAAACAACGCCAGTGAGATCGCGGATGGTGCCGTCGGCAGCAAGAATGGCGGGCCTCTCAGCGCCCCTGGCGCCGACGCGAAGCAGTTTCATGGCGGTTCTCCTCTGTGTGGGCGGACAAGCCCTGCCCCAAAATTCATTATGCGAGCGCCCCGCCGCGCTTTGCTATGACCCTTGTGGGTCTGGTGGCAGGAAGGGGCGTCAGTGTCGTCCTCGTATTAGGGCTGACATGTTAGTCTGTCGAGGGCGGTTTGGCGCAATGCGTCAGACGGGCGGGTGAATGACGCCCTTCTTGAGAATGATGTTGCCATAGAGGCGGGTTTCCCCGGTCTGGACGATGGCGGCCGACTTGCGGGCGCGCTCGTAGAAGGCGAAGCGCTCGATCTTGGAATAGCGTTTGTCCGGCTCATGCCGGGCGATGATGGCTTCGAACTCATCATCGATGGGCTCACGGGCAAGGGGCTCGCCCACGACCTGCATGCCAATGGCGGTCTCATCAACAAACTGGTCGAGCGGCAGGAGGGTGAGGACCGCATCAAGCATGTCGGTGACGGCAATGCCATCGGCGCGGAGGACCAGAGGCCCCATGAATTCGGCGGGAAAGTTGGCATCGACCAGGACAATTTCGTCGCCGTGGCCCATGGCGCGGAGCGTCGAGAGCAGTTCGGGGCCAAGCAGGGGCGGGATGAGCTTGAGCATGTCGGAAAGCCTCTCAGCCGAAGGGGAAATCGTTGTCTTCGCTGGTGAAGTCGTGCCCGTCTGCAAAAATGTCGGGATGGTCGCCGGCGAAGGCGAAGAGCTCGATCATGACCGCATCGATATGGGCGCGAATGGCGGTGGTCGCCCTGTTGGCATCGGCAGCAAGGATGCCGTCGAAAATGGCCTGATGCTCGGCGATTGTGTGGGCAAGGCGCCGAGGGGTGATGATCAGGCGCCGGGCGCGATCGAGATTGGCGCGGGCCTTGTCGATAATGGCCTTGACCTTGGTGAGCCGCATGGAGCGGAAGATGATGTCGTGGAACTCGACGTCGAGCTGATGGAAGGCTTCTGCGTCGTCACGCGATGCCGCCTCGCGCTGGGCGGCCATGTTGGCGTGGAGCGCGGCGATGACATCAGCATCATGCTTGCCGATAAGCACGCGCAAGGCTTCGCTTTCGAGGCCCTTGCGGATCAGCATGTATTCGCGCACGTCGGCAATCTTGACCAGCGACACGGTGGAACCGCGCTGGGGCGCGATGTCGACCAGGCCCTCGTCGGCCAGCCGGGCCAGGGCCTCGCTGACGGGAAAGCGCGATACGCCCAGCTGGGTGCAGATGGCCGACTTGTCGAGCATGGCGCCGGGCTTGAGGACGAGCGTGACGATGGCGTGGCGCAGGACATTGGTGACATCCACCGTGACCGTGCCGCGCGAGAAGGCGCCTGCGGGCCCGAGAAATTCGTAGGGACTGGCTTCCGTTTTCATGCTAACATGTTAGTTAGTGATGCGTTGAATGACAATGCCGGTTCCCTTGCAGCGCCAGGCCAGTCTGGCGGGAAAACCCGGTTGCGTAAAGCGCTTGAGACCGACCGCCAAAGGCCCCAATTCATGAATGACACCGTGATCCAGCCGCAAGGCAAGACCCTTGTGCTCAATGCAGCCGACAATATTGCGGTCGCGCTGGCCAATCTCGATGTGGGGGCGGATACGGCGCAGGGCGTGCGGATCGTGCGCCGCGTGCCGCGCGGGCACAAGTTTGCCACCCGCACAATTGCCGCAGGAGAGGCCGTCATCAAGTTCGGCCAGATCATCGGCTTTGCCAAGGAAACCATCGTGCCGGGCGACTGGGTACATGAGCACAATTGCGGCATGGGCGGACCCGACGGCACGCTGNCCCATGACTANGCCTTTTCCCAGGGNGTGGTGCCGGTGGACTATGTGCCACAGGNGCAGCGTGCAACCTTCCAGGGGTATCGGCGCGCCAATGGGACGGTGGGCACGCGCAACTATATCGGCATCCTGACCTCGGTGAANTGCTCGGCCACCGTCGCCAAGTTCGTGGCCGACGCCGTCAACCGCTCCGGCATTCTTGATGATTATCCCGAGATCGATGGCGTGGTGCCCTTCGTGCATGGCACGGGTTGCGGCATGGAGAGCCGGGGCGAGGGCTTTGACATCCTCAAGCGCACCCAATGGGGCTATACGTCCAACCCCAACCTTGGTGCGGCGCTGCTGGTGGGGCTGGGCTGCGAGGTCTTCCAGATCGGACGGATGAAGGAACTCTACGGCATCGAGGATAGCGAGACGTTCCAGACCATGACCATCCAGGAGCGTGGCGGCACGCGCAAGATGATCGAATGGGGTGTCGAGAAGGTGAGGGAGATGCTGCCCATCGCGGCTGCGGCGCGGCGGGAAACGGTGGATGCCAGCCACTTGACGCTGGCGCTGCAATGCGGCGGTTCGGACGGGTATTCGGGCATTACCGCAAACCCCGCGCTGGGTGTAGCGGCCGATATCCTGGTGCGCCACGGCGGCACGGCGATCCTGAGCGAAACCCCGGAAATCTATGGCGCCGAACACCTGCTGACCCGGCGCGCCGTGACCCGTGAGGTGGGCGAAAAGCTGATCGAGCGCATCCACTGGTGGGAAGACTATACGCGCCGCAACCATGGCGAGATGAACAACAATCCCTCGCCGGGCAACAAGCTGGGGGGCCTCACTACGATTCTCGAAAAGTCGCTCGGCGCGGCAGCCAAGGGCGGTACGACGCCGCTGACGGCGGTTTATGAATATGCCGAAAAGGTGACCGAGAAGGGCTTCGTGTTCATGGATACGCCCGGCTTCGATCCGGTCTCGGCGACCGGGCAGGTGGCAGGCGGCGCGAACATTCTCGCCTTCACCACCGGGCGCGGCTCGGCCTATGGCTGCAAGCCGGTGCCCTCGATCAAGCTGGCCACCAATTCGGACATGTATGCGCGCATGACCGAGGACATGGACATCAATTGCGGCGACATCGTCGAGGGTGTCTCGATCGAAGCCAAGGGGCAGGAGATCTTCGATCTCATGCTGCGCGTGGCTTCGGGCGAGAAGACCAAGTCCGAGGCGCTGGGCTATGGCGACAATGAATTCGTGCCCTGGCAGGTCGGCGCGGTGATGTAATCCCCCTATCCTTCTCCCTCAAGGGAAGAAGCATGGAGCCAAACGGACGCTGCTAGAGCGGCACCCGAGCTGATTGAATCGATGCGGGTTCCCAAATCAGATCGTTTCTGATTCATCATGTTTGCCGGGATGAGGAGGCCGGTGAACATGTCGAAAGCTCTCTCGCTCGATCTTCGCATAC
>Ga0065721_10005511_pt1 | contig 17048 bp, 14 predicted proteins | sample Mesricmetagenome_FD_59108 | JGI IMG/M metagenome (GOLD analysis project Ga0065721, IMG submission 59108) | Mesophilic microbial community from rice straw/compost enrichment Sample: eDNA_1 v2 (version 2) | ecosystem: Engineered > Solid waste > Grass > Composting > Bioreactor | place: USA: Davis... | reverse complement strand
CGTGCCCTGGTGGATTAATTGATAAAATGCATGTTGACCATTGGTACCCGGCTCACCCCAGATGACCGGACCTGTTGAATAACTAACAGCTTCTCCATTACGATCCACTCTTTTGCCATTGCTTTCCATGTTTCCTTGTTGGAAATAAGCAGCGAAGCGATGAAGGTATTGATCATAGGGGAGAATGGCTTCTGTTTGGGCACCGTGGAAATTGGTATACCAAAGCCCGATCAGCGCCATGATGACCGGGATGTTTTTTTCAAATGAATTGTTCCGGAAATGCTGATCTGCATGGTGGGCTCCTTTCAACAATTCTTCAAAACGATCATAACCGATAAACAAGGCAATCGACAATCCAATCGCACTCCAGAGAGAATATCGTCCGCCAACCCAGTCCCAGAACTCAAACATGTTTTCTGTGTCAATGCCAAACTTCACCACTTCCTTTTCATTGGTGGAAAGTGCCGCGAAATGGAGGGCAATATGTTTTTCGTCTTTGGCATGTTGCAGGAACCATTCACGCGCAGTATGGGCATTGGTCATGGTTTCCTGCGTGGTGAATGTCTTGGATGCCACCAGGAACAGCGTACGTTCAGGATCAAGCTTCTTTAATGTTTCGGCAATATGGGTTCCATCGACGTTTGAAACAAAAAAGCATTCGATATCTTTTACCCGGTAAGGTTTGAGTGCTTCGGTTACCATCAGTGGTCCCAGGTCGCTGCCGCCAATGCCTATATTGACGATATATTTAATGGTCTTACCGGTGTATCCCTTATGTTCGCCACTATGAACAGCTTCGGAGAAGCGGCGCATTTTTTCCAATACCCGTTTTACATCCGGCATCACATCACGACCGCCGGTAAACACTGGTTCATTTGAAAAATTCCGGAGAGCCGTATGCAGTACCGCACGTTTTTCGGTTGCGTTGATAAGCTCCCCCTTAAACATCGCTTCGATGGCGTCTTTCAGACCACACTCTTCCGCCAGCTGCAAAAGCAGCGACAGGGTTTGAGTGGTGATGATGTTTTTCGAAAAATCAAACAAGAGCTCATCCAGTTGCAGGCTGAAACGTTCAAATCGCTTCGGGTCTTCTTTGAAAAGCGTTTTTAAATGTTTACCACTCAATTCAGCCTGGTGCTGTTTCAACTGCTGCCAGGCTTTGGTTGTCGCAGGATTGATTTTTGGTAACATGGAACCGGTTTAAAGTGATGAGATGACTGATATGGTTTGCTCCACCATTTGGGGAGTGATATCAAGATGCAGGACCAGGCGTACACGATTGGGTGTGATCGCATAGCCCAGGATATTTTTTTCTTTCAATCGTGCAACAAGTTCAGGTGCTGTTAATCCAGGTTTAAGTTCAAATATGATGATATTTGTTTCAACCGGAAGCACATGATCCACGAAATCTTTTTTTGCCAGGGCTTCTGCAATCAGTCGTGCATGCTGATGATCTTCACTTAGCCGCGGCATATTGTTTTGTAAGGCAAAAATGCCGGCGGCTGCCAGAAAACCTGCCTGTCTCATACCACCTCCAAAGACTTTCCTGATCCTCCTTGCTTTTTTGATAAAGTCTGATGGCCCTATCAATAAACTTCCTACCGGGCATCCCAGGCTTTTGCTGAGACAAAGCGATATGCTGTGAAATACGCGGCCGTATTGGGCAGGTGTTTCATTTTTCGCTATCAAAGCGTTCGCAAGTCTCGCTCCGTCCAGGTGCAGTTTCAGGTTATGTTCATCACACACTTGCCTGATCTTTTGTATTTCGGAAAAATCATAGCAGCTGCCTCCGCCACGGTTGCTTGTATTTTCAAGACTGACCAGGCTTGTATGAGGTTTGTGTACATCATCAGGGTTGATGGCTGCACGAACCTGACCGGCTGTGATTCGGCCGCGATCTCCGGGTAATAATTTAACGGAAGCACCACTGTTAAAGGCGATCCCGCCGCCTTCATACTGGTAGATATGGGAACTTTCTTCACAAATCACTTCATCGCCGGGTTGTGTATGGCATTTGATGGCGATCTGGTTGGTCATGGTGCCGGAAGGGCAATACAAGGCTGCTTCCATGCCAAACATTGTTGATGCTAAAGATTCAAGCTCATTTATGGAAGGGTCTTCGCCAAATACGTCATCCCCGACTCTTGCATTCATCATGGCATCGAGCATGGCAGCGCCGGGTTTGGTTACGGTATCCGATCTGAAATCAATGATCATTTGCAGATTTTAATCGCAATATAATCAGTTCGCTCCTCAATTTGGGCAGTTCACGTTTCATCGCATGTCATTGCCGCTCATTTTATTAATTTGGCGTCCATGAGAGAACCCACCCTGCTCGAATTCTCGGTCCTGATCGCGGTTTGTCTTATCCTTTCATTAATTGGTTTGTATCTGCTTGCCAGGTTCAATGAACTTTTTAAAGGAAAGATCAGAAATGAATTGCTTCGGAAAAATGTCGTTGCCTGGATGGTTACTTTTTGTCTTTCAGCAGGGATCCTGCCTCTTAATGGCCACTTTTTTTATATAGCCCAAAAACTTGGCTGGGGTTGGGCTGTCGGTTCTCAGTTTATCATTTCTTTACTTACCACACTTATCGTTTACAATCTCACCCGGATGGTTGCAGAAAGCCGGAAACTGCAACGCCTTTCATTTTTCAGGCATAAGCTGCTGGTGTTTCTCACTTTAATAGTCGGCATCCTGGGTGTCAATGTACCACTTACTTTTTCGCTGAATGATTATTCCTGGAAGAACATGGATTATATCATTATATCCAGTATCTATCTGGCTGGTGCGATTGCCCTTGTTTATGCTGTAACCGATTACCTGGGCATTGAGCGCAAACGAAAATTCCAGGAAAAAGAACTTGAATTGAGTAAACTGCGCGAATTAAAAGCAAAGGCCGAACTGGATGCGCTTCATTCAAAGGTGAACCCGCATTTCCTTTATAACGCACTGAATTCAATTGCTGATCTGTCCATCACCGATGGAAGCAAGGCGCGTAAAATGACGGTGGCCCTGGCCGATCTCTTCCGTTACAGTATTAACTACAGTAATAATAACTATACCACCGTCCGCGACGAAGTGGAAATGGCTGAAGTTTATCTGCAAATTGAAAAGATCCGCTTTGAAGACAAGCTCAATTATACCATTGAAATGGATCCTGACCTTCATCACTATCTCGTACCGCGGTTTGTGTTGCAACCACTGGTTGAAAATGCAGTAAAGCATGGTTTAAAAGTTACGGGCAGGATGACGCATATCACTATCACAGTTAAAAAGGCTGAGGAAGGGATGGTGTTGGGGATCTCTGATACAGGTCCCGCTTTCCCCGACGAATTGAATGCGGGATATGGTGTTAAGAGCGTTTATGATAAACTCGACCTTTTATTTAAGGATCAATATGAAATCCGTTTTTCCAATTCCCCGCAAAAACAGGTTTCAGTTTTTATGCAAAAATTAATCAAGCATGAACCCGTTGTATAAAGCTATACTGGTTGACGATGAACCGGCTGCGAGAAGGCTAATGCGAAATATGCTGACCGCTTATCGGGAAACTGTCCAGGTAATCGATGAAGCAGGAACCGGAATGGAGGCGATTGAAAAAATTGAAGAGCAGTTGCCTGACCTGGTATTTCTCGATATCCAGATGCCAGACCTTACAGGTTTTGAAGTATTGGAACGACTTCAACATAAACCCAATATCATTTTTACCACGGCTTATGAGCAATATGCACTGAAAGCTTTTGAAAGTTTTTCGATTGACTACCTGCTTAAACCTATTAAAGAAGAAAGGTTAAAGCAAAGTATTCAAAAATTGCAGGCATTCGGACGTCTTAATAATAGTATCGACCTAAAAGGTCTGAAGGAACTCATACATCAGTTCCAGGCACCGCCAAAGAGTACGGCTCTTACCATCCGGGCCGGCGACCGGATCATCCTGGTGCGTTTTGAGTCTATCGTGTATATGGAGTCACAGGATAAATATGTTTATATACATACGGCGGATGGCCAGAAGCATCTTACCGACCAGTCTTTGACCGCCCTGCAGGAGAAACTACCATCCCAATTTTACCGCATCCAGAAATCATATATTATAAATAAGGATAAGATAAGGGAGATGCACCGGCACTTCAATGGCCGTTATTTATTTATAATGGACGACAAAACCGGCACCAGGCTCACCTCGGGCCGCACTTTCCAGGACGCAATTCGCGTTGAGTTCAACCTTTGAAATTTTCACCCGCCAAAACATACCGTTCATTGTCCAAATACTTCAATTGACCTTTTTTAGCTAGGAAGAGGGGACTTGGGAACCTATTTTTACCTCCTGATAATGAAGTTATTAGGCAAATTTCCGTTCATCTGCGATAATGACCTTTCATCAGAAAATCTGCCCAGCGTGTAACCAGAATTTTGGTCGTGCGTCAAAGTAATTGTTCTGATTAGCGGCCACTCATCATAAAATACGGCCGTTTAATTTAAAACAATGTTCTTGGTATTGCATAGTACCTACCTTTGAAATGTAATTTTTAAAAACAAGTACTGAAATAATTATAACCACAAACCAATGAGAAAGATCCTGACTTTGCTGACAGTCGCACTAACCTTATCATTTGTCGGCCTTGCACAAGACAACCAGGCAACCGAAAGGACGCTTGGAAAGATTACCGGAACCGTGATTGACGGAAGTACCAAAATTGTCGAGTCCGCAACTATTACGTTGCATCACTCTGCCGATTCCATGGTAGCCAAAATGAGTGTGGCTGATAAAACAGGCAGGTTCGAGTTCGATAATATTGCGCTCGGAAAATATTTTGTATCGATTTCAGCAGTTGGTCATGAGACCGGGTACTCTGAAACGATCGATCTCAATCCGTCAAACCTGGTTGTGGCGCTGAAGACCATCGAACTGGTTCCTGCAGCAAAAGCAATGACTGGTGTTGTGGTTACTTCTAAAAGACCGCTGATCGAACAGAAAGCGGGGAAGACCCTGATCAACGTGGACGCATCCCCTACAAATACTGGTTTGAATGCACTGGAACTTTTGGAAAAATCCCCCGGTGTGACAGTAGACAATGATGGTAATATCAGCCTTAAGGGAAAACAGGGTGTGATGATCCTCGTGGACGGAAAACCTACCTATATGAGTGGTGCAGACCTGGCCAACCTGTTGAAAAGTCTGAACGCAAGTGGTATTGATCAGATCGAGATCATGACCAATCCTCCTGCCAAATACGACGCTTCCGGTAACTCAGGTATCATCAATATCAAAACCAAAAAAGGTATTGTGAAAGGTATGAATGGTAATGCCAATGCCAACTATACCCAGGGCAAATATGGTCGTTTCAATGGTGGTTTGAATCTTAACTATCGCAATAATAAGCTGAATATTTTCGGTGGTTTGAATGGTGGCAAATACGAAGGATATAACAAACTGTTGATTGATCGCAAAATTCAAAACAGCAATGGGTCATTGAAAAATACCATTGACCAGGTATCAAGACCGCATTTCGAAGGTTACTATCAGAATGTGAAACTGGGTATGGATTATTATTTTTCCAGGAAAGATGTGGCTGGTATCGTTGTGAACGGAAACTTCCACCAGGGTGATGAAGATCCGCAAAGCGTTGCCAACATCAGGTTCCCCGACGGAAGTGTAGATTACCAGCTTTTCTCTAATGGTCTAAATTCACGCAGGTCCAATAATGTGTCAGCCAACTTCAACTACAAACATACATTTGATTCAACCGGTAAGGAGATTACAGCAGATTTTGACTATGCAGATTATGCTAACCGCAGCAGAACAAAACTGAATACAGAGAGCCTGGATGAATCAGGTCCCGGTTCACCGGTGGAACTCCTGGGCAGAATACCTTCTGACATCAATATCTACAGCGCAAAAATTGACTATGTGCATCCGTTTAAAAGCGGTTTGAAAATGGAAGCCGGGTTGAAGTCAAGTATCGTTAAAACAGATAACGAAGTGTACTATTTGCGTAACAAGGTTGCTGATATTTCCCGCAACAACCACTTCCTGTATGATGAAAATATCAATGCAGCTTATGCGATATTCTCTAAATCATATAAGAAACTTGAGCTGACAGCCGGTTTGCGCCTGGAAAATACAATCGCAAAAGGTCACCAGCTGAGCAATGACTCCAGCTTCAAAAGAGAATACACTAACCTGTTCCCGAATGTAGGTGCAAGTCTTGCAATAAACGATAAGAACCAGTTGAACTTTAGCTACAGCCGTCGCATTACACGTCCTGATTATGATGATCTGAATCCGTTCACTTTCTTCCTGGATTCACTCACTTTCGGACAGGGTAATCCTTACCTGCAGCCACAGTTCACCAACAATTTTGAGTTGAGCTATACATACAATAAATTTTTGACTACAACTGTGAACTACACACAGACCAACGATATCATCACCCAGATGTTGAAACAGAATAACGAGAAGAATGAAACTTACCAGACCCAGGACAACTTCAATAACATGAAGCAAATCGGTCTGGCGGTGATGGCAAACTTCCCGGTAACTAAATGGTGGAACATGAACATTTATACAAACGTGTTCAATAACCACTATACAGGTATCTATTCTAACGGAGCCAAAAATGACCCGGTAGATATCGAGTTCACCAGCTTCCTCGGTAATATGACCAACAGCTTTACCATCGGTAAAAAAGGATGGAGTGCAGAACTGAGTGGATGGTATCGCAGCAAAGCAGCCGAGGGTATCCTGGTTGCAAACGAAATGTATGCCGTGAATGCAGGTCTTTCAAAAACTGTATTGAAAAAGAAAGGTACTCTCAAACTGGGCGTACGTGATATCTTCTTCACACAGCAGTTCAGCGGATATGCCCGTTACAGCGACGTGAACGTAGATATCGACAGCCGCAGGGACAGCCGTCAGGTGAATCTTTCATTCTCTTACCGTTTTGGTAAAAAGAATATCGCACCTGAGCGTAAAAGAAGAAGCGGGGCTGCAGAAGAACAAAATCGTGTAAATACCGGCGGGGCCAACTAATAAACCAACCATTAACCTTAAACATTTCCGGTTTTCTCAAACCAAGTTTTTCTCATGTTAATCGTCCCTCCTTTTTAGGAGGGACTTTGTTATTTTTGTCCTCTTCATCACCTTTAAATCTACTGATCATGCCGTCTTTTGATATTGTCAGCAAAGTGGATATCCAGGCATTGGACAATGCCGTGAATGTAACCAACAAGGAAATCACTAACCGGTTTGATTTTAAAGGATCACATGTTGTGATCAATCTCGACAAGAAAGAGTACAAGATTCATCTGGAAACTGAAGACGACATGAAGATGCGTCAACTGATTGATGTACTGGTCAACCGTGCGCACAAACAGGGAATCGCTCCTGAAGCCTTTGATCTGTCAAAAGAAGGAAGTCAGAGTGGTAAGGCCTGGAAAAAGGAAGTGTTGGTTCGCAATGGCCTGAAACAGGAAGATGCAAAAAAAATCGTCAAGCATATCAAGGACTCCGGTCTGAAGGTTCAGGCTGCCATCAATGATGATATCGTTCGGGTCACCGGGAAAAAGATTGACGATTTACAGACCGTGATCCAGGCTTCCAAGAGCTGGGACCTCGGAATTCCGCTCCAGTATGAGAATATGCGCAGCTGATTGTGCATAAACCCCTGTAAAAGCTGCATAAGCGGCTATTTCGGTGGAAAACAGGGTGGGAAAGAGGTGCGAATCAAAACCCTCAAAAATTTGGAAACGGTAGTGTGCAGGACGTACCTTCAAAATACAAACGCTGCAGGAATTTTGGAAACAAAAAAAATGCAGTTTGGAGTAGTAAATATCTGTAAAAAGGTAAATGCACTCCGGAAAGCATCAGGAAAAATGAATACAATTACGCAAGTAAGAGTAGGATTTAAATTCTGATGCTTTCGTTTTTTAAAGCCCTCCCGACAGATCCCATGAATCTTCCACTAAGATTTGGCAAACCGGTCGTAAGGGTCTATCTTTGCAAACTCAATTGTAAAACAGGCACGGCCAAATCCGTGTTTTTCTTAAAAATCAAAGAGTTATGAAAAAAGGTCTCCATCCTGAAAACTATCGCATGGTTGTTTTCAAAGACATGAGTAATAATTATTCATTTCTTAGCCGCTCAACAGCCGCTACAAAGGAAACCGTGAAATGGGAAGACGGAAATGAATATCCGCTGGTAAAACTGGAGATTTCGAATACTTCGCATCCTTTCTTCACTGGTAAGAATGTACTGGTTGATACAGCAGGTCGTATCGACAAGTTCAAAAAGAAATACGCCAAAAAGTAAGGACGACAGTCAAAATTATTATCAACCTTCCCCCGGGAAGGTTTTTTTATGTTTCCTTCTCTTTATGTCGTTCTGAGTCAGCGTTTAATTTTAAGTATCTTTCCGAATCATAAGCGCTTACCCGCATGAACAAAATCCTATTCACGGAAGAATACTGTCAGCCTGAAAACCTGTATCCCTTTACCCTTACGCGGCAAATTCAGGATATCAGGGTGGGTATTCTAACCATCCGTGAAAAATGGGAGAAAGCCCTGGCTATACCCTCTTTTGACCGGTATGAGGATGATTACAAAGATCTCGACCGCTCCATGACCGTGGGAACAGCCGCAAAAGACGGTACCTGCTATATGATCCACGGCAATGTTTTGCCAACAGATTCCCTTGTTCGTGCCATCCGCCGGTTAAAACCGGGTGAATTCATTTCGGCAAACGGGGACACAGGCGTTGTTTTTTGTTTTACGAAAAAAGAAGTCAACAGGGAACAGGTGCGTGTCACCAACCCGGTCATTTATAGAGATGAGTTGAGGACCATCAACATGCCCTGGCATATTTTCCAGTTAAATGATTGGGCCATCCGCGAGGATTTTAAACGGATAACGGCACGCCGTAAATCACAGGCAATATCGCGTACAAATAAACTGGTGTCGGCTGCAAACATTTTCATTGAAAAAGGAGCGCGTGTTGAACATTGTATTCTCAATGCTTCGGCTGGCCCGATTTATATTGGGAAAAACGCGGAGATCATGGAAGGATCCATCATTCGCGGGCCATTCGCAATGGGTGAAAACTCGCTGGTAAAAATGGGCACACGGATCTATGGTGCCACCACCCTGGGACCGTATTGCGTTGCCGGAGGTGAAATCAAAAACTCTGTCCTCTTTGGATATTCAAACAAAGCACACGACGGCTATCTCGGCGACTCTGTCATAGGTGAATGGTGTAACCTGGGCGCTGGCACTTCCAATTCAAATCTCAAAAACAATGCTTCCACCGTGCGTGTGTGGACACAACATGGTGAAAGAGATGCCGGGCAGAAATGCGGCGTGCTCATGGGTGACTATACGAGAACGGCCATTAATACAAGCATCAATACCGGGACAGTGATTGGCGCCTGCTGCAATGTATTCGGGCAGGGGCTTACACCTAAGTATATTCCGAGTTTTTCCTGGGGCAGCGATGGGGTGGACAGGTACCGGTTTGATAAAGCAATTATTGAAATCGAGGGATGGAAAAAACTCAAATCGCAAATCGTAACTGATAACGAGAAAAGCATTTTAAAATATATCTTTAAACATTTTTAAAGCACAATAAGACCAAATATCGTATGAGACAACAGATCGCCGCTGCTAACTGGAAAATGAACCTGACTTTCCAGGACGGAGAAAAATTACTCGATGCCATCCTCGAACAAAATATTGTACTTGCGCCGCACCAGCATGTCATCTTTGCAACACCATTTCCCTACCTCCTCATGACCCGCAGTGAAGTGGATAATGCACCCAATTATCATGTGTCGGCGCAAAACTGTTCACATAAGAAATCCGGTGCCTATACCGGTGAAGTGTCAGCCGAAATGCTTCAGTCCATTGGAGTGCCTTATTGCATCATTGGCCACAGCGAGCGTCGTGAATATTTTTCCGAGACAAATGAAATGCTGGCTCAGAAACTCGATCTCTGTCTCGAGCATTCAGTTATTCCTATTTTCTGTTGTGGCGAACCACTCGATATCCGCGAAAAGGGCACTCAAAATGAATACGTGGCGCAACAGCTTCGGGAATCCCTGTTTCATCTTTCTGCAGAAAAAATACCCGGAATCATCATCGCTTATGAACCGATTTGGGCGATAGGCACCGGTAAGACTGCCAGTACGGAACAAGCCCAGGAGATGCATGCTTTCCTGAGATCAGTTATTGCGCAACAATATGGTCAGGCTATTGCAGACCAGGTTTCCATCCTTTATGGAGGAAGCGTAAAAGCTGCCAATGCAAAAGAACTGTTTGCCTGTCCAGATGTGGATGGCGGTCTGGTGGGTGGCGCTTCACTGGTTGCAAAAGAATTCGTCGAAATAATCAAAGCATTAAAATAATTAAGCCGGTTGGTGGTTGAAGGTTAAGTACGTCAACGGGTCCTTATGGCAATGCAAAGAAACAAGCTTGGAGATCTGCTGGCGGGCAACATCCTGTTACGTTTGCTGAATATTATTTGTGGTGTTCTCATCACATTAATACTGACACGCCTGATGGGGACTGCCGGGTATGGCACACTCTCGTTATTAATTGCCAATGCCGCATTGTTCAACCTCTTAACCTGCATGGGGGCCGAATCGGGAATCGTGTATCATTATTCCTCCGGGAGATTAAACAAGTCTTCCATTATTTCCATAGTATATTTCGTTTTATTCATTCAGGCGCTTTTACTTTTTGTTGTTGAAGCGGTTTATAAAAATTATACGGGTTCGTATTGGATTATTGAAGGTGATGCGAACTCATTTCTTATCTGGGGACTGGCATATTTCATCAGCATTGCGCTGACGGACAAATACACTGCCCTGTTAAATGCGGCGCATTATTATACGCTCGCGAATAAATTGATACTTGCCGGCAATCTTGTTACGGTACTGGTTTTCATGAGCTGTATCATTTGGCGCCGGGAAAGCATAGTCCTTTACCTGCAGTTGTACATTGCCTGTGCAATACTACAGGCCATAATATTACTTGCCTTTTTTCATTTGCGTACGGGGCAGGGACTGAAATTTGGTCCCTTAGCAGGACAATGGAAAGCCTTTTTTTCTTACTCGGGTATCGTGTTGATCACAAACATCATTCAATTTCTCGCATACAGGATAGATTACTGGATCATCGATTATTACCATGATAAAAATGAATTGGGTCTCTATTCATTGGCTGTGAAGTTTGGGCAAATGTTGTGGTTCCTGCCCTTGTTGCTGGCTGGAATTTTATTTCCCCGCATTGCCGGGAAGGCCGATCCAGGGGAAGAACAACGCTGGGAAGTATTGATCCGGCTGATGATGTCGGGTTTCTTTGTTTGTATTATTTTAAGTGGGCTGCTTTCATTCTGGCTTATTCCTTTACTGGCCGGAGAAGATTTTAGCGGTAGTGTGTGGCCTTTTATTAACCGGTTACCGGGATTGCTGTTTTTCTGCTACAATATCATCTTTGCAGCTTATTTTGCCGGTATAAGCAAATTGAACATCAATCTGAGAGGATCTGTACTTTGCCTGGCCCTGGTGGTGATTGCAGATTTCATTCTTATACCGCGATGGGGCGCGACTGGAGCTTCTCTTGCGAGCACGATTGCCTATACAGCGGCCGGATTTCATCACCTTTACATGTACGCAAAAATTAAAAATGTGTCTTTATTTTCCATGATAACAGCTAACCGTGATGATTGGAAAATTGCTGTTGCATACCTGGGTAAATATTTGAAGTAGTATGAAGATTTTATGGATCGCAGGCTGGTATCCCAACCAACTGGAACCTTTTAATGGTGATTTTGTGCAAAGACATGCCAAAGCGGTGAGTCTTTATCATGAGGTCTTTGTGATAAATATTTCACGCGATGCAACCGGCAGTGTGACTGATTCGCTGAAAGTGGATGAAATAACAGAAGGGCAATTGACGGAGAAACGGGTTTATTATAAGACAAAGCCTGATCTACCGGTCGTTAACCGGATGATTTCGCAGTCACAATATATCAGGCTGTATAAAAAACATATTCGGGAATATATATCGGCAAACGACAAACCTGACCTGGTGCATTTCTATGTTGGCTTCAAACCTGCTTCTTTGGGGAAATGGATCAAAAAGGAGTTTGGGTTGAATTATGTTGTTTCAGAACAATGGACCGGTTTCCTGGATGAAGGCAAACCGGCATTTAGTGATCTGCCTTTCTGGTTGCAATGGCAATGGAAAAAACTGGTCAGGAATGCGGCAGGCGTGCATGTTGTGTCGTCTTATCTGAAAGATGCTGTCGCAAAAAGGGCTGGCTCCCATTTGCCTTTTAAAATCATTGCCAACGTTGTTGATACTTCCATTTTTGTTCCGGGAACAAATGATCGGCGCGACACATTGGAATTTGTTCACGTCACCGGGGGATTGGGATATCAAAAAAATACCGGGGATATCATTAAGGCATTTGCCATCCTCCGGGAACGGCATATTAATGCCAGGCTTAAAATTTTTGGGGTCAGGAGGGAGGAACTTGCGCGCCTGGCTGAAGAACTCAAATTGCAGGACTCAATAATTTTTTTTGGTGAAATCAATCAGCCTGAACTGGCAAGACATTTTCAACAGGCTGCTGCATTGATCATATACTCAAGGTTTGAAACATTTGGCTGTGTGATTGTTGAGGCAAATGCATCCGGCATACCGGTTATCGCTGCAGATATCCCCGTACTGCATGAAACTATCGAGGAGGGCAGGAACGGTTTGTTTGCCGCAGGAGAGAACCCAGAAGCCCTCGCCAACACAATTGAAAGCTTTATAAAGAATAAATCGGTTTTTGATTATACAGGAATTGCCAGGGACTGTTCGGATAAGTACAATTATGCAACCATTGGAAAGGAATTTTCTGAATGGTACGGGAGTATTGTGCTTCAAAAAACACATTCTTAAAAGGAGGCGATTCTTATATCTGTAAAGGATTTTCAAATGGCTTCTGCGTAGTTGGACAGCATAGACAGCATAGTTATTTCAATGGATCATAGTCTATGTACCTATATTATTTCTCTGTTCCCATGTTGTTCAAAAAAAGCTGAATGAAAAATTCCGGCTTAATTTTATTCACTCTTTTCTGCCTTATCCAGTTTCTCTGCTTTTTCCAGACTGTTCTGCCTGACCATTTCGGTGAATTTATTTTCCAATCTTCGCAATCTTGAATACAGTTTCAAAATGAGGAAAAAGAAGAACAGGGTAATAAAATAGAATACCAGGTTTATCCCTCTTTTGACTCCAAGCTTTTGCGCCAGCGAGGTGGTGGTATCGGGAGAAATAATAAAAAATACAGCAACCCCGCAAGCCAGAAATATAAGTATGGCATCCACCAATCCGCTGCGAAGACGCAGGTACATATAAAATGCAAGGAACACAACGGCGGAGATCAATACAATCTGGATAGGTACCATCAGCGGAATATTTTAAATAATATCAAATCATACAGGATCCGGATACTGCTGATATTCCGGACTCCCTTACCACGGGAATATTCAGAATAGGAGATATTCACCGGGTATTCGATATACTTCAAACCGTGGCGATGCACCAGGTTTTGAATTTGCGCATTGTGACTGCTCCGGTTTTCCGTGATCTTCATTTTTGAGGCAGCATTCCTTGTCATGGCACGCAAACCATTATTAGCGTCACTGAGCAGGATACCGGAAGCAAGGTAATTAATAAACCTGGCTGTTTTCAGGATCATTCGCCGGAGAAAGGGTGCATTGGTTTCTGCACCAGTCAAAAAGCGTGAGCCAAAAACAATATCGGCATCATTCGATTCGAGTGAGCCAATCATTTTTTCAATATCATCTTCATGATGCTGGCCGTCGGCGTCGAAGCTTACAACATACGCAGCGCCTTTTTCCAGGGCCAGCTCGATACCCGTTCGAATGGCCGCACCCTGGCCAAGATTTGATTCATGCCTGAGATAATAGACCGGCAACCCGGCTAAAGCATCACGTGTATGATCGGCTGAAGCGTCATCTACCACCACAACGGAATATCTTTTCTGCAGCAATTTTTCGATGGTATGCCGTATCACCGCTGCTTCATTGTAGCAGGGCACGATGACAAATATCGATGCTGGTTCAGCGTTCAACGTTGATCAGGTTTTTATTGGCCAGGTCCTGCTCTGTGATGCGGAATAACAAATAGCAGTGATTGACATGACCATACGGCGCAAAGTTATTTAACCAATCGTGTTTTTTCTCCTGTTTGAGATCCAGGTATTCATTAATGCCAACAATAAATTCTCCGGCATCAGGTTTTTCACCTGGTATTTTTACATCCGGGTGATTTTGCAAATATTTCTCCAGCGAATGCCTTGCCTGGAAATGATCGATATTACTGCTGGCAAGTACTCTGTAAGCATTGGTTTTATTCCATATTAATTCATTTGTGTAGGAAATCAGGTTTGGAAAGTAACGGTAGAACCCAAATAAACCATAAAGAATGATAACCGCTAACATCAGTTTTTTTCGCCTGACCTTCCAATTCACTACCTGGCCCATGGATATGTAAAACAAGGGAAAGATCATCAACAGGTGCCTTAGAGAATGCTGTGAAGTATTAGTGAGACTGATAAATACCAAAAAGAAAAAGGCTAAACCTAAAGGGTAACCTGCATCAATCAAACGTTGACGGGAAAAAGGTTTTCGAAATAAAGCTGCCAACACAAGAATTAATAAAATCAGAACACTCAATGGTGTTTTAAAGAGGATGAGCGCTGAGTAATAATACCATTTGGAATTTCCCGTGAAATATTCCCCAAACAAATAGGAACGACCGGAAACATTGCCGTGGCCACTACCGAGACTCAGCATGTATTTCACCCCATCATAGCCTTCAAGAAAAGGAGCTGGTAATGGGACAGGAACCTTACTCAAAAATCCCTGCTGAAAAGACTGAAAGGTTTCGCTTTTGAATTCATATTGCGCCAGGGATTTGCCTGTGCCCTGGAAAAGGAAAGCGGCATTGATTACCAACAGCACGATCAGGGTCAGGACACCCAGCCTGGCGAAATTGATACCGATATTTTTTTTGAGATTTCTTCTTTTAAATAAAATACCCAAAGCAATTATTCCATAAATCAATGGTAGCAGGAACAGGGATTGCTTGGTCACTAATGCTAAACCGATTTGCAGGCTAAATAGTATGTGCGTTCGCCAGGTTGGGTAGAGTATAAGCCTTCGGAAATACCAGGCTGAAGTGATTGTAAATAGCACGGCGTACGCATCGGTTCCAACGAGCGGAATATTTGCCTGCAGGTTGGGGCAGAAGGTAAACAGGAAGAGCGAGAACAGCCCGGCATTTTCTCCATATAATTCACTCGACCATTTGTAAACATAAATGCCGATAAGGGCGCAAATAAATAATGAGATATACCGGCCGTTTTTTGTGTCGCTTACACCGCCATCCTCCTTTTGCAAACCGGGATTTAAAACCTGCTCAACGGCTCTGGGCAAAGCATTGAGAGCTGAAACAGGTTGAGTGCTCGCGTCGTCTTCATAAACTTTTTGGGGCTTGCCGGACAATACCCTGATCCCGTAACTAAGATGATCCGTTTCGTCGCTGACGATGGAGTTGCTCCTGATTGAGATCACTCCATTGACGAAGTAAACCAGGAAAAGCAGCAGCAGGATGAATCTATGTGCACGGCTCCCGGAGAGCATGGTTTTAATTTCGTGCAAGATAAGTAAGCAGTCTTTTATTGAACGGCGCAAATAAATGAAATAAAAAAGTCCCGTTGATACCGGGACCTTTTGGATTTATTTCGTTTTAAAACTAGATCTTCAGTTGCTTCATGTAAGCCGCATCTACTTCAACAGACCGGATCGGAGTTGTGCCCTCATATTTTTCCTGTTCGACAATATAGTATTGCATGCCATTTTCAGATGCGGTCTTCAATAATTTGGCATAATCAAGACTCCCGGTGCCCAGATCACATGAAGCATCATGCTCGGTAAGGGGTGCATCCTTTTTGCGGTCTTTCACGTGGCAAAGTCTGAAACGATCCTTGTATTTTCTTAACCAGGCTTCAGTATCCTGTCCCGCCGTTGCCACCCAATAAATATCCATTTCATAGTCAACCAAAGCCGGGTCGGTGTTATTCATCATAACATCCTGGCCTAATTGTCCGTCGATTGGTTCAAAGGAATATGCATGGTTGTGATAGGCAAAACGAATCCCGTTTTTGCGGCATATTTCTCCTTTCTTATTGAAATCCTCAGCAGCTTTTTTGAAATCATCGATCTTTTTCTGGGGGCCAAGCCAGGGGCAAACCAGGTATTTCATGCCAATCGCGGCCGCTTCAGCAGCTTTCTTATCAAAGTCTTTATTGATATCACAGTGACTGGAGATAATTTCCATTCCCAGGTCATCCATATATTTTTTAAAGTCAGTATTGCTCATTCCCCAAAACATGCCCTGCGGACCTTCATAGCTTTCGATTTGTTTGTAACCAAACGAGGCTACCTGTTTCAATATACCCTTGGGATCTTTTGGCAAGTCATCGCGCAGGGTATAGAGTTGTAATCCAAAACTGGTCAGTGCTGTGCCGGCGGCGGCATTTTTACCTGCAGATGCAGGGTCCTTGCCATCACCTTCTCCGGATTTTTTTTCATTGGAGGAAAGTTTGCAGGCAACCGGTCCAAGAGCCAGGGCAGCTGCAAGGTTTCCACTGAGCCTGAGGAACTGTCTTCTTTTATAATACATGATTCATAGTTTAGAATTAAAACAATCGTTATTCAGCCCAGGCGCGGTCGCCTTTTTTATATGGGTATGCACCATCATACTTTCCGGGCACTGCCACATGACGAAGGGCCTGTGTGGCACCCACTTCGGATGTAAAGAATCCAAGCAGGGTCAATTGCTTAAACATCGTGTAGTAGTGACTCGGTGAAGGTTCGAATTCTTTCATTTCCCTTTTAGCCTGGTCACGTTGTTCCTGTTCTTCCACCGTAATTTTTTTATCATATTCACGGGCTTCGGCATCGAGACTTATC
>Ga0065721_10005071_pt1 | contig 17051 bp, 15 predicted proteins | sample Mesricmetagenome_FD_59108 | JGI IMG/M metagenome (GOLD analysis project Ga0065721, IMG submission 59108) | Mesophilic microbial community from rice straw/compost enrichment Sample: eDNA_1 v2 (version 2) | ecosystem: Engineered > Solid waste > Grass > Composting > Bioreactor | place: USA: Davis... | reverse complement strand
TGGACACACGAAGGCTGTATGCCATATGAAACTCCGGTAACTACTACCGCTATTGTATGGGATGATCTGATCATATTGCCAACTGGTGAGATCAGGGCTGGTGTACGCACGCCGGTTATTTTGAGAGGGAAGTTGATGTCATCTAAAAAATGAAAATGATTCAAAAGAAAAAGTCGAAATATTATCCCTGGGTTGTGGTAGGCCTGCTTTGGTTTGTAGCCCTGCTCAATTACCTCGACCGGCAGATGCTGTCAACTATGCGGCCCTCGATGCAGGTGGATATTGCCGAACTTGAATCCGCAACCAATTTTGGATACCTGATGGCTATCTTTCTCTGGATCTATGGATTCATGAGCCCGGTATCCGGAATAATTGCGGATCGTGCCAACAGAAAATGGCTGATCACCGGGAGCCTGTTTGTATGGTCTGCCGTTACCCTGATGATGGGCTATGCCAAAACATTTGACCAGTTATACTGGTTAAGGGCTGTGATGGGAGTGAGTGAAGCATTATATATACCCGCCGGTCTTGCATTGATTGCAGATTATCATCAATCAAAAACAAGATCGCTCGCCATTGGTATTCACATGACCGGGCTATACATGGGGCAGGCATTGGGCGGATTTGGTGCCACTATTGCAGCTGATTTTTCCTGGCAGTCTACTTTCCTCTGTTTCGGTTTGATTGGTATCGTGTATTCACTGGTGCTGATAATTTTCCTGAAGGAAAAACAACGGGAGCCTGAATTAAGCGATGACGCCATGCGTAGACCATCTTTGTTTAAGGGGCTTGGCCTCTTGCTCACGAATATTTCTTTTTGGATCATCCTGTTTTATTTTGCCGTACCAAGTTTACCTGGCTGGGGTGTTAAGAACTGGTTGCCTACCTTATTTTCCCAGACTCTTGATATTGATATGTCACGGGCCGGTCCGTTATCAACTATTACTATTGCAGCATCTTCGTTTATTGGCGTGATATTCGGCGGAATGCTGTCTGATCGTTGGGTTCAGAAAAATATTCGCGGCCGTATTTATACAAGTGCCATTGGGCTTGGACTTACCATTCCTGCATTATTATTAATCGGTATGGGTGAAACCATATTCCATGTTGTAGGCGCAGCGTTCTGCTTTGGATTTGGCTTTGGGATGTTTGATGCCAATAATATGCCGATACTTTGCCAGTTTGTATCATCACGCAATCGTGCTACCGCTTATGGTTTGATGAATATGGCGGGCGTGTTCGCCGGAGCATTTATTACAGACTGGCTTGGCAAATCGACCGACGCAGGCAGGCTCGGAAAGGATTTTGCCCTGCTGGGAGGCGTAGTATTGCTGGCGCTCATTATACAACTCACATTTCTCCGGCCTAAGCAGACACAAACTGCTGATGCCTGAAATCGATAAATCGAATGGCTATGAAAAGGAAATTATTTTGCTCCGCCCTGACGATCTTTATTATGCTTTCTCTGTTTGCGCAGCCCCGCACAGCCGGTGAAAGAATAACAGCAACCAATGCGCGTGTGCCGATGATCAAGGGCAGTTCCCTTAATCAATTGATCAAACTCTCAGTCTATATTCCGGCAGGAAAAACTATCACTTATAAGAATTTTCGTTTACAACTGGACGCATCTGCTGTAAAAGCACTCGATAAAATCGAAGTGCTTGTTCGCGATGAAAAGCAGAGATCCTTCCTGGCAAATGCAAAAAAATATGCGACAATTCATTCCCTGGCGTCTAATACAGATATTCCGGTTGATCTTCCCTTGCAACAGGGATGGAATACCATCTGGTTTGGAGCCACTGTAAAAGATGATGCAGACTCGGATAAAAAAATTAATGTTACGCTAAAGAGCATTACCACCTCGGACAATTTCATTCAGACGAATATTAAACAAACCAACTCAACACAAAGGCGTGTTGGAATTGCTGTTCGCAGGGCCTGGGATGACAGCGTTCATACTTATCGTATTCCGGGTATAATAACCACTGACAAGGGTACTTTGATTGCCGTGTATGATATCCGTTATCGTCATAGTGGTGATCTGCCTGCAAATATTGATGTGGGCATGAGTCGCAGTACGGATGGCGGAAAGACATGGGAACCTATGAAAGTGATTATGGATATGGGAGCGCCACATGAAAACAATGGCATTGGCGATCCGGCGGTATTGTTTGATCCAAAAACAAAAAAGATCTGGGTGGCTGCGCTTTGGAGTAAAGGGAATCGCTCTATAGCCGGATCAAAGCCCGGACTATCACCTGACACAACCGGTCAGTTTGTTCTTGTCAGCAGCAACGATGACGGGCTCACATGGAGTGAACCACACAGTATTACACCACAGGTGAAAAATCCTGCCTGGCATTTATACTTTAACGGACCAGGCAATGGCATCGTCATGCAAAACGGCACACTGGTTTTTGCCTCACAATACTGGGACGAAACCACCGAACCAGCTTCTGTCGGCATACCACATTCGTCCATTATTTATAGCGAGGATGGTGGTGCGACCTGGAAATCGGGTACCGGTGCGAAAAGCAATACTACCGAAGCACAGGTGGTGGAGACAAAGCCGGGAACGCTCATGCTGAATATGCGGGATAACAGGGGACAGTATCGCAGTGTGGCCACCACCACTGATATGGGTAAAACCTGGACTGAACATATCACTTCGCGCTCTGCACTTGAAGAGCCGGTTTGCATGGCATCGTTTATTCGGGCAAAGGTTCGCGTGAAAGGACAATTGAAGAACGTTTTATTTTTCAGTAATCCTGCTTCGCAAACCAGGAGAGACCATATGACAATAAAAGCAAGTACTGATTTAGGTGAGACCTGGCCAAAGGATTATCATTTGTTGATTGATGAGCGAAATGGTTTTGGCTATTCAGCCATGACAAGGATTGACGAAAATACTATCGGGATTTTGTACGAAGGAGAACGCGATTTGTACTTCCTGCGTGTGCCCGTTTCTGATATTATTAAATAATTCTCATGTCGTATTCGAAAGATGATTTGACCCGGCTGAGGGATTTTTATTTTCGACAACTATTACAAGACACGATTCCCTTCTGGTTTCCGCGTTCTTATGATCATGAGCATGGAGGTTTTCTGCTGATGCGTGACGCCGATGGTTCACTGATAGATGATGACAAAGCTGTCTGGATCCAGGGGCGCTCTACCTGGTTACTTTCGACACTATACAATACAATTGAAAACAGGAAAGAATGGCTGGAGGGTGCGCAGCTGGGCTATACATTTTTAAACGATTATTGCTTTGACACGGATGGACAAATGTTTTTTCATGTTACCCGTGACGGGCGCCCGATCCGCAAGCGGAGATATTTTTTCTCCGAAACTTTTTATGTGATAGCCACTGCTGCTTACGCGAAAGCAAAGGGAGATGATGAGGCTGCTCAAAAGGCCCGGCTTGTTTTTGGAAAATGCATTGAATATGCCACCACGGCCGGTTTGCTGCCTCCAAAGTTTACCGGCACCAGGCCTGTACGGGGAATCGGTGTTCCCATGATCATGCTCAACACGGCACAACAGTTAAGAGAAACAATCGGTGACCCGCGTTGCGAAGAATGGATTTCAAGATGGATAACGGAAATTGAGACATTTTTTGTGAAAGATGATATTCGCTGTGTGATGGAGCAGGTGGCACCGGACGGAAGTATCATTGATCATATTGACGGACGTACCCTGAATCCCGGTCATGCCATAGAAGGTGCCTGGTTCATTTTACACGAAGCCATTCATCGTGGAAAAGACAAGCACCTGATTGATCTCGGTTGCCGCATGCTTGACTATATGTGGGAGAGAGGTTGGGATAAAGAGCATGGAGGCATTTTATATTTCCGGGATGTTTACAACAAACCAGTGCAGGAATACTGGCAGGATATGAAATTCTGGTGGCCTCATAATGAGACAATCATCGCCACATTATTAGCTTACCTGGTGACGGGAAATGAAAAATATGCAGAATGGCATCGCCAGGTACATGAATATGCTTACGGTCATTTTCACGATGCGCAACACGGTGAATGGTATGGCTACCTGCACCGTGATGGTACGATTGCACAGACTGCAAAAGGAAATCTCTTCAAGGGGCCGTTCCATTTACCCAGGCAGGAATGGTATTGTTATCAAATCCTGGATGATTATTTGCAAAAGTCTTCAAATGCGTAGCTTTGGCGTCTTTTTGAATTAACGTGGGACAAAGCGGTACAAAAGGATTGAAATGGCTGGGTGCAGGACTGGGCTTCGCTGCCCTTTGGGCATCGGCTTCTACGGCCACCAAGATTGGATTGCAGTCGGCACAACCATTAGTCATCGCTGTTGTGCGATTTGGAATGGCTGCGATCATCATGTTAATCATCGCGCATGGCTTACAAAGAAACCGTCTTCCGCAAGGCGATGAATGGAAAAAGCTTGCAATCTATGGCTTGCTCAACATCACTGTCTACCTGGGTTTGTATGTGGTAGCTATGCAGAATGTAACAGCTGGTATCGGTGCACTGGCAGTGGCAACAAATCCGGTACTGATCAGTTTTCTTTCGGTATTATTCCTAAAGGCAAAACTGAGTCCCGCCATTATCATCTCTCTTATAATTTGTACGGGAGGAGTATTATGTGCTGCCTGGCCGCTGTTAGGTGGTGCAGAACTCACAACAGGCGGTTTAGTGATCATGTTGCTCAGCATGCTGTCTTATTCTGTTGGCGCTATTTATTTTTCGAAAAATAAATGGGAAGGTCTGTCGCTCTTTACCATCAATGGCTGGCAAACATTCCTGGGTGGTTTATTTCTTGCTCCTTTTACATTATTCTTTTTTAAACCGGACGCCAACACCTGGAACGATGAGTTCTGGCTTTCGGTAAGCTGGCTGGCCATTCCTGTTTCCATTGGTGCTGTGCAATTGTGGTTGTGGCTTCTTCAGCGAAATCCCGTGCGCGCCGGCTTCTGGTTATTTCTCTGCCCTTTATTCGGTTTTGCTTTCGCCGCCTGGTGGATGGGAGACCGGATTTCATGGTATACTATTGTGGGAGTGGTGCTGGTGATTGGGGGGCTGATACTAAGCAGACGGAAGGTGGCCCGGAAGTCTTAGTGCTCTTCTGCGTAGGGCCGAATTTTCGATACTCAAGGAACAATGATCAATTTAAAATGAATGGAGCTTTTTCGCTTCGATTTTTGACTTTGCCGACCTCGATGAGAAGGCGGCTTGAATATATTTCTTCCGTGCAAAATTTCTCATACACCCGGGTTGCCGCTGCGCGTGCGAGATACCTAAACGGCAAACCCCGGCGAAACCGGATCCCTGTTCCAGTGCTTAGTGAACGGTCCCGCCGCAAAGGCGGCTGTGAACCGAATGTTTTACGCGGTCTGTCAAAGCTTGCTGCGTATGGCTGAATGTTCAATGCCCGACGCCAAATGTTCACTTTCGAAGTGAATCAGATTTTTTGATTCGATTGAAAACAAGAACCTTAGAATTCCTGATTACCAGTGGATTAAAAATTTTCTAAATTCCATTATAAATTTATTGAAAAACAATAAATAATTATCGATATTTGCGTTATTAAAATTCATTACATGGAAATAAAAATCTCTACTGAGCAGGTTCTGAAAGTAATGCAGATCATCTCGTGGATCATCTTTATCGGCTTATGTGTCGAAGCAGGCGGTATTTTGTTTAATATCGGTTACACTTTCTTTGTCAACCCGGAGAATGCAGCCGGCTTCTGGCGCAATGCGGATCTCTCGGATCTATACCGTTATGACAAGGGACAGTTCCTTGTAATTACAACGATCATGTTTATCGTGGCTGTTTTGAAAGCCGTTTTGTTTTACCTCATCGTAAGATTGTTTATCCGGAAAAAGCTGAACTTGCATGAACCTTTCAACAAAGACCTGCAGGGATTTATTTTACGGTTTTCCTTTTTAACACTTGGTATCGGTTTGTTTTGTCATGCCGGTTTCAAATATTCAAAATGGCTGGTTAGTCAACAGGTATCCATGCCGGATCCTTATACCCTGCAATTTGCCGGTGCGGATGTTTGGCTGTTTATGACTGTAACCTTATTCGTCATTGCCCAGATTGTAAAAAGAGGAATTGAATTACAAAACGAACACGACTTAACCATTTAACCATGCCGATTGTAGTTAACCTGGATGTGATGATGGCCAGACGGAAAATGTCATTGAATGAACTCTCAGAAAGAGTGGGTCTGACTTTATCGAATCTTTCGATCTTAAAAACCGGCAAGGCAAAAGCCATTCGTTTTAGTACGCTTGAAGCTATTTGTGAAGTGCTCGATTGCCAGCCTGCGGATATATTGGAATATGTGCCTGAGAAGAAGAGGGGAAGATAGGTTGGAGGGCGAGTGGCTTTTGGGAGGGGAGTGGGAAGGGGGGAGTGGCAAGTGAATTTAGCTCGCATCGGGAATTTGTTTTACGGATTGAAACTGATAAATATTGTCAGCATCTGAAAATTCCGGAACTTCTGGCGGAAAAGAAATTCATGTTGAGGTTTATAAGACAGTTGTTTCAAAGACAAGAAAGTGTTTCCGATGACGGAAGTGATTTGGGAGAGCACGAACTCCACCATATCAACGAAGGCCGCAGCGGGTATATCATTTATCGCGATGCAGCGGGGGAAATCAATATGTATTATGAGTATGGTGGTGGCAATTGCATAGTCGCTATCAATGTGCCAACTCCGGATGAGTGGGCAACGCGACTCAACCGAAAACCCGAAGACCGCGATCGTATTTTAAATTTCATTGCCCGTCACGCCATCCGCTATCAAACCCCTGGATCGGGATATACACTGTCGGACAGATTTATTGAAGTGTATTGACGTGAGTGGCGAATAGGTGAATGGTTTACTATGTTTTAAAGTCACCAGCCAGGCTTCTGCGTATGTGGGCCAAGGATTGAATGGATGAAGGGATTGACAATGAAGATATTTACTGATTGTTTCTGCTAGTTGAACTACATAGTTAACAGTAGTGACACAAAGAAACATAGGGCGCTTCCCACCCGCTACTTGCCACTCGCCACAAGCGAAACTCCGGCGTATTTAGTCCACGGATAGAACAGATGAAGGGATTGACACAGTTTAAGTTTCTGAATGATTTTATACAATTAAAATCATATAACCTTTGTTTGGCATGGGCACCAGAGACACCCTTCCACTCGCCACTCACCACTCGCCACTAGCCTTTAACTCCCCACATCAGCATACAGCAAAAAAGCAGGCCTGCGCCTGCTAAACTGAACAAACAAGGAAAGGATAATGGTTGAGAATAGTGGTTTCTAATCTACCTGTTTCATTTCTTTCCAACGCGGGTCCTGGAATACGGAGGAAGGATCGAAATTTGGATTGTTGGAAAGGATATAACTGGTGCCATCGCTTCTGCTCCAGGCATGATTGTACCCGGCGCTGAGTTCAATCTTCCCGGTTTCATCACGATAATGTTCCACTTCACGAATGGCTTTGATAAAGTTTGTATGCATACGGTCCTGGGAACTTTGGCGTGCTTCCCAACTGCGCAACTGGTTGTCCATATCAGCCAGTCTTTGATTGCCTTTTTCAATGGCCGATTTTCCAATGGCAGCTGTCTGTTCATCCATCAACCGGATGCGGCCAATGTGTTCACGCTGTCTTTGTTCGCGGACACCTTTCCAGTAAGCATTCACCGCATCCTTCCAGGCGGGGTTGGTGCGGAAACTACCGAGGATTACGGTAAACATTTTTTCTGCTTCTTCTTTTTTATTGGAAGGAAACTTAAATACCACCCGTTGTGAAGCAGTGCTTGTATAACTCATATCATAGCTTCCGGTATAAACATTTGGTACCATTGTCTCGATATTCATCACACCACACATTACGATACCTTCTTTACCATCCGTCCATTTTACATTCGCAATATTGGCTGTGTTACGGAAATTCACCTGCGATGCACCATAACGCATCAACTCCTGCCTGCCTTTTTCACTGAAGCTGTTCATTTCATCTATTACAGCCTGGTTTGTCTTGATATCAGTTATAGAGGGATTGCTCAATTCCTTCACAAAAACCTGGCGGAGGTATTGTTCCGCATCGAGCGGTTGGCCATAAGAGCAGTACGCTGAGCTTCCCTGGCTTTGGTTGAATTGCATCAGTTGCTGGTTGCTGCTCCATGACCAGAGGAAATTAGGCAGGATCTCCAGGCTGAACTGGCCATCAGGTGATTCAGCTTTGAAGTTCATATTAGTACCTGCACATGCCTGACCGGGACCAATCCAGAATACGCCGCCATTGGTTTTCCAGGTTTTAGGAAGCAGCAGGCTATAGGCTTCCACCGGTTGCGTAAAGGCTTTGCTGTCGAGTATACGTACCCGGTCAAAGACCTGGTAGTCGACACCCTCGTGATAACTGGCGGTTGTCATCTTGCTTTTATTTGTGTTGGATGTTTTTACCGAACCGGCGTTTTTATCCTGGCTGTTGCAGGATGTGCTTAGCAAAAGGCTGATGCCAAGGGTTATGAAAGCATTTGTTGAGGTGTTCATACAAGCAGATTTAAGGCGTGTAGATGGTTTGATTTCTTGTTGTTCACTATTATATCGTCTCAATCAGAATAGGTCATCAGGAAATCTTGATTTTTCAGGATTTCGCCGGGGATCTAAAGCCTGGACTTTGAACAACGAGATAATGACTGAAGGGATAGTTTAAGGAGTTTTTTATGCTTCTATGTATCGAATAACCTCATGGTTACTATTGCGTGTTCCATTTTTTTCAAAAAAAAGTAGAGCAAAAAACTCCGGCGATCGACCATAAAGTAGATTTGCCCTTTACTTTAGCTATATTTAAGGAAAGGGGTGCCCCTGTGTTTCTTTATACACCTATGATGACTATTGTTGTTCAACTACGCAATTCTTCTCAAGGAAGTTCACCTTATTTAATGCCAGGTCGCTTATTAACTCATTTATCAATTATTTTCTTTTCACGAAATTTGTATTTGCCGACTAAAAAAAACATCGGCTACGCTATCATGGGTGTTTGGTCACAAATAGCAGAGTACCTTTATCTTAAAAAGAAGGATCCCGATCGGCCGAAAAGTAAATGGGTCGGATACATGCATGGCATCAACCGCATCAGCCTGTTTATTTTTATTCTTTGCCTGATTATCCTGTTTCTTAAGCTCGTTTTAAAATAACATACCTGCGGGGTTTTGCGGGTAATAGTTTTTTGGAAAGGAATTAAATGAGCTTAGTGGAAAAAGAGAAGCCCCGGAAGAAACCAGGGCCGTTCACACAAAAAAACTGCTGCTTAGAGAAAGAATCGTAATAGGAATAAGATCTAAGGTTAAGGTTTGATTACATCACAAAGAAAGGATGAATCAGAGCAGAAAAAAATGTCAAACCAGCCAATGGTCATTTCTGTTATATGAACAGCGGAATTCCCCGAATGAATTGTTGGGTCCATTAATTCGAAATGGCTTATCAACTGTTCGTGTGGAAATCCGGCACCAGACTTGAATGTTAAATCCTGTTAATTAAAACGGAATGGAAAGTTTTAAGGATCTGATCAATGGGGAAACGCCTGTATTGGTTGATTTTTATGCGGATTGGTGCGGACCCTGCAAGGCGATGAGCCCCGTGATTAAAGAAGTGGCTGCCGAAACCCGCGGACAGGCCAGGGTTATCAAAGTGGATATTGACCGGAGCAGCGATGCGGCGCGCGCTTATAATGTGCAGGCCGTGCCGACGTTTATTATTTTCAAAAAAGGCCAGATCGCCTGGCGCCATGCCGGCATGATTGACAAAAACAGTCTGGTCAACGCCCTTCACCAGGCAATGAGTTAACTACCCAATTCCTAACTCCTAACTCCCAACTCCCAACTCCGAACTCCGAACTATCAACTCCTAACTCCCAACTCTTAACTGACAACTCTTAACTCCCAACTAATCATCTCCCCAAATACTCCACCACAATCTCCGCTGCCCTGGCAGAAGCATCACCGTCCTGGCTAAGCTTAGCCCTTAATTCTGCATAATCATCTTGGAGTTTTGCGCGGCGCGATTCATCGTGTAAAAGTTCATTCAATTCCTTTTTTAAGTTCTCTTCGGTAAGTTCATGCTGAATCAATTCCTTTACCACCAGGCGGTCCATGATGAGATTTACCAGTGAAATATATTTCACTTTAATTACCCGCTTTGCAATTTGGTAGGAAATGGGTGAGCCTTTATAGCACACTACTTCGGGTACGCCAAATAAGGCCGTCTCAAGTGTTGCCGTTCCCGACGTGACCATGGCAGCTTTTGCTTTTTGCAGCAGCGCATATGTTTGACCGCTGACACTGGACACATTTTGATAGGGTGACAATAGTTGATCATAAAACCCGGCTTCCAAACCCGGTGCTTTGGCAACGATAAACTGGTGATCGGGAAAATGCCGGCTCACATCGAGCATCACCGGCAATTTCTTTTGTATTTCCTGTTTTCTGCTGCCTGGTAAAACAGCCACAATGGGTTTGGTAGAGAAAATTTCAACCTCCGGTTGATTCATTTGCCGGTTAACCACTTCCACAAGCGGGTGACCCACATATTCCACTTCCCAGTCCCATTTATCCCTGAAATAATCTTTTTCAAAGGGAAGTATCACCAGCATTTTATCAATGCACTCTTTCATCATTCGAACACGGTTTTCCTTCCATGCCCAGACCTGCGGACTGATGTAATAGATCACTTTTGATCCCTGTTGTTTTGCCCATTTGGCAATTCGGAGATTGAAACCGGGATAATCAATCAGGATAAGTGCGTCCGGTTTGTATTCCTCAATGTCTTTTTTGCAGAATGCAAGGTTTTTGAAAATTGTCCGCAGGTTCATCAGCACTTCGGTGAATCCCATAAAAGCGAGATCGCGATAGTGTTTTACCAGCTCGCCACCCGCAGCCTGCATCAGGTCGCCACCCCAACAACGTATGTGGCAATTGGAATCACGCCGTTTCAATTCGCGGATAAGATTACTGCCATGCAAATCGCCGGATGCTTCACCGGCTATGATATAATATTTCATTGCAGCTGCAAAATACGGCTTTGATCGCAAGCCTTTAGTTCAAAAGCTTGATCACGAGTATGGCGATACCATACACCAGCGTGACGATGAAAATGCCCTTAGCTGTTGAATCGCGATGGGTATTGATGTATAAAGTGAAGAGAATCACATTGGCCAGCAAAGACAGAGAACCAATGGATGTAATCAACTTGTTGTTATGTATGAAATCGTCGAGAAAAACGCCAAATTCATAAGACTGGAACCTGACAAAATAAATGACCAGCAGTCCGAGCAACGGGCCGATAAGCCCAAGTATCAATCCAAGCCTGAGGTTGTCTTTTTTCAATATCATTTTGTCCAGAGTTTTTCAAGTTTGGATTTTAGTTCGTAATGCGTCATATCAAATTGAACAGGCACCACGCTTACATAATTATGATCGAGGGCCCAGACATCCGTATCGGTGCCTTTATCAAAATTCACAAATTCGCCTGTCAGCCAATAATAGTGGCGGCCATGCGGATCCTGTCTTTCCAGGAAATCTTCCTCGTATTTAGCGTAAGCCTGGCGACAAATCTTAAGACCTTTCAACAATTCAGCGGGCACGGAAGGGAAGTTTACATTCAGCACCGTGTGTTTGTCAAGTGGTGTATTGAGCATATGTTCAACAACCATCCTGGCATATTTGCGGGCGCCTGAGAAATCGGCTTCGATATTATAATCAAGCAAAGAAAAACCTGCAGAAGGGATGCTTTCAATCGCGGCTTCCACAGCAGCTGACATCGTGCCTGAGTAGATTACATTGATGCTGTGATTGGCTCCATGGTTGATGCCGCTCACGCAAATGTCAGGTTTGCGATGAAGGATTTTATCAACTGCGAGTTTAACACAATCTACGGGAGTGCCGGTGCAGGCCCAGGCTTCAATGTCTCCAAACAGGTTGACCTTTTGCAGACGAAGCGGCTGCCCGATTGTGATCGCATGTCCCATACCTGATTGTGGTTTATCAGGTGCAACTACAATGATCTGGCCCAGGTCTTTGATGGCTTCAACGAGGTTGTAAATACCAGGTGCACTCACACCGTCATCGTTGGTGACGAGAATTACCGGTTTTGATTTTTTCCGCGAAGTTTTTGGCCTGGCGGATTTCTTTTTCTTAGGAGTCGATTTCTTGGTTGCCATATGCGAAAGCAAAAATGTTTGTTTTTTTCGGCATGTCCAAAACAGTCGTTTTCAAAATGATTTGGCACTTCTAAAAATATTAGTATTTTTGAGGCTAAATAAATTAGCTACTTATGTCAATGGCCAGTCAGAACCTGAAATACCTGCGTAAACTACGGGGTTGGACGCAGGAAGAATTTGCCAACAAGCTCCGGATCAAACGTTCCCTGCTGGGAGCATATGAAGAAGAGCGGGCTGAACCACGCATTGATGTACTGGAAACAGTTTGTGATATTTTCAAGCTGACCCTTGATGAGATTCTCCGCAAGGATCTCAGTGATAACAAAAGTAACTATATGGCCCGCCGCCGGGCGATGAAGCTGGCCGCCGGTCGCCCTGATATACCCTTTGTGCCTGTAAAAGCGGCCGCCGGTTACCTTGCGGGCTATGCTGATCCTGAGTTTGTTGATGAACTCAACACGTTTACGCTCCCCATGCTTGCCGGAGGTAACTATCGCGCTTTCGAAATTGTGGGTGATTCGATGTTACCGACTCCGAGCGGTTCGGTGATTGTGGGTGAGAAGGTGGAAAAAATTGATGACCTGAAAAATGACAGTGCCTGTATCGTGGTATCGCGGAATGAGGGCATCGTTTACAAACGTGTCCAAAAACACGGCCGCTCGAAAGACAAGTTGACCCTGGTAAGCGATAATCCGGTCTATCATCCTTACACCGTAAGGACGGAGGATGTATTGGAGATGTGGCAGGCACAGATGGTGATTTCCAGGGCTAATCAACAACAAAGGTGGGATATGGGGCAACTGGCCAATATTGTGACTGATCTGCAGGAACAGGTGGTTTCGCTCAAGAAAAAGCTGAATTAATCACCATTTTCTAAGCGTTTTTTCACCCGATTTTACCGGTTTTTTCCCCGCGCCCTTTAAGTCTTCCCCGATCGCAGTTATATTTGTTACAACTGAACGTATGCTGTTGAGAAGACTATTTTGTTTAGGGCTCGTGTTGTTAACCCACCTGAGTTTATTTTCACAGGAAAAGGTCATGCAGGCTGTAAAAATAACGGACCAGCCTCCGCGTATTGATGGTAACCTGGACGATCCCGCCTGGCAGGCAGCTCCTGTTGCCGGGAATTTTATACAGAACTTCCCCAACTTTGGATCACCATCAGCACAAAAGACCGAAGTGCGGGTACTTTATGATGACGAAGCATTTTATGTAGGCGCATATCTCTATGACAACCCGGATCTCATCCGACGCCAGATTACGGCCAGGGATGAAGAGCAGATGAAGGACCTCGACTATTTTTCTGTTTTCATCGATACATATAATGATCACCAGAATGGCTTCCAGTTTCTTGTAACCTCATCCAATGTGCAAACCGATGCCCGTCTGTCCCCCAATGCACAGACTGGTTATAATGAGTACGGAGATAAGACCTGGGATGCGGTTTGGGATAGTAAGGTTTCTATCCGCCCTGATGGATGGGTGGTGGAAATGAAGATCCCTTACATTTCGCTTCGCTTCGCAAAAAAACATTTGCAGGACTGGGGCATCCAGTTTCTTCGATCCATTCGCCGCCTGAATGAAACCAGTTTCTGGCACCCGGTTGACCCGAATGTCAATGGATTTGTCAACCAGTTTGGATTGCTCACAGGACTTGAGGACATCCGGCCCCCACTTCGTTTAAGTTTTTCTCCCTACGTCTCCACCGGCTTCAGCCGCATTCCTGAAAACGGCGACTATCGCAACGAATGGTTGCGCAGTGGCGGTATGGATGTGAAATATGGCATCAACGAAAGCTTTACCCTCGATGCAACACTGATTCCTGATTTTGGACAGGTTGTGTCTGATAATGTCGTTAACAATCTCACTCCTTACGAAGTAAGATTTGATGAGTATCGTCCATTCTTTACTGAAGGGACAGAGATTTTTAATAAATCCGATTTGTTCTATTCCAGGAGGGTGGGAGCCATGCCATCCGGTTATTATGATGTAAGACAAATGGCGGAAGACGACCCGAATATCGAAATTGTCCGCAACCCCAGCCGTACGCAATTATATAATGCCATTAAATTTTCAGGACGGACAAAGAAGAAGCTGGGCATTGGTGTATTCAATGCAGTGGGTGCACCCATGTATGCCACGATCCGCGATAAAACCACGGGTGAAAAATCCAGGATACAAACCGAATCGCTCACCAATTATAATATTGTAGTGCTTGACCAGGCACTGACAGGCAGGTCTTACCTGACATTTACCAACACCAATGTGATGCGTAACAGCAGTAATCGCGATGCCAATGTTACCGGACTTGATTTTAGTTTATACGATAGGAAAAATATGTTCAATATCCGCGGTTACGGTCACTATAGCAAGGTCTTTTATGGTGATGATTATGACGGATATAATTCACAGCTTCGGATAGGTAAAGTAAGTGGTAAGATCCAGTTCAATGTTCAGAATACGATACGTTCAGAAGAATTCGATCCCACCGATCTTGGATACCAGCAGACAGCCAATCAGCATATGAATTCCGGCTCGGTCAGTTATCGCCAACTGACACCAACAAAGAATTTCCTCAGTTATCATTATACGCTCGGAGCAAATTACGAACGCTTATACAAGCCGGATAAGTTTAGCCAGCTGCAGGTTTATGCCACGGGATTCTGGTATCTGAAAAATTTCTGGGACATTACTTTGAACGCTGTTTACCTTCCCGACCAGCATGATTATTATATTATTGAACAACCTTTCGAACGCTATGCCCGCCGTCCGCAATACGGCTATCTTGAGCTAAACGGCAGCACGGACAGCCGCAAAAGACTTTTTTTTACATATGACGTGCTCTGGGGAGAATTTTTTGAGAACCCGGAGAAGGAATATTATTCAGCAGAAGTTTCAGCACGGTATCGCTTTAGTAATAAGCTGACGCTGGAACTTTCACACCGCCATGAAGCAGAAACGGATTATATCATCTCCGCAGGCAGGGATAATCTAGACAGGCCGCGCATTGCCTTTGTAGACTTTAAAGATGTGACCAGCGTTTTATCCGGTATTTATAATTTCACCTCCCGTATTAATCTCACCCTTCGTGTGAGACACTACTGGAGTAATGTCAAAGGAAATCGTATCGCACACCTGGATTTGAAAGGATATCCCCTGAATCCGGCAACGGCCAATTTTACCGACAATGTCAATTTCTTCAATGCCGATGCGTTCCTGACCTGGGATTTCCGTTATGGAAGTCGCCTGATACTTGGATATAAGAACTGGCTGGGCGAAGATGAATACGTTGATCCTAACCGCCACCGCAAATATTTCAACAACCTGGGAGAGACCTTCAATCTAAAACACGGGCAGGAAGCAACATTGCGCTTCATCTATTTCCTCGACTATAACCAGCTTCGGAAGAAAAAATAAAATCAGATCGGCAACATCGAGCGCTTCACCGGGAAGGGGATCAGTTCCTTGTCAGCTATAGCTATTACAGTATCATTACGAGCCGCCTCTATGCGGTACATGCCCGTAAACCGGCTGAATGCCGGTAGTATGCAATGAGACTGTGAAAAATAGAAACAGGGAAGTCTTAGGGATTGTCTTGCTTTACCTGAAATCACCACACCCGGGTGTACATGTCCTGAAAAAACATATTGACCCGGCAATGGTTGCACCACAGGTTTGATTACATCATGCACAAATATGAAATTGCGAATGGCAAAGGGTTCGTTGTGTACTTTAATGTCCGCTTCTTCATACCAGTCCTTATCCAGGATATCATGATTGCCCTTGGCAAGTTGAACATCCAGTGAAGAAAAATCTTTTCTCCATTTGCGGAACAAATCCATTTCACGATTGGCAGTGCTGTGTGTCAGATCGCCAACGATGATCAGTCTTTCTGCTTTGAAAAAAAGTATTTGCGCCAGCAGGCGATGAAGATCATCCTTATAAATGCCGGCAGGCACACCGATGCCCTGTTTGCGGAAATGTCCTGTTTTGCCAACATGAAGATCCGCTACTATCAGCGTGTTTTCTCTTTCCCAAAACAGGCATCTTTCACTACTCAAAACCACATGGTCGGTACCAATAAAATGAGAGAGGAGTCCAGACATGTCGTAAAGCTAAATGGAAAATTTGAAAATTTGTTCGGGGAAATCTACGAGTGGGCTGGTGGCTGGCGGCAGGTAGGGGAGTGGGACGGTGCCTTTGATGCTGATGTCAATCTATCTATATATGTTGTTTAATTAGGCAGAAATAATTAGGAAGTAGTGGCAGTTTTGGAGTAGTGAATAGTGAGGCAACGGTTGTCCATGATTAATGATACAGATGATTTTAAAATCTTTGCACAAATTCATGGATGATTTTATCATTTTGTCACGTGATAAATGTCAATAGTTGTCAGATACCTTGTATCTGACGAGAATGGAGGAAAACCCTCATGGTTTAGTGCATTCTAAACGGCTTTAACCCGGTGATTCAACGGATTTTTCGCGTCATAAATGGCATTAGTTGTCAGATACCTTGTATCTGACGAGAATGGAGGAAAACCCTCATGGTTTAGTGCATCCTAAACGGCTTTTACACGCGATTCAACGGATTTTTCGCGTCATAAATGGCATTTGTTGTCAGATACCTTGTATCTGACGAGAATGGAGGAAAACCCTCATGTTGTAATGTTTTTTAAACGGCTTTAACCCGGCGATTCAACAGATTTTTCGCGTCATAAATGGCATAAGTTGTCAGATACCTTGTATCTGACGAAAATGGAGGAAAACCCTCATGGTTTAGTGCATTCTAAACGGCTTTAACCCGGTGATTCAACGGATTTTTCGCGTCATAAATGGC
>Ga0065721_10050926_pt1 | contig 17056 bp, 13 predicted proteins | sample Mesricmetagenome_FD_59108 | JGI IMG/M metagenome (GOLD analysis project Ga0065721, IMG submission 59108) | Mesophilic microbial community from rice straw/compost enrichment Sample: eDNA_1 v2 (version 2) | ecosystem: Engineered > Solid waste > Grass > Composting > Bioreactor | place: USA: Davis... | reverse complement strand
AGTGGTGGGCGCCAGCCTGTCGCTGGCTGGCGCGCTGATGCAGGGCGTCACCCGCAATCCGCTGGCCGACCCGGCTCTGCTGGGCCTCACCGCCGGCGCATCCTTCGCCGTGGTCATGGCCACGGCGCTGTTCGGCCATACCGGCATGGGCTTGGTAGCCTGGATCGCCATGGCCGGCGCCCTGGGTGCGGCGCTGACCGTCTATGTCATCGCCCGGCTGGTGCCCGGCGGAGCAACGCCCCTCAGCCTCACATTGTCCGGCGCCGCCGTCAGCGCCTTTCTCGGCGCCATCATCTCCATCGCGCATCTGCTCAGCGAGGACACGTTCGAAAATCTGCGTGTCTGGTTGACCGGCGGTCTCGCCGGCCGGGACATCGCCTTGTTGTGGTATGTCGGCCCCTGGATCGCCGTCGCCCTCGCCGCCGGTCTGGCGCTCGCCCCGCGCGTGACCGTGCTCGCCATGGGCGACGAGGTGGCGCAAGGCCTGGGCGTGAAGACGGGATCGCTCAAGGTGCAGCTGCTCGCCGTCGTCGTGGTGCTCACCGCCTGCTCGGTGGCCCTGGCGGGACCTCTCGGCTTCATCGGCCTCGTCATCCCCCATGTCGTGCGGCTCTATGTGGGGTCCGACTACCGCTGGATCGTGCCCTATGCCGCGCTGACGGGTGCAGTCTACCTTCTTTCCATCGACATCGTCGCTCGCATCGCCATTCCTCCGCGGGAGATTTCCACCGGCATCATTACCGCCATGGTCGGCGCGCCGCTCTTCGTCCATCTGGTCCGCCGGAGGACGCGCTGATGACCAGCCTCGCCCAGCCGCATCACTGGCTGCTGCGGACGCCCGGCGAGCGCGTCGCGCTGCATCTTCCGGTCCGAGCGCTGGTGGTCCTGCTGGTCCTGGCACTGGCTCTCGCGGCAACCGGAGCGGTGAGCCTCGCCACCGGCAGCTATGGCGTGGCGCTGGGCGATGTGTGGGAGACGCTGCGCGGCATCACCATCAGCAAGGCCATCGACAATGTGATTTGGGAGTTCCGTTTTCCCCGCACCCTCGCCGCGGCCTTTGTCGGCGCGATGATGGCGCTGTCGGGCGCAGCCCTGCAGAACGCCACCCGCAACGGCCTGGCCGATCCCTCCCTGGTCGGCGTCAGCCAGGGGGCGGCGCTGGCTGTGGTGGCGCTGGCCGTGCTCGCGCCCACCCAAGCGGGAGCGTTGCGCCCATGGGCCGCCTTCGGCGGCGCCATTCTCGTCGCCATCGGCATCCAGGCCCTTTCCCACACCCGCCAGGGCGGCAGCGCCATCCGCTTCATCCTCATGGGTATCGGGCTTTCCGCCTTCATCTCCTCGATCACCTCGGCCCTGCTCACCTATGGGCAGATCGACCGTGCCATGTCGGCCCTCGGCTGGCTGGCCGGCTCCATCAACGCGGCAAGCTGGAGCGACGTCTGGACGCTCACCGGCTGGACGGCCGTGCTGCTGCCCATCGTGATCGGCCTCAGCCGCAGCATGAGCGCGCTTCGCTTCGGGGAAGCCATGGCGATGGGCCTGGGCGTGCCGGTGCGCCTGGTGCGCAACGTCCAGCTTGCCGTCGCGGTGGCCTTCGCGGCCATCGCCACGTCGGTGGTAGGACCGCTGGGCTTCGTCGGGCTCATCGCGCCGCATGCAGCCCGGCGACTGGCGCCCGCGGGCATGGGGCTGCATCTGCTGCTCACGGCCATGCTGGGCGCCCTGCTGGTTTCGTTCGCCGATCTGGTCGGGCGGGCGGCCTTCGCCCCCATCCAGATACCGGCAGGCCTCATCACCTCGCTGATCGGCGTACCCGTTTTCGTCGTGCTGCTCATCCGCAGCCGTTCGTCCAGCCCGCATTGATGGAGAGCCCGATGCCGCCTCATTACACCCAGCCTGTCCCTTCGGCTTCTACCCGGCGGCTGTAGTCCCCGCATCCAACTACCCGACCCGCCGCGACGGCGACCCGGCCACGTTCACTCAGACCAGGAAAATCCGATGTTCCTCCGTTCCGTCCTCGCCATGCTGATGCTCGCGACGGGCCTCGCCGTGCCCGCCCTGGCGCAGGAAACGCGCTCCTATACCGCCGCCAACGGCACCTTCGACATTCCCGTAGCGCCGCAGCGCATCGTCGCGCTCAACGACCAGATCGTCGCCCTGCCCCTTTATGAGCTCGGCGCGCCGGTGGTGGGCAGCGCCGGACGCACAGATGCGGATGGCAACCACTTCCTGCGCGGCGGCATGGACACGCTGGGCATCGATTATTCCAATACCGACATCGCCTATGTGGGCGGTTTCAATGCGCTCGACCTGGAAGCCATCGCCGCCCTGCAGCCGGATCTCATCATCGGCGGCCCCTATACCGACACGGCCGTGGCCGACCAGCTTCAGAAGATCGCTCCGACGCTCATCATCAACAATAACGAGCTCGGCATCATCGAGACGATGCGGGCCTTCGCCGACATCACCGGCAAGACCGGCAATTTCGAGGCCCGCCTCAAGCGCTACGAGGACAATGTGGCGCGGACCCGCGACTTCCTCGACACTCCCGAGGACATTTCGGTGACCATGACCTTCGTGTTTCCCGCCGGCGAGGAAATGTGGGTCTACAAGCATGGCGGCAATCTCGGCGCCATCGCCCAGGTGGTGCGCGACCTCGGCTTCAAGGAGACGGCTGCCATTGCCACCCTGCCCGCAAACGAGACCAATTTCAGCCGCGAGCTGATCCAGGACCTCGATGCCGATTTCATCTTCGGCTTCTACCGCCAGCAGCCCGACGCGACTCCCGCCAGCATCCGCGCCGCTTACGAGCATTTCGCACCAGGCTGGTGCCAAGCGCTGACCGCCTGCCAGAACGGCCAGTTCATCCTGCTGCCGGGCCCCACTTTCGGCCCGACCATGACCGGGCTCGAGCTGGCGCTGGAACTGGTGGAAAGCCATATCGCGGCGCGCCCCTTCACCCCCTTCGTCGAAGCGAACTGATGAGCAAGCACGTCTTCTGCACCGATCTTTGCCGCGAGCGGGGGGAACCGCTGGCGGGCACTGGGGACGCGCCCGCACGCATCCTCATGCTCGCGTGGCCACGCGGCAAATGGCGCACACCGCGCTGGGAGTCGGTCGACATGAGCCCGTCCCTCAGCCAAGCCCTGCACGATGCGGCGCATGCCGGGCTGCACGTTGCGCTGGTGGACAAGGTCGAGGCGGAAGGCAGCCTGCCCACATTGCACGCTCTGCCGGAAAACGTCTTCGCGCGTTTCGAGACGGAGACGGAGCTGATCGCGGCCGTCGCCGCCTATGTGCGGGGCGAGGTATTTCCGGGTGAGCGGGACGACCGGGCCACCATCCTGTGCTGCACTGACAGCCGGCGCGATGCCTGTTGCGCCCGGCACGGCTTTTCCACCTACAAGGCATTGGTGCGGGAGGCCGACCCGGCGCGCTTCAACATCGTGCAGGCCACCCATATCGGGGGCTGCCGTTTCGCCGCCTCGCTGGTGGTGATGCCGCAGCGGCAGCGCTATGGCCGCATGACGGTCGACCAGGCGCCGGCCTTCCTGGCGGCACTCGCCAGGAACGAGATTTACCTGCCGGGCTACAAGGGCCGCACCGACCAGCCGGAACCGGCCCAGGTTGCCGAGCTTGCGGCGATGCGCTGGGCAGAGACGCACGGGCATCGTCCCGAGCAGGTGCGGCTGGACCCCGCCGATCTTCCCGAGGAGGCAGCGGACGGCACCGGCCTGACGCTGGAGGCGTCCATCGGCGGCGCCAGGCTGGCCATCCGCATGCATGCGCAAACCTTCTTCGTCCAGGGCAACTGCGCCACCGTGGCGGAAGGCGGCGGCTCCGACACGCTGCGCTGGTGCCTCGACGAAGTCGTCGCCGCGCCGCACCGGGAATGACGATCCAGAGCAATCCGCCGGTTGCTTCTGTTTGCGGCCGGCCCAACGGAAAGGACAGCAACTTGAAATCCGCATCCACCCTCATCGCCGCCATGGCGCTCTCGTTCTGCGTGGCGCTGCCCACGCTCGCGCAGGAAACCCGCAGCTTCACCGACGACGCCGGCCGCACGGTGGACATTCCCACCGCCCCGCTGCGCATCGTGTCGTTGCACGATCTATCCATCACCGTGCCGCTGCTGGAGCTGGGCGTGACGCCTGTGGGCAGCCACGGCCGCACGACGGCCGAAGGGGTTCCATTCATTCGGTCGAGCGACGTGCTGACCGGAATCGACTTCGACAACTCGGAGATCCAGTTCGTCGGCAACCTGCCCGCGGACGTCGAGGCCGTCGCCGCGCTCGAGCCCGACCTGATCATCACCACACCCTGGCAGAGCGCGCCGATCGAGCAGATCGAGGTCATCGCGCCGACTGTCGTGCTTGACGATACCAGCCGGGGCGATTTCGGCATGTACGACGTGCTTGCCGAGATCACCGGCACGGAAGACCGGCTCACCATCCTCAAATCCCGCTATGAAGGCCAGATTGCCCAGATCAAGCGGCTGATCGACACCGGTTCCATCTCGGTCAACGTCATCCAGGGCGTGGACGGGCAGGTGTTGAGCTGGCACACCTACGGAGCGCTGGGCCGCGTGCTTCGCGATGCGGGCTTCACCTTCCCCGAGCGCGTCGAGGCGATTCCCGAAGGCGAGTTCGAGCGCATGAGCGCCGAGGCGCTGCCCGAGCTGGACGCCGATTTCGTCTTCGTCACCTATCGCACGGATACGCTGGAAACCCCCGCCGATGCCATCGGGCATCTGGAGGCGGTCATGCCCGGCTTCTGCGACTTCCTGCATGCCTGTCGTGAGAACCAGATGATCGTCATGCCGCGCGAGGAAGCCTCCGCCTCCTCCTATTACGGGTTGGGCGTGCTCGCCTATACGGTGATCTCGCACATCTCCGGCCGTCGCTTCGTGCCGCTGGCCGACTGACAGTAGAAGACCATCTCTGCCGGGCCGCGACGGGAATGCCGTCGCGGCCTTTTTCATTCGCCGGCCCTATCGACCTTGACTCGCTGTCATCCCATCTACATAGTTCGTCAAGTTACCGAACTAACTAGGATGTGGTCTTGAGTCAGGCTGTTCGCATTTCCCGCCAGTTTTCGCTGCGCGCCGTGATGGAGGCGATCGTCCAGGGCGGACCGATTTCCCGCGCCTCGATCGCCAAGCAGACGGGCCTGTCCAAGCAGACCATCTCCGAGGTGATGCGCCAGCTGGAAGACGAAGGCTGGGTCCGCGAGACCGGCCGCACCAGCGGGCATATCGGGCGCACCGCAGTGACCTACGAGATCGTCCCCTCCGCCGCCTATATCGTCGCCGTCGATCTGGGGGGCACAAAAGTGCGCGTCGCGGTGTGCGACCTCGCCTGCCGGGTGCTGGCCGAGGTGACCGAACCGACTCATGCCGAAGGCGGCCAGGCGATCGTCACCCAGATCGCGCGCCTCACCGGGGAGGCGGCGATGAAGGGCGGCGTGGCCCGTGACCGGTTGCGCATCGCGGTCATCGGCGTGCCCGGCGCGCCCCAGCCCCACAGCGGCAGGGTGCTGTTGGCGCCCAATATCGCGGGTTTCGACAGCATGGATGTCGCCACGGCGCTGGAAGGCGTGCTCGGCTTCGAGGTCATGCTGGAGAACGACGTCAATCTCGCCGTCCTGGGCGAGAGCTGGCTGGGCGTCGGCCAGGGACTCGACAATCTCGCCTATATCGCCCTGGGCACCGGCGTGGGCAGCGGGCTGATGCTCAACGGACAGCTGGTGCGCGGGGCCACAAACGCGGCAGGCGAACTGGGTTTCCTGCCCTTCGGCGCCGATCCGTTCGAGCCGGAATCGCTGCGGGCCGGCGCCTTCGAGCGGGTGGTGGCCTCGCTCGGCATCGTGGCGCGCTATCGGGCTCTGGCCGGCGTGGACGCTACCGTGCCCGCCATCTTCGAAAAGGCGAATGCCGGCGAGGTTCGTGCCATCGCCGTGCTGGACGAGACGGCGCGCCTATTGGCGCGGGGCGTCGGCGCCATCGCCGCCATGGCCAACCCCGACAAGGTGATCCTCGGCGGCTCCATCGGCAGCCGGCCGGAGCTGGTCGAGAGGGTTCGGCAGGTCCTGCCGGCCTGCTTCCCCTACCCCGTGGCCGTGGAGGCGAGCGAGTTGGGCGCCCATGCAGCGCTGGTGGGCGCCACCGCCATCGGCCTCAGCCACCTGCACAATACGCTGTTCGGCGCGGATGCGCCGGAATCGCGCATCTCGCTGCCGCCGGCCAATGCCGTTTCCATGCGGGAGGCGTTGAGATGATCCCTTCCGTCGAGACCCTGCGCAAGGCGCTCGATCGCGAGGACGCCATCGCTCTGCTGCGCGGCGCCATCGGCCGCGAGAGCATCACCGGGAACGAGGCCAACGTCGTCGCGTACCTCGAAGCGGAGATGAAGCGACGCGGCCTCGCCGGTGTCACCACCGCCGATTTCGCGCCCGGGCGGCCCAATGTGTGGGGCACGCGCCAAGGCCAGGGAGACGGCCCCCGGCTGCTGTTCATCGGCCATACCGATACGGTCCATGTCGACGGCTGGCGCGAGCACTGGGCCGGCGATCCGCGCGAGGACCCTTTCGGCGCGCCGGTCATCGACGGTGAAATCTGGGGACGCGGCGCTGGCGATCTCAAGGCCGGCATCTGCAGCAGCCTGGCCGCCCTCATCCTGCTCGACCGCGCCGGCATCCGCCTCAGGGGAAGCGTGGATTTCGCCTTTGTCGGAGACGAGGAGAGCGGACAGCCGGGCAGCGGCATCTCGGCCGGCGTCAAGGCGCATACGGCCCGCATCGCCTCGGGCGAGCTGCCGAAACCCGATTTCGTCGTCTATACCGAGCCCACCCGCCTGGCCATCTACCCGGCCCAGATCGGCTTCTTCATCGCCGACATCACCATCACCGGGAAATCCGCCTATTTCGGCGTGCCCGAGCTCGGGCGCGATGCGCTCAAGGCCGGCCATGCGGTGATGAGCGCCCTGTGGGCGCATTCGGACGCCGTCTCTGCCCGGGCGGGACACGATCTCGTCGGCAAGGGCTTCCTGCTGATCACCACGCTCCATGGCGGCGGCTTCATCGCCGTGCCGGAGCGCTGCACGCTGTCGCTGATCCGCAAGCTGCTGCCGGGCGAAAGCCTCGACGCTGCTGCCGCCGAGATGGAGGCCGTGATCCGCGGTGCCATCGACGATCCCGAGATCGGCGTGGAGATCGCCTATCCCGCTGGACGCGATCACAGGCTGGGCGGCACCGCGGCGGAGATCGACGCCGGCCATCCGGCCGTCGCCGCCCTCGGCGCCGCGGTCGGAGAGGCCATGCCCGGCCGGGGCGGCATCGAGGGGGCGCCGTTCTGGTCGGAAACGCCATTCTTCGTCAATGGGCTCGGCGTACCCGCCGTCTACTGCGCGCCGGGCGATATCCGCAACTGCCACACTTTCGAGGAACGCGTCGGCGTCGAGGAATACCTCGCCGGGATCGTGGCCTTCGCCAGTTTCATGGCCCGCTATTGCGGGGTGGAAGGGAACTAGAAGTCTTACAAGGGAGACTATCATGCAGACCAAGACCATTCTGGCGGCCCTGTTGGCCGCCACGCTGATGACACCGGCCGCGTTCGCCCAGACCATCGGGCCGAACGGCGAGGAAGCCACCCCCAGCACCGAGGTGACGCTATCGGACGCCGATATCGCCGCGCTCCAGGGCAAGGGCTATACCGCCGCGCTGCTCTGGCACGCATCCGCCGACTTCACCAATGCCGTCTCCGCGGGGGCCAGCGACGAGTTCGCCCGCGCAGGCGTCGAGGTCACCATCACCACCGATGCCGGCTATGATGCCGCCCGTCAGCGCAGCGACATCGAAACGGCGCTGGCCGCCGGCCCGGACGTCATCCTGTCGCTGCCGCTCGACCCGGTCACCTCGGCCGAGGCGTTCCGCCAGGCGGTTGAGGATGGCGTGAAGATCGTCTTCCTCTCCAACGTCCCCGCCGGCTACGTGCACGGCACGGACTATGTCGCCATCGTCACCGACGACCTGTTCCAGATGGGCAAGCAGGCCGCCGACGTCTTGGCCGAGGCCATCGGTGGCGAGGGCCAGGTGGGCTGGATCTTCCACGACGCCACCTACTACGTGACCAACCAGCGCGACAACGCCTTCAAGACCACCATCGAGAACGACTATCCGGGCATCGAGATCGTCGCCGAGCAGGGCATCACCGACCCCGCCCGCGCCGAGGAGGTGGCCAATGCCATGCTGCTGCAGAATCCCGATCTGGACGGCATCTACGTCACCTGGGCCGAACCGGCCGACGGGGTATTGGCCGCGTTGCGCAGCGCCGGCAACACCGAAACCAAGATCGTGACGCTCGACCTGTCCGAACCGGTGGCGCTCGACATGGTGCGCGGCGGCAATGTGGCCGGCATCGTGGCCGACGAAGCCTACGAGCTGGGCCGCGCCATGGCGGCAGCCGGGCTCAAGGCGTTGCTCGGACAGGACGTGCCGGCCTTCGTGGTGGCCCCCGCCCTCACCGTCACCGCCGACAACGTCGCCGAGGGCTGGCAGCAGTCGCTGCACCGCGACGCCCCGGCCAGCGTGCTTGCCCAGTAGCGCCAGACAAGGACGAGAACGATGCGTACCCTTACCCTCTGGTCTTTCGGCCTGATGGCCGCCCTTTCCCCCGTCGCCGCGCAGGAGCAGGCGCCGGTGACGGTCGGCCCGAACGGCGAGCCGGCCACTCCCGTGGCGGAGCTCGAGCTCACCGATGCCGAGATCGAGCAGATTCGCGCCGGCGGCTACACTGCCGCCTTCGCCTGGCATGAGCTCTACGACTGGTCCGGGGCCGTGGCCCAGGGCGCCAAGGACGAGTTCGAGCGCCTCGGCATCGAGGTGGTGGCCGAGACGACAGCCGGCTTCGACTCCGCCCGCCAGCAGGCCAATGTGGAAACCATCATGGCCCTGCGCCCTTCGATCCTGATCTCACTGCCGGTCGATCCCTCGGCAGGAGCCAGCACCTATGCCGCGGCGAGCGAAGGCGGCGCCAAGATCGTCTTCATCGACAATGCGGCGGCCGGCTTCGAGCACGGCAAGGACTACGTGACCACCGTTTCGGCCGACCTTGTCGGCATCGGGGAAAAGACCTCCGAGGCGATGGCCGCCGCCCTGGGTAGCGAAGGCAAGATCGGCTACATCTTCCACGATGCCGATTTCCACGTGACCAATCTGCGTGACTCCGCCTTCAAATGGATGATCGAGAACCGCTATGACGGCATCGAGATCGTCGCCGAGGCGGGCATGGCCGATCCAGCCTGCATCGAGGACATCGCCAATGCCATGCTGCTGCAGAATCCCGATCTCGACGGGATGTACGTGCCGTGGGCCGAGCCGGCGGCGGGCGTGCTCTCCGTGCTGCGCCAGCAGGGCCGCACCGACCTCAAGATCGTCACCATCGACCTCAACGAGCCGGCCGGCCTCGACATGGTGCAGGGCGGCAGCGTTGCGGCCCTCATCGCCGACGAAGCCTACAATATCGGCGTCTACGCCGCCCGCGCCGGGGCAGCCAGCCTGCTGGCCCGGGAGGTCGAGCCCTTCCTCGTCGTCGACGCGCTCATCGTGACCGCCGACAATGTCGCCCAAGGCTGGCAGCAGTCGCTGCACCGCGATCCGCCGGAATCGGTGCTGAACGCGCAGTAAACGCTCCTGACCAGGCCGGGCGGGGTCCGCTCCGCCCGGCCGACCGAAAACGCAAGGGAAACACCGCCATGTCCGCGCCCAGTCCCGCCGCGCCAGCGGCCAGCCCGTTCCGCACCATGCTGTCGCGGATCAATCTCCAGCACTATGTGGTCTATGTCGGCTTCCTGGCGATCTTCCTGTTCTTCGCCATCGTGCTGCGCGACAGCGGCTTCCTGAGCCAGCGCAATCTCGTCAACATCGCGCTGCAGACCGCGCCGGCAACGATCATGGCCATCGGCCTGGTCTTCGTGCTCTCGGCCGGGGAGATCGATCTCTCCTTCGGCTCCACCGTGGCCGTCTCGGCCCTCTGCGCCGCCATGGCCATGGCCGCAATGCCCGGCGCCGCCCTGCCCGTGGGCGTGGCTGCGGGCATCGGAGCGGGCCTGCTCATCGGCGCCATCAACGGCGCGCTGGTGGCCTGGCTGCGCCTGCCCTCCTTCCTCGTCACGCTGGCGACCATGGGCCTGGTGGCCGGCGTCGCCCGCTCGCTGACGCAACTGCGCTCCATCCCCGTCACCGATCCCCTGTTCACCGGCATTTTCGGGTCCGGCTCGCTGTTCGGCATTACTTCCTTGGTGATCTGGACCGTCGTCGGGGTCGCCGTCGGCCATGTCGTCTACCGCCAGACGCGCTTCGGCGCCCATGTGCTGGCGACGGGCGACAATGCCCGCGCCGCCCAGGTCACCGGCATAAAGGTGTCGCGCATCCGCCTCTCGGTGTTCATGATCAGCGGCGGGCTCGCCGGCCTTGCCGGGCTGTTGTACGCCGGCCGCCTGCAAGCCGCCAAATACACGCTGGGCGAGACGGACCTGATGACGGTCATCGCGGCCGTGATCGTCGGCGGCACGCTGCTCAATGGCGGCAAGGGATCGGTCGTCGGCGCGCTGGTCGGCTCGCTGCTGATGGGTATGCTCAACAACGGCCTCATCCTGATGGGGCTCTCGGTTTCCGACCAGATGATCGTGCGCGGTCTCATCATCCTCATCGCCGTCGCGGTGTCGCTGCGCGAAAAGAACCGCTGAGAAGGAATAGTCCCATGTTTCTCGACGTCCTGCGTCGCCGCAATCCGCGTTTCATCGAAGCCGCGATGGCCCTGCACCAGGCGGGCCGGATTCCGGCCAATTCCTATGTGCTCGATCTCGATACCGTCGAGGCGAATGCCCGCATCCTCAAGGCCGAGGCCGACAGGAACGGCCTCAAGATCTTCGCCATGACCAAGCAGGTCGGCCGCGCCTCCAGCTTCTGCCGCGCGGTGCAGCGCGGCGGCATCGACAAGTCGGTCGCCGTCGACATGGCCTGCGCCCGCGCCACCCACCGCGCCGGCATGCCGGTGGGGCATCTGGGGCATCTCTCACAGGTGGCCCGCGCCGAGGCCGAGGCCGCCGCCCGCACCTTCCGGCCGGACTACTGGACCGTGTTCAACATCGAAAAGGCCCGGGAAGCCGGCGGGGCCGCGCATAAGGCCGGCTACCGCCAAAACCTCCTCGCCCGCGTCAGGGCGGAGGGCGACACCTTCTATCGCGGCCATGAAGGCGGGTTCGAGGCGTCCGACGTCGCTGCCGTGGCCGATGAGCTCGACCGCATCGAGGGTGGACGGTTCGCCGGCATCACCACCTTCCCGGCCCTGCTCTTCGACCACGAGACGCGCAAGGTGAAGCCGACGCCGAACCTCGCCACCCTTTCCCGCGCTGCCGAGGCCCTGCGCAAGGCCGGCCGGGACGACATCGAGATCAATGCGCCCGGCACGACGTCCTCGATGCTGCTGCAGGGGCTCGCCGAGGCCGGTGCCACCCAATGCGAGCCGGGCAACGGCATTCACGGCACCACCGCCCTGCATGTGGTGGAGGACCTGCCGGAGCTGCCGGCCATGCTCTACCTCACCGAAGTGTCACACCTGTCCGGTGGCAAGGCCTACTGCTTCGGCGGCGGCTTCTATATCGACCCGATCTTTCCGGACTATCCGGTGCGGGCGCTGGTCTCAGCCGAGCCCACCGCCGACGCCGGCGCATTGCTGGAGGTGGAAATCCCGCCACCATCGGCCATCGATTACTACGCCATGATCGACGCGACTGGTCCGCGCGTGCCCCGCCCCGGCGACACGGCAGTGTTCGGCTTCCGCGGCCAGGCCTTCGTCACCCGCGCCTATGTCGTGGGGGTATCGGGCATCTCGAGCGGCGATCCGAAGGTCGAAAGCATCGAGAACGGCTTCGGCGAGCCGGAAAGCTGGCCGGTTTAGGAGGCACACATGCTCGACACACATACCGCTCCGGTGCTCGAACTCCAGAACATCCGCAAGACCTTCGGCGGCGTCGTCGCCATCGAGGACTTCTCGCTCGACCTGCATCCGGGCGAGATCGTCGCCCTGGTGGGCGACAACGGCGCCGGCAAGTCGACGCTCATCAAGATCATCTCGGGCGTGCATGCCCCCACCGCGGGCACCATCCTGCTCGACGGACAGCAGATTTCCATGTCCAACGCCACCAAGGCGCGCGAGCATGGCATCGAGGTGGTCTATCAGGACCTCGCCCTGGCGGACCAGCAGCAGGTCTACATGAACCTGTTCCTCGGCCGGGAGATCACCAAAGGCCCGCTGGGTCTGCTCGATCGGAAGACCATGATCGCCGAGACCGAACGGCTGGTGCGCGAACTGGACGTGCGCATTCCTTCCGCGCATGCCACGATCCGTGATCTTTCGGGCGGCCAGCGACAGGGCATCGCCATCGCCCGCGCCACCCACTGGGCGCGCAAGCTGATCCTGCTCGATGAACCCACCGCCGCCCTGGGCGTGGCCGAGACCGCCAAGGTGGAAAAGACCGTGGCCTCGCTCAAGTCGCGCAATATCGGCGTCCTCATCATCAGCCACAGCCTCGATCAGGTGTTCCGCCTCTCCGACCGCATCTGCGTGCTGCGCCGCGGCAAGCAGATCGGCATCCGGGAGACCGGCAGGACCGACAAGAACGAGATCGTGTCGATGATCACCGGGCTCGACGCCGCCTAAGCGCCGGCCCGCTGCGCTAGGCATGGGCGATCCTTTCTACCCCTGACAAGCCGGAAAATCCGGAGAAAGGGCTTCTACGTCTGCAGTTCATATTTGTTCGGTAAGGGAACGAACTAAAGGAGAGAGGAATGAACGTGTTTAAATCCATGACAATCGGCCTATCGACCCTCGCACTGCTGTCACCTGGCGCCTACGTTTTCGCTCAAGGAACCGTCGGGCCAAACGGAGAGGCCGCAACGGCCCATACCAGTCTGGAACTCACCGAGGCGGAGATCGACACCCTGCGACAGGGCGGACATACCGCTGCCTTGCTCTGGCATGCCTCCGGAGACTTCATGCAGGCTGTCACCAGCGGCATTCAGGACGAATTCGAACGCATGGGTGTCAGCGTGGTTGCGGCGGCGGACGCCTCCTTCGACGCTTCCCGGCAGCTCAGCGACGTCGAAACGGCTCTGGCCCGCAACCCCAGCGCCATCATCTCCCTGCCGGTCGATCCCATTGCATCGGCCGCCGCGTTCCGGCCGGCGCTGGAAGCGGGTACCAAGCTGATTTTCCTGTCGAATACGCCACAGGGCTATCGGCACCCGAACGACTATGTCGCGACGGCGACCGACGATGTCTACGAGATGGGGGCCGCCGCCGCGCTGGCGCTGGCCGAGGCTCTCGGAGATGCCGGGAGGATCGCGATGATCTACTACGACGCCGATTTCTACGTCACCAATCTCTACGACCGAGGTTTCCGCGAGACGCTGGAATCCCGCTTCCCGGGGCTGGAAATCGTACTCGAAAGGGGCTTCTCCGATCCAGCCCGCGTCGACGAGGTTACCGCCGCGGCCCTTACCGAATATCCCGACCTCGATGGCATCTACGTCACCTGGTCGGAGCCGGCCGAGGGCGCAGTGGCAGCGTTGCGGGAGGCCGGCAATACCACGACCAAGCTGGTGACGCTGGGCATATCGGAGCCCTTGGCTCTCGACATGATCGCCGGCGGCAATGTCGTCGCCATCGTGGTCGACCGCGCCTATGAATTGGGCCGGACACTGGCGATCGCGACCGGCTATGGATTGCTGGGCAAGCCGGCCCCCGCCTTCATCACGGTCGGCCCGGCGGTAACGGTGACACGGGAGAATGTCGCGGAAGGCTGGACCATTTCCCTGCATCAGGACCCTCCCGCTTCGGTGGTGAACGCCCTCGACTGAGACGCCGACTGCCTGGCCAAGGCCAGGCAGTCCACCAAGGCTTTTACCCATGGGAGGCGGCCATGCCCCTTCGCTATCCATCCGACATCATCGTCGAGACCTACAGGCTGATCGGGGATCTCGACTGCACGCATCTCACTGCCGACCAATACCGGACCATCTTCCGCGCACCGGAGGGTAGTGCCGCGCCGGTCCTGCCGGTCCGCACGGAAGACCGGTTCATCGACGGCATCGGCGGGCCGCTTCGCCTCAGATTCTACACCCCTAGTGGCGCCGGCCCCTTCCCCATCCTGCTCTACTGCCATGGCGGCGGCTTCATGAACGGCAGCCCGGAATCGACGGATGGCATTTGCGGTGCCATCGCCGACCAGGCCGGCTGCATCGTCATTTCGCCGGACTACCGCCTGCCTCCCGAGACGCCCTTTCCGGGCGGGGTCGAAGATTGTTGGCGAGCCCTGCTCTGGGCGCGCGACCAGGCAGGATCATTCGGTGGCGACAATACCCACCTGGCCGTGGCCGGCGACAGTTCAGGGGGCAATTTCGCAGCGGTGCTCGCCTTGCGGGCAGCTGTGGCGGGATTGCCGCTTCGCCAGCAACTCCTGCTCTATCCAGCGCTCGATCCCGGCTGCGACACGCCGTCCTTCACCGCGTACGCCACCGGCTATTTCCCGCTGACCGCGGAGTTGACGAGATGGTTCTGGCGACTCTACCTGCCGCCGGACACCGTCATCGATTCCAAGGTATCGCCGCTCTACGCCACCAGCCTCGCAGGCGTTGCCCCGGTCTATATCATGACCGCCGAATATGACGTCCTGCGGGATGAGGCCGAGTTCTACGCACGGCAACTGCAACAGGCCGGCGTTTCCACGACGCTCAGGCGCTGGGACGGACACGTGCATGGCTTTCTGTTGATGCAGGGCCAGGCTGCGGAAGCGGATGCCGCCATCGCCGAAGCCGCCGCTGCGCTAGCGGCAGCGTTCGGCACAGGCTAGCGGATCGCGGGCCAGTTCTCCCACCCGCGATCCGCGGGCCATCATGGACGTCGACCCATGATGGCCTCCATTGACGCACCATGAATGAGCGCCAAGGGACGGCGATCCCCTACCCCGCGGCCTCCGTCGCGGCGATGGCGGCCATGTTGACGATGCCGCGGCTGGTGACCGTCGGGGCAAGGATATGGGCGGGCTGGCGCGTGCCCATCAGGATCGGGCCGATATGCAGGCCGTTGTTCAGTTCCTTGAGCAGGGTCATGGAGAGGTTGGCGGCCTCCAGATTGGGGAAGATCAGCAGGTTGGCCTCGCCCTTGAGCACGGAATCCGGGATGTAGCGCTCCCGCAGCTCGGCGTTGACCGCGAGATCGCCCTGCATCTCGCCGTCCACCATCAGTTCCGGCGCCACGGTCTTCAGCCGCTCGTAGACGGCGCGCATCTTGGCCGAGGTCTGGCCGTCCCGGGAGCCGAAATTGGAATAGCTCAGCAGCGCCGCCCTGGCCTCGATGTTGAAGCGCTGGAGATGGTCGCGCGCCTGCAGCGCGATGGAGACCAGCTCGTCCTCCGTCGGATCGATGTTCACATAGGTGTCGGCCAGGAAGAACACGCCGCGGTTGAGCAGCAGCATGGAAAGTGCGGAGAGCTGGCTGGCATTGTCGGCCAGCCCGATGATGGAATGGATGTCGCGGGCATGCTTGATGAAGCGGCCCTGCAATCCGCAGATCAGCGCGTCGGCCTCTCCCCGCCGCACGGCCAGGGCGCCGATGACGGTGGTGTTGGTGCGCACGATGGTGCGGGCCGTGTCCGGCGTCACGCCCTTGCGGCCCACCAGCGAGTGGAACAGGGCGACGTAGTCCCGATAGCGCGGATCGTCCTCCGGGTTGATGACCTCGAAATCGGTGCCCGGCCGGATGGTGAGGCCGAAGCGCTCGAGCCGGGTCTCGATGACCGAGGGACGCCCGATCAGGATCGGCTTGCCGATGCCGTCCTCGAGGATCACCTGGGCGGCGCGCAGCACGCGCTCGTCCTCGCCATCGGCGAAGGCGATGCGTTTGGCGGCGCTCTGGGCCCGCTCGATCATCGGCTTCATCACCATGCCGGAGCGGAAGACGAAGCGCCGCAGCGTATCGCGATAGGCGTCGAAGTCGACGATGGGGCGGGTGGCGACGCCGCTGTCCATCGCCGCCTTGGCGACGGCGGGGGCGATGCGCAGGATCAGCCGCTGATCGAACGGGTTGGGGATGAGATAATCCGGTCCGAAGATCGCCGGCACGCCGTGGGCGGTCGCTTCCAACCCCGGCTCATGCGCCAGCCTGGCGATGGCGTGGGCGGCGGCGGCCTTCATTGCCTCGTTGATGACGGTGGCACCGCAATCCAGGGCGCCGCGGAACAGGAACGGGAAGCAGAGAACGTTGTTGACCTGGTTGGGATAGTCCGAGCGCCCGGTGCAGACCAAAGCGTCCGGGCGCGTCTCTTTGGCCAGCTCCGGCATGATCTCGGGAATGGGATTGGAGAGCGCCAGGATCAGCGGATCGGGCGCCATCTCCTTGATCATCTCGGGCTTCAGGGCCCCTGCCTTGGAAAGGCCGACATAGATGTCGGCACCGGCCATGACCTCTGCCAATTCGGTCTTGTCGGTGTCCTGGGCGAAGGCGCCGCGCCAGCGGTCGACGGAATTGTCGCGCTTTTTGGTCACCAGGCCCTTGGAATCGGCAATCCAGATGTTCTCGCGCCTCGCGCCCACCGCGATCAGCATGTTCATGCAGGCGATGGCCGCCGCGCCGGCCCCGGAGGTGCAGATCTTGACCTTGGCGATATCCTTCTTGACCAGCCTCATCGCGTTGATGACGGCCGCCGCGACGATGATGGCGGTGCCGTGCTGGTCGTCATGGAACACCGGGATGTTCATGCGCTCGCGCAGCGTCTCCTCGATCTCGAAGCAGTCCGGCGCCTTGATGTCTTCGAGATTGATGCCGCCGAAGCTCGGCTCCAGCGGAGCGACGATCTCGATGAAGCGCTTGGGGTCCTGCTCGTTGACCTCGATGTCGATGGAATCGATGCCGGCGAATTTCTTGAACAACACCGCCTTGCCTTCCATCACCGGCTTGGAGGCGAGCGCGCCGATATTGCCGAGGCCGAGCACCGCCGTG
>Ga0065721_10050925_pt1 | contig 17062 bp, 13 predicted proteins | sample Mesricmetagenome_FD_59108 | JGI IMG/M metagenome (GOLD analysis project Ga0065721, IMG submission 59108) | Mesophilic microbial community from rice straw/compost enrichment Sample: eDNA_1 v2 (version 2) | ecosystem: Engineered > Solid waste > Grass > Composting > Bioreactor | place: USA: Davis... | reverse complement strand
CAGCCTCGGCATCCGGAAGCTCTCCCTTGGAGAGGCTCGCGATGGCCCGCTCCTTCTCGGCGTCGAGCTCGCGCTTCAAGGCCGCCAGCGCGGCGATCAGCTCCTCCTTGATAACCGGCTTGAGCAGATAGTCTCTCGCTCCCTTGCGCATGGCCGTTTGCACGAGCGGAAAGTCGTCGAAAGCGGACAGGACGACCGTCTTCGTCCCCGGAAGACGGATCGAGCACTCCCGAAGCAGCTCGAGTCCGTCCATGACGGGCATGCGGATGTCCGTTATCAGCACCGGCATCCGACGCTCCCGCAGCACGTCGAGCGCTTCCGCTCCGTCCGCCGCCTCCGCCGCTACCCGGAACCCGTAATCCTCCCACCTCAGCTTCAAGGTCAAGCCTTTGCGTATTTCCGCGGAGTCGTCCGCGACAAGAATATCGTACATGCTTCGTTCACCTCGCTATCGGAATGTTCATCGCGATTTCCGTCCCCCGGGGCTCCGCCGGCCGAATGTCGACGACGAATCTGGCCCCGTAATGCATGCGCCCCCGCGCGATCACGTTTTTAATGCCGATGCCGTTCTCGCCGATCTCTAGCACGTCCTGAGCGAAGCTCGACTCGGTGGACGGCTTCAAGTCCTTGAGCACTTCCTCCGGCATGCCGAGCCCGTTGTCCCGGATGACGATCGTCAGCTCGCCGGGCGTCTCCTTGACGCGAACGGACACGACGGCTTCTTCGACGATGCCGAGGCTGTACTTGACGGCGTTCTCGATAAGCGGCTGCAGAAGCAGCTTCGGGATGCGCAGCTCGTCGCTGACGTGCTCGTCCACGATCTCGAACCGGACCCGGCTTCCGTAACAGACGGAGAGGATCGACGTGAACGCGCGGATCGTGCCGATCTCGTCGCGCACCGAGATCAGCTCGGTATCCATGCGCAGCGAAGAACGGAGCATCCGGCTAAGGTCGTTGACGACCCGCTCGATGTCCCCGCTCCTCCCTTGCGCCGCCAACGAAGCAATGACCTCGAGCGTGTTGTTCAGGAAGTGGGGGTTGATCTGAAGAAGCAGCGCCTTGTATTCCGCGTTGCGCCGTCTCAGGTTCTGGGCGAATTCGGTTTCGATATAAGTTTTCAGCCGCTTGACCATGTTCAAGTAATTGGCCGTCAGGAAGCCGATCTCGTTCTGCCGAATTCTCTTTTTGTCCATCACCGCGTTTCCCTTGAGAAAATCTCCGGCCTCGACGTATCTCATCGACCGCACGATCCTCGAGATCGGGTTGGCGATACGGGACGAGAACCAGAGCGTCAAGGATACGGCGATGACGAACAGCAAGGCCGCGACCGCGATGACGTTCTGCCTCGCCCGCGTAATCTCCTGGAACAGCTCCTTCTCCGATACGGCTCCGACGACGACCCAGCCCGTCGTTGCCGTCCTTTGGTAGAAGTAGATCGAGTTGCCCGCCTCGTCCCGGTAGACGCGCGCGCCGCCCGCGCTGTCCTCTCCCCCATTCGCGGAGGCGATGCGCTCGAGCAGCGCGGGCGGGAGCCCGGACGGCTTCTGATCGAGCACGGGAACGCCGGCCGGGGCCACCAGGAATACCCGGCCGCTCTTCCCCAACGTCAGCTTGTCGAGCGGCTCCTGCAGCGAGGACGTTCTGACGTTAAGCTTTAAGATCCCTTCCTCCCGCAGATTCATCAGGTCGGACAGCGGATAAATCAGCGAATTCACGAGCTGGCCGCTGGCCGGCGAGCCGTTCTGGCGGGGATCGTAGTGCGCGCCCGCCCAGCGGATGCCCGCCTCCCGATAGTCGGCGTACCAGTCGCTCCGCATATACTCGTCTCCCTCCAGATTCCATAAGTCCCATTCGTTCTGAAACACGTTGACGGACAGGATCAGCGGGCTGTTGCTGACGACGGAATCGAAATACTTCCTTAAGCGGATGTTCTGCCGCACCGCTTCCGGGGAGCCCGCGGGCTCGCTGCGCGATCTCAGCCATTCCTGCGTCTCGTCGCTGCGCAGAATCTGGTTCGCTGCGTTCATGATCTGGGAGGTGGCGCTTTCCGCGAAATCGGCGTACTGGTTCATCGACTGAACCGTCGTCGTCTCGATGGAAGCGCGCAAGGCGTCGGCCGCCTGCTGCCAGAAGAAGTAGCCCATGAGCACGAAGGGAACGATGAGCATGACGATAATCGCGATCAACTGCGTGCGTATGGAATAAAACATCGCTCTCCCCGCCTTCTGTAACCGTTTTCCCACAGCATAGGCTCGCCGGAGCGGAGAGTCAAACGAAAAAGCGCCGCTTCCGGCAGGGAAATCCCGGAAACGGCGCGCGGGGCAAGAAGCTTGGACCCGGCGGGAATGGCCGTCGAAAGCCGGGCGGCTTCGAAGATCGGGCCGGCGCCGCTTCGGACGACGCGTGCCCGTCCGGTTCGGCGGCCGGCCGCTAGACGACTTCGCGCTCGTCGTTGCCCGGCAGCTTCGGGAACGGAGCGTGAGGCTCCGCCTGATACCAGAATACGGTCGAAGCGATGTCGCTCATCTGCGGCAAATATCTTCCCTTCGAACGCCAGCCGAGATCCTGAATCGTCACTCTCAGCTCCTTCTCGAAACGGATCGGATCCATGACGTGCCACCGGTACATGCCGAAGCGCTGTTGGCTGCGATACAAGCCGTCGGGCTTGATGACCTGGTGCATGCCGAGATAAGCCGTCGAATAGGTTCCGTACTCGCCCTTCGGCTGCTCCCAGTTCCAGGCTCCGCCGAAATAATCCTCGGTCCCCGTCCCGCATATGGTCGGGAAATCCTTGTCCCCGTCCATATAAAACTTGATCTCGCCTTCCCCCCACCAGCCGGTGTTGTTGACTTGCCAGGCGATGTAGGTGCCGACGTAATGTCCCTTGCCCCGTATCCCGTCGACTAGCGTATGCACGTCTTTGTAGCCGACCGGGTTGCTCCTGCGCCATTGCGCGTGGAAGTAGGCCGCATCGTCCGGCACGTCGGTCAGCGTGTAATCGATCTGGAAATACAGCGTCGCCTTGTCCTCCGACGTATTCTCCACCGTCAGCCGGGCTCCTTGGCGGAACGGCATCATCCAGTAGCTGTTCATGCCTCCGGCCGGATTGACGGCCACGGGCAGGGAATTGACGTTGCATCGCTCCTGCCATCCGTTGCAGAAGAAGTCTCCGATCGGCACCTCGACGGACGGCTGCTCCTCGCCGTCCCAATAGACGCGCAAGATCAGATTGCGCCAGAACGACGGGAAGCACGTCAGCCAGATATGCTGAATGGCGCCCATCCCCCGGATATCCCCCATCGTGAACGTCGCGCCGGGCTCGATGTCCACCGAAGGGGACACCTTCCAGCCGATCCCCAGGTCCCGGGAGCAGCTCGCCCCCGTTCCTTCGGCCGCCATGCCGCCCTTGCCCGGCTCTCCCGTGAAATTCTCGGCGCTGATCGACCGCGTGACCGCTTGCGATAACCTGGACAGGCTGCCCAAACTCATATCCAATCCGTTAAAATTCCCCATGCCCATGCTCCTTCTCTCCTCGTAGGTTGGTTCGTGTTCCTCTGTCCGGCGTTCCGGCCGCCGCTCGGCCTAGTCCGAATAATGCACTTCCAGCTCGGCGATAGACGTAAAGCCTTCGTCGCCTCCCGGCTTGCCGAAGATGCGGACGCCTTCCCCCCACGTATGTCCATTCCGTACGCGTAGACGTAATCGTCGAAAACGTTGTCGGCCCCGTCCTTCCCGTAATCGAGAAACATGACCGTCGTGAATCGATGGTTGTCGAACATCGGGGCGTCCGGGCCCGCCGTCCACGTTCGGCCCTTGTCGGTCGACTTGTAGATCGTCGCGGCCGGCGCTTCGTTGAAAATATGTCCGCTCTCCTCGTCTTTGTTCAAGTCCTGGACGGCCAAGTACAGATCGCCCCCGACCGAGACGATCCCCGTCGGCTTCCGATTATATTTGTCCGGGTCGGACCAAACCCGGCCTATCTCGTCTCCCGCGGCCAGTCTTTCGCCTTGCACGTCGCCGTCCCGCGGAGAACCGGTAATTTTGTTGACGACGATATCCGACCACTCGCAGCGCATCGTCGTCCGACCATGCGGAAGGCCACAGATCGCCGTCGCTTAGCGTGTTATAGACCGTGCCGGGGTCGATGGACGCGGTCGAGAAAAACGTGCTGTCTTCCGGAACGATCGGGCCGTTCACGGGCTTCTCCTCCTCTCCGCTGCAAGAAACCGCCATCATAGCCGCCAGTGCCGCGGCCGCCGGAGCGCGTCTTCGTATGCTTCCGGCCGCTTTCATAGTTGAATCTGCACCTTCAGCAACTCCGGGTCTTTGGGACGAGCCAGAAACTCCGGCGTCTCCTCCAGCGAGATGACCTTGGACACCAGCGGCTCCAGAAGGATTCGCCCCTGCTTCACCCATTCGAATGCGGGCAGAAACGTGCGGTTGATCGCCATCGATCCGAGAATCGTCCAGTCCCGATGATACAGCTCGAAAGGGCTTAACCGGATTTGAGCCTCCTTCGGGGCCACGCCGAATTGCAAGTATGTCGCCGTCTTGCCCATGTGCGCCATGGCCAGCTCGATCGCCGCGGGAAGGCCCGTCGCATCCACGACGGCATCGAACGTCTGCCCCGACAAGCTTCCGACGGCGGAGGCGTTCACCGTTTCCGTCGCCCCCAGGGAACGGGCAAGCTCCAGCTTCCTCTCCGACACGTCCACGACGGTCAGACGACCGGCGCCGGCGCGGGCCAGCGCCTGGACGAGCTGCAGCCCCATCGCTCCGGCGCCGAACAGAAGCGCGGATTGACCGGCCTGCAGCCGAAGCCGGTTCATCGCGTGCACGACGCACGCGACCGGTTCGACGAAGGCCGCCGTCGCGAAGCTCATCCCTTCCGGCAATTGCACGACGTTGCAGGCGGGTACCGCCACAAGCTCGGCCATGCTGCCGTCGATCGTGTTGCCGAGCGCGCCCCATTCGGCGCACTGATTGCCGCGGTTGGTCAGACAGCAGACGCATTTGCCGCAGAACAGCGACGGGTCCGCCGTCACCCGGTCGCCTACGCTCAAGCCTTGCACGCCTTCTCCGAGCTCATGGATCGTACCCGAGAATTCATGCCCCGGAACGATCGGATATGGCGATAAAAATTCCCCTTCGAAAATGTGAAAATCCGTCCCGCATATTCCCGTCCGCGAAACTTTGACGACGACCTCGCCGGGGCCGGCTTTCGGTTCCGGCACTTCCTTGACGACCGCGACGCGCGGCCGCTCCATCACCATCGCTTTCATTCCAAATCTCCTCTCCCGTGTCTTCCGTTGCTCGTTCCCGTCCCCGCCCATCCCGTTCCCGCCGTTTCGTCCCCGCCGTCCCGTCCCCGCCGTCCCGTCCCCGACCTCCCGTTCTCCTTACGCCGTCAGCTCGACGAACACGACGCTCCTCGGCGGCACGTCGAACTCCGACTCCCCGGAAGGCAAGCGGACGAGCCCGATCCCGGCCGATTCGGCGGCATCCTCCCCGTAGACTCTGGCCGTCACCCCGCCCATTCCGTATCTTTCCGGTTCGATCCGAGCGCGCAACGTGCGGCTCTCTTCTCCGACGTTGGCGAAAAACAGGCCGACGCCTTCCCCCTCTCGAATCCAGGCCGAATGCACGATCTCGTCCGCGTCCAGCTCTCCCGCATCGTTATACTCCTTGGAGCTCGTGCCGTGGTTGTAATGGAACCACTTCATGCGCGTGCGCGAGCCGCCGGTAAATTCGAGCGGCTTCAACATCCGCCCGTAAGCCCAATAAGGGTTGGCGTCCCCCGTCCGGAGCCGCGCGTACAGCGCCAAATACCGGGCTCTCTTCTCGCTGAACGCGTATCCCCTGGCTTCGAACGGATAATAGTGTTTGTCCGCCGCGTTTTCCTTCCCGTCCAAAGCTTCCATCGGGCTGTACTCGTAATTGAGCTCGTACAGACCGCCCCAGAGATAGGTTCGGGCCACGGTCAAATAGTAGAGGCTCCCGATCTCTTCGACCAGCTTGCCCCAGCCGTCCAGCCTGACCGCCCCGTATTCGTGGTAGACGTAAGCGAACATCGGGACGAGCTCCGCCGCTCCCGTCTTCAGCAGCTCCCGGAACGGCCAGCCTTCCAGCGGCGCCGCGGGCTGGCCGCCCGCCCGGGCCTGATAAAAGTCGATCAACCCGAGCAACGTCTCGTTCATCATCTCCGTGCCCATCGGAACGGGCCGACCGGCGACCGCCTCCATCGCCGCTTTCGTATCGGAGTAGTTGCGGCGATACGCGTCCTCGATCGCTTTGCCCGCTCCGACGGGATGTCCGTGCGTCTCGTCCATGCAGACTTTCATAATGTTATTGGCCGAAATGTCGTAATAGATCGCGTCCGCGTCGTCCGTCCGCTGCAGCGTCTCGTCCCTGCGCACGTGGAAATCGTGCGCGTACGGGTGGGCGGGGCACAGGAAAGGGAATCTGTAACCGTCCATGCTCTTGATCCGCTCGGGAAATTTCTGGGCCGCGGCCCTGCCGAGCTCTCCGTCCGCTCCGTCGAAACGGTACAGATAATCGAACTCGAACGGCGCGAATTTATCCCCCAGCTCCCTAAGGCAAGCGAGGTTGCCCGCGTGAAACCTCGTCGGAAACCAGTCGTCGAAGCCTCCGGGGACGCCCCGGTAGAACGTCTGCGGCGCGTTCGTCCAGTCCGGTCCGAGGACGTGGAGCAGCGGCGTCGGGATCAGCTCCCGGTATTTCCGCAGCCAAGGGGTGCGGTCCGCTCCGGCGTTGATGCCGAAGGTGGCCGCGCCGATCTCCTCGTGGAGCCACGCGGCCGTATCCCCCGCCTTCCTTCTCCGGGCGAGGGTTCCTCTCTCGCACCACTTCTGTCCCGTCGCCCACGCTTTGTACCTATCCGCCGCTTCGTGCCAGTCTTGCCCTTCGAGAAGAGAGACGCGAACCGGATAAGGCGGACGGATGCCCTTGCCGGCGCCCGTCTCCTCGCAGCCGTGGATGAAGGTCGCCTCCAGCAAGCCTTGGCCGTTCTTGAAGAAATTGAGCCATTTGGCATGCCCTTCGCCGTCGAGAGCCGCGAAATAGAGTCCTCCCCTGTTCATTCCGTAATAGGCGAAAAATTGCATCGAAGCGCCCGAGAAGCTTTCGGGATACGGCGCGTACCGCCATCCGGCGCAGCCCTCGTCGAAATGCTTCGCCGGATGGCGCACCTTGAACCCGGTCGCGAACGCATGCGCGACATAGTCGTCTTCGCCGCCCTCCGTAATCTCGCGCAGGCTCGCGAAGATCGGATATTCGAGGCTTAGCAGCCGCTCTTGCGACCCGTTGTCGGCGGAGCAGCCGAAATCCAGCGAATCGGAGTCCTCCTCGAGGGACAGCCAGGCCCGCACGGCGACGCCCGTCTTCGTCCGCCAGGCCAGCGACAGCTTGGCGACTCCCGAAGCCGGAGCCTCTCTCCGGCACTCGAAGCTCTCGAACTCCGCGCTGAAGCCGGCGTCCGTCTCCAGTCGAAACGCATCCGCGCCGGCCGCGACGTAGTCGATGCCCGCCCGTTCGTCCCGCAGCAGACGGATGGAACCGTCTTCCTCGGCGAGGCCTATCCGCAGGCGACTATTGATTAGGAACATCAGCCCCGGGTGCTTTTCCATCGCTTCTCCCTCATTTCAAGCCCGAGATCTTGATGCCCGAGATAATATACTTCTGGAAGATCAGGAACAGAACGACCGTCGGAAGCGCCGTCACGGCGGAGCCCGCCATCAGCATGCCCAGCTCGGTCGACCGCTCCGAACGGAAGTTGTACAAGTATTGCATGATCTGGAACAAGTCCGGATTGGTGATCGTCATCGTCGGCCAGATAAACGAGTTCCAATAGCCGAGATACGAGCCGATGCCTACGATGACGAATACCGGAAAGGACATCGGCAGGAAAATGCTCGAGAAAATCCGGAGTCGGCCCGCTCCGTCGATGAGGGCGGCTTCCTCCAGCGCGAGCGGAACGTTCAGGTAAAATTGACGGATGAAAAACATATGACCCGCCGACGCGACTCCCGGCAGCACGAGAACGGCGAGCGTATCGAGCATGCCCATCTTGTCCACGACGATAAACGAAGTGAGCAGGATCGCCATCCCCGGAATGAACATCGTAAGAATGACGTACACCCACAAAAAACCTTTAAAGCGAAATTCCAGCCGGGCGAAAGCGTACGCCGCCGTGGCGTTGACGAACAGGCTGAGCGCGGCGAACAGGACCGCGCCTCCGAACGTCACCCCCATCGACTTCAGGAACGTCGCGTCGCCCAGAATGTCGGTGTAGTTAGCCACAAGCCATTGTTTGGGAAAAAAGCGGAAAGGCGTCGACAGCACCTCGGTTTTTTCCTTGAAGCCGGCGAGCGCGACCCATAGCAGCGGAAACAAGGCGATCAGCGCGATCGCGCCGCCGATGACCGATAGGGCCGCGCTTTGAATCCGATTTTGCGTTTTCACGTCCGTGTCCTCCCTTCGCCGGTTACCCGTCGATCGCTTTTTCCGAATTCAGCACCCTGAAGATCAGGGCCGATACGCTCCCCAATACGACGAACAGAAGCAGCGACGCCGCGATCGAATTGCCGACCATCACGTCGTTGCGGAAGTGGTTGAGAATATACAGGTTCGGCGTCGTCGTCTCGCTCAGCGGTCCCCCGTTCGTCATGACCAGCGACAGCTCGAATTGCGATACCTGCGCGATGAATCCGGTAACCAGCAGATAGAGGATAACGTTGCGCATGAGCGGAACCGTAATGTAAATCATTTTCTTGAACGGGCCGGCCCCTTCGAGATCGGCCGCCTCTTAATAGCTTTCCGGGATGTCGTGCAAGCCGGCCAGCATGATCAAGGACGTCAATCCGAAGCCGAGCCAGATCGCCGGCGCGGCGATGCTCGGGAGCGCCGTCGCGACGTCGGCGAGCCAGGCCCTCGGTTCGAAGCCGAACAGGCCGATCAGGTAGTTCGCGAGCCCTCCCATGTAGTCGTAGATAAAAACGAAAATCACGGACGCGATAATCCCCGAGATGATCGTGGGAATGTAGATCGACGTCTTGACGAAACCGGCCAGCTTCGGTCCGAGGTTCTTGACGACGTTCGCGAACAGGAAAGACAGGATCAGCATCGCCGGCACGACCATCAAGGCGAATTTCAATCCTACCCACACCGCCTCTCCGAACAAACGGTCGGTCAAGACCATATAGAAATTCCGGAATCCGACGAATTCGGATTCCTGATAGAAGCTCCAATTGTAGAAGCTGACCCGGATCGCGTATATGAAAGGAATAACGACGAATATCGTCAGCAAAATGACGATCGGGGACAACAAGACGTACGCCGCCTTGTTGTCCTGCCGGAAATGGTTGTTGGCCATGCGTTCCCCTCCCCGGACGGAGCCCAAATCCGGGGACGTCTCCGTCCCCGGACGGCTTCCGTCATTGCGCCTTCGGATTCGTGCCCGCCAGCTTGGCTTTCGCGATATAGTCGTTGATGTCTTTCTCGGCCTTGGCCAGCGCTTTGTCCACGCTCGTGCCCTTCATCGCCGACTCGATCGCGGTCGAAAGGGCGAAGCTGATGTCCCAAGGATAGATCGGCTCGGCCTTGGCGTACGGGATGACCTTCTCCGCGACCAGCGCGCGCCAAGCGTCCTTGGAGGCGTCCGCGTCGGTTTTCATCGCCTCGTCCACGGATTTGCGGGCGGAGAACTTCGAGAACTGCGAGCTCTTGAAGAAGTCGATCATAATATTCGGGTCTCCCGCGAGCAGATAGGAGATATACGAGCCCGCTTCCTTGGCATGCTCGGATTTGCCGTCCACGACCAACGTCCAGCCGCCGAGCGTCGCCGTCGGCTTCGTCGGGTCTCCGTCGATCGAAGCCATCGGGGCCACGCCGACTTGGTCCAGAATGTTCTTGTAGCTGTTGCGGAGCTGGCCGATGGCCCAGGAGCCGATAACCTGCATCGCCACTTTGCCCTCGCCGAACGGTTTGATCTCCGTGTAACCGGCGAGCTGCTGCTTCGGCATAATGCCCGATTGGTAGGCTTGCTGGTAGAAGTTCAGCACGTTCTTGTACCCTTCGTTGTTGACGTCCGCCTTGGACCAGTCGTCCGTGATCGCCAGATGGCCCGCGGCGTTATATTGCAAGCCCCAGCTGGACCAGCCGAGATCGCCGGCGTTCTGCGCGATGGAGAACCCGAAGACGCCTTTTTTCGTCAGCGCTTTGCCGTATTCCAGCACTTCCGCCCAAGTGGCGGGCGGCTTCTCCGGATCGAGGCCGGCCTCCCGGAACATGTCTTTGCGGTAGAAGAGAACCGCGGACGGCTCCACCAGCTTCGGATAAGCGTAGATCTTGTCGCCTACCGTCACGAATTCCTTCACGTTGTCGTACAGGTCGTCGAAGACGGCCGGATCCATCAGATCGTTCAAGGGCAGGATCTGCTCCAGCTTCGCCGCGTTGGCGATATTTCCGTAGCTCATCGTCGTAATGTCCGGAGCTTTGCCCGCGGCCTGCGCGGCTTTCATTTTCTGGGCCCACGCGTCTCCCGGAACGATCGTCAGCTTCACTTCGACGTTGTCGTGGGTTTTGTTGAACTCGTCCGTCCATTTCTTGAACCACGCGTCCGTCGTGTCTTCGAATTTCTGAGCCCAGAATTCGAGCTTGACCTTCTCCGCCGGCGCCGCGCTTTCCGAAGCCGAGGGCTCGCTGCTCTCGCCGGGCGTCGAGCTGGCGCTCGGACTTCCGCTAGCGGAAGGGCTCGCGTTCGATCCTCCTTCGTTGCCGCCGCAAGCCGTCGCCGCCAGAACGATGACCAGAAGCGCCGACGGCAATGCCGTCCATGTTTTCGACTTTCCCCATTTTACCTGCATGCTTGAATCCTCCCTTTTCTTTTCTCAAGCTATTTAAACGCGGAGCGTTTAAATCGTCGGTCGAGGCGGAAATCGCGACGGCGCTTACTTCTCCAGCGTCGCCTTGAACCAGAACACGTTATAGGGATCCCACAACGAGAGGGCGAAGTAGATGCTCTTGCCGCCGTCGGCCGTATACCGGTCGTTCATGAACGGGGCGTACAGTCCCGGATACTCCGCCGGGCTGACCAGTTCGATCTTGTCCCCCCACGGTCCCCACGGGGCAAGGCCTTCGCGGATAACGACACCGTTCCCTTCGTTGAGGTAGGTCATCAGCCATCTTTCCAGATAGGGGTTCCAGACGACCGACAGCTCTCCGACCGAATCGTCCACGACCGTCTTCGCTTGGCCCGGATCTTCGCTCCAGACCGGGGCGCCTTTGTCGTCCGTGCCGGCGAAATAGCGATATTCCGCCAGGTTCTCCACGTTCTCTTCGGCAACCTTCATCAACTGGACGCCGCCGAACCGTCCGGAGGGAATCGCCCACAGGTAGACGTCCGTCTTACCTTCGCCGGCTTCGACCTTATAAGGGCTGACCTGAACGAAATTGCCGTTCCCGGGCCATTTCACCTCGTCCAGCAACGTCCAGTTCTGCCCTTCGTCCGTCGACTTGGCCAGGCTGGCGTAATTGGCGTCCCATTTGCCGGGGTCTCCCCAATGGTTGACCGACATGTAGTACAAGTACAAGGCGCCGTTCGCCGCTAGGCCGTGCGTCGGAATTTTCGTCATCTCCTCGAAGTCGACCTTCGCCGATGGGAGCAATTCTTTGGCGAGCCCGATCTCGTCGACGATCATCCCGTCGAAGGAGATGCCGTCGGCGGGATCGCCGTCCGTCGCGTACGCCAGCGCATTGGAGCGCCAGAGGCTTCCCCCGCCGCCGGTCATGCCCTCGGGCCGTTCGCCGAACGTGTCTCCGAAGACGAAGTACGTGCGATCGCCGTCGTTGATCATGGACCCGAGATCCGTGCCGTAAACGCCGTACTTATCCGTTTTGTTCGGGGAATCGGCCCCCGTCAGCTGCGACACCCGCGTCAGACCGGAGACGCCTGTCAGAACGAAGTCCTTGCCTTTCGCGTCCAGCATCGGATCGGTTTTGCCTCCTCCCGTGCAAGCCGGCGCCAGCAAAAGGAGGGCGCAAGCCGAAATCGCGATCATTCCTTTCAACGTATCCCCTCCTTGCGACTAATTTTCCAGGCCCGGATGTAACGGTTTCTTATCTCCGGCGGATCTTCGTTACTACTTAATCAAGGATTTTGATGACCGAAAATCCGGCCGAGACTGGCGTTGTCGAAAGGCTTCAGATCCGGCAGCGGCAGGCGTCCGGCTACCTTCGGAAGCGGCTCGAACGGGCGATGCGGCTCCTCCTGGTACCAATAGGCGGTCGACGACACGTCGTCGCTCCGATGATTGTTGTGGCCGTGCTCGATCGTCACGCGGACGCTCTTCTCGAACATGACCGGGTCGAGGATATGGTAGCGGTACGTCGAGATTTTGCCGCTCCAGTTCCAGCCTCCGCCGAGAATGATGCCGTGGTAAGGCGTGCACACCTCCTGCTGCGGACACCACGCGGTGTTGAAGTAATCCTCCATTCCGGTGCCGTGAAGGGTAGGCGGCCATGGCTCCCCGTCGATGAAGATCATGTCGTCCCCTTCGCCGTACCAGTTCCACTCCCTCGTCTCGCGCAGGTTATGAACATTGAAGTTGCACCCGACGTAATGGCCTCTGCCGACCGCGTCCAGGATGACGTAATTGCCGTCCCCGGTCACGTTTTTCCCGCCGAATTCGAAGTAGGCGTTGTCCATCCCTTCGTCCGGCACGCCGTCCGTCGGGCACTCCCGGCGCCACTGGGCGTGGAACCGAAGCTCCCCGTCCGGCAGCCGGTCGTATTCCTCGTAATCGATATAGAAATAAAACTTGATCGGATGGTCCGCCTCGCTCTCGACTTCGATCCGGGCGCCCGTCTCGTACGGCATGCGGAAAAAGCAGTTGAACGCTTTGCCGTCCTCCGGGCTCATCATCAGCGCCGCCGACGTGAAATTACGCGTCAATCCGTGCCCCATCCCGAAGAAATCCCCGATCGGCGCTTCGACGCTCGGCGTCTCCTCGCCGTCCCAATACATGCGAAGCACGATTTTGCGGGGCAGATACTCCTCTTCCCTCGCGCCGTCCGTCGCCATCGTCATCCAGATGTGCGTGATCGCTCCGGCTCCCCGGATCTTGCACACGGTTTTGTTTTCGCCGGGAACGATCGAATAATAATCCTTGTTGCCGCCCGACCGGTCGTAGCTGGATTCCCGTTTTCTTCTGCCCGTTCTCGCCAGGCTCAGGGAGGATATAGCCGATGAAAGATGCATGCCGCGCAGCCCCTTTATGATGATGGATTCAAGATAGAAAGTGCCGCCCAAGGCCAGACGAAAGAAGATGGCTTCCGTTCGGATTCCCACCTGGCGTTTAAGCATTATTGCCTTGGCCGTTCGAATTCCCTATAATCGGTGTAGCGCTTACAATTGTTATGTTATAGGAATTCGGGAGATTTATCTTTAGCAGAATCAGCTATATATTTAACCCAAATTGCGCATCTTTCTTTCGAAGGAGGCCGGATGAACGGATGGACTTGAACTCCCTTTCCCCCTATATTCGCGTCGCTTGGGATTCGACGATCTATCCTCCGGTCAACATTACCGAGAGGGTCATTTTCGACTATGAGCTGATGTTCGTAAAAGAAGGGGAATGCGAGGTCACGGTGGAGGACGGCAAGTATCACGGAAAACCGGGGGATTTGTTTCTGTTCAAGCCCAACCAGCCCCATTCGATCTACTTGCTGAACGGGAAGCCGCTCAGGCAGCCCCACCTGCACTTCGATCTCTACTATCGCGAGGACAGCCCCGACGTCAAAGTGTCGTACAGGCCGTACTCGCTCTTGACCGATCAGGAGCGGCAATGGATTCGCAAGGACGTTCTCGCGGACATGGAGGAACCGCTGCCCAACCATATCCGGCTCCGCAAACCCGCCGCCATCGAGCAGATGATCCAGGAAATCATCTTCGAATTCGATCGGAAATTCCCTTACTACGAGACGACCGCGAAAGGGCTGTTCGTTCAGCTGTGGGTGCTCCTGCTGCGCGAAATCCACTGGCAGCGCAACACGCACCTGCAATCCAACTGGGAGCAGCTCGACCGGGTCAAAAGCTATCTATCGCATCACATCGACCAGGAATCGACGCTTGAAGAGCTGGCGGACATGGCCAACATGAGCAAGTATTATTTGTGCCGGCTGTTCAAGAAAGCTTACGGAATGACGCCGATCCAATACCACGTCTCCGTCCGCCTGGAGAAGGCGAAGCAGATGATCCAGTTCACCGATCAATCGCTCACCCTTATCGCCGAGGAGCTCGGCTTCCAGAGCATTCACGCGTTCAGCCGGACCTTTCGCAAATGGGAGGGCGTCTCGCCTTCGGCGTACCGCAAGAAAAAATAAAGGCCGGTCCTCGGCCGAAACGAAAAAAAACGGCTATAGGGGCTCCCCTATAGCCGTCATTTCCGTCAACCGAGGTTCAAGGAAACGTATTTCACTTCCGTGAACTCCTCGATGCCCCAATGGCCGCCTTCCCGGCCGATGCCGCTTTCCTTCATGCCTCCGAACGGCGCTTGGGCCGTCGCCGGCAAGCCGTCGTTCAAGCCGACGATGCCGTACTCCAAGCCTTCCGAGAACGCGAAAGCCTCCTGAAGGTCCCGGGTGAACGCGTAGGCCGCCAACCCGTACGGCGATTGATTCGCCCGCCGGATGACCTCCTCCGTCGTCCGGTAAGTCGCGATCGGAGCGATCGGGCCGAACGTCTCTTCGCGCATGCACAGCATGTCGTCGCTGACGTCCGTCAGGATCGCGGGCTGGACGAAATACCCCGTCCCGCTAACCGGGTCTTCCGGCGTCTCCAGCTTCGCGCCCTTCGCGAGCGCGTCCCGAAGATGCTCCTTCACCTTGTCTACGGCGGCTTGGTTAATGAGCGGACCGAGGGTCACGCCCGCTTCCATGCCGTTGCCGACTTTCAGTCCGGCCACTTCTTCCTTCAGCCGGGCCACGAAAGCCTCGCGAATCGATTCGTGAACGAATACGCGGTTCGGGCACATGCACGTCTGTCCGGCGTTGCGGAATTTGGGGGCGATCAGCTCCTTCACCGCCAGCTCCAGATTCGCGCTGGGCGCCACGATGAACGGCGCATGGCCGCCGAGCTCGAACGACACCTTCTTCACGGTGTCCGCGGCTTGGCGCATCAGCAGCTTGCCGACGCGGGTCGAGCCCGTGAAGGAGATTTTGCGCACCCGCTCGTCGGCCATCCACGTTTCGCCGATTTCGCGGTCGTTGCCGGTGACGACGTTGATCACGCCCGCCGGAATGCCCGCCTCGTGCGCGAGCTCGGCCAGCTTGTACGCCGTCAGCGGCGTGAACTCCGAGGGCTTGACGACGACCGTGCAGCCGGCCGCGATCGCCGGACTGACCTTGCGGGTGATCATGGCCGCGGGAAAATTCCACGGCGTGATCGCGGCGACGACCCCGACGGGCTGCTTCAGGACGAGAATGCGCTTGTTCGGCGCGGACGCGGGCACCGTCTGCCCGTAGACCCGCTTGGCTTCCTCGGCGAACCAGGAGACGAAGCTGTTGGCGTACATGACTTCGCCGAGCGCTTCCGCCAGCGGCTTGCCTTGCTCCAGCGTCATGATGCGGGCGATCTCTTCCTTATGGTCCAGTATGAGCTGGTGCCATCTCATCAGCAGCGCCGCCCGCTCTCCCGCCGCTCGGCTTCTCCAAGCGGGCAGAGCCTCTTCCGCGGCCGCGACGGCCTTCAAGGCTTCTTCCCTGCCCGCGCAGGCGACCGTTCCGACCTGCTCCAACGTGGCCGGATTTTCCACTTTGATCCGTTTTTCCGTCTCGACCCACTGTCCGTTGATGTATAAGTTCGCGTTCATTCGCTTCGCCTCCTTACGTCGTTACCGTCACGTCCAGCAAATACGGCCCCTTCGCGTTCAGCCCTCTGCGCAAAGCTTCGGACAGCTCGGCCGGCGTCTCTACCCGCTCCGCGCCCACCCCGAAAGCTTCCGCCATCCGGACGAGATCCGCGGGTCCGTCCAGATCCAGGCAAGCCAGCCGATCGGCGCCCAGCGGCTCGCCCATCGCCTTCATTCCGGTCTTCAACACGTGATAAGCGCGGTTGTTCACGATGACGAACAGAACGCGCGCTTTGCTGTTCACGGCGCTGTACAAAATCTGCGGATAATAGAGGAACGTGCCGTCCCCCGATACGTTCACGACGACCCGGTCCGGATCGGCGATCGCCGCGCCGACCGCTTGCGCGGCCCCGTGGCCCAATCCCCCGCCTTTGCCCGCGGTATACTGCTTCGGTTCCCAGAGCGGAATATAGTCGGAAAACGCCGACGCGTTGGAGACCGCCTCGTTCACGATCGCGAAGTTGCCGTCCTGCGGCAGAAGCTTCGCCAGCTCCTCCGCGACGAGCTTGGCGGAGATTCGTCCGGTCACGCGGTCCGCGGCCAGCGCCGCGTCCAGCCTCTCCCGCCGGGCGCGCGCTTGCGCCTCGGCTTCCTTGCCTCTGGCGAGAATCGATTCCCGATAAGGCTCGGAACCGTTCTTCGCGATCTCCGTTAAAGCCGCGAGGCTCGCCTTCAGCTCTCCCCAAGCGCCGATGCCGCCGATGACGTTCTTGCCGATCTCCCACGGATCGTCGCTCAGATAGGCCATGGCCGTGCCCGGCGAGACCAGGCTTCCGCCGTTATCGTAGAGCGCCACGGGCGCTTGGGCGCCGACGCCGACGTAGAAGAGCAGATCGCGCCCGCTTAGCGATTGGCGGATCTGATTGGCGTTCAGCGGCAAGGTGCCGAGAAACAGAGGATGGCGATTGTCCGCGTTCTGCCGCGTCGGCATGCCCTCGGCCATCACGCCGATGCCGAGCAGCTCCGCCAGCCTTACGACTTCCTCGTGGGCGCCGGAATCCCCGACGCCGTCCCCCGCCACGATGAGCGGCTTCTTCGCCTGCAGAAGCGCCATCGCGATCTCCTCGAGCGCCGCGCGTTCGGCGACGAAACCCGCTGCGACCTTCGTCGGCGGATCCATCCGCCCGATCGCCGCC
>Ga0065721_10000010_pt1 | contig 17062 bp, 17 predicted proteins | sample Mesricmetagenome_FD_59108 | JGI IMG/M metagenome (GOLD analysis project Ga0065721, IMG submission 59108) | Mesophilic microbial community from rice straw/compost enrichment Sample: eDNA_1 v2 (version 2) | ecosystem: Engineered > Solid waste > Grass > Composting > Bioreactor | place: USA: Davis... | reverse complement strand
ACATTCATCAAAATGTTGAAAATCTAAAAGTAGACTCAAAGACCTTGAAGAATAGTTTTCTTGGAACTATAGTTTCATTCATCATCAGTTCATTTATCCTTTTTTTTCTTTTTCATTAATTTTAATTTTCTCATCCTTTTTCATTTTTTATTTACTTATCCCTGCTTATATCATCAATTATTTTATCATAAGATCGATTACCAAAAAATCCAGAGAAAACCCTGCTGTTTTCCTTGCAACATTTATAGCCACAGTTCTTCATGGTGTGTTTTTCTTCCTTCTCATTTATTTTAGTGAATAAATAATTAGATTTGTATAAAACATTACCATGAAAACCATAGAAGAAGTTCTGAAAAAGCTCGATGAAATTATCATCTGGAGCAAGAAAAACCAAAGTCCTGTAGGATATTTTGCCTGTACCTATCGCATTATGACCGCACAGGTTTTGAAAGGAATACAACAGAAAAAGTTCGAAGACAATCCCAGAATGATCCTTCTGGATATCGCTTTTGCACAAAGATATCTTGAAGCCTGGGACAATTACAGCAAAGGAAGAAAGTGTACCCAATCCTGGTATATTGCTTTTGAAGCAGCTAAAAACAAGAATCTTCTCATCTTACAGCACATTTTTCTCGGCATGAATGCACATATCAATCTCGATTTGGGGATTTCAGCGGCATCCATCATGCCTTATAGAAAGATCAACCCGCTTAAAAAAGATTTTGAAAACATCAATTCGGTTATTGCTTCCATTAACCAGAAAGTTCAGGAATCATTAAATAAAATCTGTTACCCTGTAGACCTGATCGATAAAATTTCAAACGGAAAAGACAATGCCGTTTTGGATTTTGCAATTTCCAAAGCAAGGGAAACTTCATGGGCAACAGCAGTGATCGCCTCGAATACCCCAAACTTCCTTAGAAATTCCGTTATCAATATTGTGGATTATGCCGCTGCAAAAGTTGCATCACAGATCATCAATCCGAAGATACTTACTCCCGCCCTATCCAAAGAATTGAAAAAATGTGAAAGTAACGATGTTGTAAAAAACATTGAGATATTAGCTTCCACGAAAAATATTTGACAAATCATGAATTAAATCGGCTGCCTTTGAAGGCAGCCGATTATTTTATTTCAGAACCTCTTTCTTTTTCCCCGATAAAGCACTGTAAACAATTACACTGACAGATCCTAAAAAAGGAAATAAAAACACAATCAATACAGCTATAATGCCCAGTCTGTTTTTAATAATAAGATACAAAGCACTTGCATACAGAACAAACAGCATGATAAGCACAAAAATCAGACTGAAAGGACCTACTGACATATTCATATAATAATCTATTCAATTTTCACTAAAAATATTAATTTATTAAAGACCCTCAAAATACTTTTACTGTTTTCTTTTTGTAATTTTGATGCATGGAATTAACATACTTGATTATCGGATTTATTGTCGGAGGAATCCTTGGAGCGGTTATTTTATATTTTGTCTTGAAATCATCAATGGTCTCAAGAGGTTCTTACGATGAACTGAACAACTTGCACATCAAAAACAGCTCAGATTTAGAAAATTCAAACCTTAAAATTCAGGAGCTTACACAGAATATCAACAAAGAAAAAGAACTCAATCTGCAACAGGCCGATCAGCTGAATGATCTGAAAAATGAGCTCGCTAAGATTTCTGCTGAATATTCTTCTCTCAACAATCAGTTCCAGGAACAAAAACAGTTCAATCTTAAACATACAACNCAAATTGAAGCTTTGTTAACAGAAAAACAAACTTTATTTGCCAAAAATTCTGAGCTTTCAGCGATTAATGAAAGTTTACAAAAATCCCTTGAAACCCANAAAGAAGAAATTGCGAAAATTCAGGAAGAAGCTAAACTTCAATTTGAAAATTTAGCCAATAAAATCTTAGAAGAAAAAACCGAGAAATTCACAACATTGAACCAAAATAATCTTAAAAATATTCTTGAACCTTTCCAGGAAAAGATCACTGATCTGAAAAACAGAGTGAATGAAGCTTATGAAAAAGAAAATAAAGAGCGTTTTTCTTTGGCTGAAAAGGTGAAGGAATTAGCTGAGCTTAATCAACAGATCTCAGAAGACGCAAAAAAGCTGACCAGAGCTTTAAAAGGAGAAAGCAAAACCCAGGGAAACTGGGGTGAAATGATCCTTGAAAGCATTCTTGAAAAATCCGGACTGGTAAAAGGAAGAGAATATTTCCTGGAGCACGAACTTCGTGATGAAGATAACAAAGCTCTCTTTTCAGAATTCTCAGGCAAGAAAATGCGTCCCGATGCTGTTGTAAAATATCCTGATGAAAGAAATGTTATTATTGATTCTAAAGTTTCCTTGACTGCCTTTACAGATTTAGTGGATGAAACAGATCAGGAGGTGTACACCATGAAACTCAATCAACATTTATCCTCTATAAAAAATCATATCCAGCAACTCAGCCAGAAAGCGTATGATGATTACGGAAAATCGCTGGATTTCGTCATGATGTTCATCCCAAGTGAACCGGCTTACATTGCAGCGATGCAGGCTGACCAAAACTTATGGAATTATGCTTATGAAAGAAGAATCCTACTCCTGAATCCAAGCAATCTAATAACTTCCTTAAAGCTTATCGCCGATCTGTGGAAACGTGAATATCAGAACCGAAATGCTATGGAAATTGCCGAAAGAGGAGCAAAACTTTATGACAAATTTGTAGGATTCGTTGAGAACCTGGAAAAAGTAGGTAAAAACCTCGACCAGGCTAAAAATGTTTATAATGATGCATACAAACAGCTTTCTACAGGAAATGACAATCTTGTGATCCAGACTCAAAAATTGAAATCTTTAGGAATCAAAAACAAAAAAGATCTTCCCCAGAGTCTTATCGAAAATATAAAGGACGAACAACTTGATTGATGAAATCAGTTTAAAAGTGTCTTTTTACATCAACCATCATTTATTACATCCCAATTATGATCATAGAAAGTTTTCAAAACGACAAAATAAAAAACGTCACCAAACTTCTTACCGATAACAGATTCCGTAAAAAATCAAAGGTCTTTGTAGTAGAGGGAGCACAGGAAAATGAAAGAGCACAGCAATACGGTTTTGAAGCCGTGGAATTTTTCATCTGTGAAAACATATTTGCCGGACAACTTCCTGATTCAAAGATCCATTATGTGAGTGAGAAAATTTATGAGAAAATAGCGTACAGGGGAAGTTCAGAAGGTATTATCGGGGTTTATAAAACCAAAGAACATGATCTTCATTCTTTCAAGCCTAAAGAAGACTCAACTATTATCATTGTAGAAGGTGTGGAGAAACCCGGAAATCTGGGAGCCATCCTACGCAGCTGTGAGGCTTTTGGAATAGATGCACTTATCGTTACGGATGCCAAAGCAGACTTCTACAATCCCAATGTGATCCGCTCAAGTGTGGGTTGTCTTTTCGGCATGGAGGTTTTTCAGGCAGAAAACCAGGAAACCCTGGAATTCCTTCAAAAAAATGGATTTGGTATTTATACTACCCTCATGGATGAAACGTCAGAAGATCTTTATCAAATAAATTTCACGGAGAAGTCTGCAGTGTTATTTGGAACAGAGCATTCCGGATTGAGTGATTTTTGGTTAGGAAAAGGTAAAAACAGGTTAATTCCTATGGCAGGAAGTATTGACTCTCTGAACTTGAGCAATGCCGTGGCAATTACATGTTATGAATCTTTGAGACAAAAGAAAAAGTAAGCATCTTTTAAAACCCACAGGACATAAAAAAACCGCTTCACTGAGTGAGGCGGTTCTTTTATTTTTAAAAGCTTGTTTCTAATTACTTAGCTTCTTCTTTAACTTCAGCTTTAGCAGCATCAGCAGCAGCTTCAACTTTAGCAGTAGCAGAATCAGCAGTAGCTTTTACTGAATCAACAGTAGCGTTAGCAGTTGAATCAACAGCAGCAACAGTAGAATCGATAGCAGCAGTTGCAGAATCAGCTCCTTCAGTAGCAGTAGCTTCAGTTTTTTTACAAGCAACTAGAGAGATTGCAGCGATAGCAGCTACGAATAATGACTTTTTCATAATAAATTAAATTTAATTTTGTTAATATTGTTTAATAAAATTTTCTTTTGTTCTCTATTTGAACAGGACAAAGGTATAGCAGATAGAAAATTTGTCTATGAAAAATAATTGTAATACCTTTGTAAAATAGTTTTACAAAAAAACATATCTGAAAATCAACAATTTAACTNTTATTTAAAAATTGACAGATTTAGACTTATTGCACTTTGAGCAATTAAAAAAGGATGTTCAGGCTCAATATTTAAAAGAACAGACCCCTTCCCATGAAGATATTTCTAAGTGGAAGGGCATCGATATTATATATTTCCAGGAAGATCTTCGCAAAAAAGCGAAAGGCAACATCAGCGAAAAATCATTTTACACTTACTTCAAAACTTCCCCGGTAACTAAATTACCCAGGATAGATATGCTCAATTTGCTTAGTGTTTATGCGGGTTATGAGTCATGGTATGAATTTAAGAAGCAACATCTTTTTGCGGGAGAACTGCTTCATGAAGACGAAAATACAGATGAAAAATTGCTTGAAGATTTGGAAAAAACGTTACGTGATGCTCCTATTCTTTCAAAAAATGAACTTCAGTCATCAAAAAGCGATCAAAAATCAACTCAAAATACAGATTTACAAAAAACAAATACTGATTATCAAACAATTGATAAAAACAACCAACAATTACCTCAAGATAAAAATTCCCCATCCAACACCAATAAGAATTTCTTCAAAAAGAATGCATGGGCATTTGTTACTGCGATTTTGATCATAGCAACCGGAATATTGGGTTTTCAAAGATGAAATTTTTTCAAAAGAATATGTTTATTGTTTCACCGATGCGGACAGAAGTGCTTCAGTAATCAACACTTTAGAAATCAGAATCAGAAAAGAAAACGAGTCTGATGTTTTATATAAGGTGAAACCGGGGGAATGTTTTCGCTATTCTACCAAAGATAAAAACCTTAAAATGGAGATCAGTGCTCCTTTCTATGAATCAAGAACCATCAATAGAAACCTTGAGGACGCTCCAGAAGAGGAAATGATCGAATTAAAACCCGATGATTATAAAATGGCGGTTTACTATTTCTCCCGAAAAGATGTAACCGGTGCACCAAAAGAAGAGCAACTTGCCCTCATCAAACAGAAGATGAAGCAGTTGGACAACCTCATTAGTAATGATGCCATAATTTATCAGGTGTATGATAACGACACATACGGCATCGAAACATTAGATAAACAGAAATATATCACCCTTGTAACCACTCCTACCACGTCTTTAAAAAACCTTAGCGTGATTAAAATGGAGAAAGATAAAAAGGGAAAAATAGTATCCATCAAATTTAAAATATCCAGTAACGATGAAAAAAATTAATATCTTTTTAATTATCAATATATTGCTCCTTTCTTTCATTGCCTGTAACGATAAAAAAACAGAAGTAAGCGATCTGGAAAAACTTAGGAACAGTAATAATACCAACAGTTATCCGGCGGTACAGATGGATAGTACACAGGCGATCAATTCTATTACCAAACAAAAGGTTCAGGAGCTTTTTGATCTCTCCACGCTTTATCTTTCAGGAAATAAAGACACCGAGATAGATACACTTATTTACACGCAGATGGAAAGCTATTTCTATAAACCGGATAGTTTGACATTCAAAAAGCTATTCAAGGAACTGGACAGCTTAAAAGTAAAAAATGTGAAGGTTAAAAACCTGGAAGTTTATAAAGAATTTTATAAAAAGGACACTTTGGATTTTGCCAAATTCAATGTGGAATATTACGATGATAAAAACAAGCCTATAGGGAATTTCGAAAGGAATGCGCANTACATTCTGCTTTCCGCTCCGATCAAGTTCAAGAAAGAGTTTAAATTCTACTTCCTGAACTTCTATTCNAAACCTNTGAAAAAGGACAGCACATCTGTAGGCGTGACCAAATAATGCAAAGGAATATCGCTGTCCCAGACATCATCGATANTTTCATNNGGGTTAAAGTAATTTAAGCCTANTCTTTTGGAGTTTGNGGAAATGCTTTGGAAGAAATTGTCATAGAAACCTTTTCCGTAACCTATTCTATTCCCTTTGGAATCACAGTANAACAANGGAGTAATGACATAATCAAAATGTGNCTCTCCAGAATCTTCATTGGAAACAGGTTCGGAGATTCCCCAGCTGTTGGTTTCAAATTCTGTATTTTCAAAAACTTCTACAGAGATCAGCTGACCTGCTATTTTAGGCACAAAAACGCGGATATTTTGCTTTAAAAAATAATCAATAAAAATCCGGGTATTGATTTCATTAAACTTCTCAATGGGAATNAAAATATGGACTTTCTGACCAGAAACGGGCTTAAAATATGTTATAAACCGATCAAAGATCTTCTCAGATAACAAGAAAACCTCATCAGAAGACAAGGTTTTTCTTTTTTGCATATATTGTTTCCTAAGTTCAGCTTTTAACATTATTATGCGTTTTCAGCTTGTGTGATCTTATATAATTTATCAGACAATCTTACTCTGAACGGAAGTTTAAATGTAATCTGATCACCTTGTTTTGCTGTTTCGCAAGGTCCTCCATTNGCATAGATTTCCGTGATCGTGGTTTCCTGTTCACCTGTTGTAGGTCCTGAGATCAATACTTTATCTCCTACTGAAAGTTCTTTGTTTTCAATTAAAAACTGTGCAATCTGTGATTTTGTGAAATAATGTTCAGCTTTTCCGATCAACACTTTTTTAACTGTCAGTTTCTGACGGATATTCTTCGTTTCAGCTTTGGCTAAAGGTATGTTTGGCAGATCTCCGGACTTTTTAAACTTCAACGCTTCAGATTTTCCTTTTCTGAACACTTTATTTCCAACCTGAAGACCTTTTCTTAGTTTTACCTGCTCTTCGTANGGTAAATGGATGATGTCTAAACATTCCNTAGAACAGCAGTTTTCCATNGCTGCTTTACANTCATCACACTGNATGAATAAGAGATGGCACGCATCATTAGCACAATTGGTATGATTATCACAAGGTTTACCACATTGATGGCATTGAGCAATGATATCATCCGTAATCCTCTCTCCTAATCTGTGATCAAATACAAAGTTTTTACCGATGAATTTACTTTTTATCCCTTCTTCTTTTATCTGTCGGGTATACTCAATGATTCCGCCCTCTAACTGGTAAACGTTTTTAAAACCTTGGTGTTTGAAGTAAGCACTGGCTTTTTCACAACGGATTCCACCGGTACAGTACATCAAAAGATTTTTATCTTCTTTAAAGTCTTTAAGCTGTTCATTGATGATTGGTAAACTTTCTCTGAAGTTTTCTACATCAGGAGTGATCGCCCCTTCAAAATGTCCTACTTCACTTTCGTAATGGTTTCTGAAATCCACCACGATCGTATTAGGATCTTCCAGTAGGTTGTTGAATTCTTTTGCTTTTAAATGAATTCCTTTATTGGTAACATCAAAAGTTTCGTCATTAAGTCCGTCAGCAACGATCTTATTTCTAACTTTTATGGTAAGTTTCAAAAATGAAAAATTGTCTTGTTCAACAGCTACATTCAAACGAATCCCTCTCATGAAGTCATAAACTTCCAGTGTATCACGGAAGGCTTCAAACTGATCCGCAGGCACACTCATCTGGGCATTAATACCTTCTTTGGCAACATAGATACGGCCAAGCGCATCAAGGGCGTTCCAGGCTATAAATAATTCGTNGCGAAATTTTTTGGGGATCTTCAATGTGGGCATACGCATAGAAAGACAATGTAAGGCGTTCCTTACCGGCTTCTTCAATAAGTTTAGCTCTTTCTTCTGCGCTTAAAGTGTTGTACAGTTGCATGCTATAAACGTTTTAAGTGAGAAAATAATTTTTGCAAAGATAATCATTTTCCATTAATAAAATTAGCCCTACTACAACTTGAAGATCAGATTACAGCTGAAACCGCAATTTCAACAATAGAAAATGTCACCTGATTTTTCTTTTCAAAATTCAAACATCTTACAATTTGTCACATCTTCTTTAATAAATTTTTAAGATTCGTTAAGTGAAATTTTAACAATTATGACAAAAAGTATAAAATANCACTATTGCTGTTAAATTTTAGTTAAAATTGAAACACAGCATACTAATTGCATACTTATTAAGCATTAAATTTGTTTACTGTAAAACCAAATAAAGAAGATATACAATGAAGAGTACTTTAAAAAAACTATTACCATTTGCTGTAGTTGGAGTTGTTTCCGGAGCTACTGCTGTTGGCACATTACAATATTTCGGTCCTCATTCTAATAACAACGACCAATCTTATTTCACCTCATCTTCCAATGCGTCTTTTGTAGGCATGAACAGTGCTGCTGTAGGAGATGATTTTGTAAAGGCTGCCAAAACTACAGTTCCGGCCGTAGTTACCATTAAAAACTATCAGAACAGAGCATCCAGCAGAGCTTCTGAACAAGATATGCTTGATTTTTTCTTTGGTGATCCTTTCGGAAGAAGACAAAGACAAAGAGACGTTCCCGAAAATATGCCATCGGGTATGGGTTCAGGGGTTATCATTTCGCCTGACGGATACATTATTTCGAATAACCACGTGGTAGCAGGAGCTAATAAGCTTGAGGTTGTACTAAGCAATAAAAAATCTTATATCGCAACTCTGGTTGGAACAGACCCGAATACAGATATTTCGCTATTGAAAATTGAAGAAAAAGGACTTCCTTACCTGAATTTCGCAAACTCTGACAATATTGATGTCGGACAATGGGTTCTTGCCGTAGGAAATCCACTTGGTTTGAATTCCACCGTTACAGCAGGTATTATTTCAGCTAAAGGAAGAGGAATCGGAATTTTAAGTTCCCAAGGGAAAGCGAGTAATCCTATCGAAAGTTTTATTCAGACGGATGCAGCTATTAATCCAGGAAATTCAGGAGGTGCTTTGGTGAATGCCAATGGTGACCTGATCGGGATTAACTCTGCTATTCAGTCCACCACAGGATATTATCAAGGGTACGGATTTGCAGTTCCTTCTAATTTAGCAAGAAAAATTGTAGAGGATATCAAGAAGTTCGGTATTGTACAGAGGGGATTCCTTGGTGTACAGTCTTTAGATCTTTCTGATGATCAACAGGTAGCTGCTTATAATTCGAAAAACAAAACCAATATCAAGACAGGTTCCGGAGTATATATTATCGGATTTGGCACAAACAGCGGCGCAGAAGACGCAGGACTTAAAGTAGGAGACGTGATCACTAAAGTAGACACAATGCCTGTAACTGATTTTGCTGATCTGTCCATTTCTATCGGAAGTAAGCGTCCTGGTGACAGAGTTACGGTTACTTACCTGAGAAACGGTAAGGAAAACACCACAACTGTTGTACTGAAAGACCAGAAAGGAGGAACTTCCACAAGAAGCAAAGCAGATCTTACTGTTTCCGAAAAAATAGGCTCTGATTTTGAACCGCTAAGCGATTCTTTCAAAACCAACTATGGACTCAACAGTGGAGTTATTGCGAGAAATGTGTTAGATGGTGGTGAAATGGCTAAAATAGGAGTAGTAGACAACTACATCATCATTGAGATCAATGGTAAACCTGTGAATTCACAAAAAGACGTTGAAAAGATNCTTGAAAAATACCAGGGAAATGTACAGGTGAAGTTTGTGGATGAATACGGTAGAATTTATACTAAAGGGTTCAAAATGCCATAACAGACATTCATATTTTAATCATAAAAAATAACCGCTACATNNTGTANCGGTTATTTTTATTTATTCATTTTATCAGCGATTCTCCTTTTTTTATTCCTTTCATAGATCACTTCTACAATTTTACCTCCTATCCATGAAAAAGGAAAGAACGTAAGAAATATGGATATTTTGTAGAAAGTAGGATGATAAGGNAAAATAATAATATCCAGCATGGCAATGAACAGCATAATNAAGCCAATCAGAATTGCATAGGCAACNTTGGCATATTTAACGATCAAAGCTGTGANCACNCCTCCNACTGTAGTTCCCAAACCTGAAATAAATAGCAGAAATCCGAAGAAAGCATCATTGTCTTTCATACTTTCCAAAAATCTCTGCCAATGTTCGAAAGGAGCAAAAGCTTCAAAAGTAACCCACTGCGGAAACGCTCTTATACCAAGAGTAATAATAAGCCCTGCAATTCCAAGACCTACCATAACCGCAAATGTATTTCTTAAAAAGTTCATTAATCCTGGTGAGCAATCATAGAGATTTCAATATCTACATTTTTCGGAAGGCAAGAAACCTGTACTGTTTCACGAGCCGGGTAGCTTTCTGCATCCAGATATGATGCGTAGATGTCATTCATTACAGCGAAATCGTCCATGTTTTTAAGGAAGATCGTAGCTTTTACAACNTTTTTGAAAGTCATTCCTGCTTCTGTAAGGATCGCTTCAAGGTTTTTCATTACCTGATGAGTTTCCTTCTCAATTCCTTCTACCAATTTACCTGTTGCCGGATCTACAGGAATCTGACCAGAGATATACAAAACACCGTTTGCCATGTTGGCTTGTGAATAAGGTCCGATTGCTGCAGGAGCATTAACTGTAGAGATTATCTTTTTCATTAGAATTTATTTTGGGTGCAAATATAAAACTTATATTTTATATCAACGGTCTAGAAAGGAGCATTCGGTTGCGTAAAGCTTCTGTCTTTGTATTTAAGTGCATCGCTCAGGATATTGGCTTTAATCCCGATAAAGAAGTCATATACCTTATACTGTCCGAAAGGAACCCAGTTAAAATTAATGGTAAAACTTCGCTGATCCCTTGAAAAACCGATTCTTGTATACGCCAGTTCTTTGGTAACCAAATCGTAATGGGTACTTCCGGTAATATTCCAGTAAGGAGTAAGCTTGATGCTTCCATCCAATCCCACTGAAGCTATTTTATTTCCCGTACGGGTAGCTCCTCTTGAATAGGCATAATTAGCATTAACATTTAAAGTCCAAGCCTGATCAAAACGGGCATAATTATCATCATCGAAGTAATAGTTCTCATTTCTGATCTCTCCTTTTGAAGAATATTTTTTCTCGTACTCCTCTTTTTCTCCAAACAGTTCACTGCTCAAAGGATATGACAACTGAACATTGAATCCCTGAACACTAAAATGTCCAAATTCTTCCGTTCTGAAACCAGTTTCCTGCCCGGGTAAGTAATCTATTCTATATGGATCTAATGACAAGCTTGTATTTACACTCAGTTTGTTATCAAAGAAAGACGACTGACCATTGATCGTAAATATAGACCAAGGGTGATCTTTTGCGGCGAAATTATAATTTCCGGAAAGGTTTAAAGATTCAAAGATTTTTATTTTCTTCACCCCTGTAGAATCTTTTTTGGATTTTACTTTCATCTCAATATTATTTCCAATATTGAATCCTAAAGCTCCCACCATTCCGCTGGAAGGAGTTCCAACAATTCCTTTTTCAAATATTGAATATGGAGTTAAGGCTCCGTTTGCATTATAATAATTCTGGTAATATCCGAACTTTGTATCGCCAAAATCAGGTGAATAGGTAAATCCTATACTTGGCGTCATCATGTGTCGCACCGCTTCTATAGCAGAACCTTTCTTAAATTTAAGCATTCCGTAAAGTGTTGTCTGAACACTTGCTGTAGAAGTAAATGTAGAATATCCGGAGATCTTTTTGTTTACCTCATCCACAACAACATTCTGTACGGGATCATAAAATCTGTTAAGTGTTTTTGTGGTTAAGGCATTATCAATATTGGCACCCAAACTGAATGTGAAATATTTCGCTACCGTTGTATTGGTTCCTAAGGCAATATTATTCTTAAGACCTGTCTGCATTTTCTCCCACATCTCTTTTTTGAAAAGCTCTCCTTCTTCCGTATTTACAAAATTGGTAAAATTAAAACCTGTATTTACGGTTAAATTTTCCAACAGTCCCTGCCTTACTCCTGTTTTTGAGCCAAATAAATAAAACTGATTAACGGCAACATTCATTTGCGGTAAACGCAGGTCTGCAAGTCCTGTAGCAAAATTCTGAGAATAGGAAGCCGTTCCGGTAATAGTAATCGGCAGCTTCAAAAATCTTTTGGTAACGGTAACCGTCGAGTTCTGCTGTGTATTCAATACATTCTGATTGAAAATATAATTATTATTGACTGTATTGTTATAGAACTTTGTACTTACCAGATCCACCGAAGCAGAAAAATTAAGGAACGGATTTGACTTTGTGTCCTGTGTATGTCTCCATGCAATCCTGTAAGTGCTGTTTTTAGAGTAATCGTCCAACCCTTTTATCCCTCTCACCGTTGTTCCTATATCTGCAGAAAAATTCCCTGAGTAGCGGTATTTTTTCACGTAGTTCATTTCCGGTCTTAAATTCCAGCTTCCTTTAGTATAAATATCGGCAAGGATCTTAAGGTCAAAATGTTCTCCAATCGGCTGATAATACCCTAAACTGTTCAGAAAAAAACCGACATCCTGTCTTTCTCCGAAACTCGGGATCAAAATACCGGCTGATCTTTTGTCTGAAAAAGGGAGAATCGCAAAGGGCATGATCAGAGGTGTAGGAACCCTTTCAATATACATTTGGATAGGTCCCGTTACGATCTGGGATTTATTTTTCCCTTTGATCAGTTTTATGTTGGATGCTAATAAATGATAATCTGCCGCCGTATCTTTTTTCTTGATAAAATATTCATCCGTGGTATAAATACCATTTCTCATGGCAAAAACGGAATCATTGTATTTTTTGGTCTTATTAGCAACAATTACTCCTTCGCTTTCTTCCGTTCTTGCATTGAAGGCGATTGCCTGTCTTGTTTTTGTATTGTATTGAAACTGATCTGTTTCATATTTTTTCCCGCCCTGCATAGTGATTACAGGCTCTATTATTCTGCCTAAAGAATCCTGCTTTCCTCTTGCAAAGATCAGATTTCTGTTATCATCAATAGAAATATAATCCGCATCAATCTGCATATCCTGATACTTCACCTGCGCATTTTTGTTCAGGAAAGTCATCTTTTTGGGAACATCCCTNCGTTGNTCATCAGCTTTTGTACGNAGTACNTCTTCCAATGATTCTTTTTTTAAAACAACGGTATCTTGTTTAGGAATAGTATCAATTACCGCATTTTTAGGCAATTTTTCAGGGTTTTTCTGTGCTAAAAAATTGTTAAAAATTAGGATAATTGAAATTTGTAATATATTTTTGAGGACGGTTTTGGCCAATTTTATTCTATATAATTAAGGCTCAAAATTAATATAATTTTTAAAACTGTAAGATGCNCAAACAAAATTTTAAAATAATTTTATCATTTCTCCTCATATTCGTTAACGTCTTTGTTTTCTCACAAAAAAAGTTCACCATAGTTCTGGACGCAGGACACGGAGGAAGTGATCACGGAGCCAACAGAACCTATAGCGATATTGGAAGAATCTCTGAAAAAGACATTACTCTGGCTATTGTCCTTAAAGTAGGAAGCATGCTGGAAAAAAATAAAGATTTCAAGGTCATCTACACCCGAAAGTTTGATGAATACCCTTCCCTTTCCGACAGAACGAATCTTGCCAACAGAAGTAAAGCGGATCTTTTTGTTTCGATTCACTGTAATTCTTCTGTGAGACCTACCGCATACGGAACAGAGACGTATGTACAGGGACCAGACCAAAATGACACCAATCTTGAAGTAGCAAAAAGAGAAAATGACGTGATCTACCTGGACGAAAAAGATAAGCAGATATTCGGTTCTTATGANCCGAGTTCTCCCGAATCTTTGATCGCATTGAAACTGCAGCAAAGCAAATATCTTGAATCCAGTCTCTTACTGGGAGGATTGGTAGAAAATAACTTTGTAAATAAGGACAAAAGATTTTCAAGAGGCGTTTTTCAAAAGAACCTACACGTACTTCGTATGAATGCGATGCCTTCCGTTCTTATAGAAACCGGATTCATCAACCATCCTGAAGAAAGCCATTATTCTGGCGTCAGAAAAAGGACAGGAAGAAATTTCNCNNAGNATNTATAATGCAATCATTGATTATAAAAAAGCAATAGACCGTAAATCCGGAGTTTCAGCAAACACCAAGAAGCCTGAACCTGAAAAGCCGGCAGAAGTTCCTTTGAAAAATGATTTCAGAATCTTATTAATGAGTTCTCCTAATAAATATAATGATAACGATCCTGCCTTAAAAGGTCTGAATTATATTCTTCCTATCAAAGAGAACGGACAGTATAAATATTACTACGGAGTAACCAACATGGCATCCGTGAAAGACATTAATCTGAAAACAGCTAAAGATGCAGGATTCAGAAATGCGTATGCAGTAGGATTTATGCCTAATCAAAAAATAAGCAATGGCTATTATACGATTGAAGTATTTGTAGGAGGTGATAAGCTGAGCAGCAATTCACTAATCTTCCAGGCTCTGAAAGATGTGGAAAGGAAGAAAGAAAACGGAACCTTCTACTATACACACGGAAAAGTATATACATTGGAAGATGCCGTAAAACTACAGAAAGAGATTGAAAGCAAAGGCATTAAGAATACTGTGATCCAGAAAGTTTACAAATAGGCAATAAAATAATTTTGAAGTTTAAAAGTTAATTTATACTTTTGCAACCTCAAAATTTGGCCTATTCGTCTAGTGGTCAGGACTCAAGATTTTCATTCTTGCAACAGGGGTTCGATTCCCCTATAGGCTACTTAACTACACCACTCAATCCCTGATCAATANAAGNTTNAGGGATTTTTTTATTCCAAAAGTCAACGGAATCTCCACGAATTTTAAAAGAACACTCGTACACGCTTTGTACAGGGCGAATTTCGAAAATATTTTTTAAATCTTTATCTTCCTATTTTGATGGTTCAATTTCAAACATACTAATCTAAATACATTTCTTCGGACATACAGCGATAACCTGTTTTGTAAATATGGGTATATTTTTCAATCAAAAAATGATACTGTTTGAGCTTTTATTTCCCAATTTTAAAATTAATAATTCAATTTTTAAAATATTCTATCCCATTTTCACCAAGCAACCCTTTTTTTATCATTTGTTGTTGTTACCTCAAATAACCCAAACTGCCAATGATTATTGATTGAGACAGGCTCTAAAATTTTTATTTCTTTATATTTTGGTTCAATTGTTTTATAAATAGAATTAAGAATGAATAGTCCTTTTTTGCCATCTTTTTCGATTAAGCAAATTCCATTAAGCTTGTATTTTATTTTATCATATGCAAAATCGAGCAGTACTTTACCAGCCTCATCGATGAGACCAAACTTATTATTCTTTTTCATCGAAAAAGTAAAATAACCATGGTTTGAAGGAAATGTGTCTATAATATCATCATTTTCTAATATGAATTTACTTTTGCTCATTGAATAAACACGATGCTGTTTTCCATTTTTTATTATTACAAAATCACCAGAAACGCTAACTATTTCACCATACAGCTTTTCAATTTTTTTATACTCATTCTGTCTTTTGTCATATTCTTCTCTGCTTTCTCCACTAGCATAAACAGTATATCCTGAATTTAATTTTGGTGTTTTATCTTCTAAGACTTTATCATCTGTAAATATTTTTTCTTCATCAAACCCCGTAAAAGCAACCCAATCGAATTTAGTTTGGTCTTTGTTTTCTTCTCTAGGCCATCCTATATATGAATATTGAGCAGGAATAATCATTTTTCCTTTTGAATTAATTAATCCAGCTTTCCCATCTTTTCTAATGGAAAAACTTTCATTTGCAACTAAGGATATATTATCATACTCTATTGGGATGAAGCTTTTAAAATCTTTTAATAATCCAACTTTATTATTCTTGTAAACGAAAATATCATTGGAGAAATTTGAAATCTCAAGAGAATCTACATCAATTTCATGAAGCAGAGTCTTTTTATTTTGATTGATAATAGAAAACTTGTTATTGTTTTTAATTATATAATTCCCCATAAAATCTGAATCAATCGTAAATTTTCCCATATGCTTTACAAATGGTTTTACTTTCACCACACCTAAAGTATCGCAAAGCCCCCAAAGATTCCCATCTCTGTATGGAATTAGTAATTCATTCTTTTTTAATTTTTGAGAAAATATATTTGAAGTAATTAATATAAAAATTAAAATAAGATTTTTCATAAAAACAAATTTAAGTAAAGGTAAAAAAAGACTTTTTTTTTCCAGCCTCTTTTTTGTGAAATTATTCTTCAATATCCAAATATCCATGAGGAGCTATAATTCAATATTCTATTGTTTATCATAAGGAAACAATGGGCGTATAAATTTTGTGCCTACTTTGTTGTAAATTATTTATTGTACCCCAAATCTTCTTGACTACCTTTTAAAACATTAATTGCTTAAAACCGCTCACTTGTAGTAATGACTGAAAATTAAAGACTATTCTTTGGAAACAAAAAACTTCAATTCATTCCTAAAAAGAATAAACTCCTGTCTTGAAATTTCAAAAAAAATTATTAATTTTGCAACCTCAATTCTTCTTAATTGAAGAATAACGGTCATTAACACGACCAGAAAGTAAAAAGAAACAGAAATTTAAAACAGAGCAAGCGATCTATAAACTTAAAGAATATCTATCTCAAAAAAATAAAATTTTTTGAAAAATAAATTTGGTAGATAAAAAAAAAGTTTATACTTTTGCACTCACATTTGAACGATATGGCAAATCATAAATCAGCATTAAAAAGAATTAGACAAAACGAAGCTAGAAAACTTCGTAACAGATACTACCACAAGACTGCTAGAACAGCTATGAAGGTATTAAGAAATGAGGAGGACAAAGCTGCTGCTGCAGAGCAATTGCCAAAGGTTATCTCTTTGTTGGATAAATTAGCTAAGAAAAACATTATCCACAAAAACAAAGCGGCTAACTTGAAAAGCAAATTAACAAAGCACGTTAATAAATTAGCGTAAAAGTATAGTTGGCCCGTTCGTCTATCGGTTAGGACCTCAGATTTTCATTCTGGTAAGAGGGGTTCGATTC